>Ga0308156_1002052_pt1 | contig 19430 bp, 19 predicted proteins | sample PhyAR2_FD_201041 | JGI IMG/M metagenome (GOLD analysis project Ga0308156, IMG submission 201041) | Phyllosphere microbial communities from UC Gill Tract Community Farm, Albany, California, United States - DLSL A.R2 | ecosystem: Host-associated > Plants > Phyllosphere > Unclassified | place: USA... | reverse complement strand
CGAAGAGCTAGCCCGCGCAGCTAGATAACAATAAAAGCGTAGCGAGCTCATTCAGCTCTGACAGAAAAATAGGAAAAATTGATTGAGACGCTTTTTTGTCTCACTCCATTTTTATCTTTTTTCCGAAAAGCTAACCCGCGTAGCTAGATAACACATGGTAACAACGTTCCGCTTTGCTTCACCTTGTATTTTTAAACATCCGCCAACTACAAATAAACATAAATTATTTCATTCTTAAAAAGAGTACGTGAAACAAACAGAAAAAACAATCTTTTTGCTTCTATAAAAACACGCTCTACTTCTTATTCTTCGCCGTAAAACGAGTATAGCTAGCAACCCACTCGTCTACCGAAATTTTACTAACTAATTCCGCAATCAACTCATAAGGAATAACTTTAGGATTACTAAAACGAATACAACTTTTTCCCATATTCAGCTTAGTTGGAACAACTTTTTTGTACTCTTCCTGAAACCAAGCTAGTAATTCTTTATTTCCCATGATCCCCATATGATACAAAGATAGATGCTTTTTCTGAGCAGCTAAACTGATAAACGGCAATGGTTCGTCTTTTCGCTCTAAATAACCTGATGGAAACACACTTAAGGGTACGACATATGTCGGCATTCCATATTGTAATCGTAAATCAAAGCCAGCTGGTATATTTTCAGCAATGATTCCAGCTAATTTTTGATAGGACTCTTGCCACTTTTCGTCGATATTTTCTACATACTCTTCTATTTCCTCCAAATTATTTCCTCCTTTCTTTAGCCAGAAATTGACGATACAGTTCTTTAGACTTGAAACCTTTCCCTAAAATCTCAATCATTTCTTGCTTTCTTTTCTCTTGCGTTACTGCTTGTTTGGCACTATATACATATCTAGCCCAATCCTTTTTGTATCCAGGCGTTAGCTGATCAAATAAGACTCTTGCTTCTTCATAATTTGCAATAAAAGATTCTATTTCTGGGATAAATTGTAGGTAGTCTTCTACACGACCACTACTGGCAGCTTTTGATGATCCAGTTGCTTTTCGCTCGATATTTTTCATTCCTGTCACTGTAAATGACTCATCTAAGCGAACCATTCGATTAAATTTTAAAGTGCTATTTGCTATATAGCCGTCCTCTTCATTGACTTGAAGAGTTGGAAATATTTCATCTCGATGAACAAAAGTTTGATATACTTTGTTCCCCTTTTTAGGATATGCCACAAAAAGCACCCCATTTTTATTCAGTAATTGTTGTTGGATAACGCTCATTACAACTGCTTTAAACTCAGCCATCGTTTCTACAAAAATAAAAAGTAAATCGACTGGTTCTATCGGAAATTGGCTTTGTGCTTCTTTTAGTTCAGGTAAGTATTCGTTATTTGGACGATTGACAATCGCTTTATTGGTGTAACGCATTAAGTTCAATTTTTCAACAATCGATTTCTCCACTTTATTCAGCCTTTCATTCTGTTCTAAGATGCACTGATAGTGTACCATAAAACGGTTACTTCTTTCACTCTCTATGTTTTTGATCAAAAGAAATCCATCATTCTCTACATCATGGTATACTAAACATAATATTTCAACAGAAAGTAGGGACCATGATGACTATTATCGAAGACTATATCGCAAAAATGCCAGCAGATCGTCAAGAGAAATTACAACAGCTGTATACTACCATTAAAGAACTTGTTCCAAAAGCTACAGAAAAAATGTCTTATGGAATGCCCACATTCTATTTAAACGGTAACTTAGTCCACTTTGCGAATGCTAAAAACCATATTGGCTTTTATCCCACTCCAAGTGCTATTGAAGCATTTAAAAATGAGTTGACTACCTTTAAAACAAGTAAAGGGGCCATTCAATTTCCTTTGGATCAAGAATTACCACTAGCATTGATCAAAAAAATCGTATTATTTAGAGTAGAAGAAAACACGTCAAAATAATAGAACTTGAACAATACGTCACCCATTTATATGGATCTACGCTGACCTTTTTGATCCCGATTTATATTAAGTTTTTTCGATTAAGTTCTTATAAATACCTGAACAACTGTTCATTATAGCTTTTTTTTGCTATAATATCACGGAATGTATCATTTTATTGAGGTGAAGCTTTTGGACAATCAGGATAATTCCCGTATAACGGAACAACATTCTAAGAAGGTACCAGAAAAGAAAAAGATTTTTTTAATTATAAATGTCGTAATTCGTGTACTACAATCTTTATTTGTATTTGCAGTTGTTCTCCTACTATTAGGCGGTGCCTTAGGTATGGGTATTGGTATGGGGTATTTTGCTTTTCTAGTGGAAGATACTCAGCCACCGACTAAAGAAGAACTTCAGACGGAAATCAGCGATATCACAGAGGTTTCCAAAATGACATACGCCGATGGTACGAATATTGCTATGATTAAATCCGACTTAGTTAGAACCAGAGTTGATGGAGAGCACATCTCCCCACTATTGAAAAAAGCGATTATTTCTACTGAAGATGAGTACTTTGAAGAACACAAAGGTGTTGTTCCCAAAGCCGTGATTCGTGCCCTTGTTTCAGATGCAACAGGGATGGGCGGTTCATCTGGTGGTTCAACACTAACGCAACAACTAGTCAAACAACAAATCTTAACGGATGAAACAACGTTCAAACGAAAAGCCAACGAGATACTCTTAGCTTTTCGCATCGAAAAATATTTTTCAAAAGATGAGATCGTTACGACCTATCTAAATGTCTCTCCTTTTGGTCGAAACAACAAAGGTGAAAATATTGCAGGCGTTGAAGAAGCCGCAAAAGGTCTATTTGGTAAAAGTGCCAATGATTTGACACTTCCTCAAGCAGCCTTTATTGCCGGTCTACCGCAAAGCCCTATCATTTACACGCCTTATAGTAACACTGGTGCTCTAAAAGCGGATGAGAATCTTGCATACGGTATGAAACGAAAAGATTTTGTGTTGTTTAGCATGTATCGCGAAAAAGCAATCACAAAGGAAGAATATGAAACAGCTAAAAACTATGACTTAAAACAAGATTTCCAACCACAAGAAGCGTCTAATCAAAACACTGAAAGCTATCTTTATAATGCTGTTTTAGAACAAGCAACGAATGTTGTAATGGATATCAATATAGAAAAAGCTGGTGTGAAAAAAGAAACACTAGATGAACTGGGTCTTTCCCAATATAAAGACCAGGCACGGAAAGAAATTCAAAATCGTGGGTACACAATTCAGTCAACCATCGATCAAACAGTTTATGATACTATGCAAAATGCGGTCGCAAATTTTGGCTATATGCTAGACGATGGCTTTGGTGCTGGTTTCGTTGAGACTGGAAATGTTCTGATGGACAACAAAACGGGGCGCATTATTGGGTTTATCGCCGGTCGTGACTTTAATGTCAGCCAAAGTAACCATGCCTTAGATACCGTCCGCCAAGTTGGTTCTACAATCAAACCAATCTCCGTTTATGGTCCTGCTATTGACCAAGGAATGATCGGTTCAGAAAGCCGCTTAGCGAATTATCCAATGTCTTATAAAACTGGCGGAGAATTGACTAATGCCACAAATTCTGGAACGAACACCTTTGATACGGTGCGTCATGCGTTAGAATGGTCGTATAATATTCCTGTCTATCATCTAAATGAAGCAATGAAAGCACAAATGGGTGACGACAATTTCTCTTACAATAATTATTTAAGTAAAATGAACTACCCTGCAAGTGAGGCTTGGGCGTACGAATCAGCTCCTTTTGGTTCAGTTGAAACAACCGTCCTTACTCAAACAAATGGTTTCCAAGCCCTAGCAAACAAAGGGCAATATCAAAAAGGCTATATGATCGAAAAAATCACGGATAATAGCGGCAAAGTGATTTATGAGCATAAAAATGCGCCTGTTCAAGTCTATTCTGAAGCAACAGCATCAATCATGAATGACCTGATGCGCTCCGTCTTAGATTCTAAGATAACAACACCCTTTAAAAATATGTCTATAGGTCTCAATCCAGCCTTTGCAAATGTTGACTGGGTTGGTAAAACAGGAACCACAAATGCTTATAAAGATGCTTGGCTAGTCGTTTCTACACCAACAATTACATTAGGTTCTTGGACAGGCTATGATATTCCCACTGCAATGAGTCCAAATAGTGGTGATCAAAATAGTGCTTATCTAGCAAATCTGGCAAATGCCATCTATTCGGTCAGACCTGATCTATTTGGTGCAGGTGAGAAATTCACCCTTTCAAAAGATGTGATTAAATCAAATGTATCTAGCTTTACAGGAGAAAAACCTGGTACTTTTACTTATAATGGCGGTACTTATACAGCTCCTGGTCCAAATGTTGAATCCTTCTATGCAAAAGATGGAGCACCTAAAAGCCAATATAAATTTGGATACGGTGGAACAGATGCTAACTACAGTGCTTACTGGGGACGTTATGCAACAACAACGCCAAGTTCAGGTTCGACAACGCCTTCTTCTGAGAAAAAAGAAGATACTAAAAAAGAAAATACGACACCTTCTTCAAGTGAAAAAAAGAATAATTAACTACCTGCTTCCTTTTAGATTAAATTTAGAGCTTCGAACAAAACGGTTAACTGTTTTGTTCGAAGCTCTTTTAAGTTACTCTAAATTATTTAAGCGATAGACCTCTTCTATATCCTCCTCTAAAAAAGGTTGATCCTTATAATAAAATACACGATCTTTTTCATTGATTTTACGAATGACTTTACATGGATTACCAACAGCCACAGAATTCTCTGGAATATCTTTTGTGACAATACTACCAGCACCCACTACACTATTTTTGCCTATCGTGACTCCTGGACAAATAGTCGTATTGGCTCCAATCCAGCAGTTATTCTCAATCGTTACCGGATTACCATACATCAATCGACGGTAATCAGGATGAATAGGATGTCCAACTGTTGCAATCGTCACACCAGGACCAAATGCAACGTTATTTCCAATTGTAATTTTAGCATCATCAATAAAACTACACCCCATATTTAAGTAACATTCTTCCCCAAGTTCGATATTATGACCATAACAAAAATAAAATGGTGGTTCGATCCATGCATTTATTTTTGTTCCAAAAATGGCATCTAATAACTGAAATCTTTTTTCTAATTCATCAGGTGCGGTTTGATTAAAAGCCATCATTCTTTTTTTAGCCTGTAATCGTTCTTCAGGTAAACCTTCACAATCATCTAAAAATAATTTACCTGCAATAATTCTTTCTCTCATATTCATCGATTACTACTCTTTTTCTAGTTATATTCATCAAAAAACACTCCCTCAAAGTAAGTATACTAGCTTTTAATGCTAGAATCTACTTCGTAGGGAGTGTAGCTGATCAGTAACAGATGCTTTCAGCTATGTTTTTTATTTAGTTGAACCTTTTTGATCCATACCATATGGTAAGATAACTGTTTTATCTTCGATTTCTTCTTTGTTCATCAATTTTGTCAATAAGCGCATTGCTACCGCACCAATATCATATAACGGTTGTGTTACACTTGAAAGACGTGGACGAGCAACTTCTGTTAATAATGAGTTATTACTTGTAATGATCTCGAATTCTTCTGGTACTTTCACACCAGCATCGATCATGCCATCTAACAAACCAATTGCTAGTTCATCATCGGTAACATAAGCAGCTGTTGCGCCACTGTTACGAATACGTTCAGCTAAAGAAATACCTGCTTTAAACTTATACTCAGATTCAAAAATCAACCCTTCGTTATACGTCAAACCATTATCCGCTAAAGCTTCTTTATAGCCCTTAATACGATTTTGACCATTGATTGGATCAATCAATGCACCGCTAACGAATGCAATTTTTTTATTGCCATTTTTAGCTAGTAAATTCGTTGCATCTTTTGTTGCTTCTGTATAATCAATATTGACACTACCAACTTGTTCATCTGGATCGATTGAACCCGCTAAAACAACAGGTGTTTTAGAACGTGAAAATTCTCCACGAATTTCATCAGTAATATGGTGTCCCATAAAAATGATTCCATCCACTTGTTTTGCCAAAAGATTGTTCAATACATTGACTTCTTTTTGATCATTGCTGTCAGAGTTAGCCAAAATAATATTGTATTTATACATTGTTGCAACATCATCGATTCCACGAGCTAAAGAAGCAAAAAAGATATTACTAACATCAGGGATAATAACACCCACAGTTGTTGTTTTTTTACTTGCTAAGCCACGGGCTACAGCGTTGGGACGGTAATCTAAGCGATCAATTACTTCTAACACTTTTTTTCGTGTAGCAGGTTTTACATTGGGATTGCCATTGACTACACGAGATACAGTCGCCATGGATACATTTGCTTCACGAGCAACATCATAAATCGTAATTGTTTGTTTTTCCATGTTTATTCTCCTAAATAGTTATAGTTGTTTTCATTTTCTGAAAACGCTGTTTACATTTCTCACTAAGAATAGCAGAATTATTTTATTTTTGCAACCGTTTTATCCTATTTTCATGAAAATTTACTCGATATTTCAAAAAGCGCTTTACCTCATTTCGTGGTATGATAAAGGTAAGTTTTATCGTAATCAGTTTTAAAAGAAAGAAGGATATCTATGAATCAAGAAAAAATCAACGAACTAAAAAAATGGATGGCCAAAGAAAATGTCGAATTAACGTATATTAGCGATCCTGGACATATTGCCTATTTTTCAGGCTATAAAAGCGACCCTCATGAACGAGTATTAGCCTTATTTATTTCATTAAATCATGATCCATTTCTATTTACACCAGCTTTAGAAGTTGAAGATGCACAAAAAAGCTCATGGACTTATCCAGTCTACGGCTATCTTGATAGTGAAAATCCTTGGGAAAAAATTGCCCAATTAATTAAAAAAAGTGGTAATCCAAGTAAAATTGCAACTGAAAAAGAAGCCTTGACTGTTGCGCGGTTTGATCAATTAAAACAGTACTTCCCTGCTAGTGATTTTTCAGCGAGTGTTACACCCGTCATTGAAACACTGCAATTATTAAAGACGCCAGCTGAAATAGCTACCTTGATGGAAGCAGGTAATTGGGCTGATGTTGCTTTAGAGATCGGTTTTAAAGCAATTAAAGAAGGGGCTAAAGAACAAGAAATCCTAGCTGAAATCGAATACCAATTAAAACGCCAAGGAATTCGTTCAATGAGTTTTGATACACTTGTTCTAACTGGAAAAAATGGTGCGAGTCCACATGGTAATCCGGGAAGTACGGCTGTTGCGAAACAAGACTTGGTTTTATTTGATCTAGGTGTTGTTTACAATGGTTATTGTAGTGATGTTACACGAACTGTCGCCTATCAAGAACCAACTGATTTCCAAAAAGAGATCTATTCCATCGTACTAGAAGCACAATTAAAAGCAATGGATGCTGTGAAGCCAGGAATTACTGCTGGTGAATTAGATGAGATCGCTCGTGGTGTGATCACTGGCTACGGTTATGGTGAATATTTCAACCATCGTTTAGGTCATGGTATTGGAACTACTGTACATGAATATCCATCTCTAGTCACTGGTAATGAACTGGTAATTGAAGAAGGTATGTGTTTCTCAATTGAACCAGGTATTTATATTCCAGAAAAAGTCGGCGTACGCATTGAAGATTGTCTACATGTTACTAAAACAGGCTGTGAAGCATTCACAAAAACGCCAAAAGAATTAATGATCATCGACTAATAACAAGAAAAAAGCTGACACTCTAATTAGAATGCCAGCTTTTTTAAATTCTATTTGCCTGTAACTTCTTCTACTGTTTCTTTAACAGCTTGCTTTGTTTCCTTTTTTGCTGCTTCTGCTTTTTCAGGAACATCTTTCGTTACTTCTTTTGCTTCAGAAACGCCTTCTGACACAGTTTCTTTCGCTTTTTTTGCTGATTCTTTAACGTCAATAAAAATATCATCTGAGGCATCTTCTGCGATATCCCCTAACTCATCAACTTGATCATTCACGTCTTGAGCAGTCTTCTTAAAGCGATCAGATAAATCACCTGTTTGCTTTTTAAATGATTCTAAGACTGTATCTGAAACGCCTTGAGCCTTATCTAAAGAATCTTTTGTCTTATCTTTGACATTACCAGCTAAATCGCCTGCTTGCTCCCCTAGCACGCTTGCTTTGTCTTTTGCAATCGATGATAATTCAGAACCTTTTTGCACAGCGTAATCTGTATAATCTGATGCTTTATCTTTAAAATCATCTGCTTGATTTGCTAGATCTTCACGTAATTCTTTGCCCGATTTTGGTGCTAATAAAAGAGCTGCAACGGCTGCCGCTGTCCCACCAATAATTGCTCCTAAAAAAAATCCGCCTTTTTTTGCCATGTTTATTCCTCCATTATCTTTTATTATTTAACCGATTCACTTGTTTTTGATGTTTTCTTTGGTCGAAAAGCTCGAAAAGCTGCTCCTCCTACTTTACCGACAACACCTGCTTTAGCTGTTGATTTCCCAACTGCACCAACTTTCCCTAGTAAATTTCTACTAGAATAATTCAACTCAGAAACACTTTCACTTAAATCAGCAACTGCTGCAAACAATGGATCGATCGTTGCTACTTTCTTATTGACATCATCCAGCAATTCATTGCTTTTTACTAAAAGCCCCTCTACTTGCCTAGATAAAATATCAACATCTTTTGTTACGACCTCAATCGTTTTATTTGCTTCATCAACTGTCGTAGTAACTCGCTCAACGGTCTTACCGATTTTTATCAATACCAAAACAATAAATACTACTAATACAGCAAACGCCACTGCAGCGATTATCGCTGCAACCTCTCCACCTGTCATATTCTTGCTCCTTCCATCAATTATTTCATGTTCTTAGAATAACACCAACTGCTCTTTTTCACAAATTATTCAGTTGGCATTGTTATTTTAATTATAACAATTTATAGTATAGCTCTCCATCTTGATTTAATAAAAAAAGACAGAACATATTTGCTCTGCCTTCAACTGAAAATAATCTAGAAACAACTTCTAATTATTTTTCTTTTGGTGCATCTTCTTTTGCTAATTCAGCACCCAATTCAATGATATAGTCACGTAGATTGTCTTTCACTTCTGGATGGACTAAGCCATATTCAATACTTGTTTTCATAAAGCCAAATTTATCCCCTACATCATAACGCTTACCAGTAAACTCTCTAGCAAATACACGTTGAGTTTTGTTCAAGGTATCAATGGCATCGGTTAATTGAATCTCACCACCAGCACCTGGTTCTTGTGATTCTAATACATGGAAAATTTCCGGTGTTAACAAATAACGACCAATAATCGCTAGATCACTTGGTGCTTCTTCAGGTGTCGGCTTCTCAACAAAATTATTCACGTTGTATAGCCCTTTAGAAACTTCAGCTTCGGGATTAATAATACCATATTTTGATGTTTCTTCATGAGGTACTTTCATAACTGCAATCGTTGAAGCATGTGTTTCATCATAATCGTTCATTAATTGTTTCGATAATGGAATTTTATCTTCCATGATATCATCGCCTAGCATAACCACAAAAGGTTCGTTGCCTACAAAAGCTTTTGCTTGTAAGACAGCATGTCCCAAGCCTTTTGGATGAGACTGGCGAATAAAATGCAGATTAACATCCGTTGTTTCTTCTACTAATTTTAGTAAGTCAGTTTTATTTTTTTCGCGAAGATTACTTTCTAATTCAAAGTTTGCATCAAAATGATCTTCGATTGGACGTTTTGCTTTTCCTGTGACGATCAAAATATCTTCGATACCTGATGCTAACGCTTCTTCAACGATAAATTGAATTGTTGGTTTATCTACGATTGGCAGCATCTCTTTTGCCATCGCTTTTGTTGCTGGTAAAAACCTTGTTCCCAGACCAGCTGCTGGAATCACCGCTTTTTTTACTTTCATGCCAATTGGCCTCCTCAAAAATTATATGGAAAATTCGTTCTCCATTTTACCGTCACGCAGCATGATCTCTTTTGCTGCTTGTTTGACATCTTGACCTTCATATAATACGTTATAAATTGCTGTCGTAATCGGCATATCGACATTTAATTGTTGAGATAACTCATAAGCTGCTTTAGTTGTCGAAACCCCTTCAACAATCATCCCCATATTCTCAAGAACTTCGTCCAAACTGTGGCCTTTGCCAAGCAAATTCCCTGCACGCCAATTACGTGAATGAATACTAGTACATGTAACGATCAAGTCACCAACTCCGCTTAGACCAATAAAAGTCAAAGGATTAGCCCCCATGGCTACACCTAAACGGCTGATTTCAGCTAAACCACGTGTCATGATCGCAGCTTTTGCATCATCTCCAAAACCTAAACCATGAATCGCTCCAGCACCTAACGCAATGATATTTTTCAAAGCCGCTCCCGTTTCAACACCAATAACATCGTCATTCGTATAAATTCTAAAATAATCATTCATAAACAGACGTTGAACATATGTCGCTGCCTCTAAATCCTCACTTGCGGCAGTAATCGTCGTAATATCATGAACTGCTACTTCCTCTGCATGACTTGGTCCAGATAACACAACTACACCGCGCCTTTTTTCTGCTGGAATCTCTTCCATCAAAATTTCAGATATCCGTTTATGGCTCCCTTGCTCCAACCCTTTACTGGCATGGATGATCAATGGCTGATTTCGGCATTTTGCTGTAAATTCTTGTGCAACCGTTCGAATCGCTTTAGTCGGAACAACGAACAAAACTGCATCCGCATCAGCAATGCACTCTTCCAACGACATTTTCCCTTGAATCGATTCTGGAATCACCAAATCGGGAAGATAATGCTGATTCGTATGGTGAGTATTGATTTCATCAATTTGTGCCTTATTATGCCCCCATATCCGAACCTCATGCCCATTTTCTGCTAAAACTTGAGCCAATGCAGTTCCCCATGAACCGGGACCTAAAACAGCAACTTTTTGTTTCATTGGTGAAAAACTCCTTTCAAAATAGAAAAGCTGAACGAATCGTTTAGCTCTGACTGAAAATTAGGAATCTGAACAGGGAATGCTTTTTGTTCCATGTATAGAATATCGATTTCCCGAAAATCTAGATCGTCACTTTATATTCCCTTTAAATAAACAGACTAAATTACTAATTGTATAACTTTCATACCCACTTAATAGTTTAACATAGCTAGACCATAATGGGCAGTTCTAATCGGCTTTTTTTACTGTTCCTTTTTCACGGTTGTAAAATGGTGTCGATCCTTTTTTACGACGAATAATTAAAATTGCAATTGCTCCGAAAAATAGAACCAAAGAAAACAATTGTGACACACGAATACTGCCAAATGCATACAGACTATCTGTCCGCATTCCTTCAATAAAGAAACGTCCGAAAGAATACCAAATGACGTAATTTAAAACTACTTCGCCTTCTTTTAAGAAATTCTTCTTTTTCCTTAAAAGAACCAAGACGACAAAACCTAAGACATTCCATACAGATTCATATAAGAACGTAGGCTGATGATACGTTCCATCGATATTCATATTATCAATAATAAATTTAGGTAAATGTAGTCCTTCTAAAAATCCTCTTGTAGTGGCCGGTCCATACGCTTCATGGTTCATAAAATTACCCCATCGCCCAATTGCTTGTGCTAAAATCACACTGGGTGCTGCAATATCTAGAAAGGTCCATGTTGAAATAAAACGGTGTCTAGTGAAGAAAAATAATGCAAGCCCTCCACCGATCAATCCACCATAAATCGCTAAACCTCCATTTCTAGTCAAAATAATTTCAATTGGATTATCAACATAATCCTGCCACTGAAAAATCACATAGTACAGACGAGCACCAATAATTGCACTTGGTAACCCCCATAACATAAAATCAATCACATCATCTTCTTTTAACCCGACGCGAACCGCTTCTCGACTACTTAGCCAAACAGCTAGCACGATCCCTGAAACAATAATAACTGCATACCAGTAAACAGATATCCCAAAAAGATTAAACGCTACTGGATTTACTTGACCTAACATTTAGCTTCCTCCTATTTTAAAAGCTGAAAGAGCTCGTTCAGCCTTGACAGGAAAATTGGAAAAAATAACTGTGGCGCTTTTTGCCTCATTTATTTTTTATCTTTTTCCCGAAAGGCTAGCTCTTGAAGCTAGATAATACATGGTAACAACGTTCAGCTCTGACAGAAAAATAGGAAATTATGACTAAGGTGCTTTTTGCCTCAGTCATAATTTATCTTTTTTCCGAAGACCTTTAATCCTTTGAGCTTTAGCTCTTAGGAATTAATGAGATCGAAGCAGAGCGTAGTGCTAGCCCGTGCAGCTAGATAATACTAAAAGCTGAAAGAGCTCGTTCAGCCTTGACAGGAAAATAGAAAAAAATAACTGTGGCACTTTTTGCCTCATTTATTTTTTATCTTTTTGCCGAAACCTTCAATCCTTAGTGCTTTAGCGCTTAGGAATTGATGAGATCGAAGCAAAGCGTAGTGCTATCTCTTGAAGCTAGATAACACATGGTAACAACGTCCCGCTTCACTATCCCTTGTACTATTCTACACCTGAATTTTCTTGAATCAATCTAGTCAAACGTTCCTCAAAAGCCTTAGTCGCATCATAGCCCATTGTTTTCGCACGGAAGTTCATCGCTGCAACTTCAATGATAATGGCTACATTTCGCCCAGTTTTCACAGGAATTCTGATCTGTGGAACATCTACATTGGCAATTTCAACCATTGCATCATCTGAACCTAAACGATCATATTTTTTGTCTTTTTCCCAAGCCTCTAAATAAACAACAAGTTGGACCTGCATAAAACCGCGTACCGCACTTGCGCCAAATAAATTCATTACATCAATGATCCCAATCCCACGAATTTCGATCAGATGTTGTAAAATCTTAGGCGGCTCACCAACAACTGTTAATTCATCTTGCTGATAAACATCCACTCGGTCATCTGCGATCAATCGATGACCTCGCTTGATTAACTCTAATGCTGTCTCACTTTTCCCAATACCACTATCGCCTTGAATCAAAACACCTAAACCATACACATCAACTAAAACACCATGAACGCTGGTTCTTGCAGCTAAACGACTGTCTAGGTAGCTGGATAACTCTCCTAACAATCTAGATGTAGAAATCGGTGAGCGTAAAACGGCTAAGCCTTTTTCTTTTGCTGCTTGTACCATTTCCTCAGGTGCTTCTAATCCTCTAGAGATAATAAAAGCCGGCGTATCCTTCTCACATAAACGACGCATCACCATCAAACGTTCTTCTGGTATCATTCGTTCAGAAAATGTAATCTCCTTACTACCGAATAATTGCAAGCGATTATGAGGATAGTAATTAAAATACCCAGTCAATTCCAGACCAGGACGGGAAATATCTCCTGTTGTGATTTCTCTATTTAAACTTTCTTCATCGCCATAAACGACTTCTAAAGAAAGCTTCTCTACCAGTTGATGAATTTTTACAACTTCTTCCATCTTTATCATTCATTCCTTTCCAGTTCTCTACTCGTTCCATTTTATCATTTCAGGTGGGAAGTTTCTAGCTATTAGGAAGATTGCCTCAGTTTTATTCTGAACTTAAATCTAAATCTTATTTCAACTGATGTTTGACTATCCCAAATTAGTTTGTATACTTAATTTGTATCTTATCGAAAACAGCTGTTAGGAGGTATTGCGAATGAATGATCTTTTAAAGGAACAAGCGAGAAATCTACCTTTAAATCCTGGCGTTTATTTAATGAAAGATAAACAAGGAACGATTATTTATATAGGGAAAGCCAAAAAATTACGCGATCGCGTTAGTAGTTATTTCGTTAAAAACAAACAGCACTCCAGCAAGACACGACGGATGATCCGCCAACTAGTTGATTTTGAGGCTATCGAGGTGGCGACTGAACTTGATGCCTTGTTGTTAGAATGCCGCCTTATTCAAGAGTACCGCCCCTTTTATAATCGACAAATGAATTCATTTGAAAAATATAACTATTTTGAGATCAACACAGATAATGACGAACTCTCACTCAACATTTTATCGATTCCGACTAATAAAAACTGCTTTGGCCCGTTTTCAATCAATAGGAAACTTTCTGAATTAAAACAAATTTTAGAAAACTTATATGGACTAAACCAAAATAACTATTGGCAACACTCTTTTTCTCAACAGACTACCACACTACTAGCTCAACCTGTTTCTACTATGGAACTATTAGGTGCCTTTACGCAAGACAATCAACTACCACAAAAACGTCTAGAAGCAGCCATGTTGTTAGCTGCTGAAAATCATTCATTTGAAAAAGCTCAAAAATTGCGAGAAGACTGGAAATTTCTTACTCGCTTTTTTAACCAAAATAAAAAACTTGTTCTAGCCAGCCAAACGAATTGGCAGCTATTATCTATTCCAGTTGGTTCAAAAGTAAAATACTATTTACTTTATCAAGGACTTGTTGTTCACGAGCGAATCCTGACAAAACAGACTTTTAGTAAATATACACCTAATGAACTAGCTAAAAAAAAATTACCCTCTAAAAAACCTAAAAACATTCAACAATTTTCTAAAGATCAAGTTGATTTTATCAATATTCTCTATCGTTATATTAACCATCATAAAGAATGCCACTTAGTCGCTATTGACGACCCCTTTGACTAAAAAAATAAAAGGATAAAACCCAACTTATCGTTTGGGTTTTATCCTTATTCACTATATTTATCTAAATTACGTTCACTGACGATCATATTGACCAAAGACATGATCACTGCCATTAGAATTGCTGCTCCAAAACTGGAAAAACCGAAATTCATTTCTCCAACAAAAGAAGAAGTCATCTTTAAAATTGCAGCATTCACAATAAAACTAAATAGACCAAATGTAAGCAAAGTAAAGGGAAGGGATAAAATCGTCAACACTGGTTTTACCAACATATTTAAGATAGATAAAACAAACGCTGCGATGATCGCCATCCAAATACTTCTTACATATATCATATTCGGAAAAATCACTGAGAGTGAAACAAATGTCAACGTATTAACGATCAGACGTTGAAAGTAAGTCATTAGAAGTCACTCCAGTCATCGTCATTCACTTTTTCAGCTTGTTTTCTTTGTTTTTGCTCATTAGCATACGGATTTGCATTACGGGTATTTCGATTGTATGGATTTTGATGACCATAACCATTGTTTCTAACTCTGCCAGAAGGTATCAGTACAGCCAATAAAATATATAATACAATTGGGCTGCCAATAAAGATAAAGCTAGCTACTACATAAATCACACGTACAATCGTTGGATCAATTCCTAACCATTCAGCAATTCCTGCTAGGGTTCCTGTTAGTACCACATTATTAGGAGATTTTGTCAATCGTCTTTTCATTTCTTTCACCTCACATCTCTTAGATTTTACAATAGCATGGATGAAGAATCATCCTTTTTTTCTTTTAATTTTTCTATTTGATAGTTAAGAAGATTCCTCTCAACTATCAAATAGACATCAACACAAGTTCAAAGTATCAAGTTCTACGCATCTATTTATCTGTGTCTTTTAAATAAATGTTTCCTGTTGTTGTAGAAGCATTGATTTGCGCCATATTCTCTTCGTTCAAACGTCTAAATTGTAGTAATTGGTTGGTTCTTTCTTTCTTCTCACGAATCACTTCATAGTCACTCAAACGGCTATTAATACTACCTAGACTTGTTTTCACTGTACCTTCAACGCCTAGTTCAGTTGGTAGCGCAATTTTCACATTCCCATTGACTGAACTTGCCTCAACTTTACGTAATGTTTTTTCTTTCGCTGTGATGCGAACATCACCATTGATCAATGAAACACCGATTGTTTGAGGAGTAGCAGCAATTGTTACTGTACCATTGACAGTTTCGATGATATTATCTAAAATTTCACCATCTAAAACCTTGATATCACCATTTACACCTTCAATTTCAAGCATTGTTGCATCAATTTTATTGAATGTGATTGAGCCATTCGTTGATTTAGTGTAAACATCTTTTGCTTTTAATGATTCAACAGATACGTTTCCGTTCAATAATTTGATAGATACATGATCGAACATCCGCTCAGGTAAATAGAAAATTAAGTCTGCACGTACACGTTTATTAGGGATTTGGAAGGAAATCACTTCGTCATCCACATCGATTTGACTTCTTTCTAAGAATGCTTCAAGTGGTGTTTCAGCATCCATTTTACCATAAAGTTTGATTTTCCCTTCTACTTTAACATCTGGTTGATCCCACGTTTTGAATACGATATTTCCATTTGCAACTTTAACATCGATCAAACTTGCAAGTGGTGCTGGATAATTAAACTCATGTTCAAATTTGGTTGTCGCTACACCTGGAACTCTGAAGCTTACGTCTTTCCATTCCATATTATCATTCATTGTTTCAGAAAATGAGTTAAATGTTTTCTTCAGGAATGAACCTAATTGAGAACCTGCTTCACTCATTTTTTCACCGACTTGATTGATCGTATCGGTTGCTTGATCTTTCCAATCATCTGGAATATCAAATTTTGATGTGACACGGTCTTTGGTTTCTGACCATTGTTCTTTACGAATATTTTTCAATTCTGCTTCTAAAGCAATTTTTTCTTGAATTTGTTCATCTAAAGCATCTTCTAATGATTTAATTTCAGCTTCTAATGATGCTCTAACGTCTAAATCTTCATTAGTTAATTCACTTAGTTCTTCTTTCGTATTTAATTCCATTAATTTTTCTTGCGCTTCTTTGATTTCTTCTTTGACACCAGCGATTTCAGCATTAACTTCATCTAATTCTACAGATGTCCGATTCGCTTCCGTTGCTAGATCATCTAGAATTTTTTCTAAACGTTCATGATCTTGTGCTTCTTTTGCTTTGACCTCTTCGTCAGAAATTTCTGTTTCAACGATCTCATCTTCTTTTTGATTTTCTAGCTTATTTAGTAAATCTACGACTTTATCATTTTCTTTTGTATCAACAGTTGGATTTGTTACATTTACTTGGTCAGCAGCTTTTTTGATTTGTTTTTCATCTTTTTCTGTGGCCATGTTTTCTAATAATACTAAAGCTTCCTCTGAAGATAGGATACCTTTTTTAACTAAGTCTAATACTCTTTCTCTTTCTTTCATGGAAATTGCCTCCTTAGCAAATTTTTCACCCGAGGGTGTTTTCCTTATGTACCTATTATGCCTTCTTTTTTGTTGTTTGTCATAGGACTTAAGAATGAATTTTAGGTAGTCCTCAAGGGTAATCACTCATTTATTTTTTTCAACTGTTGATTTTGATTGCATTTAATAGGAAGAAAGTTACGTTTAGATCAAAAAAGAAAAGGTTTGAGCATCACTCTCATCGAGTCACATCCCAACCTTTTCTATATATGAAACAAACGCTTTTCATTTTTTTAGACTAACTATGGATCTCACGATAGATCAGTTTACTATCTGGAACTTCTGTCCCAATTCGGATGTTCTCTTTGATCATCGCAGTAACGTCAGAAACGTCTTCTTGATTTGCAAAAATTGTAACTAAGCTTTCGCCTTTCTTCACTGGATCGCCCACTTTTTTTCTTAAAATCAAGCCGACCGCTAAATCGATATCATCTTCTTTTGTTTCTCGTCCTGCTCCAAGTTTCATTGCAGCTACCCCAATATTATCTGCAACGATTTCTGCAACAACGCCATCAGAGTCAGCTACAACATCTATTTCAAATTTAGCTTGTGGCAATAGACTAGGATCATCCACCCATTCAGGATTACCACCCTGGTTTTTAATGAATTGTTTAAATTTAACTAAAGCGGAGCCATCATCGATAACACCTTTTAATAATTTTCTTGCTTCTACTAAAGAATCTGTCTTACCTGCTAGGACGACCATTTGGCTACCTAACGTTAAAACAAGCTCCGTTAAATCTTCTGGTCCATTACCATGCAGTGTATCAATTGCTTCTTGGACTTCTAACGAATTACCGATCGCATTTCCTAGTGGTTGTGACATATCAGAAATGATCGCCATCGTATTTCTCCCCACTAAATTACCGATTCTAACCATTGCAGAAGCAAGTTCAGCGGCATCCTCTTCCGTCTTCATAAAAGCACCAGCTCCCGTCTTAACATCTAAGACGATTGCATCTGCTCCAGCTGCGATTTTCTTACTCATAATCGAGCTAGCAATCAACGGGATCGAACTAACCGTCGCCGTTACATCTCTTAACGCATACAATTTTTTGTCAGCTGGTGTTAAATTACCTGATTGACCAATCACTGAAATTTTATCACGATTAACCATTTCGGTGAACTCGTCATCGGTTAACTCTACATGAAATCCTGCAAAAGCTTCTAATTTATCGATTGTACCACCTGTATGTCCTAATCCACGTCCAGACATTTTGGCAAAAGGAATATCAAGTGCGGCCACAAGTGGTGCCAAAACTAAGGTTGTCGTATCTCCGACACCACCTGTTGAATGTTTATCTACTTTGATGCCTTCAATATTGGATAAATCGATCACATCGCCTGAATGGACCATCGCCAATGTTAAATTTGCTCTTTCTTCATCCGACATATCTTGGAAATAAACAGCCATCAAAAAAGCACTTGCTTGGTAATCTGGAATTGTTCCGTTGGTTAACCCTTCAATAAAGAATTCGATTTCCGCTTTACTTAGCTCTTTGCCATTGCGTTTTTTTTCAATGATATCTACCATTCTCATATTCTGTACCTCACGATCTCAATTGTTTAAAATTTAGTAGCCGCCGGTTGTATCGTTAATTGCTGCATCCACAATTGCAACACTTGAACTTGCGCCAACTCTTGTTGCACCAGCATGAATCATTGCTTTAGCATCTTCTGCTGTACGAACGCCACCTGAGGCTTTAACACCAATAGTAGGACCAACCGTTTTACGCATTAACGCAACATCTTTGATCGTAGCTCCTCCAGTTGAAAAACCAGTGGACGTTTTAACGAAATCGGCTCCTGCTTGGACAGATAATTTTGAGGCTACTGCAATTTCTCGATCAGTTAGCAAACAGTTTTCAAGAATTACTTTAACTAAGGCTTTTCCTTTCGCTACTGCAACAACTGCTTCGATGTCTTTTAAGACAGTCTCTTCATCGCCTGATTTCAAGGCACCAACATTAATGACCATATCAACTTCTGTTGCACCATTTTTAATAGCATCTTCTGCTTCAAAGGCTTTAACTGCTGTTGTGTTTGCGCCTAAAGGAAATCCAATCACTGTACAAATCTCAACTGAAGTACCTGCTAGTTCTTTACTTGCTAAAGCAACCCAGTATGGATTTACACAAACTGAAGCAAATTCATACTTTTTCGCTTCCTCGATCAACGTTAATAATGCTTCCTCATTTGCTTCTGGTTTTAGTAATGTGTGGTCGATCATTTTGTTTACGTTCATTGTACTCTCCCTTTCCGAAATTTCGTTCTAACAATGTGAAATTCCGTTCATAATAAGTATT
>Ga0308156_1002051_pt1 | contig 19441 bp, 13 predicted proteins | sample PhyAR2_FD_201041 | JGI IMG/M metagenome (GOLD analysis project Ga0308156, IMG submission 201041) | Phyllosphere microbial communities from UC Gill Tract Community Farm, Albany, California, United States - DLSL A.R2 | ecosystem: Host-associated > Plants > Phyllosphere > Unclassified | place: USA... | reverse complement strand
GGTAATATCTGGCGCTTTCCATACGTTGCTTATGAAAATGGTGGAGGAGCGTTTCTTATTCCCTATCTATTGGCACTCATTACTGCTGGTTTACCGTTACTATTTTTAGATTATGCGGTAGGTCATCGTAGTACTAACTCCCCTCCTAAAGCTTATCGCGCCCTATTTAAAGGCGGAGAAACATTAGGTTGGTGGCAGGTTTGTGTCTGTATCATCATTGGTTTGTATTATGCAAGTGTACTCACCTGGGCTGGTAGTTATGTTTACTTCTCTATTGGTCAAATGTGGGGAAGCGATCCGGAAGGTTTCTTCTTTAATACCTATTTGCAAACCACAAAAGCAACCGGTTTTGATTTACAGTTTGTAGGTCATTTATTCTGGCCGATTGTTGGGATTTGGGCACTTACTCTAATCATTCTTTATGGTGGCGTGAAAAAAGGTGTGGAATTATCAAATAAGATTTTCATGCCATTATTATTCATTCTCTTCACTATTTTAGTGATTCAATCATTACGTTTACCAGGTGCAGTTCAAGGCTTAAACGCTTTCTTTACGCCGAACTGGTCAGCAATGATGGATTATAAAGTTTGGTTAGCAGCTTATGGCCATACCTTCTTCTCACTATCTGTTGGCTTCGGGATCATGGTGACTTATGCATCTTATTTGAAACCAAAAACGAATTTAACGGGTTCTGGTTTAATCGTTGGTTTTGCAAATGCATCAACAGAAATTTTAGCTGGTATTGGTATTTTTGCTGCGCTTGGCTTTATGGCACATGCGGCAGGTACAGAAGTTAAAGATGTGGTGAGTGGCGGGATTGGATTAGCATTTATTGCCTTCCCTAAAATTATTTCAAGTTTAGGTACAGGTGCCGATTTATTTGGTTTCTTATTCTTCTCTTCGCTTTTCGTCGCAGGTATTTCTTCGATGGTAAGTATTTTGGAAGTACCTATTGCAGCAATGCAGGATAAATTGAAATGGGGTCGTAAAAAAGCTGTAACCATTATTGGTGGTGGTAGTGCGCTTGTATCAATTATTTTATTCTCAAGTGTAAACGCAATTAAGTTAGTTGATATCGTTGACCACTTTATCAATAACATCGGTATTATTGGCGGTGCTTTACTTTCTATTATTACCGTGGCTTGGTTTAAGCGTTCTGCTTTAATGGAACTTCGTGATCACGTGAATCGCATTTCAACTATTCAATTAGGTAAGGGTTGGGATTTCACTTTAACAGTCATTACATCATTAATCTTGTTAACTACACTCAGTATGACTGTATTTAATTTGATCAAAAATGGCTATGATACTTATAGTATGAGCTTACAAGGTATATTCGGCTGGGGCAGTGTGATTTTCTGTGCAGTCGTTGCAATCGTTTTAAGCAAAATGAAAGATCGCTAGGAGGATAGAATAATGAATACTTCAGCAATCGTGATGATGGTAATTTCGATGGTGTTTTTATGGGGTGGGTTGGCTTTATCCATTCTACATTTATCGAAGCATCCTGAAGAGTTAGATGATGTTTTAGAAGAAGTAAAAGATCAGCACACACTTTGATATTGATCGAGTAAAAAAAGCAGGCTTTAAGCCTGCTTTTTTTATGCAATTTTCTGAATTTTACAATAATAAAATCCATCACCAGACTGCGCTTGTGGCAATAATTGTCTGCCATGGATTTGTTCAATTCCCCAAGCTGCTTCGATTTTCACTTCTTTTGCATCAGTATGTTCTGCAAAGAAGTCAATCATCTGCTGTTCATTTTCAACTTTTAAAATTGAACAGGTAATGTAGAGCAATGTGCCGCCAACTTTGAGTTGTTGCCACATATGTTCCAAAATTTGCTTTTGCAGTTCAATGGTTTGCGCTATATCGCTAGATTGGCGCAATAGGCGTATGTCAGGATGACGACGAATAACTCCTGTTGCAGAGCAAGGCGCGTCAAGCACAATACAATCTACTGGCTGTGCAGGAGTCCACTCAGTTGCATCGGCTGCCAAGATTTCTGTATGGCTTTGATCAAGTGCTAAACGATTTAAGTTTTCAGTCACACGGACTAAACGACTCGGGTCCTGATCAATCGCAATAAGCTGAGCAGGTTTAAACTTTTCGAGTAAATGAGCTGTTTTACCCCCGGGGGCAGCACAAGCATCAATAACCGTTTTATTGTTTAAATCAGGCAATAAGTTTGCACATAGCTGTGCATGTTCATCTTGTACCGAGAACCAGCCTTGTTCAAAACCAGGTAACTGAGTGATTTGTACAGATTGCTCAAGAACAATACCTGCTTCAGACAAAGTACATGCACGTGCCTGAATTTCTAGACTCTGTAATTTTGCTAAATAAGCATCACGGCCAATATGTCGTTGGTTCACTCGTAAGGTTAAAGGCGCAACTTGCTTCAAAGATTGGCAGAGCACTTCGGTTTGTTCGCCCCAATCCTTTTTTAAGCGTTTAAAAAGCCAACTTGGTAAGCCATGTGCTTGTTGTAAACCTTGCTCGAATTCATCAGTTTCACGAGTAGCTCGGCGCAAAATAGCATTTACAATGCCACTGAGTGCAGGGAATCCAAGTTGTTTAGTCGCATCTACTGTTTCCGAGATGGCAGCGTGCGCTGCAATACGCGTGCATAAAACTTGATAAAGACCAACGTATAGGCAGGTTTCTACTGTCTCATTGTTTAAAGGTTTGCTCAGCAAAGGTAAGCTAATTGATTTAAGTGCAAACCATTGGCGCAATGTACCTAAAACGAGCTCATGAAATAAAGCACGATCGCGCTCTGCGACTTGATTGAGCTGTGTATTTAAAATACTAGCCAACGATTGACCTTGCTGTACTTTTAGTAACGTTTGGACGACTTGAGCACGCAGGTTAAAACGTGAAGAATTTGAGGTAACCTGACTCATGGCAGAATTTGTCCTACGTGAAGTTTTTGAGTTTGTGCAATTTGCTGAGCATTTAATGCTTTGCCACCCGGCCATTGCACGCTAGTCAAACAAATAAATGAATCTTGACCACAAGCAACGTGTACGCCTTGTTTATCGATTGCAATAATTTCACCAGCTTGAGCATTTGCTTTGCTTTGACTAGAAATTGTTGAATTCCAAACACGCATCGCATTATTTTCATCAAGTTGAACAAACGCGACGGGCCAAGGATTAAAGGCACGGATATTTCGGTCAATTTGCACAGCATCATTTGACCAGTCAATACGAGCTTCTGATTTCACTAATTTATGTGCATAGACCGTTAAGCTTTCGTCTTGAACTTCGCGTTCTGCTAAATATTTTTGTAGTGTTTCTTCCGACTCGAGTACCGCACAAATTGCCGTTGCACCTTGAGCGGCTAGTTTGTCGTGTAAAGTCGCTGATGTATCTTCGTTAGTGATTGGGCAATAGGTTTTATACATCATATCGCCTGTATCTAAACCAGCTGCCATTTGCATGATAGTGATTCCGGTTTCTTCATCACCCGTTGCAATTGCACGCTGAATTGGTGCTGCACCGCGCCAGCGTGGTAATAGTGAGCCGTGAATATTTAAACAGCCATATTTCGGTGTATCGAGCACAGTTTGTGGAAGGATCAAACCATAGGCTGCAACCACCATGACATCAGCACCTAAAGCAGCCAGTTCTTGTTGAGCTGCTAAACCTTCTTCAGTTGAAGCTTTGAAATGAAGCGGTTGATAGACTGGAATATTATGTTCAAGTGCAAGCTGTTTTACACAAGATGGCGTTAGTTTTTGTCCACGACCCGATTTACGATCTGGCTGAGTATAAACCGCGATAATTTCATGGGAAGTTTTTAATAAAGCCGCTAATGCTGTTGCAGCAAATTCGGGGGTGCCAGCAAAAATAATTTTCACAAATGCAATCCAAAAAGAGTTTACGTGTAGTATACGTGAAAAACGATTGAAGCCCTAAACTCATGGAGATTGAGCGTTTTAGTTTTTAAATAGTGAACAAAAAATTATTGAAAAACTTTTATTGATAAAAAAAGGTTATGAAAAAATAAAAAATTATTCATGTAAGTTTTGCTAAATATTGACTGACTATTACTGTTCTTGGCTTTCCGAATATTATTTGCTTCTATAGAATGGAGAATGATCAAATTATGATGATGAGTCAATATTCCGACTGATCTAACGCTATATCAGTATCATTCGCCAGAGCGGGAAAAATTCTGCTCAAGCACAACTTGTTGGAAACACTAATGCCTGACTATCGTTCAAAAACATCGACACACGGAAGAAATATGGCTGGCGCACGTGGCTTATGGCGTGCAACAGGAATGAAAGATGAGGATTTCGGCAAACCGATTATTGCGGTGGTCAATTCATTTACTCAATTTGTTCCGGGCCATGTACACCTTAAAGATCTAGGGCAGCTTGTTGCAGCAGAAATTCAGGCATCAGGTGGTGTTGCTAAAGAGTTTAATACGATTGCTGTAGATGACGGGATCGCAATGGGGCATGACGGCATGCTTTATTCTTTACCATCACGTGATTTGATTGCTGACTCAGTCGAGTACATGGTAAATGCACATTGTGCTGATGCTATGGTGTGTATTTCTAACTGTGACAAAATTACTCCAGGAATGCTCATGGCTGCGATGCGCTTGAATATTCCTGTGGTTTTTGTGTCTGGTGGACCAATGGAAGCAGGTAAGGTTAAATTCCGCGGTAATGAAAAAGCGATTGACCTTGTTGATGCAATGGTTGTTGCGGCTGATGAAAGTTATACAGACGAAGAAGTTGAAGAATTTGAACGTTCAGCATGTCCAACCTGTGGTTCATGTTCAGGTATGTTCACTGCAAACTCAATGAACTGTTTAACCGAAGCGTTAGGTTTATCTTTACCGGGTAATGGTTCGATTGTTGCGACTCATGCTAATCGTAAAAAATTATTCTTAAAAGCGGGTCAGCTTATTGTTGAATTGGCTAAGCGCTATTACGAACAAGAAGATGCAAGCATTTTACCTCGTTCAATTGCAACAAAGGCTGCATTTAAAAATGCAATGACGCTTGATATTGCAATGGGTGGCTCAACCAATACCGTTCTACATTTATTGGCTGCTGCAAGTGAAGCAGAAGTTGACTTTACTATGGACGATATTGACGAGTTGTCACGTCGAGTTCCTGTATTGTCTAAAGTAGCGCCTGCAAAACAAGATGTTCATATGGAAGATGTACACCGTGCAGGTGGCATTATGGCCATTTTAGGTGAACTTGATCGTGCGAATTTACTTGATGTATCACTACCAACAGTCCATGAGAAAACGTTAAAAGATGCGTTGGACAAGTGGGATATTATTCGTACTGAAGACGCAGACGTATATGAGTTCTATCGCTCATCTCCGGGTGGTGTACCAACACAAGTTGCATTCTCTCAAAATCGCTACTATGCAACTTTAGATGGTGATCGTGAAAAAGGCGTTATTCGCAATGCAGAACATGCATTCTCTAAAGATGGTGGATTAGCGGTTCTATACGGCAACATCGCGCTTGATGGCTGTATTGTAAAAACTGCGGGTGTAGATGAATCTATTCTAAAATTTACTGGCACAGCGCGCGTGTTTGAGAGCCAAGATGCTGCTGTAGATGCAATCTTGGGTCATGATATTAAAGCTGGCGATGTCGTTGTTATTCGTTACGAAGGCCCACGTGGTGGACCGGGTATGCAAGAAATGCTTTACCCAACCAGCTATCTTAAATCGAAAGGTTTAGGAAAAGACTGTGCATTAGTTACAGATGGTCGTTTCTCTGGTGGTTCATCAGGCCTTTCGATTGGACATGTTTCACCAGAAGCTGCTGAAGGTGGTGCAATTGGTTTGGTTGAAGATGGTGATACCATTGAAATTGATATTCCAAACCGTACCATTCACTTAAATGTTGATGATGCGACTATGGCGCACCGTCGTACAGTTCAAGAAGCGAAAGGCTGGCATCCGAAAGAAGAACGTAAACGTAAGGTATCAAAAGCGTTAAAAGTTTATGCAATGCATACAACAAGTGCAGCAAAAGGAGCTGTACGCGTTCTCTAAAATATTCAATTTTAATAATTGAGTAGAAAGCATGCACCTATCAACACGATGAATTGCTATCATGTTGAGGGTGCATTTTTCATGTCTGATAAAAAAAATCAGCTTGTAGAAAAAGGTGTTTTTAGATCATTCTATGGGATTGACATAAAATGGTGATAAAATCTTCACCTATGCAGAAACTTGCTAAAAACATGACTTATTTTCTGCGTGATCTTAGGTAGTCATACTTTCAATCTTGACTACTGTTATACCTTGACTATGATCAAAGCAATCTTTGATCTCGCTTAGGATTTATTTTTTAGAGGCACTATTCATGTCACTGCTACGCCGTTGGTTTGACCCTATCCGATCGAGTTGGTTTTACCAAAAACCGTCTCGTCAAGCGGTGTTACCCACGGAAAATGGTTTAAGTATTTATTTACGACTTGATGATGTATATAGCTATTTAGCTGTTCAGCAATTGTCTCAGCTCGATGAAATTTTAAGTGATGAGCTCAAACCTTTAAAAATTATTATTTCCCACACGGCTTCTGAACCTCCGAACAGTATGTCGCATGAAGAATGGCAAAATTATTGTTTAAATGATGCCAAAATATTGGCTAAACAACACCGTTTTGCTTTTGATGAATTTCCCGAAATCCCAAGCCAAGAATCTTTAAAACAAGCCGCTGTCATATTAAAAAGAACCCCATTACAAGGTCAGAATTTCTTACATTTATTAGAAGATATTTTTCACATGCTTTGGCAGCAACAATATGGAAAGCTGCGTACTCTTCATGCCATGGCAGTTAAACATCAGCTTCCTCAACATTTTTCAGAACGTATTTTTACGGATGAGCCTGTAACGGCGGCATATTTTGAGTTTGGTGGACGTAAATATCATGCAGTAGATGATTTATTGCGTTTAACTCGTCGTTTAAAACAGCAAAAACTGCTTACAGGCAATCCAATCTTTTTAATTAATCATATCGAATGGCGTGAACATTTGATTAATGATGCTGAGGCACTGACTGAGATTCAGACACTTCATCCTGAACTCGATATATATATTGCCTTGGAAGATCCGATGAGTTGGCTGTTGCTTGCCTATATTAAGGAAGAACTGGCTGATTATTACGACATTCAATTAAAAGTTTATCCCTTAAGCTATCAAGGCCGAGACTGGTTTGACTGGAGTTTGGCAACACGTGTTTCTAAACGAACAGATGTAGCTTTTACCCCTTTTTGCCGCCCTACAGAAGAAAGTACGCTTGAAATGGCAAAGCTTTTCTATAGCGTGCCGGAAAATCAGCAAATCGATACGATATTTAGTATTTTGCAAGCAGTCTGGACGAAAGGAAAAGACTTATCTTTCCAAAAGCATTTCCAAGAATTACAGCAACAGTTGGGAATTGAGCAGTTAACCGAGCAGGATGTACCATCTGTTCTGGCGCAAAATGATGCACTTTGCAAAGATAAGCATCAGCCTGATTTACCAGTTTTAGAGTTGCGTATTAATGATCAAAGCTTTGTCTTTAATAGCTTGTACCGAGTTTGGATGATTGAAAGTATTTTTAGCAATGTGTTAGAAGAAAAATATAAAACGGCCTCAACTTCTAATTGAGGCCTTCTCCTAAAAACAAGAATAGGGCAAAGCCTGTTTTTTCCGTAGCATAACCTTGTAAGGAATCGGAGATAAACAGTGACTTTTTTAGCAATTATTATGGTGGTGTTTGCCTTTGCTGGCATGATTAAAGGCATGATCGGTTTAGGTTTACCTGCCGTATCGATGGGCCTACTCACTATAGCAATGAGCCCATTTCAAGCAGCCTCACTTCTGATCGTTCCTTCAATGGTGACCAATGTTTGGCAGCTTTTTGCTGAAGGTCATGTCTGGTCTTTTATTCGTCGTTTCTGGACTTTGCTCGTGGGCATTGTGGTGGGATCAATATGGAGCTTTTTACCTACTTTAAATCAAAGTCACGGGCATAGTAGCGAGATTTTATTGGGCTGTATGCTAGCTTTATATGGGTTATATGGCCTATGCGTTAAAAAGCTTCCGCATTTAGGGAAGTATGAGCGTTGGTTATCTCCTGTGATTGGGTATATTGGCGGAGCAGTCACTGTCGCAACTGGAGTCATTATTATTCCTGTCGTGCCTTATTTGCAGTCGTTACATTTAAAACGTGATGAATTGGTACAGGCTTTGGGGTTAACTTTTACCGTGTCTACCATTTGTCTGGCAGTCTTTTTACAGCATAACCCTATGTCAGGAATAACACTGGATTATCGTTTATCTTTCGCTGCTTTATTGGCGGCATTAGTAGGAATGTGGATAGGTAAAAAAATCCGTTATCGCCTCAATGAGCAGATATTTCGCCGTATATTTTTTATAGGTTTAATGTCGTTGGGAATATATATGATTTTGCACTAACGTCCGTCTTCTTGAGGACGATGTTGTAGTAAAAACTTGGAAAACAATTGATAGCTTTGAGGGAGTTGAGCAAAATTTTGGGTGGCTAATAACAATTTACGATTTGCCCATGCTCCGAGTAATTGAATTGAATGGAAACGATAGTCAGGTTGCAAGCGTTGAGCAGCACGGGCTGGCATAATGGCAATTCCAACTCCCTTAGCAACAACTTCTGCAATTGCGCCAAAATTAGGTAAGCGTAAACGATACTGTATGTTAAAACCTAATAGCTTGGCTTGGGTTTCAATGGATTGTTGCAAAGAGTGATGCGGCATAAGGCCAATAAAGCCATAGTTCAAAGCATCTACCAAATTTAGTTCTCGGTACTGTGCTAAAGCATGTTCGGCGGGGCAGATCAAAACTAAAGGATCACTAGCGAATTCTTGCGTCTGTAAATGCCGAGTGTCAAAAAAGCTTGAAACGAGTCCTAATCTGGCCACACCTTTAGTTAATGCTTCTACAATTTCGGAGCTTTCAGCTTCATGTAAATCGATATTCATTTCAGGATGAAGTACCAGATATTGAGGCAAGAGCGGGGGCAAATATTCACTTTGTGCCGAGGAGTTACACCAAAGCGTCAATGATTCTGGAGCTTTTTGTCTAAAGCGCTGCATTTCTTGTTCTAGTTGATCTTTTTGTGCCATAAGCTGACGAGCATGTTCGACAAAGGCATGTCCAGCAGATGTTAACTCGAGGCCAGTGGTATGGCGAATAAATAAAGGTGTATCAAAATATTGTTCGAGTTTTTTAATGCGTTCGCTAGCAGCTTGAAGGGAAATAGCAGAACGGTTAGCACCTTTGGTCAAGCTACCTGTAGAGACAATATGAAGAACCAGTTGTAAATCGAAAAAATCAAAACGCATAATAGGAACGTATTGAAATACAAAAATTCATCATACTAAAAACTGGAATAGAAAGGTGGTGAAAAATAATAATAAAAAAGGCAGCGGATGCTGCCTTTAGGGAACTTAAGTTTTATCTTTTAAACTAAATAACCAGTTCAAAATAATGGCTGCAAAAGTTGCTGTACCAATGCCACCTAAATTGAAATTACCAAACGTCAATTCAAAGTTTCCGGCACCTAAAATAATTGTTACAGAGGCAACAATCAGATTTTTATTGTTGGAAAAATCGACTTTATTTTCAATCCAGATTTTCGCACCAGCAATGGTAATTAAACCAAACACAACAATAGACGCGCCTGTGAGAACCGCACTTGGAATGGTGCTAATGACTGCACCAAACTTTGGAGATAGACCTAAGAAAATTGCGAAGACACCAGCAATAACAAAAACAATGGTTGAGTACACGCGAGTTACCGCCATAACACCAATGTTTTCACCATAAGTCGTCATGCCCGGTGCGCCAACGCTACCAGAGAGCGTGGTTGCCAAACCATCTGCAACAAATGCTTTGCCTAATTGTGGAGTCAGGTTTTCTCCAGTCATCGCGCCTACAGCTTTAATATGCCCTAGATTTTCTGCCACTAAAATAAGAGCAACGGGTGCAATAATTAGCATGGCTTTAGTGTCAAAAGTAGGGTGTGAAAAACTTGGGATACCGAACCATGCAGCCGCTGAAATCTGGCTAAAATCGATTGGTTTACCAAAACCTAAACCATTGGTGGTGATGGCATAAATCACGTAGGCCAAAATTAGACCGACCAATAAAAGTAGACGTTGTAATAAACCGCGTGTAAATACCGCAATGCTCCCCATACAAAGTACAGTAATGAGTGCCATCCACATTTCAAAAGGTTGGCCTGCAACACCTTTAATGGTAACGGGCGCAAGGTTTAAACCAATGATCATTACAATGGCGCCAGTAACGACAGGCGGCATGAGTTTTTCAATCCAGCGTGTACCAGTGAGCATCACAATAAAACCGATGAGGGCGTAAAATACACCACACGCTACGATTCCACCTAATGCCATAGATAGATTTGGATTTGCACCAGAACCTGTAATATGCCCAGTTGCTGCTGCAACAACCCCAATAAAAGCAAAGCTTGAACCTAAATAACTTGGAACACGGCCACCTGTAATTAAGAAGAACAGGATAGTGCAGATTCCAGACATTAAAATGGCAAGATTTGGGTTAAAACCCATGAGTAATGGTGCTAAAACGGTTGCTCCAAACATGGCAAAAGCATGCTGGATACCTAAAATAGCACTTTGAACTGGTGGGAGATATTCATTGGTAGAGACCGGTCGGTGGTCAATATCACCTTGGTAAGGCTGCCATTTTGGAAACCAATTGGACATAAAATAAGCTCATTATTCTTTAATTGATGCAATGATACCCTTTCTTGAGAATGCATTTAATCTCTAGAGAGAAGTATGTGAGTGAAAAATAATTATTTTTTAACGATTGGTATAATTATATGAATTCTAAATATAAGGAATTAGTTATTTTTTTCTCATAAAGACTAATTTTTTGATTTTAAAAAAATATTCTAAAAAATAGAAAATCGAGGAAAATTTAAGAAAAATAGAGAATTTTGCAAGTAAAAAGCAGCACATCAAGATGCACTGCTTTGTCAAACGATCGGTAAAATCAGCTTAGCCTGTATTACGTAAACCAGCAGCAATACCTGCAATACTCACCATAAGCGCATGATCAACAGGTGTGTTTTCTGCCTGACGCTCAGCAAGATAGTCACGGCGACGTTTCATCAGTTCAGCCTGTAAAAGATGCAAAGGAAGTAAATATGGCTTACGAACCTGCATAGACTGATCAAGAACTTCATTATTGCTCAGCAGTTTTGATTCATCTTTTAATGCAAGCAGGGTTTCAACAGCATCTTTTAAACGCTGGCGTAATTCATTGCCCAATATTTTTAAATCTTCATCTTCAGTCAGATGTGACTCGTAATAGAGCGCAATATTGGCGTCAGATTTAGACAATACCATTTCCAGCATATCAATGAGGGTCTGGAAATAAGGCCATTGCTGTAGCATTTCATCGAGTGTTGCTTTCTGCTGATCTGCAATCACTTCGTTAATAGCGGCCCCAGTACCTAGCCATGCAGGTAGCATTAAACGGATTTGGGTCCATGCAAACACCCAAGGAATCGCACGTAAAGATTCAATACCACCACTGACTTTACGTTTTGCTGGGCGTGAGCCTAATGGCAGCATTTGTAATTCAAGCTCAGGTGTGACGGTACGTAAATATTTAACGAAGTGTGGATTTTCACGCACTGTTTGACGATATACCTTCACGGAGTGATCTGTCATACGGTTCATGAGTTCACGCCACTCAGCTTTAGGTTCTGGCGGTGGGAGTAAGGTCGCTTCGAGTGTTGCTGCGGTATAGATTTCAAGGTTTTGCATGGCAATTCCTTCTAAACCGAATTTGAAGCGAATCATTTCACCTTGTTCTGTGACTCGGATTGCACCAGAGATCGAACCGGGTGGCTGTGAAAATAGTGCTTGTTGTGTTGGAGCACCACCACGACTAATTGAACCACCACGGCCGTGGAACAGAGTCAACTGTACGCCGTGTGTTTGAGCAATTGCAGTCAGCTCTTCTTGAGCGCGGTATTGCGCCCAGTTGGCAGACATGAAACCAGCATCTTTTGCAGAGTCGGAGTAACCGATCATGACTTCATGTTTACCTTGAATGTGCTGTTTATACCAATGCATATTGAACAGCGTGTTCATGGTAGTTGCAGCGCCATCTAAATCTTTTAAGGTTTCAAACAGAGGAACTACACGTAGAGGGTGCTGAATGCCAGCTTCTTTTTGCAATAATAATACAGCTAAAACATCACTTGGATATTCAGCCATCGAAATAATATAAGCCCCTAAAGATTCAGGCGGTTGGTCTGCCAAAGTCCGCATGGTCGCAAATACTTCTTGAACATCTGGGTGTCCAATCAAACTGCCTTCAGGCTCATTAATATATTTTGGTAAAAGTGGTCGTTTGCTTTGTAGTTCCTGAATCAGGAAGTTTTGGCGCGCTTGTTCGGTCCACGATTCAAAATTACCTAAACCTAAATATTCGGTAATTGCTGAAATGGCTTGGCGATGACGACCTGATTCTTGGCGAATGTCGAGTTTAAGTAGTTCAATACCAAAACAGTTCACACGGTAGATAAAGTCGAGGAGTTGACCATTGGCAATTTCAGGTAGGTTACTGTCGATTAAAGAGCGATAACACAGCAAAAGAGGTTGTAAAAGTTCATCTTTGCTTTTAATGACATTGCTATCGTCCGCTTCTAAGCCTTGCAAACGTTGAGCTAACCAGTGGCGAGTCGCTTTTAAACGTTCGCGTGTTGCACGTAAATATTCACGATAAGGTTCTGCATGTTGGTTACCAATGGCCTGAATCATTTCTTCAGAACAGGTTTGGATCGAAAGTTCCCAGCGTAAGTTTTCGATATCTCTTAAATAGAGATCGGCAGCTTGCCAGCGAGATAACCACAGCACTTCTTGCGTAATTTGATGAGTAACATTTGGGTTGCCGTCACGGTCTCCACCCATCCAAGATGCGAAACGCACTGGTGCAATGTTCAGTGGTAAGTTTTGTTGGCAATTTTCTTGGACCAACTCATTTAGCTCACGAACAAATTTAGGTACAGCATTCCAGAGCGTTTGTTCGATGGTTGCAAAGCCCCATTTTGCTTCATCGACAGGAGTCGGGCGGTGCTGCCTGATTTCATCTGTTTGCCATGCCGAACTAATTTGCTGCTTTAAGTTCGCAAGTGCACTTTGACGCTCACGGGGAGTAAGTTTTTGTTGATCAAGCTGAGACAAACACGCATTGATATCATCATATTTCTGAATGAGTGTACGACGACTAACTTCAGTTGGATGTGCCGTAAGTACCAGCTCGATATCAAGATCACAAACTTGTTGGAACAGTTTTTCTGTTGAAATACTTTTGTCTTTGAATTTTTCAAATAGATGAACAAGCGGATTCGGAGAGTTGGCATCCGAATCAAATTCTGCCTGTCTGCGGCTACGAACCACATGATATTGCTCGGCAATATTGGCAAAATTTAGGAAATGGGAAAAAGCACGGGTAAGAGGAAGTAGCTCTTCATCGGGTAGTTCCAAAAATAATTGTTCTAGTTGCTTTTCGGCTTCAGCTTGACCATCACGTGCACCTTTGGCGAGAGCACGGATTTGCTCGATCTGATTAAACAGTTCTTGTCCTGCATGTTGTTTTAGGGTTTCACCTAACAAATTGCCAAGTAAACGGACATCCTCACGCAGTGGCGCATCGATTTGCTGAACCATGCTATTTTCTCCTGTTCTTATTCTTATCGAATATAGCGCGATTAACAAACATTCCAAGCTTTGAGCGTAAGAAAATGTGAATTTTTGCTTAAAAAATAACATTTAATTCGCTTATGGCATCTTAAAAGTAGACATGCACTCAGGGCAACTTTTAGCAATCGGACTTTGGTTTAATTCCGATATTTGAGTAAGAATAAATTGATTGCATCTTGAATAATCTGGTCTAGCTCTTGTGCATTGGGTACAGCAATAATTCTAAGTAGAACCTTATGGTGACGTACACCAAGCAATAAAGTTAAAAGAAGCTCTGTTTGATAGATCGGATCATCGGCTTGAATAAAATCTAATTCAGCTGCTTTTTGGAGGAATGCAGCTAACTGATTTTGAAGTCGGGTATGAGATGCAGTAAAAAATTGTTCAGCTAAAGGGCTTTGTTCTGCTGCGAGTTCAAATAATACATGTTCAAGCTTTAGGGCTTCAGGTGAGTAAATAATTTGCAAGGCGCGTGAACACACAATAAAGAGCGCTTGATAAAAGTCTGCCGATGCATCCAATTCAAATTGTTTAGTACACAGTGTCTCTTCACAGGTTTCTGTAATCGCACAGATAAACAGGTTGGCCTTATCTTGAAAGTGGTTATAAACCGTGAGCTTAGTGACAGCTGCTTCCTGTGCAATCTGGTTCATGCTGGTACCGTGATAGCCAGATTTTAAAAAAATAGCTTTCGCAGCTTGTAGGATACGAGCACGTTTTTCCAGATCTTTGGGGCGACCACTTTGATTAACTGTTTGCACAAAATCCTCTGACAAAAATTTAAAAAATAGCAATTTATAAGTTTTTCTTTAATTAATGTACCCATGAGTATATTAATTAAAAAATAAACAATTTATGATGCAAGCATATTGTGCCTTAAAAAATCAGTTTGAATAAGAGCGATAAGATATGAATCTGTTAAAACCTCTCATCATGAGTATGGTGATTGTTTGTACGGTCACATTAATGGGGTGTAGTAAAGAAGCTCCAAAAACAGAAGAAATACCCTATGTGATGGTGGCTCAACCTTTGACCACACTCAATGAAAAAAAAAGCTATGCGGGCGATGTACAAGCTAGACAGCAAACAGCTTTGGCATTTCGTGTAGGGGGACAGGTTACGGCACGTTACGTTGACGTCGGTGATCGAGTTAAAGTTGGGCAGGTTTTAGCAAAGCTTGATGTGGCTGACGCTCAGCTACAATTAAATGCAGCTAAGGCACAACTGGACAATGCACAGGCTTCAGCAAAAACAGCATCAGATGAATTAAAACGTTTTCAGCAATTATTACCAATAAATGCGGTTAGCAGTTCGCAATTTGACACGGTAAAAAATCAATATGACGCCGCACAGGCGGCTCTACAGCAAGCTCGTTCTAACTATGAAGTTTCAGCTAATCAGACAGGATATAACCAACTCGTTTCTAATAAAAATGGGGTGATTACTGCGCGAAATATTGAAATTGGACAAGTGGTGGCAGCGGGCCAAGCGGCTTATCAATTGGCAATTGATGGAGAGCGTGAAGTTGTCATTGGCGTGCCAGAACAAGCGGTTGCCGAGATCAAAGTGGGGCAGGCAGCATGGGTTACTTTATGGTCTAAACCGAATGACCGATTTGCTGGATATGTGCGCGAAGTTTCCCCAGCGGCTGATCAGTCTCGTACATTTACGGTCAAGGTTGCACTCAAAGAAGGTCAATCTGTTATTCAGCTTGGACAAAGCGCACGCGTATTTTTTAGCTCTACTCAAACCAATGTGATGAGTGTGCCACTGTCGAGTGTTTCTGCAACAGATAATCAGCCTTACGTATGGGTCGTTAATGCGAATCAGACTTTGCGTAAAGTACCTGTAACGATTGGTGCATATGGCAAAGACAGTGTGCCGGTATTATCTGGGTTGGCCCCAAATGATTGGGTTGTGATTGGTGGCGTACATTTGCTACGTGATAAACAGAAGATTCATCCGATTGATCGTGAAAACCGTGGAGTGAAAATTCAGGGAGCAACCCAGCCATGAAATTTAATCTCTCGGAATGGGCATTAAATAATAAAGGCATCGTCCTTTATTTTATGCTGTTGCTTGGTATTATCGGTGCGATCTCTTATTCAAAATTATCACAAAGTGAAGATCCACCATTTACCTTTAAGGTCATGGTGGTACAGACCTACTGGCCTGGGGCGACTGCCAAAGAAGTTTCTACTTTAGTTACGGACCGTATCGAAAAGGAACTCATGACAACAGGGCAGTATGACAAGATTATGGCTTACTCCCGTCCAGGTGAGTCATTAGTCACTTTTGTGGCCAAGGATTCACTTACTTCAGACAAGATTCCCGATGTTTGGTACAACGTTCGTAAGAAGGTAAATGACATACGCCATGAACTACCAAATGGTGTACAAGGTCCATTTTTCAATGACGAATTTGGAGACACTTACGGCAATATTTATGTACTGACAGGCAAAGACTTTGACTATGCGCTTTTAAAAGAATATGCAGATCGTTTGCAATTACAGCTTCAACGGGTCAAAGATGTCAGTAAGGTCGAATTAATTGGTCTGCAAGATCAAAAAATCTGGATTGAGATTTCTAATACCAAAGCGGTACAGCTTGGTATTCCAGTGACTGCTATTCAAGATGCCTTACAAAAGCAAAACAGTATGGCAAGTGCTGGCTTTTTTGAAACAGGCACAGACCGTATTCAGATTCGGGTAAGTGGTCATTTACAAAACGTTGATGAAATTAAGAAAATGCCTTTGCTGGTAGGTGATAAAACCATCCAGCTTGGTGATGTCGCCGATGTCTACCGTGGTTTTAGTCAACCTGCTCAGCCACGTATGCGTTTCATGGGCGAGAATGGTATTGGTATTGCTTTATCGATGCGTAAGGGTGGTGACATTATTGCCCTAGGTAAAAATCTCGACACAGAATTTGCCCAACTGCAAAAAACTTTGCCTTTAGGCATGAAGCTGCAAAAAGTTTCTGACCAACCTGTCGCAGTACAACGCAGTATTCATGAGTTTATAAAGGTACTCGCTGAAGCCGTTATTATTGTCTTGTTGGTGAGTTTTTTCTCTTTAGGCTTCCGCACGGGATTAGTTGTCGCTTTTTCTATTCCTTTAGTTTTAGCAATGACCTTTGCGGGTATGAGTCTATTCGATGTCGGCCTGCATAAGATTTCACTGGGTGCCTTAATTCTGGCGCTAGGTCTGTTAGTCGATGACGCCATTATTGCCGTCGAGATGATGGCAATTAAGATGGAGCAGGGTTATAGCCGGATTAAAGCCGCCGGATTTGCGTGGAAAACAACAGCATTTCCGATGCTCACAGGAACACTGATTACTGCGGCTGGTTTCTTACCGATCGCTACGGCTCAGTCTGGTACAGGTGAATACACTCGCTCTATCTTTCAGGTGGTGACGATTGCCTTATTGGTGTCTTGGGTTGCAGCAGTTTTATTCGTACCTTATTTAGGTGAGAAGCTATTACCCGATTTTACCAAAACAGGACATCAGGCCCCTTGGTATGTCCGTTTATGGGCGAGATTAACCAAAAAGCCGCAACCGCAAACTGTAGCCATTTCACAGGACCATCATTACGATCCTTATCAATCTAGCTTCTATTTACGTTTTAGAAAGATGGTCGAATTTTGTGTGACTTATCGTAAAACCGTAATTACGACTACGGTGGGTATTTTCGTGCTATCTGTGCTGATGTTTAAGATAGTTCCCCAACAGTTTTTCCCACCTTCAAACCGTGCCGAGATTTTAGTCGATTTAAAACTTGAAGAAGGCGCTTCTTTAACAGCGACAGAACAAGCTGTGAAAAAGGTTGAAAAATTCCTGTCTAAACAAAAAGGTATTGATAACTATGTGGCTTATGTCGGTACGGGTTCTCCACGTTTTTACTTACCTTTAGATCAGCAATTGCCACAAGCCAGCTTTGCGCAGTTTGTTGTACTCGCATCATCACTTGATGATCGTGATGAAATTCGTCGCTCGTTAGAAACACAAATTAAACAATTACTTCCACAAGTTCGTACTCGCGTGTCATTACTGGAAAATGGCCCACCTGTTGGTTATCCGTTGCAATATCGTGTGTCGGGTGAAGATCAAAATCAGGTACGTCAAGAAGCACAGAAAGTCGCTAAACTAGTTAGCGAAAATCCGAATACCACCAATGTGCATTTAGATTGGGGTGAGCCGAGTAAGATTATTTCAATTCAAATCGACCAAGACCGTGCTCGACAAATGGGTGTCTCTAGTCTGGATTTAGCGAACTTCATTAATGCATCAATTACAGGTAGTGCGATTGAGCAATATCGTGAAAAGCGTGAGCTCATTGAAATCCGTTTACGTGGCGATCAGTCTGAACGCGTGGAAGTGGCTTCACTGGCAAGCTTAGCCGTACCAACAACCAATGGAACGACTGTGCCTTTAGCTCAAATCGCTAAAATTGAATATAAGTTTGAAGATGGTTTAATTTGGCATCGTAACCGCTTACCAACCATTACTGTTCGCGCAGATATTCGAACTCAATTACAGCCAGCTACAGTGGTAGGCGAATTAGCCGAATCAATGGACAAGTTACGTGCTGAATTACCAAGTGGCTATCTTGTTGAAGTCGGTGGAACCGTAGAAGAGTCTGCACGTGGGCAAAATTCCGTTAATGCGGGGATGCCACTTTTCTTGGCTGTGGTAATGACATTACTGATGATTCAGCTCAAAAGCTTATCTCGCGCGACCATTGTGTTATTAACAGCTCCGCTGGGTTTGATTGGTGTGGTTTTATTCTTACTTCTATTTAACAAACCGTTCGGCTTTGTGGCTATGTTGGGCACAATTGCGCTCTCTGGCATGATCATGCGCAACTCGCTTATTTTGATTGATCAAATTGAACAAGATAGGCAGGCAGGTCATCCAACATGGGAAGCGATTATTGAGGCGACAGTACGTCGATTCCGTCCGATTATTTTGACTGCCTTGGCTGCCGTTTTAGCAATGATCCCACTTTCTCGGAGTATTTTCTTTGGCCCGATGGCAGTTGCGATCATGGGTGGATTGATTGTTGCCACTTTACTAACATTATTTTTCTTACCTGCGCTCTACGCAGCGTGGTTTAAGGTGAAAAAAACCGCATAAAATACATAAATTTTTTGTGAATAAAGGTGCGAAATATTGAAAACTCCAATATAGTAGCACCTGTCTTTACACAAAAAATACAGGATTATTTCGTTGCATAAAAAATAGGCAAAATGCAGCGAATTGAGGTGAAATACAGATGGGGCAAGACCATATCCAACAGCATCGCCGTTATATTGTAATTTCTTATGTATTCATGTTTCTTGCATTATTTACGGTTATTTTTGCGGCCTTTGCTTATTTGGTTGCGCGTAAAGTGGCTGTTGTAGATAATGCAGAAGTCTGGATTCATGCACATGCGCTATGGATTATGCGCAACGGAATTCTATTTCTTTGTATGGCAATTTTTGCTGTGGTCTGGTTTATTCCGCTCTTCTTTTTTGCATGGGACAGTAACCTTTGGGTAACCGCCTCTACAGTTGCTGGTGTAGTTTTTAGCGCTATCGCGTGGTTATTTCTATTAAATGCATGGTTAAAAGGCTTGTCTAAATATCTAAAAAATAAGGCAGTTTTTTAATATATCTATTTTT
>Ga0308156_1002049_pt1 | contig 19457 bp, 10 predicted proteins | sample PhyAR2_FD_201041 | JGI IMG/M metagenome (GOLD analysis project Ga0308156, IMG submission 201041) | Phyllosphere microbial communities from UC Gill Tract Community Farm, Albany, California, United States - DLSL A.R2 | ecosystem: Host-associated > Plants > Phyllosphere > Unclassified | place: USA... | reverse complement strand
TTGCTGAGGAGCCAGGTGCCGTCGTACTTCATCGCGGCCTTGCCGGAGAGGAAGTCGTTGGTGGCCGCGGCCGGATCCTTCGAGATGAAGCCGTCGCCGAAGTAGCCGGCCGCCGCGAGGTCGGCGACAGCCTGCGCCGCCTCGACATAGTCGGGGTCGGTGAGCTTCGCCTCGTCGTCGCGGATGGCGGTCATCGCGTCGGGGCCGGCGAGACGATAGGCGTACATGCCGATGAGGCGCGTGACGGGCCAGGCCGCGGCACCGGCCTCGGCCATCGGCGTGTAGCCGGCGGCGAGGAGGGTGTCGTTGGCGTCGAGCAGCTCGTCCCAGGTCTGCGGCTCGTCGATGTCGAGCTCGGCGAAGATCTCCTTGTTGTAGAAGATGCCCTCGAGGTTGTACTGGTACGGCAGCGAGACCATCTGGCCGTAGACGTTCTCGATGGTCGAGGACGCGGCGGGGAGGATCTGGTCCCAGACGCCGAGGTCGTCGAGCGCCTTCTTGTAGTCGAGCACGAGGTCGGCGGCGCCGAGATCCCCGTCGGGGCGGACCATGGCGGTGCCGGCGATGAAGTGGGCGGGCAGCGAGTCCTGGCTGGCGAGCAGCGTGACCTTCTGCACGACGTCGGCCTGCGCGACGGTCTGGTGCTCGAGCGGCAGGGCCTCGTTCTCGGCCTTGCACGCGCCCTCGGCGAGGGCGTCGAGCTCGGTCGCGAGGGTGGTGTTCTCGTTCGCGCTGAGGACGGTGAAGCTGTCGGGATCGGTGCCCGTCGCACCGCTGCCGGCGCTGCCGTCGCCGCCCTCGGCGGCACCGGTCGAGCACGCCGCGAGCGATGCGATCGTGAGCAGTGCGAATCCCGACGCGAGAAGCGCACGGGGAGTGCGGCGAGAGTTCATTGAGGCGTCCTCCTTGACGTCGATGGTGCTGTGTGTCGGTGTGAGTGAAACGTTACGGATTTTGTCGGTGCGTGTCAACACTCAGTACTGAAAGAATATTCACTTGGGCTCGAAAACGTGCCATACTGCCATTCGAACGACCGCTCGACTCGACACAGGGACCGCTCAATGACGACCTCTTCCCCCCACGCTCCGCTCCGCCCGCTGCACGCCGCAGAGGCGCGCTGGTCGAGCGGCTTCTGGGGATCCGTGCAGGACCGCACCTTCACCTCGACAGTGCCGGGCATCTGGCAGTCGCTGAGCGACGGCGACGTCAGCCCCGGCCTGCGCAACTTCCGCATCGCGGCGGGCCTCGACGCCGGCACACACGACGGACCGCCCTTCATGGACGGCGACTTCTACAAGTGGCTCGAGGCGGCGATCGCACAGCTCGAGGTCGCACCCGACGCCGCGCTCGCGGCGCAGATCGAGGAGCTCGCGCAGCTGATCGCCTCGGTGCAGCGGGAGGACGGCTACCTGCACACGCCGGTGCTCATCCAGAGCCGCCAGGCCGAGCAGGCCGTCGCGCTCGCCGACCGGTTCCACTTCGAGACATACAACCTCGGTCATCTGATCACGATGGGCGTGCGGCATTTCGAGGTCACGGGCAGCACCACGCTGCTCGACGTCGCCCGCCGCGCGGCGTCGTTCCTCGAGGATCTGGCCGTCAACAAGCCGGTCGAGCTCGCCCGCAGCGCGATCTGCCCCTCGCACTACATGGCCGTCATCGAGCTGTACCGGGCGACGGACGACCCGCAGTACCTCGACCTCGCCGAGGCGTTCCTGCGGGTCCGCGACGACTTCGACGGCGGCGACGACAATCAGGATCGCCTGCCGGTGCGCGAGCAGAAGGTCGCGGCAGGGCACGCCGTGCGCGCCAACTATCTGTACGCGGGGCTCGCCGATCTGATCGCCGAGAACGGCGACCGGGAGCTGCTCGAGGTGCTCGAGGGCATCTGGAACGACGTCGTCGACACCAAGCTCTACATCACCGGTGGCTGCGGCGCCCTGTACGACGGCGCCTCGCCCGACGCCTTCCCCTGGCAGCAGGACATCAGCCGCGTGCACCAGGCATACGGACGCGCGTTCCAGCTGCCCAACACGACCGCCCACAACGAGTCGTGCGCGAACATCGGCATGATCCTGTGGAGCGAACGGATGCTGGCGCTCACGGGCGATGCCCGATACGCCGACGTGATCGAGCAGATCGCCTACAACAGCCTGCTCTCGAGCATCAGCCTCGACGGATCGGAGTACTTCTACACGAATCCGCTCCGGCAGGTCCGCGATCTGCCGTTCCCGCTGCGTCGCCCCGGCGACACGGCGATCCACCCCGTGCCGAGTCCGCCTCCCTCCGACGAGCGACTCCGCGAGCGCTACCTCAGCTGCTTCTGCTGCCCTCCGAACATCGCCCGCACCCTCGCGCGCTTCCACGAGCGTGCGGCCTCGCTCTCGTCCGACGGGCTCTTCGTGCACCAGTACGGCGGCAGCTCGCTCGATCTCGCCGGCGGTGTGCTGAGCCTGCGGGAGGACAGCGACTACCCCTGGAGCGAGCAGATCGCGTTCACGGTCACGGCGGCCGCCGAGGGCGGAGTGCCCGTGCACCTGCGCATCCCCGGCTGGTCGTCGGGCGCGACACTCACGGTGAACGGCCGCGCCGAACCCGCACCGACGCCCGGCACCTACGCGCGTCTCGACCGCACCTGGGCCGAGGGCGACGTCATCGTGCTCACCCTGCCCATGCCGGTGCGCGTGCTGCGGGGACACCGCCTGGCCGAGGAGATCACGAACCAGGTCGCGGTGCAGCGCGGTCCTGTCGTCTACGCGCTCGAGAGCACCGATCTGCCCGACGGCGTCGTGCTCGAGCAGGCCGCGGTGCGCCGCGGCGCCTCCTTCGAGACGGGTCGACGCGAGATCGCCGGCTCCCCCGTGACCGTGCTCACCACGCAGCTCGCCGTGATCCCGGATGCCGACGAGGACGCCCTCTACACCGACCTCGACGACGCGGAGCTGCTGACCGTGCCGGTCACTCTCATCCCCTACTTCGCCTGGGGCAACCGCGGCCCCTCCGAGATGTCGGTGTGGCTGCCGGTGGTCTGGTGATGGCGATGAGCGCAGAGCACGTGATCGCGACCTACGTCATCGAGACGTCGCTGCCCCTGGCCCACGCCGCGGAGGTGCTCGCCGGAGAGCAGTCGACGGGCACGTTCGTCCGCGTCGAGCGGGAGTCCGACGAGGTGCGCGCGCGCTTCGCCGCACAGGTCGAGAGCCTCACCGAGATCCCCCTCACCGGCGCATCGCCCCTGCCCGGAGCCGTCGGCGACCCCGCGCTCCGCCGCCGCGCCGTGCTGCGCTTGCGCTTCCCCCTCGACAACTTCGGCCCGTCGCTGCCGAATCTGATGGCGGCCGTCGCCGGCAACCTCTTCGAGATCAAGGAACTGGCGGCCATCAAGCTGATCGACCTCGACCTGCCGCCCGCCTTCGCCGTGCGCTACCCCGGGCCGAAGTTCGGCATCGACGGCACCCGACGCCTGATGTCGCGCCCCGCCGGGGCGATGATCGGCACCATCGTGAAGCCCAGCATCGGCCTCACGCCCGACCAGCTGGGCGACCTGGTCGGTGAGCTCGCCGCCGCGGGGGTCGACTTCATCAAGGACGACGAGCTGCAGGGCAACGGCCCCGCGGCTCCCCTCGATGCGCGCGTGAAAGCCGTGATGCCGGTGCTCCTGCGGCATGCCGACCGCACCGGCGTGATGCCGATGTACGCGTTCAACATCACCGACGACATCGGTCGGCTCGAGGCCAACCACGATCTGGTGGTGTCGGCCGGAGGCACCTGCGTCATGGCCTGCGTGAACCTGGTGGGCTTCGCAGGGCTGGAGTTCCTGCACCGTCACGCCGAGGTGCCGATCCACGGCCACCGCACCATGCTCGGGGGCATCATGCGCTCGGAGCAGGTGGGGATAGGGTTCCGTGCATGGCAGAAGATCGCGCGGCTCTCGGGGGCCGACCACCTGCACACCAACGGCATCAGCAACAAGTTCTACGAGACCGACGCTGAGGTGCTCGACTCGATCGCCGCCGTGCGGCAGCCGCTCCTGGGCATCACGCCGACCGTCCCCGTGCTCTCCAGCGGACAGTGGGGCGGACTGGCGCACGCCACGTACTCGGCCGTCGGCACGAGCGACCTTCTCGTGCTCGCGGGCGGTGGCATCCACGGTCACCCCGACGGCGCTGCGGCCGGGGTGTCGAGCATGCGCGAGGCATGGGCGTCGGCAGAGCGGGGCGAGACGATCGACGACGCGCTCCGCGCCTCGGTCGAACTGCGACGGGCGGTCGAGCGCTTCGGTCCGGCCCGTGTCTGAGCCCACGCTGCCCCTCGCCGCGACGACGATGCGCGTCGGGTACTACGGCGACGATTTCACCGGCAGCGTCGACGTGCTGCTGCAGTTCGCCCGGCACGGATGGTCGGGACGCCTGTTCGTCGGCGTGCCGGATGCCGAGCGGCTTCGCGAGGCGGCCTCCGCTCACGACGTGGTGGGCATCGCGGGGATCGCACGGTCGCTGCCCACCGCGCGCATCGAGGCGGAGGTGCGCCCCGCACTCGAGGCGCTGCGCGCCCTCGGACCCCGGATCGTGCAGTACAAGGCGTGCTCGACGGCCGACTCGTCTCCATCGATCGGCAGCATCGGCCGCGTCGTCGAGCTGGGGCGCGAGATCATCGGCGAGCGTCCCGTGCCGATGCTGTTCGCGCAGCCGGACTTCGGGCGCTACACCGTGTTCGGCACGCACTTCGCCGCCGAGAACGGCGTGATCCACCGCCTCGATCGCCAGCCGACGATGTCGACGCACCCCTCGACCCCGATGCACGAAGCCGATCTGGCTCGGCACATCGGCGCCCAGACATCGCTGCCGATCGGCGGCATCCCGCGCACCGCGTATTCCGACCTCGGCGAATCGCTGCGCCGCGCGCCCCAGGCGGCGGTCGTGCTGGACGCGCTCGACAACGCCGATGCCGCGATCGTCGGCCGTGCGGTGCTCGACGCCCCGGCACCCGTGTTCGCGATCGGCTCGGGCGGCCTGAGCTGGGGCATCGGCGCGGCCGACCCCGGCGACGCGGTCGCCCTCCCCACCTCGACCCCGTCCCGCGGTCCGGTGCTCGCCGTCTCGGGCAGCCGCTCGGCGCAGACGAGACGCCAGATCGAGCACGCGGAGGCCGCGGGCTGGCTCGTCGCCCCGCTCTCGTTCACGGATCAGGCCGCGCAGATCGCTCTCGTGCGCGCTGCCCTGGAGACCGGCCGCAGCGTCGCGCTGACCTCTGACGACGCCCCCGCCGCATCCGACACGCTCGAGCGCATCGCGACGATCGCTGCCGACGCGATCCGCGGCGCGGCCGACCTCGCGCGCCGCATCATCGTGGCGGGAGGCGACACCTCCGGTCGCGTCACCCGACTGCTGGGCGTGACGTCGCTCGAGATCGCGGCGAACCCGATCGGCAACGTGGTCCTGCTGCGCGCCGCCTCGGACGACCCCGACATCGACGGCCTCGAGCTGCTCCTCAAGGGCGGTCAGGTCGGCGCCGAGACGCTGTTCGACGACATCCGCTCCCTCGGATCCTGACGGCCGGGGGACGCTCATCCGATCGACCGCACCCTCCCGCGGGTGCGCCTGCGGCGCGCGGGAGGGCACGATCGAATCAGCCGACGGAGAGGCGCAGGCGCCAGCTCGTGGGCTCACGGGGGATCCGGTACCGCTCGGGCGTCGCGGGCCCGACGGATGCGGAGCCGAGGCCCAGCTGCCCGTGGTCGAGGTTGAGCCAGACCCGCCCGGAGTCGACCAGCTCGTACGGACGCGTCGCCGCCTGCAGGTCCTTCGAGGTCCACCGGCGGGCGGTGAAGTCGAACACGCTCCTGCCGTCGACACGCAGGGTCGGCAGCTCGGCGCCCGAGAGCAGCAGCAGGCTCGTGTCGATGTGGTTGCCGTTCTCCTGGGGCACCGGATAGTGCACCTGCAGGTCGTCGATCGCCGCTCGGTACCGGCCCAGCGGCGCGGCCTCGAAGGAGTCGACGTACGACTCGCCGGGACCGCGGCCCTGCCACTCGACATCGGCGTAGCCGCCCGGCAGAGAGAGCAGCAGCCCGAGTCGCGGCACCCAGATGTCGCGATGCATGTACGGGGTGTCGGCCCAGGGGCCGACGAAGTCCGCCGAGACGGACAGCTCGAGACCGTCGCCCTGCTGCTGCCACAGCATCGTCCAGACGACCCCGTGCGGATGCGTCGACGGTGCCGTCCGCCCCGTGACCTCGAGCCAGCCGTCGCCCGTGCGCACCCGATCGGTGCGATGCTCCAGACGGTCCATCCCGGTCTGATGCCACACCTTGGCGATGTTGTTGGTCTCACCCTGACCGCGGTCGTTCTCGGTCGGCGCGCGGTGCAGGTCGATCCAGGGGCCGTCGACCTCCACTCCTCCGAGGGAGAGCAGGCGCCCGGTCGCGCCGTCGAACTCCGCGGCACCCAGCCGCACGGCACCCGCGTGCACGGCGTCGGGACTCTCGGTGTCGGACGCCGGCGCCGCGCCTCCGGTCGGACGCGCGAGCACGGGCACCGGCAGGGGGGACGCCTGCCGCTGCCCCCACGACACGACGTGGCCGGCGTCGGCCCAGTCCGTGTCGTCGCGGAGCACGGCGCTCACGGTCACGAGGCCGTCACCGGCGGGGGCGGGCACGGTCGCCGATCCTCCTGCGGCGATCGGCGGCAGATCGAGCTCCCCCGCGTCGACCGTCGTCGCGCCCTGCTCGATGCGCCAGAGGAGGCGCAGGTCGGCCGTGGAGGTCGCGTGGCGGTCGTTGTGGATCACGATCGACTCGGCGCCGACATCGATGCGCAGCGGCGCATAGGCCTTCGACAGCTCGACGAGACCCGATGTCGGGGTGCGGTCCGACGTGACCAGACCGTGCAGCGAGAAGCGCCCGCCGTTCGGCTCGTAGTCGACGTCCTCTCCGTGCATGATGTAGCGGATGCCGTCGGGCGTCGTCGTCGCGAAGCCGTGGTCGATCCACTCCCAGACGAACCCTCCGCAGATCCGGTCGTGCTCGCGCATGATCCGCCAGTAGTCCGACAGCGACCCCGGGCCGTTGCCCATCGCGTGGGCGTACTCCACGAGGAGGAACGGCAGCCCGCGGCGGCGCTCGTCGACGGGATCGACGGCCGCATCGGCATCCGCGTCCCTCTCCCCGAACACCATGCCGTGCATGCTGAGCCGCCCGCTCCGCGGCTCCTCGCGTCGCCCGATCTGGTCGAGGAGCTCGAGAGACGGGTACATGAGCGAGTAGAAGTCGGAGTCCTGATAGGTGGGGTCGCGCTCGTAGAGCACGGGCCGCGACGGGTCCCGCTCGTCGAGCCAGCGGCGCATCGCGGCGAACCCCTCGCCCGTCATGCTCTCGTTGGCGAGCGACCAGATCACGATGCTCGGATGGTTCTTGTCGCGCTCGACGCTGCGCTGCATGCGATCGAGCACCGCATCCTGCCATTCCGGCAGGGCCGGCGGATTGTGCTCCCACCCCTCATAGATGAACCCGTGCGTCTCGAGGTCGTTCTCGAGCACCACCCACAGGCCCAGCTCGTCGCACAGGCGCAGGAAATCGGGGTGCGGCGGGTAGTGGCTGGTGCGGACGGCGTCGATGTTGGAGCGCTTCATCAGCACGATGTCCTCGCGCATGGTCTGCGCGTCGAGCGTGCGCCCGCGGTGCGGATCGTGCTCGTGCCGATTGACCCCGCGGAACGTGACGGGACGCCCGTTGACCGTGAAGACCCCGTCGACGATCTCGACGTGGCGGAAGCCCACGGCGAGCTCGACCGTCTCCCCCGCCGAGCGCAGCGTGCCGCGATACAGCGTCGGCGATTCGGCGCTCCACGGCTCGACCGGCACCTGCGCGGTCGCGCCCGCCGGGATCGAGATGCCGAGCGCGGGGATGTCGACGACGGCGTCGACGCTCGCCTCGACGCGCAGCGTGCCGAGTCCCGTGCGGTGGTCGTAGTCGGCGTGCACGAAGTGGTCGTCGATCGCGCCGGACGGGCGGGCGAGCAGCTCGACATCGCGGAAGATGCCCGGCAGCCACCACATGTCCTGATCCTCGAGGTAGGTGCCCGCCGACCAGCGGTGCACGCGCACGGCGAGCACGTTACGACCGCGCCGCAGCGCGACGTCGAACTCGAACGGCAGGCGGCTGCCCGTCGACCATCCCAGCTCTTCGCCGTTCAGCCACACCTTCGCGCACGAATCGACGCCCTGGAAGCGCAGCACGGCGTTCTCGAGCTCATCCGGCGCATCGAAGACGAGTCGGTAGTCGCCGGTCGGGTTCGCCTCGGACACGCGGGGGGCATCGAGCGGGATCGGATAGGCGGTGTTCGTGTACAGCGGCCCTTCGGCGGTGCCCAGCATGCGTCGCCGCTCGCCGCCCGCGAGGGGCGTGAACTCCTCGAGCACCCAGTGCGAGGGCACGGCCATGGGGTCCCAGGCGCTGTCGTCGAAGTCGTCCGCGAGGAACGCCTGGCCGGTGCCGGCCGCCGTGGGGCTGAGGCGGAACCTCCAGGTGCCGTTGAGGCTGAGGCGGGCCGCGTCCGTGATCGCATCGGCGCGGGGACGCCGCCGTCCGGCACCCGGTGCGGTGCTCTCCCAGTATCGGTCGGTCATCACAGGGCTCCCTCCTCGGGCTCGTCGAGGGGCGAGAGTGCGGGGGAGGATTCCGGCGTGGCGGACGTCTCCTGCGTGAGGGAAGACACGATGTGAATATCCATTCGTCTATGAATTCGATACCAACTATAGCGTTAGTGTCGACGGTGCGTCCGAATCGGCGCACGCGCGCATCGACGATCGGAGAACCCATGACCGCACTCCGCGTGTTCGTCCCGACCCCGCTCCCCGACGACCTCTGCGCGCTGATCGCAGAGCTCGAGCCGCGGATCGAGCTGATCCGCGACCCCGGTCTGCTGCCGCCGCAGCTCTATCAGGGCGACCACCTCGGCGACCCCGCGTTCCGTCGGTCGGCCGCGCAGCAGCGGCGCTTCGAGCAGCTGCTCGATCAGGCCGAAGCGCTCTACGGGGTCCCCGATCAGTCCCCCACCCAGCTGCACCGCACGGCGGCGGCCAACCCGTCGCTGCGCTGGGTGCACACGACTCCGGCCGGCGGCGGCGCGCAGGTCAAGGACGCCGCCCTCACCGACGAGCAGCTCGCCCGCATCGCCTTCACGACCTCAGGCGGTGTGCACGGAGGTCCGCTGGCGGAGTTCGCGGTGCTGGGTGTGCTCGCCGGTGCCCAGAACCTCGCGCGCCTGCTCACCGACCAGCATCGGCGCGAGTGGGGCGCACGCCGCCCGGTGCCGCAGGTCGACGGGAGCCACGTGGTCGTCGTCGGGCTGGGCGGCATCGGCCGCACCGTCGCCCGCAAGCTGCACGCGCTCGGGGCGCGGGTCACCGGCATCCATCGGCGGACCGTCGACGCCCCCGGGGTCGCCGAGATCCGCCCTCCGTCCGAGCTCGGCGACGCCCTCTCGACCGCGGATGCCGTGGTGCTCGCGCTGCCCGGCACCGACGCGACGCGCGACATGCTGTCGGGCGCTGTACTCGCGCAGGCGAAGCCGGGCATCACCGTCGTGAACGTGGGGCGAGGATCGACGGTCGACGAGCCCGCGCTCATCGATGCGCTCGCGAGCGGCCTGGTGGGGTTCGCCGCCCTCGACGTGTTCGCCGTCGAGCCGCTGCCCGAGACGAGCCCCCTGTGGTCGATGCCGAACGTGCTCGTCAGCCCGCACAACGCCGGGACCGACATCGACGAGGAGCGCCGCATCGCCGAGCTGTTCGCCGCCAACGCGACGCGGCTCATCGACGGCGAACCGCTGATGAACCGCGTCGACACGGTGGAGTTCTACTGAGTCGCGCTCCGCGGAATCCCGTTCTGCGGAATCGACGTCGCCCGAGCCGATCCGTCGTCAGGACCGCGCGGTGTTCAGCGCCGTGAGGCGCCTCTCGACCGCGGCCCGGGGCTCGGGGCCCAGCAGCCGGGCGAACAGCTCGCCGAGCGTGAGCCGTCGACTCCATTCGGTGTTGTCGCGGAAGTCCTCCGCGATCGCGGGGCGGAGCTCGCCCAGCACCTCGACGATCGCCTGATACGCCTCGCTGTCATCGATGATCTCCGCGAGGCTCGACTCCGGACCGACCTCGCCGGGTTCCGGCCGCGGCGCAGGAGCGGTGGAGGTCCACCGATGCGACCCCGACCCGACCGTGTGACGCCGACCGTCGGGCAGCACGACGTCGGCGACGGTGTTCGCCGGCACGGTCGCCTCGACGATGATCGACTCGCCCGACCGCTGCCAGCGCACGCGCGCCTCTCCGTACGGAGTCAGGTGCGCGGCCTCGGCATCGTCGAACCCCTCGAGGGGGTGCGGCTCGATGGCGATGCGCGCATAGCCCGGGGCCGCGGGAGCCAGACCGGCTACGGTGCGATGCAGCCAGTCGGCGATGGCCCCGAGCGCGTAGTGGTTGAAGGAGGTCATCTGCCCCGGGTTGATCGTGCCGTCCGGCAGCATCGAGTCCCAGCGCTCCCAGATCGTGGTGGCCCCCATGGTCACGGGGTACAGCCACGACGGGTTCTCCGTCTGGGTGAGCAGTCTCGTCGCCGTGTCGAGGTGACCCGTGCGGGTGAGCGCATCCTGGATGATCGGCGTCCCCACGAACCCGGTGCCGATGCGGTAGCCGCCGAGCCGGGTGAGCTCGGCCAGCCGATCGCCGAGCGCCTGGCGACGGCTCTCGTCGACCATGTCGAACACGATGGCCAGCGAGTACGCGGTCTGCGCGTCGGACACCATGCGCCCCGACTCCGTCACGTACTCGGCGACGAAGGCCCGCCGCACCTCCTCGGCGATCCCTGCGTACTCGCGTGCCTCGCTCTCGCGTCCGAGAAGAGCGGCGGCCCGCGCCGTGAGGTCGGCCGATCGGAACACGTAGGCCGTGGCCACGATGTCGGCCGAGGTCTTCGCCTTCGCCGGATGCTGCGGCGGCGCGTCGGGGTCGAGCCAGTCGCCGAACTGGAACATGCCCTCCCACAGGCGCCGATCGCCGGAGTAGCCGACGATCACGTCAGTCCAGGCCCTCATGCTGTCGAACTGGCGCTCCAGAGTGTCGAGATCCGCGAAGCGCTCGTAGAGCACGGTCGGGACCACGGCGGCGGCGTCTCCCCACGCGGCGGCGGCGCGCGCGGGACCGAGCACGTTCGGCACCACGAACGGGACCACGCCGTCGACCTGGTCGATCTCGAGGTCGCGCAGCCATGAGTCGAGGAACCCCCGGACGTCGTAGAGGAAGCTCGCCGTCGGTGCGAAGACCTGGATGTCGCCGGTCCAGCCGAGGCGCTCGTCGCGCTGCGGGCAGTCGGTGGGGACGGAGAGGAAGTTGCCGCGCAGCCCCCAGACGACGTTCTGGTGCAGCTGCCTCACGAGCTCGTGCGAGGTGTCGAACAAGCCGGTGCGCTCCATGTCGCTGTGGATCACGACGGCGGTGATGTCGGCGGGGTCCAGCACGCCGGGCCATCCGTCGATCTCGGCGTAGCGGAATCCGTGGAACGTGAACTCGGGCTCCCAGACCTCGACGCCGTCGCCCGCGAGCGTGTACCGGTCGGTCGCCGCCGCGGCACGCAGCGGGCGGGTGCCCAGCTCGCCGTGCTCGAGCACTTCGGCGTGGCGGAGTGTGACGACCGTGCCCGATGCCCCCTGCACGCGGATCCTCAGGCGGCCGACGAGGTTCTGGCCGAAGTCGAGCACGGTCCGGCCCGACGGGGTCGTGATGACCTCGGCGACGGGAAGCTCCTCGATGCGCCGGACGAACGGCGACACCCGCGCTCCGGGCACGGGAACGTCGGCGACGACCGCGACGGGCGACCAGTCCGAGGTGCCGCGGCGGGCGTCGTGATCCTCGCCCGCATACAGCCCGCTGGCCGTGATCTCGTTCGGCGCGCTCTGCCACGACTCGTCGGTCCGCACCGTCTGCACACGACCGTCCGCGTACTCGATGAGCAGCTGCGCCGCGAAGCGGGGCTGCTCCTCGTACACCGGCGCGGCGTTCTCGCGGAAGCCATAGTGCTCGGTCGCCCAGGCACCGGCGAGACGCACGGTGACGGCGTTCTCCCCTGACCGCACGAGGGCGGTGACGTCCGTGCTCTCGTGCACGGTGCGCGTGTGGAAGGGCGTCCACCCCGGCTTCAGCACCTGATCGTCGACCTCCTCCCCGTTGAGCGCCGCCTGATAGACCCCGACGGCCGTGGCGTACAGCGTCGCGCGGCGCACCTCTCCGTCGACGGAGAACGTCGTGCGCAGAGTCGCCGGCTCGGCATACGTCGTCGGTGCGGCGACGGCGATCGTGCGCGCGGTCCACTCACCGTCGGCGAGGAATCCCGCGACGATCCGTCGCGGCTCGCTCCATGGCGACACCGCCCCGTCGGAGCCGGTCACCCGCACGCGCAGGGTCGCCTCGTCCCGGGGCTGCAGCGGGCGGAACGGCCACCGCAGGCGCACCGAGTCCCGACCGCCGACCCGATGCATCTGGGTCTCGCCGTCGAGCTCCAGCTCGAGTTCGGCACCCGACTGCATCCATCCGCGGGCATCGGACTCGCTCACCCACCCGATGGCCGGGGTCGCCGTGGCGACCGTGTCACTGCCGTGCGGCGCGTCGACGGTGACGCGCGCGACTCTCAGACTCATGTCTCTCCTGCATCTCTCTCATCGTCGGGCGACGGCGGGCGCCGTCACCGTGATCTCGTGCGCTCCCGGGCCCACCCGCACCGCGGCGCTGCCGCCGTCGACGGTGACCGTGGAGTCGGCCGTGACCGGCAGATCGAGGTCGGCGGTCGTGCCGAACGGCACCTCCACGGCGATCCGCAGCACGTCGCCGTCCAGTCGCCAGTCGATCGCGAGGCGGCCGTACGGTGTGTCGACCGATGCCGCCGCCTCGTCCATGCCGACGGCGGGGCGCGGCGCGATCCGCGACACGCGATAGCCGGGCTGCGCCGGAGCGATGCCCGCGACGGTCCGGTACACCCAATCGATGACCGCCCCGTACGCGTAGTGGTTGAAGGAGAGCATGCTGCCGCCCTCCTCCTTCGACCCGGCATCCATGGCCCCCGAGTGGATGCGCCCGTCAGGGAGGATCGCGTCCCAGCGCTCCCACACCGTGGTCGCCCCGCGATCGACCTGGTACAGCCAGCTCGGCGCCTCACGACGCAGGAGCATCAGGTAGGCCTCGTCGAGGTGGCCGGTGTTCGACAGCGCGAACAGGACGAGCGGTGTGCCCAGGAATCCGGTGGAGATGCGCCCGTTCTCGGCGCGCACGTTCGCGGCCAGGCCGGCGGCGATCGACTCGCGCTCGGCGTCGGGGGCGATGCGGAACTCGAGGGCCAGCGCGGCGCCGGTCTGGGTCGTGGCGGCCTCGGCTCCCCACCGCTGCCAGGTCTCCGCCGCGACCCGATCGGCGAGGTCGGCGTACTCGCCGGCACGGGCGTCGTCGCCGACCAGCGCCTCGGCCCGCGCGAGCAGACGGGCCGAGTGCACATAGAACGCGTTCGCGACGTAGTCGCTCGACACCTTCGCCTGCCACGGCTGCGCACCGGGCGCATCGGGGTCGAGCCAATCGCCGTACTGGAACGGCTCGGTGGGCAGCACGACGTCGTCGCCGGCCCTGCCACGCAGGTGCTCGACCCAGCGGCGCATGCTCCGCAGCTGCTGCCGCAGCACCTCGTCGCTGCCGCCGGCCTCGTAGACCGCCCAGGGCACGATCGTGGCGGCATCCGCCCATCCGGCCCGCCCCATGTTGTCGACGCATGCCGACCCCATGCGCATGTCCTCGAAGCGGATGATGTCGGGCACGACCGAGGCGACGCCGCCCTCGTCGGTCTGATCGATCTCGAGGTCGCGGAGCCAGCTGCGCCAGAACGCCTCGGCATCCATCAGGGTGCTCGCGGTCGCCGCGAACGCCTGTGCGTCGCCCGTCCAGCCCAGGCGCTCGTCGCGCTGCGGGCAGTCGGTGGGCACCGACACGAAGTTGTCGCGCTGCGACCAGAGGACGTTGGAGTGGAAGCGGTCCAGCGCGGCCGATGCGGAGCGGAAGCTCGACCGCTGCGGCAGATCGCTGGAGATCGCGACCGCCGTCGCCGACAGCACCTCGACGTCGCCGCTGATCTGGGCGTACTGGAAGCCGTGGAACGTGAACTGCGGTTCGAGCACGTGCTCGCCGGCGCGATCCAGGATGTAGTGATCGGTCGCCGCGGCCGTCCGGAGCGCAGCGGTGTGGAGCTCGCCCGACGGTTCCAGGATCTCGGCGTGGCGGATGGTGACGCGGTCGCCGGCGGCGCCGCGCACGACGAGCCTGACCCAGCCGGTGATGTTCTGTCCCGCGTCGAACTGCGCTCCACTCCCGTGGGCCGTGCGGGCCATGTCGAGCTCGGCGACGACCCGCACCGGGGGCGCCGACCGGGGCTCGAACCGGCCGAGGTCGGAGTCGATCACCTCGGCGGCGGTCCACTGCGCGTCGTCGAAGCCGGGCGTATGCAGACCCGCTGGCGCGTGGTTCAGGTCGATCGCGGTGCCGTCGTAGATGCTCGCCGATCGCACCGCGCCGAAGCCGCCGCGCCACGACGTGTCGGTCGAGACGAGCACCCCGTGCTCGGTGTCGATCTGCGCGAGAGCGCCCGAGCGATCGCCGTAGATCTCGGTGCGCTGCGCGAAGCCCATCCGCCCGCGATACCAGCCGTCGCCCACCTCGAGCACGATGACGTTCGTGCCCTCGTGCAGCAGGCCGGTCACGTCGATCGTGTCGAGCAGCACCCGCTCCTGATACGACGTCCACCCCGGGGTGAGGCGCGCGTCGCCGGCACGCCGACCGTTGATCCAGGCGTCCACCAGACCGAGCGCGCTCAGGCGGAGCCGTGCACGCTCGGGCAGGGTGTCGACGGCGAACTCGGTGCGCAGCAGCGCCGCGGGCCCCTCGACCTCGCTGGGGATGCCGATCACCCGCGCCCGGAGATCGGCGGACTCGAGCCCGGCTTCCACGACGAGCGGGGCGCTCCAGTCGGTCCATCCGCGCGCCGTCGCGATGCGCACCGAGAAGGTGCGCCGCTCTCCCGAGGCGAGGTCGCCCGCGGGGATCGCGACCGAGTCTCCCGAGTGCACCACGTCGCCGGGCGTCGGAGCCGCACCGTCGCCTCCCGCGGCGATCTGGTAGCCGCGCTGCTCGGCCTCCTCGTCATCGCTCTCCCACCGCCAGGTGAGCCGCACTCCGGCGCCAGGGACTCCGAGGAGATCCGCGCCGTGCTGAGAGCGCAGGGACACCACCCGAGTGGAGGCGTCGGTCAGCGAGGGATCGGGGGCTGCCGCCATGGCATGGGTCCTTCCGGGTGGGTGCGTCATCGCATCGCGGGCTGCGTATCACCGCGCACAGCCATATTGAATGCATTCAATACTCGATGTCAAGGATCGGGACGAGTTCCGAACGAATCATTGACGCAGGCTCGGTATCGTCGTATCTTACCGAGAGTTGAATGGATTCAATGCCGTTCGACCGCACCGGACCTCGACGATGAGGATGCGTCCGGAGTCCAGCTTTTACAGAGAGGTAAAGGATGAACAGCACCCGTACTCGGAGAGCCCTCGTCGCCGCAGCAGGCGTCGCGGCTCTCGCACTCCCCCTCGCCGCATGCAGCTCCGGCGGTGGCGGCGGCGACGGCACGACCGAGATCACGTTCCTCGTTCCCAACTCGGGCACGAACGTCGAATCGGCCGAGGCGATGATCGCGGCGTTCGAAGAAGAGAACCCCGACATCACCGTCAAGGTCGAGTCCCAGCCGGCAGGCACCGAGGGCGACAACCTGATGAAGACCAAGCTCGCCACCGGCGAGATGGCCGACGTGTTCTGGTACAACTCCGGCTCGCTCTTCCAGGCGCTGAACCCCGACCAGAACCTCGTCGCCCTGGACGATCAGGACTGGGTGGGCGACATGCAGGACAACATGGCTGCGGTCGTCTCGACCGAGAACGGCGTGTACGGCGCCCCCTTCGGCGCGACACAGGCCGGCGCCGTCGTCTACAACAAGAAGATCTACGCCGATCTGGGCCTCACGGTTCCGACCACCTGGGCCGAGTTCGCCGCGAACAACGAGACCATCAAGGCCGCGGGCATCGCCCCCGTCATCCAGACGTACGGCGACACCTGGACGAGCCAGCTGTTCATCCTCGGCGATTTCGGGAACGTGCTCGCCCAGGACGCCGACTGGGCCGAGGGCTACACGTCCGGCGACCGCAAATACGTCGACGAGCCCGCGCTGGCCGGTTTCGCGAACCAGCAGGAGGGCTTCGAGAAGGGCTGGTGGAACGAGGACTTCGCCTCGGCGCTCTACGACGACGGAGCGCGCATGGTGGCGACGGGCGAGGGCGCGCACTACCCGATCCTGACCGGCATCGTGTCGACCTTCCAGCAGAACTTCCCGGACGACCTCGAGAACATCGGCGTGTTCGCGCTTCCGGCGGCGAACGCCGATGACACCAAGCTGACGGTGTGGCTGCCGAACGGCGTGTACATCCCGAAGACGACCGAGGGCGACCAGCTCGCGGCGGCGAAGTCGTTCGTCGCGTTCATCAACTCCCCCGCCGGCTGCGACGTGCAGAACACGGCGATGGTGCCCTCCGGTCCGTACGCGATCAGCACGTGCGAGCTGCCGGCCGACGTGCCCGGCCTGCTGACCGACATGCAGGTGTACTTCGACGAGGACCGGACGAACCCCGCACTGGAGTTCCTCTCCCCCATCAAGGGCCCGAACCTCGAGAACATCACCGTCGAGGTGGGCAGCGGCATCCGCGGCGCGGATGACGCGGCGGCCCTCTACGACGAGGACGTCAAGAAGCAGGCTCAGCAGCTCGGCCTCGACGGCTGGTGACCACGCGCTGATCTCCGGGATGCGGGTGCCCCGCGCCCGCATCCCGGAGATCCCGACTCGACGGAGACACCATGACCGCACTCGCCACCCCACCCGCCACGACACCCGCCGCACCCCCCGCGAAGAGGGCACGCGGACGCCGCGGCCTCAGCAGCTCGTACCCGACCTGGTTCTACATCCCGTCGGCCGTGCTGTACATCGTCCTCTTCGCGATACCCACCTTCGCCTCGTTCTACTTCAGCCTCACCCGCTGGTCGCTCTTCGACATCGAGTTCATCGGGTTCGAGAACTACGCGCAGTTCTTCACCGAGCCGATGCTCGTGCAGGGCTTCGTCAACACGTTCGTCTACGGCTTCGTGACATCGGCGCTCAAGGTCGTGCTCGGCCTGGCGCTCGCGCTGCTGCTGACGGGATCCATCCTCGGCCGCGGGTACCTGCGCTCGACGATCTTCTTCCCCGTGCTCGTCTCGACCGTCGGCATCGGCATCACGTTCAAGGTGCTGATGGACCCGTTCGACGGCCTCATCAACCAGACTCTCGCCGCCGTCGGCATCACCGGCCCCGGGTGGCTCACCGACCCCGCATGGGCGCTGCTGTCGGTCGCCCTCGTCGACGTGTGGAAGGGCGTGGGCATCGCGACGCTGATCTTCATCGCCGGCCTCGTCGCGATCCCGCAGGAGTACTTCGAGGCGGCCAAGGTCGACGGCGCGAGCGCGTGGCAGCGGTTCCGGAACATCACCCTCCCGCTGGTGCAGCCCGCCACGGCCACGGTGATCCTGCTCTCGCTGATCGGCGGCCTGCGCTCGTTCGAGCTGATCTGGGCCATGACGAAGGGCGGGCCCGGGTTCACCAGCGACGTGATCGCCTCGGTGATCTACAAGCAGTACCAGGCCGGGTTCTACGGCCTCTCGACCGCGGGCAACGTCGTGCTCTTCCTCGTGGTGACCGCGATCGTCGTGCCCATCCAGTACATCCTGAACAAGAGGCAGGTGGAGCAATGACGCTCACGCGCACCATCACGACCGCGGGGTCGTCGAAGGCGAAGATCGCCCGGGCGGACCGCCGCCCCCTCACCCCCAGGCTCTTCGTCACGCGCTACCTGGTCGGGATCGTCGCGATCCTCGCCTCGATCATCGTGTTCATCGTGCCGTTCGCCTTCATCTTCCTGACCGCGGTGAAGAATCCGCAGGAGGCGGCGCTCTTCGAGTTCTCGCTCCCGGCCCAGGGCTGGTTCCTCTGGGAGAACATCGTCACCGTGCTGCAGACGAGGGACTGGATGCTGGTGACGGCGTTCATCAACTCCACGGTGCTCACGGTCGCGAGCGTCGCGATCATGGTCGTCTTCGCCGCGATGGTCGGTTACATCCTGCAGCGGCGCAGGTCGCGTTGGAACCACGTGATCAACGTGTTCGTCCTGGCAGGGCTCATCGTGCCGCCGGCCGTCGTGCCGACCATCTGGGTGCTCCAGGGGATCGGGCTCTTCAAGACCATGCCCGGCATGATCCTCATCGAGGCGACGTTCGGCCTGAGCTTCTGCATCCTGCTCTTCCGCGCGTTCATCTCGACCATCCCCCGCGAGCTCGACGAGGCGGCGGTCATCGACGGGGCCGGGCCGATCCGGCTGTTCTTCCAGGTCGTGATGCCGCTGCTGAAGCCGGTGGCCGTGACGGTCATCGTGGTGCAGTCCGTGGCCGTGTTCAACGACTTCACCGGACCCCTGTACTTCCTCCCCGGCGACGCGAACGCGACGGTGCAGCTGACGCTCTACAACTTCCAGAGCCAGTCGCTCAATCAGTGGAACCTGCTGTTCATGAACATCCTGCTCATCACGATCCCCCCGCTGGTGATGTACATCTTCTTCAACCGGCAGATCGTCGCGGGAATGACGAGCGGGGCGGTGAAGGGCTGAGTGGCGTCAGAAGAACTCGGCGGGGATCGTCCCGCGGAGCCAGGCGAGCTCGTTGTCGCGGATGAAGACCGAGAGCGACTCGTCGCGCGTCTGCCCCGCGCCCAGCCACTGATCGAGCTGGCCGATCAGCGCATCGCCCGCGGCGGTGCACTGCTCGGTCAGCGCACGGTCCCAGGCCTCGACGAAGCCCGCAGGCGTCGGCACCTCGCGCACCAGGGCGTGGATGTACTTGGGGCCGGGCATCAGCCGCCGCGATGCCGCGAGCGCGGCGCGCGCCGCCGCGAGCGTGAGGTGGGTGGTCGCGTGCTGCAGCAGGAACGGGTCGCCCCTCTCCTCGGCCTGACGCAGGAAGTAGCCGCCGTACAGGTGCGCCTGTGCGATGTGAGAGCGGACGCGCTCCGCCCACACCTCGTCGCCGAGAGCGCTGATCGCGGCGACGAGCCCCGCCAGCTCCTCGGTGCGGCTGAACGCCACCCGCGCATCGACGAACGACGCCCTGGTCGGATCGTCGCCGCGCTCCGCCGCCGCGCGCAGATAGTCGAGGTCTGCGAGCTTGACGTCGATGTACGACCCCGGGTAGTCGACGCCCACCCGATCGATCCACGCCCACCGATCGTCGGCGGCCGCGCGGGCGAACGCCTC
>Ga0308156_1002040_pt1 | contig 19587 bp, 19 predicted proteins | sample PhyAR2_FD_201041 | JGI IMG/M metagenome (GOLD analysis project Ga0308156, IMG submission 201041) | Phyllosphere microbial communities from UC Gill Tract Community Farm, Albany, California, United States - DLSL A.R2 | ecosystem: Host-associated > Plants > Phyllosphere > Unclassified | place: USA... | reverse complement strand
AACGCGCCGCCTACGGCCGCGCCGCGCTGGAGTACCGCGCCTCGCTGAGCTTCGTCGAATCCAAGGTGCGCTCCATGCTCACCGCGATCACGGGGCAGTAAGCCATGAGCAATCTGCCCATCTTCGACATCGCCGGTTCCGCGCTGCAGGCGCAGTCCGTGCGCATGAGCACCATCGCCTCCAACCTCTCCAATGCCGACACCGTCGCCGGCTCGGCCGATGCGGTCTACAAGCCGCTGGAGCCGATCTTCCAGTCGGTCACCAGCCGCAACGATCCGAACATCACCACGGTGCAGGTCAAGGAGATCAGCCAGAGCAACGCCGCGCCGATCCAGCGCTACGAGCCGGGCCACCCGCTGGCCGATGCCGATGGCTACATCTACCAGCCGGACGTGGACCCGGTCGCGCAGATGGTCAACCTGATCTCCACCTCGCGCAATTACCAGGCGGGCGTGGAAATGCTGACCACCGCCAAGGAACTGGCGCTGGCCACGCTGACCATGGGTCGCTGACCCTCTAACCGCAGGAATCCCCTCCCATGAGCAGCACCACCGGCGTCGGCCAGAACAGCAGCGACATCTACAGCGCACTGGGCCTGAACGCGCCCAACAGCGATACCAGCAAGAAGAAGAGCACCCTGGACCAGGCCGATTTCATGCGCCTGATGACCGAGCAGCTGCGGCACCAGGATCCGCTCAAGCCGATGGACAACACCCAGATGGTCGCGCAGATGGCGCAGCTGTCGCAGGTCCAGGGCATCACCGACCTCAACAACACGGTCAAGGGCTTCCAGGATTCGATGTCCAGCGACCAGATCCTGCGCGGCGCGGCCCTGGTCGGCCACGAAGTGCTGGTGCCATCGGAAAAGCTGGCCCTGGAGAAGGATGGCGATGTGACCGGCATGGTCGCCGCGCCCGGTGCGGGCTTCGTGACGGTGGACATCACCGACGCCAACGGCGTCAAGGTCAACCAGATCAGCGTGGAAGCCAAGGCCTCCGGCGAAGTCACCTTCGATTGGGACGGCAAGGATGCCAACGGCAACCGCATGGCCGAAGGCACCTACACCATCGCCGCCTCGCACACCGATACCGCCGGCACCAAGACCAAGCTCAACACCTACGTGCAGGCCCCGGTGGAGAGCGTCACGGTCGGCACGGACGGCCTGTACCTCAACCTCAAGGGTCTGGGCACGGCCCCGATCGACTACGTGCTCCGCATCAGCTGAGCCGCCTCACCCGCATCCACAGGAGCATCCCATGGGCTTCAACGTCTCGTTGTCCGGCATCAACGCAGCCAATGCCGATCTGAACGTCACCGCGAACAACATCGCCAACGTCAACACCACCGGCTTCAAACAGTCGCGCGCGGAGTTCGCCGATCTGTTCTCGGCCACCAGTTATGGCCTGTCAAAGAACGCGGTCGGTTCCGGCGTGCGGGTGACCAACGTGGCCCAGCAGTTCTCGCAGGGCAACAACGAACAGACCGGGCGCAGCCTGGACATGGCCATTTCCGGCGAAGGTTTCTTCACCCTGACCATGAACGGTGAGCGCGTGTACTCGCGCGCCGGCAATTTCCAGACCGACCAGGCCGGTTACGTGACCAACCCGCAGGGTGCGCGCCTGCAGGTGTTCGCCCCGAATGCGGACGGCACCAACTTCGATGCCGGCCGCCTGACCGACCTGCAGCTGATGACCACCGACAGCCCGCCGCGGCAGACCGGCAAGGTCGATGTGAGCTTCACCCTGCCGGCCAACGCCAAGCAGCCGACGGTCGCCGCCTTCGACCCGACCGACTCCAACAGCTACAACCACTCCACCGGCGGCATCACCGTGTACGACTCGCTGGGCGTGAGCCACACCCAGACCTCCTACTTCGTGAAGACCGACAACCCGAACGAGTGGCAGGTTTACAACTACGTGGACGGCAAGGCCGCTGGGACCCCGACCACGCTGCAGTTCTCCGACAGCGGTGCGTTGACCAGCCCGGCCAACGGCCAGATCGTCATGGATCCGTTCACCCCGACCACCGGCGCCGGCGTGCTGTCGATGTCGCTGAACCTGAGCGGCTCGACCCAGTACGGCGAGAAGTTCGCGCTGCGCAACACCCAGCAGGACGGCTATGCGGCAGGCAAGCTCAACGAGATCACCGTCTCCGAAGAGGGCATCGTCTACGCCCGCTACTCCAATGGCGATGACAAGGCGCTGGGCCAGGTCGCCCTGACCACCTTCAACAACGCACAGGGCCTGGAAGCCAAGGGCAACAACCTGTGGACGGAGAGCTTCGCTTCGGGCACGCCGCGTACCGGTGCGCCGGACAGCTCCAACCTGGGCAAGATCCAGGCCGGTTCGCTGGAAGCCTCCACGGTCGACCTGACCGAGCAGCTGGTCAACATGATCACCGCCCAGCGCAACTTCCAGGCCAACTCGCAGATGGTCTCCACGCAGGACCAGATCACCCAGACCATCATCAACCTGCGTTGATGAGCCACTGACCGCAACACGGGACTAGACCGATGGACAAGGCACTCTACGTCGCGATGACCGGTGCACGCGCTTCCCTGCAGGCGCAGGGCACGCTGTCGCACAATCTGGCCAACACCGATACCCCCGGCTTCAAGGAGGCGCTCGCCAACACCGAGGCCTTCCCGATCAAGGGGACCGGCTATGCCTCGCGCGTGGATGCCCTGCACGTGGATGCCGGCTTCAACCGGCGCATGGGCGCCCAGCAGATCACCGGCAACCCGCTGGATCTGTCCCTGCAGGCCGGCAACTGGCTGGCCGTGCAGGCACCCGGCGCCAATGCCGGTGAGGCGTATACCCGGGGTGCGGCGCTGTCGATCACGCCCAATGGCCAGCTGGTGACCGCCGGCGGCCATCCGGTGCTGGATGAGAACAGCAATCCGATCGCGATCCCGCCGCACCAGGCGATGGACATCGGCAACGACGGCACGATCTCGATCATTCCGTTGGGCGAAGGCCCGCAGACGATGGCCAACGTGGGTCGCATCCGCGTGGTGCAGGCCGACGACGCACGGCTGGAACGCGGCCTGGATGGGCTGATGCGCAACACCGACCCACAGCAGCCGTTCGTGCAGGCCCAGGGCAAGTCGCTGGAAAGCGGCCAGCTGGAAGGCAGCAACGTGGATGCCGCCGGTGCGCTGGTGCAGATGATCCAGCTGCAGCGCCAGTACGAAATGCAGGTGAAAGTCATCAAGCACGGCGATGACAACGCGCGCAGCGCCAACAGCCTGCTGCGCCTGGGCGGCTGACCGCGCGCCGTGACGTAATCCCGGCGCCGTTCTGGCACGCGCCATGCATTGCCCTTCGCAAGGGCCGCACCACGCGGCCACCCGCTACAACACAGGAATGACGCCATGAACCAGGCATTGTGGATCGCCAAGACCGGACTGGATGCGCAGCAGACGCGCATGTCGGTGGTTTCCAACAACCTCGCCAACACCAACACCACCGGTTTCAAGCAGGACCGTGCCAGCTTTGAAGATCTGCTGTACCAGCAGGTCCGTCAGCCCGGCGGCGCTTCCTCGGCGCAGACGCAGTTGCCGTCGGGCCTGCAGCTGGGCACCGGTGTGCGCGTGGTCGCCACCTCAAAGAACTTCGAGCAGGGCAGCCAGCAGCAGACCGGCCGCGCGCTGGATGTGATGGTCAACGGCCGCGGCTTCTTTGAAGTGCAGATGCCGGATGGTTCTTCGGCCTATACCCGCGATGGCTCATTCCAGCGCAACCAGGATGGCGAGCTGGTCACCAACAGCGGCTACCCGGTGCAGCCGGGCATCCAGATTCCCGAAGGCGCGCAGTCGCTCACCATCGGCACCGACGGCACCATCAGCGTGAAGATGGCCGACGACGCCGCCTCGGTGGAAATCGGCGCGCTGACCCTGACCGACTTCGTCAATCCAGCGGGCCTGCAGGCGCGCGGTGAAAACCTGTTCCTGGAAACCACCGCCTCCGGCCCGGCGCAGAACGGCAACCCCGGCCTGAACGGCCTGGGCACCGTGGTGCAGGGTGCACTGGAAGGCAGCAACGTCAACGTGGTGGAAGAACTGGTCTCGATGATCGAAACCCAGCGCGCCTACGAAATGAACGCCAAGGCGATCTCCACCACCGACGCCATGCTCGGCTACCTCAACCAGAACGTCTGATCGGTCGACCCGGGAACCTGCCATGTCGCGTCTTGCCCCTACCCTCTGCCTGCTCGCTGCCGCCGTCATCGTCGCCACCCTGAGTGGCTGCGTGATCGCCGGCGATGTCCGCCCCTACCCGGCCATGGCGCCGGTGGAACCGATCATGCCGCCCTCGGCCCAGGCCACGGCCGGTGCGATCTACGCCGCCGGCCCCGGCCTGCAGCTTTACTCGGACCGGCGCGCCCGCGATGTGGGCGACCTGCTCACGATCACGCTGACCGAGAACACCACCGCGCAGACCACCGCCAACACCTCCACCTCGAAAGAGTCGGAGCTGAGCATCGGCACGCCGACCATCTTCGGCGCCCCGGTCACGCTCGGCGGCAAGGACATCCTCAGTGCCAGCGCCGCCGGCTCGCGCGATTTCACCGGCAAGGGCACCAGCGCGCAGAGCAACCGCCTGCAGGGCAGCGTGACGGTCACCGTGATCCAGCGCCTGCCCAACGGCAACCTGGTCGTGCAGGGCGCCAAGAACCTGCGCTTGAACCGGGGCGATGAGCTGGTGCAGGTGCAGGGCATCGTGCGCGCGGCAGACATCTTCCCGGACAACACCATTCCCTCCAGCCGTGTTGCCGATGCCCGCATCGTCTACGGCGGCCGCGGCGCGATCGCCCAATCCAACGCGATGGGCTGGTTGAGCCGCTTCTTCAACTCGGCGCTGGCGCCGTACTGAGCCTGACATGACTTTCTTCCTTTCCCTGTTCGGGCAGCGACGCATGGCGTACCCCCACCACGTGGCGAAGCAGCGACGCGCGGCGTCGCTCTACATGGTGACGCAACGCATGGTGTCGCACGGCGCGACGCGTGCCGTGCTGGCGCTGCTGGCCGTGTTCGCGCTGGTCACGCCCGCCTCCGCCGAGCGCATCAAGGACCTGGCGCAGGTCGGCGGCGTGCGTGGCAACGCGCTGGTCGGCTACGGCCTGGTGGTCGGCCTGGATGGCAGCGGCGACCGCACCAGCCAGGCGCCCTTCACCGTGCAGAGCCTGAAGAACCTGTTGGGCGAGCTGGGCGTCAACGTACCGGCCAACGTCAACCCGCAGTTGAAGAACGTGGCGGCCGTGGCCATCCATGCCGAGCTGCCGCCGTTCGCCAAGCCCGGCCAGCCGATCGACATCACCGTTTCCTCGGTGGGCAACGCGGTCTCGCTGCGCGGCGGCTCGCTGCTGATGGCGCCGCTGCGCGGTGCCGATGGGCAGGTCTACGCCATCGCCCAGGGCAACCTGATCGTCGGCGGCTTCGGTGCGCAGGGCAAGGATGGCTCGCGCGTGTCGGTCAATGTGCCCAGCGTCGGCCGCATTCCCAATGGCGCCACCGTCGAGCGTGCGCTGCCGGATGTGTTCAGCGGCGGTGGCGACATCACCCTGAACCTGCACAAGAACGACTTCACCACGGTCTCGCGGATGGTGGCGGCACTGAACACCGCCTTCGGTGAAGGCGCCGCCCGCGCGATCGATGGCGTCACCGTGGCGGTCAACGCGCCGTCCGATCCGGGCGCGCGCATCGGCCTGCTGGCGCGTATCGAAAACCTGGAACTGACCCCCGGCAGTGCGCCGGCCAAGGTGGTGGTCAATTCGCGTACCGGTACGGTGGTGATCGGCGCGCAGGTGCGCGTGGGCGCTGCGGCGATCTCCCATGGCTCGCTGACCGTGACCATCAACGAGAACGCCAACGTCAGCCAGCCGGGCGCGTTCAGTGGCGGCCAGACCGTGGTGACGCCGCAGTCGACCGTCACCGCGACCAACGATGGCAGCCGCATGTTCAAGTTCAACGGCGGCACCACGCTGGATGAAATCGTGCACGCGGTGAATGCCGTGGGCGCGGCCCCGGGCGATCTGATCGCCATCCTGGAAGCCCTCAAGCAGGCCGGCGCGCTCAGTGCCGAACTCGAGGTGATCTGACATGCGCATCCAACCGGCCCTGGAACTCAATCCCGCCCAGCCCAACAGCCCGGCCAAGGTCGACAAGGTTGCCCGCCAGCTGGAAGGCCAGTTCGCGCAGATGCTGATCAAGAGCATGCGCGAGGCGAGCTTTGGCGATTCGCTGTTCCCCGGCGAAAACACCATGTTCCGCGAGATGTACGACCAGAAGATCGCCGATGCGATGACCCGCGGCCGCGGCTTGGGGCTGTCGAGCATGATCGCGCGCCAGCTGGGCGGCGCCGAGGGCGAGACGGCCAAGCCGGTCGATACCACGCTCAACCCGGCCGCGGCCCTGCGTGCCTATCAACTCAATGCACCGGCCGCCGGCATGCCGTTGCCGGCCAGCACCGCGCCGTCCGCGCCACGCGAGGTCGACCTGCTGCAGCAGTTGAACGGCGATGCACCGTCCGCGGTGCTGCAGCCGATGGAACGCGCGCTGGACCTGATTGCCGGCCGTGAAAGCAGCCAGATGCACGAGGCGATCGGCCGCAGCGATCCCTATGCGGCGACCACCGTGACCGACCCAGCCAGCGCCGACTGGGCCATGGCCGATGACCGCTGGACCGGCGTCAACCGCACTACGGCCACCGGCCCGAGCGCCGCCGATACCCTGGCGGCCAACACAGCCGCCGCCGAGCTCGGCCCGCACACGCCGGAAGGCTTCGTGGCCAGCATCTGGGGCCATGCGCAGCAGGCCGCGCGCGAACTGGGCGTGGATGCCAAGGCGCTGGTCGCCCAGGCCGCGCTGGAAACCGGCTGGGGCCGCAAGCTGGTCCGCAGCAGTGGCGGTGACAGCTCGCACAACCTGTTCGGGATCAAGGCCAATGGCTGGCAGGGTGAGCGCGCCACCAGCGGCACCCACGAGTACGTCAACGGTGTGCGCCGCAACGAGACGGCGAGCTTCCGCGCCTACAACTCGGTGGGCGAGAGCTTCGCCGACTACGTGCGCCTGCTCAAGACCAGCCCGCGCTACCAGAACGCCCTCCAGGCCGGCAGCAACGTGCGCAGCTTTGCGCAGGGGCTTCAGCGCGCCGGCTACGCCACCGACCCGACCTACGCGGCCAAGATCGCCGCGATCGCCGGCGGCCCGACCATCGAGCGCGCCGTCGCGGCGGTGAGCGATGCCGGCGAGCGCCTGGGCCGCACTTTTGCCAGCACCGCCAGCCCGACCGGGCTGGGTGTCATCCGTCGTTGAGGTAACCCATGTCCAGCGTACTCTCCACCGGCACCAGCGCCCTGCTCGCTTTCCAGCGGGCCCTGGCGACCACCAGCCACAACGTCGCCAACATCAAGACCCCCGGCTACAGCCGGCAGAAGGTGGACTTCGCCACCGCCAACCCGCAGAACTACGGGTATGGCGACGTCGGCAATGGCACCCGCATCACCGATGTCCGCCGCGTGGCGGACCAGCTGGCCATCTCGCGCCTGCTCGATGGCAGCGGTGAGCTGGCGCGCCTGAAGCAGTTGTCCACAATGGCCGACCGGGTCGATGCCATGTTCTCCGACGCCTCCACCAACGTCGCCGGGGTCTGGTCGAATTTCTTCGATTCGGTCAGCGGACTCTCGTCCAACGCCTCGGGCAGCGCCGACCGGCAGAACGTGCTGGACAGCGGCAAGACCCTGGCCAACCGCTTCCAGCAGCTCAATACCCAGCTCAACAACCTCAATAGCGAGGTCAACAATGGCCTGATCGCCGGCGCCACCGAGATCAACCGGTTGGCCCAGGAGATCGCCCAGCTCAATGGCTCCATCGGCAGCAACGCGGCCACGGCCGCCCCGGACCTGCTCGATCGCCGGGACCAGCTGATCGCCAACCTGGTCGGCTACACCGGCGGCAACGCGGTGATGCAGGACGGCGGCATCATGAATGTCTACACCGCCGGCGGCCAGGCCCTGGTGGTCGGCACCACCGCCTCCAAGGTCACCACCGTCACCGATCCGTACCAGCCCGAGCGCCTGCAGCTGGCGCTGGAAAGCCAGGGCCAGAAGATCACCATCAATGGCAAGACACTGGGTGGCCAGATCGGTGGCCTGCTGGAGTTCCGCGATACCGTCCTGACCCCGGCCCAGGCCGAGCTGGGCAAGCTGGCGATCGGCATGGCCAGCAGCTTCAACGACGTCCACCGCCAGGGCGCGGATCTGTACGGCAACATGGGCGGCGACTTCTTCACCATCGGCAACCCACGCATCACCGCCAACAGCAGCAACACCGGCACGGCCAGCATGAGCGCCAGCTTCGGCGATCTGTCCAAGCTGGATGGCCAGAACATCGTGATGAAGTTCGATGGCACCCAGTGGCAGGCCACCCGTGCCGACACCGGCGCCGCGATCCCGATGACCGGCACCGGCACCCCAACCGACCCGCTGGTGCTCAATGGCGTCAGCCTGGTCATGAGCGGCACGCCGGCCAAGGACGACCGCTTCCTGCTGCAGCCCACCGCAGGCGTGGCCGGCAGCATGGAAGTGGCGATCACCGACACCTCGCGCATCGCCGCCGCCGCGCCGATCAAGGGCACCGCCGCGATGGCCAACACCGGCACCGGCAAGCTCACCGGGGTCAAGGTGACCGATGCGGAGAACGCGGCGCTGCGTAATCCGGCGGCGATCGTGTTCATCAGTGCCACCGAATACACCATTGATGGCGGAGCACCCAACACCTACACCGCCGGGCAGACCATCACCGCCAACGGCTGGAGCTTCGTGCTGGACGGTGCGCCCAAGCAGGGGGACACCTTCAACATCGGGCCGACCCCGGCCGGTTCCTCGGACAACAGCAATGCGCTGCTGTTGGCCAAGGTCGAGCAGGCCAAGACCTTCAATGACGGCACGATCACCCTGAGTGGCGCGCTGGGTGGACTGACAACCCAGGTCGGCGCGGCAGCACGCTCGGCCGAGTATTCCCTGATGGCACAGCAGGTGATCACCGACCAGGCCCAGGCGGCGCGCGACTCCATTTCCGGCGTGAACCTGGATGAAGAGGCCTCGGACATGCTCCGCCTGCAGCAGGCCTACCAGGCCGCCTCGCAGCTGATCTCCACCGCCGACACCATGTTCCAGACCATCCTCGGAGCCGTTTCGCGATGAACAACCGCATTTCCACCGGCATGATGTTCAATCAGTCGGTGTCCCTGATGCTCGCTTCGCAGGCGAAGATGAACCACCTCGAGCGCCAGATCGCCACCGGCAGCAAGATCGTGTCGGCCAAGGACGATCCGGTCTCGGCCGGCAGCGCGGTCGGCCTGGACCGCACCCTGGCCTCGCTGGACCGCATGCAGCTCAACGCCGGCAACCTGCAGAACCGGCTGGGCCTGCAGGAAAACGCGCTGGCCCAGGTCGGCGACATGATGGGCCGCATTACCGAGTTGACCATCTACGCCAACAACCCGGGCCTGGCCGCGGCCGACAAGGAGTCGATGGTCACGGAAATCGAGGCGATCCGCGGCAATCTGCTCGCGGTGGCCAACAGTACCGACGGTACCGGCCGCTATCTGTTCGGTGGTACGGACGATGGCAGCCCGCCCTTCAGCCAGGTCGACGGCCGCATTGTCTACAACGGCGACCAGAACCAGCGCGAAGTGGAAGTGGGTCCGGATACATACGTGAAGGACGCCCTGCCCGGCAGCGAGATCTTCATGCGCATTGTCACTGGCGACGGGCATGTGGACGGAAAGGCCGCCGCCGGCAACACCGGCAGCGCCGTGCTGACCAACATCACCCGCGACAGCGACGGTAGCTGGAACGGGGAAGGCTTCAGCGTGCGCTTCACCGGCACCGACAGCTACGACCTGCTCGATGCCGGCGGCACCGTGGTGTCCAGCGGCACGCTCAAGACCGGCGACGACCTGGTGGTCAAAGGGGTGCGCCTTCACATCGAGGGAGCGCCTGCCGCGGGCGATACCTTCGAGGTCAGCCCCGCGTCCAGCCGCGACATCTTCGGCACCCTGGATTCACTGATCGGCGCACTGAAGATGGATACCGGCACCCCTGCCCAGCAGGCGGCCCAGCAGAACCTGCTGCAGAGCGGCCTGCGCGACGTGGCCCGCGCCTCGGAGCGGATGATCGACTCCCGCGCCGCCGGTGGCGCCCAGCTCAAGGCCCTAGACAACGCCTCGGACATGCGGGAATCGAACGTGGTCACGCTCAAGACCACCCTCTCGCAGATGCGCGACCTGGACTATGCCGACGCGCTGAGCCAGTACCAGCTGGAGAAGACCGCCCTGCAGGCGGCTCAGACCCTGTTCTCGCAGATGCAGTCGATGTCGCTGTTCAACATTATCCGCTGAGCCCCCCTTACAACCTGGTCGGCCTGAAGGCCGCGATGCTTTGAGCATCGCGGCCTTTTTCGTTCTGGGGCGGCGCGCCGACTGCCCGGCATCCTCCGGTAGTGCCGCGACGCTCACGGCACCCGTCTGCGCGTGCGGCCATGCCTGGTAGAGCTGCACGGAATTTCCAGGCCTGCGGCGGCCCACCGGCCTGGCGCCGTGAAATCCAGCCACCTGCCCCGCCCCGGCAAATCCATTTGAATCTCCGCCTAAAGGTTGTTGACAAAGCGCCGTTATTGATTTGGCAACAGCGAAGCACACAGCCAAAAACAAAAAAACGGCGGCGCTTCGTTCCATTCACCACCGGGATTCCAATAAGGGAGACGACCCATGGCACAGGTAATCAACACCAATACGATGTCGCTTAACGCTCAGCGCAACCTGAGCACCAGCGGCAACTCGCTCGCTACCACCATCCAGCGCCTGTCGTCGGGCCTGCGCATCAACAGCGCAAAAGACGACGCCGCCGGCTTGGCGATTTCCGAGCGCTTCGGCACCCAGATCCGCGGTCTGGACGTCGCAATCCGCAACGCCAACGACGGGATTTCCCTTGCGCAGGTAGCCGAGGGCTCTCTGAGCGAAGTGGGCAACAACCTGCAGCGCATCCGCGAACTGGCGGTACAGGCCTCCAACGCGACCAATTCTGCCAGCGACCGAAAGGCACTGCAGGCTGAAGTGACCCAGCTGGTCAGCGAAATCGACCGCGTTGCCAAGCAGGCGGACTTCAACGGCACCAAGTTGCTGGACGGTAGTTTCACCAGCCAGCTGTTCCAGGTCGGCGCCAACGCGGGCCAATCGATCGCTATCAGCAGCGTAGTCGATGCCCGGGCCAACTCGCTGGGTTCGGCCCTTTTCGCGGACGCCCTGAAGGCTACGGTACTGGGCGATGACGACGCGAAGGCGGCAGCAAACACTACCTACCAAGGCCTGCAGATTCAGGTGGCGGGCGATGGCGTTGATTTGGATGACGCCGAGGCACGGACTTTCGATATTGGAGACATCAACGTCAAGGCTGGCGAGTCAATCGCTGCTGCGACCGTGTCGGCCATCAATGGCAAGATCGGCGAAACCGGCATCTATGCCGAGATCGGAAAGGACGGCGGCATCATCCTGAGTTCGGTCAAAGCTGGTCAGCAGTTCAAGATTGATGCTGATGGTGAAGCGGGCACGGCACCAGACGGCTATACCGTTGAAGCTGCTACGGATGCAGTACTCGGTCTTGCAGGCACGGGCGGCACCATTCCCACCGACGGCAAGATCACCACTCTGCAGGACATCTCGATTACTACCGCTGCAGGCGCTCAGCAGGCGCTGGAAATCGTAGATAAGGCTCTTGAATCCGTGAACAGCGTCCGTGCCGACCTCGGTGCCATCCAGAACCGCTTCACCTCGGTCGTTGCCAATCTGCAGACCTCGACGGAAAACCTGTCGGCCTCGCGAAGCCGGATCCGTGATACGGATTTCGCGAAGGAAACTGCCGAACTGACCCGCACCCAGATCCTGCAGCAGGCCGGTACGGCCATGCTGGCCCAGGCGAACCAAGTACCCCAGAACGTGCTCAGCCTGCTGCAGCGCTGACATGAGTCGCCCCTGAAGCACGTCGGGGGCGCCTAACCCAACTCACGTGCAACTGCTCAAGGACCTCTCCTCATGGCACAAGTCATCAACACCAACACGATGTCGCTCAACGCTCAGCGCAACCTGAGCAGCAGCGGCGCTTCGCTGGCCACCACCATTCAGCGCCTGTCCTCGGGCTCGCGCATCAACAGCGCGAAGGACGACGCCGCCGGCCTCGCCATCTCGGAGCGTTTCGGCACGCAGATCCGCGGCATTGACGTCGCCATCCGCAACGCCAATGACGGCATCTCGCTCGCCCAGACTGCCGAAGGCTCGCTGTCTGAGATCGGCAACAATCTGCAGCGTATCCGTGAGTTGTCGGTGCAGTCCTCAAACGCCACCAATTCCGCCAGTGATCGCAAGGCCCTTCAGGCCGAAGTCACCCAGCTGGTCTCGGAAATCGATCGAGTTGCCAAGCAGTCCGACTTCAACGGCACCAAGCTGCTGGACGGCTCGTTCAACAGCCAGCTGTTCCAGGTTGGCGCCAATGCAAGTCAGGGCATCGCTATCGACAAGATCGTGAATGCGAAGACGGATTCTCTTGGCTCGGCAACCTTTGCTGAAGCCCTCGTCGGCACCGCTCTGGCCGACACTGCTTCGGAGCCTGCTGCAAACACTACTTACCAGGGCCTGCAGATCAAGGTCGCGGCTGAAGGCGTTGAGCTGGATGCTGACGAGGCCAAGACGTTCGATATCGGCGACATCAGTGTCAAGAAGGGCGAGTCCATTGCAGCCGCTACCGTCTCCGCCATCAACGGCAAGATCGGTGAGACCGGGGTCTACGCTGAACTGGGCAAGGACGGCGCCATCACCTTGACCTCCGTCAAGGCCGGCCAACAGTTCGCTACCGCTATCTCTGCCGATATAGACGCCGCCACGGTTCCCGAAGGTTACGAGGCGACTACCGCAACCGCAGAATTGCTGGGCCTGGCTGCCGCAGCTGACACCGGCGGCACCATTGCCGAGGACGCCAAGGGCTCCACTCTGAAGGATCTGTCCATCACCACCGCAGCCGGCGCGCAGCAGGCGCTGGATATCGTCGACAAGGCCCTGGAGTCGATCAACAGCAGCCGCGCCGACCTGGGTGCGATCCAGAACCGTTTCACCTCGGTCGTTGCCAACCTGCAGACCTCTACGGAGAATCTGTCGGCCTCGCGTAGCCGCATCCGCGATACCGACTTCGCCAAGGAAACCGCAGAACTGACCCGCACCCAGATCCTGCAGCAGGCCGGTACGGCCATGCTGGCCCAGGCCAACCAGGTGCCGCAGAACGTGCTCAGCCTGCTGCGCTGATCCACGCCTGCATCGTCCGCGCCGTCGGCTCCAGCCGGCGGCGCGGGCAATCCGAGGGCATCGCAAAGCACGCGCAGGAACGGGCCATGACCATGGGCCGGACACTCTCCCGGTCGCCACACCTCGTGGCCATGGCCCGCCCCTGCGGCAGAACTGTTATCAGCGCTGTTTGTTTGACTGAACACCCCGGGTGGCTTCGTCTCCCCCCGTTTTTCAGTAGCCTGACCCCTCCTCTGCATTGGAGGAGGGTTTTTTGCAGGCTACCCAGCAAAGACGCGGACCGCCGCCCCTGCCCCAGGACACCTGCAACCGGCGTGCCAAACCCGCCCTCGCCCTGGCTGGCACAACTCCTGCATCAACGTGGTTCTAAAGACCTGGCGGCTACGGCCGCTACTTTCGTTGATGGCATCGCCCTGCGACTTCACGGCAGCGGCTATAAACAGGAGATACAACGTGGCGGACTTCGGTTACGGCGGCATCGGTTCAGGGCTGGACATTTCCGGCATGGTCAGCAGCCTGGTGGCGGCGGATCGCAAGCCGGCGGACAACGCACTGAACCTGCAGCAGTCCAAGGCCAAGATGCAGCTCTCGGCGATCGGCACGGTCAAATCCGCGTTCGATACCCTGAACACGGCATTGAAGGCGCTGAAGGCCAACACGGCGTTCGACGCACGTACTTTCTCGGCGAGCAAATCCGGTACAGACGAGATATTGACGGTCAGCGGCACCAATGCGGCGGCCGCCGGTTCCCACGCCATTGACGTGAAGGAACTCGCCACGGCCAACAAGTGGATTGCCGACACCTCGCTCCCGAAGACGGATACGTTTGGCGCCGGAACCCTGACGCTCACCGTGGGCGTGGGCGACAAGCAGAAGACGCTGAACATCAATGTCGAAGCAGACGACACCCTCAGCTCGATCCGCACCAAGATCGAGAAGGCGGGGCGCGCCTCGGGCGTCCAGGCCACGCTGATTTCCTCCGGCGACAACCAGTTCCTGTCGATTTCCCAGGAGAAGTCCGGTACGGCCAATGCAATCAAGCTGACCGCCGACCCCTCCAATGCCAAGCTCGCCGCTCTGGCAAACAGCCTGTCCGAACGGACCCCCGCCGCGGACGCCAGGCTGCTGATCGACGGCGTGGAGGTCACCAGTAGCGAAAACACCGTCACCGACGTGGTGCCGGGCCTGACGCTGAACCTCAAGAAGACCGGCGAAAGCACCGTCACCATCACCACCGACGTCGCCGCGGCGCGCAAGGTGATGCAGGACTTCGTCACCGCCTACAACGGCGCCATCGCGGCGATCAACACCGCGACCAAGTACGACATCGAGAACAAGGAGTCCTCTTCGCTGACCGGCGATGCGCAGATGCGCGGCGCCTCCAGCCAGCTGCGCAGCATGATGGGCGGCATTCTCAAGGATCTCTCGGCCGCCGGCCTGGACCCGAAGAAGATCGGCCTGCAGACCCGCGCCTATCCCAATGCCGATGGCAGCCTGGTGCTGGATACCGCCAAGTTCGACGCGGCCCTGGTCAATCAGGGCGGTGCCGTGCGCGAGGCCTTCACCGGTGATGACGGCGCGGCGGCGAAGCTGTTTGCGATGGTGGATGGCTACGTCAATACCACCGTCGGCAAGGAAGGCGCCTTCGTCTCGCGCACCAAGAGCATCAACAATACGCTGACGGACATCGACAAGCGCCGCAAGGCGCTCGATGTCCGCATGGAAGGCGTATCCGAACGTTACAAGAAGCAGTTCCTCGCGCTCGATGCGCTGATGAGCAAGATGAGCCAGACAATGTCCAGCCTTACCTCGCAGCTCTCGCAGCTCAGCGGTTGATCGATCGCAGCAGCGGACTCAAGTTGAACCGGCCCGCTGCCGATATCACTGGCAGGACACCTAGCAGGCTCCACCCGGTGCCGACGATGTCGCGAACTTCGCGGCCCCGCATGAAGGAGACATGATTGATGTACGGTTCCAACCGTCAATTCACCGAGCAGTACCGCAAGGTCGGCGTGCAGAGTTCGGTTACCGATGCCGACCCGCACAAGCTGGTCGCGTTGCTGCTGGCCGGTGCCTGCGAACGCCTTCGGCTCGCCCTGGCCTGCATGGAGCGCGGCGACCAGGCACGCAAAGGCAAGGCGATCGGCGAAGTCTGCGCGATCGTCGGCCACCTCAACGGCTCGTTGGACCATGAGGCCGGCGGCGAAATCGCCGGCAACCTGTCCTCGCTGTATGACTACGTGATGCAACGGTTGACCGAGGCCAATCTGCACAACGATCCGGCCGCATTGTCCGAAGCGCTTGAACTGCTGGGCGAGATCGATGCGGCCTGGAATGCCATCCCGCAGCAGCAGCGCCAGACCGCGCAGGTCGCCCCGTGACCTCGCTTGGCGCGCTGAACGCCCGTCTGGATGCGCTGGAAACCGCGCTGCACGACGAGAACTTCGACGAAGCGGGTCTGCAGCTGGATGCGCTCGACGCGGCCCAGCGTGACTACCTGGCCGGTCCCGCGGCCGGCTTCGATGTTCCTGGCCTGTCCTCGCTGCAGGCCCGCCAGCAGCGCATCATGCTGTTCATGATGCGGCAGCGCGAAGAGGCCAGCCGGCACATCCACAACGGCCACCAGTCCCTTCGCGCCGCGCAGGCGTACCTGACCGCAGAATCCCTGACATGACCGACCTTCGCACCAGCGCCATCCATCACCCGGCCGAAAGCGAGCTGTTCGATGAGACGCTGAGCTGCGACGTGGCGCTGCCGGCCGAGTTCCGCATCGGCAGCGCGGTGATCCGCCCCGGCACGGCCGAGACCCTGCTGCGCAGCGTGGCGCTGGTGGAGGATGCCCGCGGCGATGACGGGCATGACGAGCGCAGCGATGCCACCCTGCAGGTGCAGCGCCTGGAAGCCAAACTCGATCTGGTCATGGTGCTGCTGGGCCGCCTGGTCCGGCAGAGTGCGCAGGACCTGCCACTGCGCCCCCTGCGCTGGTCACGCCGTGGCATCCGCCTGGAACAGGGCAGCCGCAGCGGCGCCGCGCCGGGCAGCATGGGCGTGATCCGCCTGCAGCCCTGCGATTGGCTGCCCGACCATATCGACCTGCCCGTGGTGATCGTGGCCGAAGCGGCCAATGGCTCCGGCGCGCACTATCTGTGGCTGCGTTTCGAAGGGCTCAGCGATGCGCTGGAGATGGCCCTGGAGCGGCATCTGTTCCGGCTGCACCGTCGCCAGATCGCAGAAGCACGTCGCCTGCGTTGACCGTACGGCCCCGACTGTGACGCATTCGGCTTGGCGGTAGGCCTTCACTCCGTTAAGGTGACGGCCTCCCCGCTCCCCAAGCAGCCTGTGCGCGTTCTCATCGTCGATGATCACACCCTGGTCCGTGCCGGCCTCAGCCGTCTGCTGCAGGGCTTTGCCGACGTCGAGGTCATCGCCGAGGCCAGCAACGCCGAGCAGGCGCTGCAGCTGAGCGTGCAGCATTCCCCGGATGTCGTCCTGATGGACCTGTCCCTGCCCGGCCGTACCGGGCTGGAGGCCCTGAGCGACATTCTCCTGCGGACGCCCGGCTCGCGCGTGGTGATGATGACCATGCACGACGATGCCGTGCACGTTCGCGATGCGCTGGATCGTGGCGCGGTCGGCTTCGTGGTCAAGGATGCCGCGCCGCAGGAACTGGAACTGGCGTTGCGCGCCGCGCATGCCGGCCAGGTGTTCCTGAGCCCGCAGATCTCGGCCAAGATGCTCGCCCCCATGCTGGGCAGGGAAAAACCAGTTGGAGTCGCAGCCCTGTCGCCACGGCAGCGCGAGATCCTGCGCCGTATCGGCAAGGGCGAGAGCAACAAGGAAATCGCCGCGGACCTGGGCATCAGCGTCAAGACGGTGGAAACCCATCGCGCCCGGATGATGGAATCGCTGGGCTGCCGCCGCGCCAATGACCTGGTGCTGCTCGCTGCCCGGCACCAGCACGAGCTGGAGTGATCAGCGCCGGTTCTCCGGCACACACGGCTTCCCCGCCACGCAGGGTGACGGATTTTTGAAGCCCGGCCGGCAGGCTGGGCACGGAAAGACAAGGACTGCGCGCCAACGCACGTCAAAATACCGCGCCGATGTCGGGATATCCCCTACACACTGTCAGGCATTTGACGACCCGACTCAGGAACCCCCTGATTCCCGGTGTACGGGAACACAAGCAAGATGTGTTCCATAACGCACCGGGGAGTCGGTGCGAACGGGGAACCACCTTGAAAGCCTCCATGTCGACCCAGATGGGTCAGCAGCTTCACCTCACCCCTCAGCTCCTGCAGTCCATCCGTCTGCTGCAGCTGGACGGCATGCAGCTGGAACTGGAGATCCGCCGCGCGCTGGAGACCAACCCGCTGCTGGAACTGGAAGAGGCGCCGGAACCGGTCGCTGCCGACACCGATCCGGTCAGCACCACCCAGGACGTGGCTGCCTTCGACGAACTGCCGGAATCCTCCCTGTGGGACGTGCCCGGTGCCGGCTGGCAGGACGGCGACGATGACCGCATGCAGCGCGTGGCGGCCGGTGAGTCGTCCGATCCGCAGCTGCGCGCCCTGCAGCGCCTGGCGATGGAAATGGATGCCCGCGAGCTGGCCGTGGCCGGTTTCTGGCTGGAGCACTGCGACGACGCCGGCTATTTGGATGCCCCGCTCGCCCAGCTGACCCTGCTGGCCAGTGCGCGCTGCGATGTGGATGCGGCCGGCGTGGAAGCGGTGCGCCAGCAGATCCTGCACGGCGATCCGGTCGGCCTGGCCGCCCAGGACCTGCACGAATGCCTGAGCGTGCAGCTGCGTTGCCTGCCCGGCCGTGTACCGGCCCGCCACCTCGCCCAGCGTGTGCTCGACGACGGCCTGGCCGCGCTGGCCGCCCACGACTACCCGGCGCTGGCCAAGCAGCTGGATGCCGAAGTCGCCGACATCCATGAAGCCGTCCGCCTGATCCTCTCGCTGCAGCCGCGTCCGGGTGAGAGCCTGCTGCCGGACAGCAACGGGGTGGTGATCCCGGACGTGGTCGCCTGGCACGCCGATGGCCAGTGGCGCGTCGCGCTCAACCCGGCCACCAGCCGCCGCCTCAGCATCAACCCGCAGTACGAGCAGGCGCTGGCCGAGACCAGCGACGCCGCACAGCCGCTGCGCGACATGATGCAGGAGGCCCGCTGGCTGACCCGCGGTCTGTCGATGCGCTACGACACGCTGCTGCGCACCGCGCGAGTGATCATCGAGCGTCAGGCCGGCTTCCTGACCCGTGGCGAAGAAGCGATGGCACCGCTCACGCTGAAGGAAGTAGCCGACGAAATCGGCATGCACGAGTCCACCGTCTCGCGCATCACCACCGGCAAGTACCTGCAGACCCCGCGCGGCACCCTGGAACTGAAGCACTTCTTCGCGGTGCGCCTGGAAGGTGCCAGTGTCTCCGGCCAGGCCGTGAAAGCGATGGTGCGCCGCCTGATCGAGTCCGAACCGGCCGCCCGGCCGCTGGCCGACGAAGCGATCGCCGGCCTGCTCTCGCGCCAAGGGGTGAACATCGCCCGCCGTACCGTTGCAAAATACCGCGAACAACTGGACATCGCCCCGGCGCGCGAACGCCGCCGCAGCCATGCCAGCACCCCGCACCTCCTGGCCCGGGTGGGCTGAAGGAAATGGAAGACATGAACAAGCTCACCGTCCTGCTGGTCGACGACCACGAAGGTTTCATCAACGCCGCCATGCGCCACTTCCGCAAGGTCGACTGGCTCGATGTGATCGGCAGCGCCGCCAATGGCCTGGAAGCGATCGAACGCTCCGAGTCGCTGCGCCCGAAGGTGGTGCTGATGGATCTGGCCATGCCGGAAATGGGCGGCCTGCAGGCCACCCGCCTGATCAAATCGCAGGATGACGCGCCCTACATCGTCATCGCCAGCCACTTCGATGACGCCGAACACCGCGAGCACGCCCTGCGCGCGGGGGCTGACAACTTCGTCAGCAAGCTGTCCTACATCCAGGAAGTGATGCCGATCCTGGAAGGCCTGAAGGGGAACGGATCATGAGCGAATCACGCATCCTGGTACTGGACAACGACGCCGTCCGCGCCGAGCGCACCGTCGCCCTGCTGGAGTTCATGGACTTCAACCCGCGCTGGGTGGCCGATGCCAACGACTTCGACATCACCCGCCACCGCCCGAACGACTGGATGGCCGCGATCATCGGCGGGCTGGACAATTCCGACCGCAGCGACGCGCTGT
>Ga0308156_1002039_pt1 | contig 19592 bp, 11 predicted proteins | sample PhyAR2_FD_201041 | JGI IMG/M metagenome (GOLD analysis project Ga0308156, IMG submission 201041) | Phyllosphere microbial communities from UC Gill Tract Community Farm, Albany, California, United States - DLSL A.R2 | ecosystem: Host-associated > Plants > Phyllosphere > Unclassified | place: USA... | reverse complement strand
TGTACCACATCTCGGTCCAGCCCGCCGGCGCGATATGGTCGTCCATCCAGCAGTCGAGGAAGGTCGCTGCGCCGACAAACTTCGGATCGCCGTACCGACCATCAGGGAAGGTGCTGGACGGTCGCCAGGGGCGTCCCAAGAACACGGAATGGCGCGGAACACCGGCATCCCTGGTGAGACGGCAATCGTGGAAGACAAAGCCGTAGTCTTGCTCAATCGGCGTGCTTGGAGCGACGATATAGCCTTCGACCGGATCGGCGGGACGCAGTCGCGATCGGATTTCGCAACGTTCAAACCAGGCACGCCCCGCGCCGAAGATGAAGTCATAGCTGCCGGTGATCAGGCAGTTTTCGAACAACGTCGCGCCCGCGTCGGGGAACAGGGTGTCCTGGTAGCTGAGGATGTCGCAGTCGCGGACCACGGCGCGATCCGACCCTTTGTCCATCATCAGGGCCACGGCCTGGGGACCCGCGCCATTGTGCGAGTGCAGGCCGTTGGGCTTGGTCATTTCCGCCAGACCGTCGAAGGCGTTGTTGATCGTCAGGCGCTCGGCGTGAAAGTCGGGCGCCCGCACGAACAGGGTCGGGGTGCGGAACGTGCCCCACATCCGGCCATCCGGCGCCGCAAGTCCCGACGCCGCCAAATGATTGATGACCGAGGCCGAGCGATCTTCGCCAATCAGATGAATGAAGGGTTTGTCGACGATGACCTGCTCGGTCCAGATGCCGCGCGTGATGAGGATGCGAAAAGGCTTTCGCCCGTCCGCCGGTGCGGCGGCGATGGCCGCGGAAAGCGTGGAATAGGAAGGCGCGCCGATACGGCGACCGGCGTCGCTGGTCCCTAGCACAGCATCGTAGGGCGCCACAGCGGCCCAAGAAGACGCCGGCGCCATCATCGGCAAAGCTGCGGCGGCGACAAGCGCCTGACGGCGCGAGAATGACAAACGCATGAGAGCCCCTGATGAAAAAGAGGGCGCCGGCCGACAGGTCGGCCAGCGCCCAGTCTCCCGGAGGAGTTGGGAGTGTCTTAGAAGGTGTAGCGGACGCCGAAGTTGTACTGCCTTCCGGTGTGCGAATAGACGTAGATGCTGTCGCGACGGCTATCGGTGTACTGCTCGTTGAAGGCGTCGGTCAGGTTCAGGCCTTCGAACGTCACCTTGATGCGGTCCGTCAAAGCATAGGAGGCCGAGGCGTCCACCGTCACGATGTCGCGCACGCCATCGATGTCATTGGTGCTGGTGCCGCTAGGGACCGCGGTCAGATAGCGATCGCGATAGGCAGCCGAGACGCGGGCGCTGAACCGATCATCTTCATAATAGAGGGTGGCGTTGTAGGCGGTCTTCGAAAGGCCGAGCAGATCGTTTTCAACGAAGCCCGTCGGTGATCGCGAGGAGATATAGCTGATCTTGGAATCCACCAGCGTGGCGTTGAAGATAGCGCCCAGATTGTCGAACGGTCCGGGCAGGAAGGTGAAGGGCTGTTGGTAGCTGACCTCGATCCCCTTCAGCGGACCGCCCTCGGTGTTTACCGGCTGGCTGAACAGGAAGACGTCGCTGGGCGAAACACCCAAGCCGTTCAGCAACTCCAGTGGCAGGCCGGATTGGTTGAAGGGCTGAGACGTCCGAGAGGTTTGAATGTAGCTTTCGATGTCCTTGTAGAACAGGCCGACGGACAGCAGGGCGTCAGGCGCAAAATACCATTCCGCCGACAAGTCGTAGGTCGTGGCGCGAATGGGATCCAGATACGGATTGCCCGAACTGACGCTGAACACGCCGACCGTGCTGAGGCTGCCGCCCGGCGTTACACTGCCCAGGTTTGGACGGGTCATGACCTTGGCGGCGCCGAACCGCACCAGGAAATCTGGCGTGACTTCGGCCGTCAGATTCAGTGCCGGCAAAACGTCGTCATAGTCGCGATCGACGGTCGTCTGCTGCGCCGCGCCGGCGACCAGTTGATAGCCGGTCGAGCTCTGCTTCGTCTTGACGTAGCGCACACCGATGTCGCCGCGTACCGGCACGCCGCCGAGTTCGGTGTCGAAGTCGAGCTGCAGGTAGGCCGCCGAGTCTTTCTCGGTGACATTGCGGATGTTGCCGCGCGCATTGGCGTTGGAGGCGCCGCTGAGTTCGAACAGTCCCGTGCCGCTGTAGATGTTGAACAGGTCGGCAAAGGCGTTGAGGTTCGGCGCGATCCAGTTGGTGACGGTGCCGTTCGGTGCGCCAAGATTGCGACCAAACCCGCTGACCAACTCGGTCAGGCTGGCCAAGGTCACGCCAGCAGGCAATTGCGGCACCACGCCCTCGTTGACCCGCGCCAGCGCCCAGGAGTCGAACTCATATTCCTTGTAGTTCACCCCGGCCTTCAGCGTCAGCGACGGCGTCAGATCGTAGCCGCCGTCAAGTTGCGCAGTCTTGATCGTATTGGTGACACCCTGCGGCCGCAGGCGGATTTCCGAGCGCGCCGCCCCGAAGTTGTAGGCCAGCGGGTCGGTCACGTCATAGCCGAACCGGATCAATGGCGCGTTGCGGTTTTCGCGATAGTCGTATGAGTAGTTGTCCGAATTTTCACGGTTCAGAATGACCGTCGTCTGGATCGGATTGTCAAAATCAGACTTGGAATAGCCCACCAAGCCCTTGATCCTGAACCGGTCGCTGAACGCGTGCTCGAGGCTCAGCGTCCCTTGCGTATATTTGGTGTCGAGCTCGTCGTAGCGGGTTTCCGTCTCCACATCGACGTCGTCGAACAGGCCGTAGACCATGTCGCCGTTGGCATCGATGACGCCGTCTCGCACGATGATTTCCGGTCGGCCGCCCTGCGACGCGTTGCGCGCGAAGGACAGGGCTTCCAGCCAATTTTCCTGACGCGTGGCTTTGAAGTCGGAATAGAGCAGATCAAGATTGATAAGCGTCTGTTCCTGCGGCCGGAACTGCACCGATCCCGTCAGGCCCAGCCGCTCCTGATCGTGCGTCAGTCGGCCGTAACGCGGAAAGCGGGGCGTATAGACATCGGCTCGCCTCGCATCGGCAAAGGGTGATGCGGGGTTATAGCCGCCGGCCTCGGTTCCGTTCAGCCAGCCGCCGGAGCCATGCCCCTCCTCAAGCAGGCGACGCTTGGTATAGGCCACCGAGACAAGGGCTCCGAGACGCCCATCCATCCAGGTATTGCTGGCGAGTGCCGCGAACCGCGGGTCCCATTCCTGGGATAGATCATTGTAGCCGTATTGGCCCGACACAACGAGGTTGGCCCCGGCGTAGTCGAACGGGCGACCGGTTTGCAGGTCGACCGTCGCGCCCAACGACCCCTCTTCCGTTTCGGCCGAGGCGGTCTTGCGGACCGTAATGCTGTTGAAAAGCTCGGACGCGAAGACGTTGAAGTCGAACGCTCGGTTGCGGTTGGCGCCGCCTGAGCTGTCCGTGCCCGACGCGGTGCTCTGTCCCTCTACGCCGTTGATGCGGACGCGCGTGAACTGCGGCCCCAGGCCCCGCACCGTGATCTGACGGCCTTCGCCGGCGTCGCGTGCAATAGAGACGCCAGGCACCCGCTGAATGGACTCCGCAAGGTTGGCGTCCGGAAAATCGGCCATGTCCTCGGCCTTGATCACATCCACGACGCCATTGGCTCGTCGCTTGGCCGTCAGCGCGGTGCCCAATGACGCACGGAAACCGGTTACCACGATAGTTTCAACTTCATCCGCCTGGTCTTCGACCTCGCTCCCCTGGGCGACGGTCTGGGGAGCGACGCTCGCGCCGGCGAGCACTGCCGTTCGGCCGTTGTTGGAGGCCACCACCAACTTGCTGCCCTGCAGGAGCCGGCCCAGGCCCTGATCAACCGAATAGACGCCTTGCACAGCGGCGGTTCGCTGTCCTGCGACCGCGTCTGTCGACGCCAGGATCTGAAGATCCGCTTGGCGTGCGAAGGCTGGCACGCCGGTCGAGGCGGGCTGCGCAGGGACATTGAACTGTCTGGCCTGAGCCTGAGCGGCGCCGGCGCCGGCCAGCGCCATCGTGCTGACAGCAATCATCAGCGACGCCTTCGCGCCTTGGTTTCGCGACATGGCCATGCGTCGGCCCTCCCTTTTCTGTTTCCTGGTTCCCGGACCCTTCTGCGAGGGTTCCGAGAGTCTCGATGTTCGACGATCGACTTTCCGTCGCCGGACAAAAAAGATTTATCCGGCGCCACCCAGCATGATGACATCTGCGCCCACCTTCACGCTCACGTCATGGGCGACGCCCACCGCCTGGGCGAAGCTTTCCGGTTCATTGGTGCGGAACCATCCCACCACGGTGCGGCCTTCCAGATCAGGATCCACGATCACGATCTTGCGGTTGTTGTAGCGGTTGAACTCAGCTGCCGCCGCGCCAATCGTGTCGCCATCCAGAACAATCTGCCCCTCTCGCCAAGACAGAGCTCGGTCCATTTCCAGCGGACGCTTCACCGGGCTGGACGCGCCGGCCTGGTCGCTGACGAACACCTGTTCACCGGCGGCGACGCGACGGCGCATTTTTCCAGCGCCCTTGTCGCTCCAGACCTCCACGACGCCTTCCGTTACGCGAACTTCGGCCCCGCCGGCCTTGCGGCGAACGGAGAAGGCAGTGCCGACCGCTTGGACGCGGACATCGCCCGCCGCCACAACGAAAGGCCGCGCTCGATCTTTTGCGACCTGAAACCAAGCCTCTCCCTGGTCAAGAGTCACGGCGCGTTCGGCCTTCTGAAAGCGGATGTCCAAAGTCGTGTCGGTGTTAATCGCCGCCATCGACCCGTCGGCCAGAGGTACGCGGCGAATTTCGCCCACCAGGGTGCGATAGCGCTGGCGCGACAAGATCGGCGTCAGGACGACCCCGGCTGCGACAACCGCCGCCAATCCCATCCCCCCGAGAAGCACACGGCGGTCGGGCTTCGCCGGCGCGCGGTGCGTTTGGGTCTGAGGCATAGGCTCGACCATCAAGGCCATGACCGCTCGCGCCCGCCATAAAGCGCCCTCACGACGGCTGTCGCCAGCGAGCCAGTCGTCCAAAGCCGCCTGGTCGGACGCGCTCATCACGTTTGCGTCCAGTCGAGCGGCCCAATCGGCCGCCACCGCGTCGATCTCTGTGGAGGCTTCACGGCTCATGCCCGCCGCTCCCCGGTCGATGATGGGGCGACAGTGGCGTCAGCCTTGGCCAAGCCTGCCAGCACGGCTTTCAGCCCGCGCGCCGCTTCGTTCTCGACCACGTTCTCCGTTACGCCCAACTGGCGCGCGATCTCCTTTTGCGACAGCCCCAGCACGCGGCGCATCTCGAAGATGCGTCGGCTGCGTTCGGGCAATGTGGCTACGATCTTCATTACGCGTTCGAGTTCCTTGCGTCCCCCGGCGATACGCTCGGGCGACGGTTCGTCCCACTCGATGCGCAGGGCGTCGATTTCCGTCACGGCGTCGATCCGGACAATCCGGGCGCGGCGCATCTGCTCAAGCACGACGGACCGCGCGGTCTGGAAGAAATAGGCGCGAGGACTCTCGATCTGCTCGACCGCCTTCAGGTTGGCCAATCGGCAATACGATTCCTGAATTACATCATCGACATCGTTGGAGGTCACAAGCGATCGTCGAAGCCAAGCGCGAACGTCCTGCTCATGGGGCAGTATTTCTTGCCCCAACCAGCGAACGCGTTCTCTTTCGGATTTTCCACCGCCTTGAACCAAACCCAGCCCCCTTTTGAGGCACGATGCGCGGCAGCGGCGTTTCCGTCAAAATACAACATTCGGAAGCTGGTGCATGTAAAGAGGTGCCGATGCGCAGTGCCTAACGTTACGTGGATGGCGCTGACAGCATTAAGCAACTACGGCGAAACCAAAGCCACGCACGGCATGCCGGTGCGACGTGCGGCGCTGGCCGCCCAGTTGTACTCCTATCCCAGAAATCCGCCCGACCCTCACCCTCACGATCATGGTGTGTGCACGCGGGTGCCTATATGCTCCGTGCGGTGTGGCTGACCGAGATAAGACTTAGCCGAACTCAGACTGAAGCGATTGTGCAGTGTACATTCTTAGAGCGGACATTGCGAACTTCCGCCATGAGTCAGCTCCAGACCTTCCCGCCGTTTCATAAACGACCGTTTTTGACACGGCACGGCTGAGACAATCTCGCGTCAAGGATTCCTATGGCCATCATGTTGCAGTAGCCTGTAGCGAAATCAGCGTCTCAACCCACACCTCAGCGACGGCTTTTGACACAGATGCTCATCGGCTATGCGAGGGTCTCAACTGATGAGCAAAACTTGGCGCTCCAGACTGACGCGCTTGAGGTCGCCGGATGCGTTCGGATTTTCACCGACAAGCTGAGCGGGAGTAGGCTCGACCGTCCTGGATTGGCCGACGCCCTGTCTCACTTTCGATCCGGCGATACGCTGGTTGTATGGAAGCTCGACCGCCTTGGGCGCACGGTGCGTCAACTCGTCGAGTTTGTGGCCAAGCTGAATCAGAACGGCGTCGAATTTCGGAGCCTGACCGACGGTATCGACACAACCACGCCCGCCGGGAGGTTCTTCTTCCACATGATGGCGGCTCTCGCCGAGATGGAACGCGATCTAACACGTGAGCGAACAATGGCTGGTCTGGCCGCTGCTCGTGCGCGAGGTAGAAATGGCGGAAGGCCTCCTGCACTTTCGCCTAAGCAACTCATCCAAGCCCGGCATCTGATCCAGCATCCTGACCAGTCCATGACCGAGATTGCAGCCACCTTGGGCGTGTCGCGCAGCACGCTCTACCGGGCCCTGCGCGGCTCCGCTAATCGTCCAATTTCATCCTCTTAGGTGTTATCCAGCGATGAACCGCGAAGGGCTAGTTGAGGCGCTGCGATCATTTGAGCAGAAGCTAACGCGCGAGGGCATTGAGCATATGTATTTATTTGGCTCGTTCGCTCGAGATGAGGCTACCGAGCTTTCGGATATAGATCTCGCGTTTGACGCGCTGCCCGAGTTCGAGATGAAGTTCTCTCTGATTGATCAAGCGCGCATCACTCGGGAACTCTCAGCAGAGCTGAGCCGCAAGATAGATTTTGTGGAGCGGAGCTATTTGCGGCCGCGCATCGGCGCATCGGCCGCCGCTGATATGATCCGCATTTTCTGATCTATCGATCCGCGCTCAGCAATTGGAATCCAAAGAACCTGGAACAATCACGTTCAATGATATCAATCGGCTCGAGTCTCAAGATCTAGGAACTCTGACATCACGCACGGGCTCGCACCTCGAAGTCGAGAGTCCAACGCTCGTTTCCTGCTCGGCGAAGATCGGTCATGCGCGCGGCGATCTGACGATCCAGGCCGTCGAGCAGAGCTGTGCCACCGCCTACTGAGGCGATCGTTGCATTCGTCTGCCAGAATGGGCCGCCTTCACCCTTCAGCGTGAAGCGCAGATGCCCGGTGTCGTTGGCTTTGGGCATAAGGCGCTCGGGCGTGAGTCGTTTCGGGCAGAAATAGGCCCCGTCGCACAGGGCGACGAGGCCGAAAGCCTGTTTGGGAGGACACGCCCAAGAAGGACAGACTGGAGGTGGCAATGGGACGCCTGGGCATCAAGAGCGATCCCATGACCTTCGCAGCCTGCCTACCGCCCAGACAGAGCCGACGCCACGACCGGCGCCAATCCGTCTGCGATGATGCGCACCCCTTCAGCGTTGGGGTGGATGCCGTCTGGCTGATTGTAGCGGCGATCCAGGGCCACCCCTTCCAGCAGGAAAGGATAGGCCGGGACATCTTCCTTGCGCGCCAGGTCCGCGAAGATGCGATCGAACTCGGCGGCATAGGCGCCATATTGAGGCGGCGCCTTCATCCCCGCCAGCAGGACGGGAATATCGCGCGCCTTCAGCGACGTTATGATGGCCTCCAGATTGGATCGGACCGTTTTGGGATCTACGCCCTGAAGCATGTCATTGCCCCCCAGGGCCACGATGCACAGGTCAGTGTCGTCCTGGACGCTGTAGCCGACCCGGGCCAGTCCGCCGCCGGTCGTGTCGCCCGAAACCCCGGCGCCGCGAACCCTCACCCTGAGCCCCTTTGCCCTCAACGCCTCTTCCAGACGCACGGGCAGGGCCTCGGCCGAAGGCAGGCCGAAGCCGGCGGTGATGGAATCGCCCAGCAGCGTCACGATCTTTTCCGGCCCGTCCGAAGGTGCAGCCGTGGGTGAAGGCGACACCGAGGGCTCAGCCGGCGTCTCTGACGTCTCCTCTTTCGAGGCGCTGCATCCGGCAAGGACGAGCCCTACCCCTCCGGTCAGGAGCGTGCGGCGTGGAATGGACGGTATGGGCGAGGAGTGTTTTGGAGTCATGGTCTGCGTCTCCATATAGGAACCGATTTTCTTCCTCCCAATGCAGCAGGCGACATATCGATGGCTTCAGCCGCTCCGCTCGTCCTCGACGGCGTCGTCCTCACCCTGCCCTCGGCGGCAGGACCCGTGAAAATCCTTCGCGGCGTGGACCTGATCGTAGCGCCGGGCGAGACGGTCGCCATCGTCGGTACCTCCGGATCGGGCAAGTCGTCGCTGATCTCCATCGCCGCAGGGCTGGAAACCCCGACCCGGGGCCGGGCTATGCTGTTCGGTCAGGATATCGCCGCGCTGGGCGAGGACGGCCGCGCCCGCCTGCGTCGGGGGCGCGCCGCTCTGGTTTTTCAAAGCTTCCACCTCCTGCCCAATATGACGGCCGAGGAGAATGTGTCCGCGCCGCTGGAGTTGGCCCACAGGCCGGGGGCTGTGGCCTTGGCGCGCAGCTGGCTGGAGCGGGTCGGCCTCGGCGCCCGGCGGTCGCATTATCCCCACCAGATGTCCGGCGGCGAGCAGCAGCGCGTCGCCCTGGCCCGCGCCCTGGCGGTCGGGCCCGAACTGCTGTTCGCTGACGAACCGACCGGAAATCTGGACGGGACCAACGGCGCCCTGGTCGCCGACTTGCTGTTCGACCTCGTGCGCGACAGCGGCGCGGCCCTGGTCATGGTGACCCATGACGATCGTCTCGCCGCGCGCGCGGACCGGATCGTGACGATGCGCGACGGTCAGGTCGTCGCCCCGGCGCAGGCCTCTGCATGAGGCTCGCCTTCCGCTTCGCCCGCCGCGAACTCCGTTCCGGCATTTCGGGGTTTAGAATCTTTCTGGCCTGTCTGGCGCTGGGCGTGGCGGCGATCGCCGCCTCCGGATCGACCGCAGAGGCCTTCCGCCAGGGGCTGGCCAGTCAGGCGCGCGAGATCCTCGGCGGCGACGTCGTCTTCAGCCTCGACCAGGGCCGGTTCAGCCCCGACCAACGCGCAGCCTTCGCCGCCCTGGGGCCCATCGCCTATTCGGTGCGAGCCAACGGCATGGCCGAGACCGGGACAGGCCAGCGTCGCCTGGTCGATATGCGCGGGGTCGACGCCGCCTACCCCTTGGTCGGCGCGGTCGAACTGTCGGGCGCCCCTGATCTGGCTGCGGCCTTGCGCGTCGAGAACGGCTTAGCGGGAGCCGTCGTCGAACAGGGCCTGCTGGACCGATTGAATCTCAAGCTGGGCGACACCTTCACCGTCGGCGGCGCGCGGTTCATCGCCCGCGCCGTCCTGCTGGCCGAACCCGATCGTCTGGGTCGGGGCTTTGCGCTCGGGCCGCGCGTGGTCACAACGGTCCCCGCCGTCGAACAGGCCGGCCTGCTCGCGCCCGGCGGCCTGTTCGGCGAGGCGGTGCGCATCGCCCTTCCTGCCGACGTCGACCCCAAGGCCGCCATCGCTGGCGTCGAAAAGCGGTTTCCGCAGAGCCCGCTCGAAGCCCGGGATCGGTCGGAGGCCGCCGCCGGCGCCGGACGGCTGATCGATCAGCTGGAGTATTTCTTGGGCTTCATCGGTCTGGCGTCTCTGGTGGCCGGCGGACTCGGTGTCGGGGGCGCCGTTTCGGCCTATCTCGAGGGGCGCAAGCCGTCGATCGCGACGCTGAAGGCCCTCGGCGCCGAGGGCGGGCTGATCCGCGACATCTACCTGATCCAGATCGGCGTGTTGGCCGCCGTCGGGGTCACTATCGGGCTGTTGATCGGGGCCGTCGCGCCGCTCGTCATCGGCGTGCTGGCGAAGGACAGCCTGCCCTTCCCCGCCCTCTTCGCGGTCTATCCGGCGCCACTGGTCAAGGCCGGAGCATTCGGCCTTCTGGCGGCCGCCGCCTTCGCGCTCGCGCCCCTGGCCCGCGCCCGGGCCACGCCGCCTTCCGCCTTATTCCGTCGCCAGCTTACCGACCGACCGGTTCTCGGCGTCGAACTGGCCTTTGCTGTCCTGGCCGCCATCGGCCTGGCAGGTCTGGCCCTTTGGACCGCGCCGTCCAAGCTTGCAGCGGCGGTCTTGATCGGCGGCACGGTCGTCGCCTTCGCCCTTCTGTGGGCGCTCGGCCGTACGGCGGCCTTCCTGGCCGGGCGTTTGAGACGACACGCCGGCGGGGCGGTGCGGCTGGGACTGGCCAACCTCGCCGGGCCGCGCTCGGCGGCGCGCACCGCCTCCCCCGCCATCGGCCTGGGCGTCGCGCTTCTGGCCATGGTCGTCCTGATCCAGTCCAGCCTGCTGGGCCAGATCACCGAGGTCGCACCCCGATCGGCCCCATCCGTCGTCTTCACGGAAATACCCGCTGATCGCGGCGCAGCGTTCGATGCAGCGGTGGCGGAGGTGATGGCGACGCCCGGACCGGATCGCTATCGGCGCCTTCCCCTGCTGACCGGGCGGATCGTGCGGTTGAAGGGTGCGCCGGTCGATGTGGACGCCCTGCCTCAAGGCGAACGCTGGGCCTTCGATCAGGATATTCTCCTGTCCGCTCTGGCCGGCGCGCCGGACGATGCGAATGTCGTGTCCGGCAAATGGTGGGCCGCCGACTATGCCGGTCCGCCTCAAATCGCGCTCTCGCAGGATCTGGCCAAGGCCGCCGATCTCAAGGTGGGCGACAGCCTGACCCTGCAACTGCTGGGCCGCGAGACGGACGTGCGTATCGCCGCCCTTCGTCGGACCGAGCCGGGCGGGTTCGGGACCAACTTCCTGCTCGTCCTCAACGCCGCCGCCATCCAAGGCGCCAATCCGCGCAGCGTCGCCATCGCCCGCGCCTCCCCCGCCGAAGAACGCGCCCTCACTCAGGCGCTGGGCGCAGACTTCCGAGAGGTGAACATCATCAGCGTCCGCGAGCAGCTCGAGGCCGCCGCCACCCTGTTCGACCGTCTCGCCCTGGCCATTCGCGGGGCTGCGGCCGTCGCCGGTCTCGCGGGCCTGCTCGTCCTGATCGGAACCATTGCGGCGGGCGTGCGCGAGCGGGCGCGCGAGGCCGCCGTCCTCAAGGTGCTGGGCGGTTCTCACGCCCAGATCCTGACCGCCTACCTCGTGGAATACAGCCTGGTCGGCGCTATCGCCGGTCTCGCCGGCCTTCTTCTCGGCGCCGCCGGCGCTTGGCCGGTCGTGATGCTCGCGTTCAAGGCGACCTGGAGCGTGGACTGGACCGGCGTTGTTCTTCTTCTCACCAGCGCCACGGGCGTCGCGGCTCTGGGCGGGGGTGTGGCGGCCCTGCACGCCCTGTCGCGTCGCCCGGCGCCGGTTCTTCGGTCGGATTGATTGCGTCAAAGCCTATTCGTTTATCAATCTGTATCAATTCAAAGTCGGATCGATCAGGAACTTCTCGCCTGTCGCCTTACGCTCGTAGGCGCGAAGAATCTCTGGCTCTAACGCTTCGGCAAGACCGATTGCACGAGTGTAGCGCGTCGCGAACGTGGTGATAAGTTCTTCAAATACGCGCTTACGCATGCGCGATACTGTCTCGGGTCCAGCCTTCTGCATGAAAGGTGTGAGCAGCCAGCCGGATACGCTCCACTGGAAACCAAAAGCAAGACGGTCCAGAACCATCGGCGAAGTGTCCAGCGCGCCATATACGTAGAGTTGCTTGAACGTCGACGACCCATATCGGCTGTATTCGGTCATACGGTTGACTGCGCCACGTTCCATAGCCCGCATGATGTCGCCACCTAGAGATCCGCCGCCGATGGCGTCGAACGCGATCGTCGCCTTTGTTTCAGTGACGGCGTCAACAAGTTGGGCTTGGAAATCCTCATCGCGGCTGTTCAGCACATAGGTCGCCCCCGCGTCCTTCAGCGCTCGGACTTGGTCGTCAGAGCGCACGATATTGACGAGCGGTACGCCATCCTGCGCGCAGATCCGCTGAAGCATCTGACCCAGGCTGGATGCGGCCGCAGTATGGACGATCGCGGAATGTCCTTCGGCCCGAGCGGTTTCGACGAATCCGAGCGCCGTCATCGGATTGACCGTCAGCGCCGCGCCTTGAGCGGCCGTCACGCCCTCGGGAAGCGGCAGGGCATCGCGCGTTTTGATCTTTCTCAGATCGGCGTACATGCCGCCCCCGATCATGCCGACCCGACGCCCGATCCACTCCTTCGCTTGATCACCGGCGGCGATGACGGTCCCTGCCCCTTCGTTGCCGACCGGAAGCGACTGGTTGATCCGGCCGGCCATGCCGCCCATCCGCTCTGGTGGAATATCGAGGCTAAGCTGCGGGACGCCGTCCGACACACCCTTGCGGACCGAAGCTGCATTGGCCGAACCAAGCAGCAAACCGAGATCGCTGGGATTGATGGGCGCCGCCTCGATACGGACAATGATTTCGTCGGATGCCGGATCATTCAGCACAATCTCGGCAAGTGACAGCGTTAGAACCCCGTCCTTGTTCACTGTTGATCGTAATTCACGCGTTTTTTGGGCCATGAAGATGGATCCTTATCGAGGCATCGGGTGCTGAACGGATGCACGACGTTTTGTGTCCCGCGATCGGTTCAGATTTGGTCTGGTGCGCGTGTCATGCTCGATCTGGCCGCCACATAACGTCTTGACAGAGGGTCTCTGTACAATGCAAAAAGAACAAATGGAGAACATGTGCAGGGCTGAACGTATATCTCTTCTCCGGCAGCGACTCAGGGCCTTGGACCAAGGCTATCCAGAAGTTTGTCATCCAAAACAGATACCTGGACTGCTTTCTGGCGTTTTTAAGCAGGAATCGATTCACGAACTCTATGCTGCCGATGCCGCAGACGCAGTTGCGGTAAATGCCTTTGCTTTGGCGCTAGGGATGCTTTCCGCAAATGGACAGCATGTTGCCTGGGCATTGGATGCAATTATGGCTTCAGAACATGGTAATCCCTATGGTGTCGGCATTGAAGAAATGGGAATTGATTCATCTAGAGTTTTAATTATAAAAGCCTCAAATATAAAAAATCTCCTCATTACTGGTGAGGAATCGCTAAAATCGCCTCATGTCGGATCTGTTATTATCAGCGCCTGGGGCAATTCTGAAGCCTTCTCATTGAACTCGAGTCGACGCCTTGCTTTGGCGGCCAAGTTGGGAGGCGCAACGCTTTTCTGTGTGCGTGCTGGAGCCGAGCCATCACCCAGTGCGGCAGAGACAAGATGGTCTGTGAAGGCAACAGCCTCCACCTCTCTGGCCGGAGCCGCGCCTGGTCATCCGTCTTTCTCACTTACCCTGCTGCGTCGGCGTGGCGGCGGCGAGTTGAAAAATTGGATCTTGGAGTGGGATCGTGACGCCCGATCGTTCCGCGAACCGGCGCCGCTATCTGGCGTTGTGGTTCCCGTGGCTGCCCAGCGACCGGCTGAGGCGTGGAGCCAGCGCGGGCGACGGGTCGCCTAAGATTGGACCTGATCCCGCGCCGGTCGTCCTGGTCGAGAAGGTAGGCGGCGCCCTGCGTCTGGCGGCCGTCGATCCGGCGGCGGCAAGGGCGGGGCTGACGCCCGGACTGACCCTGGCTGACGCGAGGGCGCGAACGCCGTCCCTGCGCACCATCATCTATAGGCCCGAGGCGGATTCTGACCTGCTGCTGCGGGTGCTGGAGGACTTCGGCCGCTTCACTCCGATGATCGCCGAGGATTCGCCGCACGGTCTGTTGCTGGACGTCACCGGCTGCGCCCATCTGTTCGGCGGGGAGGCTGGCCTGGTGCGCGCCGCGCATCAGCGTGCGGGTCGCATCGGCCTGGAGATGCGCAGCGCTTTGGCGTCTACACCACAGGCGGCGCGCGCCTTGGCCCGTTTCGGGCGGGGTGGGCTGTTCGCTTCGGGCGAGGATCGACAGGCGGTGCGTCGGCTGCCGATCACGGCGCTAGAGTTGCCGGAGCGTGACGCCCAGGCGCTGCAGCGCGCCGGCCTGAAGCGGATCGCCGATCTGGACGACCGGCCGCGCGCGCCTCTTGCGGCCCGCTTTGGGACGGACTTCCCTTCACGTCTGGCTCGTTTGCTTGGCGACGAGGATGTTCGCATCACCCCGCACCGACCACCGCCCCCCATCGTCGTGGATCGAGTCTTTTTCGAACCCATTCTCACCGACGCGGAAGTGGATCGCGTCCTGTCCGACCTGCTGATCGACATCGCCGATCGCCTGGACCAGGCGGGCCAGGGCGGGCGGGCGTTCGAGGCCGGCTTCTATCGCGTTGATGGCCAAGTTGGGCGCGTCGTCGCGAGGACAGGCCGTCCGACACGCGATGTGGACACGGTGCTGCGTCTGTTTCGCGAACGGTTGGCGGCCTTGGCAAGCCCGCTGGATCCGGGCTTCGGTTTCGATCAGATGCGGCTATCGGTTCTGGAAACCCAGACGTTGAAACCGGTTCAGCGCGGCCTCGACGGCGACAGCCCCGACGGCGAGGATTTCAGTCGTCTGATCGACCGATTGACGGCGCGGCTGGGACCCGAGGCGGTGTTGAGTTTCGAACCTCTAGGGTCGCACATACCCGAGCGCGCCGGACGGCTCGTCCCGGCGACGATGAAGGCGCTGCGAACGGCCCATGACTGGCCCGATCTCGATCTCGACGATCCGCCCTTGCGGCCCTTGCAGATGTTCGACCCGCCCCAGCCAGTGGAAACCCTGGCGGAGGTGCCGGACGGTTCGCCCCTGCGTTTCCGATGGCGCCGGGTTCTGCATGAGGTGGCCTTGGCCGAGGGACCGGAGCGGATCGGCGGCGAATGGTGGCGCGCGCCGGATCAGAAGACCCGCGACTATTACCGCGTCGAGGACCGCGAGGGGCCGCCGTTTCTGGCTGTTCCGTCAGGGCCTGTATGGCGAGACCGACGAGCCGCGGTGGTTCGTCCACGGCCTGTTCGCTTGACCGCGCCCGCCTATGCCGAGCTGGCGGCGACCAGCAACTTTTCCTTCCTGCGCGGGGCGTCGCATCCGAAGGATCTCGTTCTGACCGCGATCCTGAGAGGGCATTCGGGGCTGGGTCTGGCCGATCGCAATACGGTCTCCGGCGTGGTGCGGGCCTGGAGCGCGTTGCGGACCATCCGCGAGGACGGCCTGTCGCCGCCCGATGTCGTGCGCGACGGCGGCGGGCCGGGCGAAGTGACCTATGTCGAGGATCCGCTGAACGATCCAGCCCTGTCACAGATGGTCAAGGATCGGGCCGCGACGTTCAAACTGGCGACCGGCGCGCGTCTGGTCTTCAACGACGGGACGCCCGACATCCTCGTCTATCCCGAGACGCGCGCCGGTTGGGGACGACTGACGCGGCTGCTGACCCTGGGCAATCGACGGGCGGTGAAGGGTCAGTGCGAGATAGCACTGCGCGATCTGCTGGCCTCGCCCGAGGATCTGCTGCTGATCCTCATGCCGGGCGCACGGTTGGAAGGCGTCGATCAAGTCTTGTCGCAGTTGACCGATGCGTCGCCCGGTGCGGTCTGGCTGGGCGCCGTCATGGGGCGGAACGGCGACGACCGTCGAAGACTTGCGCGGTTGAAAACGCTGTCGGAGCAGAGCGGGGCGCCGCTTCTGGCCGTCAACGACGTGCTCTATCACGACCCGATTCAACGCGATCTGCAGGACGTGTTGACCTGTATCCGCGAAGGAGTGACGATCGAGGACGCAGGCCGACGCCTGAACGCCAATGCCGAACGCTGGCTGAAGCCGCCCGCCGAAATGGCCCGCCTGTTCCGCGATGCGCCCGAAGCCCTGGTCGAGACCCAGCACGTCTTGTCTCGCATCGGCTTCGATCTGGGCGACATCAGTTACCAGTATCCGGAAGAGACGACCCCGCCTGATAAGACGCCGCAGGGCTGGCTGGAACAGCTGACCTGGCGACACGCCGAGATGCGTTATCCCGACGGCGTGCCCGAAAGGGTCAAGGCGCTGCTGGATAAAGAGCTGATCTTCATCGCAAAGGCCGACTACGCGCCGTACTTCCTAACCATCTACGACATCGTGCGTGTGGCGAACGACAAGCGGATTTTGTGCCAGGGTCGAGGTTCGGCGGCAAACTCGGCTGTCTGTTACGTACTGGGCATCACGGCGGTGGATCCGGCGGAATCCGATCTGCTGTTCGAACGCTTCCTTTCCACCGACCGGGGCGAGCCGCCCGACATCGACGTCGATTTCGAGCACGAGCGGCGCGAAGAGATCATCCAGCACATCTACGAACGCTATGGCCGCGCGCGCGCCGGCATCGCCGCCACCGTCATCCGCTATCGCCCCAAGAGCGCCATCCGTGACGTCGGCAAGGCGCTGGGTCTGACCGAGGACGTGACCGCACGTCTGGCCTCCAGCCAATGGGGCAGTTGGGGCAGTGATATCGGCGAACGCCATGTCGAGCAGGCCGGTCTGGACCCCGCCAATCCCATGATCCAGCGTGCGGTGAAGATGGCCATGCGGCTATTGAACTTTCCCCGCCACCTGTCCCAGCACGTCGGCGGATTCGTCCTGACCCAGGACCGGCTGGACGAACTGGTCCCCATCGGCAATGCCGCCATGCCGGATCGCACCTTCATCGAATGGGACAAGGACGACATTGATGCACTCCGCCTGATGAAGGTCGATGTGCTGGCGCTCGGCATGCTGACCTGCATCCGCAAGGCGTTCGACCTGATCCGCGCTCATCACGGGGACGATTGGGCGCTGCATACGATCCCGCGCGACGATCCCGCCGTTTACGACATGCTGTGCAAGGGCGACTCCATCGGCGTGTTTCAGGTCGAGAGCCGCGCCCAGATCAACATGTTGCCCCGGTTGAAGCCGCGCCGCCTTTATGACTTGGTGATCCAGGTCGCCATCGTTCGGCCTGGTCCGATCCAGGGCGACATGGTCCACCCCTATCTCCGCCGCCGCAACGGGCTTGAGGAGCCGGACTACTCCAGGCCTGGACCGCAGTATCCTCAAGACGAGCTAAAACAGGTTCTGGAAAAGACCCTGGGCGTGCCCCTGTTTCAGGAACAGGCGATGAAGGTCGCCATGGTCGCGGCCGAGTTCAACGAGAAGGAAGCGAATGGTCTGCGCAAGGCCATGGGCACCTTCCGAGGCGACGGCACCCTGCACATCTACGAAGACCGAATGGTCGGCAAGATGATCGAACGCGGGTATGACCCGACCTTCGCCCAGCGTTGCTTCGATCAGATCAAGGGTTTCGGCTCCTACGGGTTTCCGGAAAGCCACGCCGCCTCCTTCGCCCAACTGGTCTATGTCTCCTCGTGGATCAAACGCCACTATCCGGCGGCCTTCGCCTGCGCCCTGCTGAACAGCCAGCCGATGGGATTCTACGCCCCGGCCCAGATCGTGCGCGACGCCCGCGAACACGGCGTCGAGGTGCGGCCGGTCGATGTCTCTTACAGTGGTTGGGACAACAGTCTGGAAGGTTCGGACAAGACGCCGGGGCTGCGGATCGGCCTGCGCCAGATCGAGGGCTTCCGCGAAGACTGGGCAGAGGCGCTCGCCGCCGCCCGCGCCTTCTCTCTGTCCAACATCGAAACTCTGGCCCGCCGCGCCGCCTTGCCGTCTGCCGCTATGCGCAAGCTGGCTGACGCAGACGCCTTCCGATCGTTGGGGCTGGACCGGCGTGAAGCCCTTTGGGCCGTGCGACGCCTGCCCGACGACGCGCCGCTGCCGTTGTTCGCCGCCGCCGATGCGCGCGAGCTCGGCGCCGAACCCGACGCGCGATTGCCGACCATGGCCTTAGGCGAGCATGTCGCCGCCGACTACCAAACCCTGCGCCTCTCGCTGAAGGCGCACCCGATGGCCATCCTGCGCACCATCTTCGACGCCGAAGGTCTGCTGACCTGCGCCCAGACCGAAGCCCGACGCGGGGGCGCCTTGGTGTGGGTGGCCGGCGTGGTTTTGGTGCGTCAACGGCCGGGCAAGGGCAACGCCATCTTCGTCACCTTGGAAGACGAGACCGGCATCATCAACGTCGTCCTGTGGGCGCGGATGTTCGAACAGTTCCGCCGCGAGGTCATGACCGCCCGGCTGATGGCGGTCGAGGGCGTGGTGGAGAAAAGCCCCGAAGGCGTCGTCCACCTGGTCGCCCGCCGCGTCATCGACCGTTCCAGCGAACTGTCACGCCTATCTCAAGATCACGATACTTCGGTCCAACTCGCCCGCGCCGACGTCGTCGCCCATCCCCAGACACCCCGCCATCCGCCCCATCGCCATCCCCGTGATGTGCGTATCCTGCCGGGATCTAGAGATTTTCATTAATCCAGAATTGCGGGACCGAAACTCAAGAATGTCATTTTTGATTCCCGACACTCCACTGCTCAAACAATGCCTTCGGCAAGGCATCGTAGAGGTCATCCGAGGTCAATCCCGGACCGAAACGCTCTGCGGCGTCGGAATGGAGCCAGACCGCGGCGCAAGCGGCATCGAAGCTGTCCATGCGTTGGGCTGCCAATCCGCCGATCATGCCGGCCAGGACGTCGCCGGTTCCGGCCGTCGCCAGCCAAGGCGAACCGTTCTCGTTTCGGCGGATGCGGCCGTCAGGTGATGCGATCAGGGTCTGAGCGCCCTTCAGGACGATCGTCGCTTGGGCCGCTCGCGCCGCTTCTTGAACGGCCGTTTCGCGGCCTTGCGCCAGCAGGCCTGGGAACAGTCGTTCGAACTCGCCTTCATGCGGCGTCAGGATATCGTCACGATCCAACACGGCGAACAGTTCAGCTGTTCGCCCTTTGAAGACCGACAGGCCGTCGGCGTCGATCACTAGAACGGCGCCGGTCGAGCCCAGCGCCTGAATGTTTGCAATCGTCGCATCCTCCAGGCCTGCGGCAGGTCCGATCACGACGGCGTCACTGCCGGCGGCTTCCCGACTTAAGTTTTCGGGTGAAGAGAAAGGCGTCAACATCACCGCCTGTACAGCCGGCGCGATCACCGACGCTGCATCTGGCGGACAAAGGATTCGCACGACCCCAGCGCCCATCCTGAGACCCGCGTGTGCGGCAAGCCGCGCCGCGCCGGTGTGATGCGCCTTTCCCGAAACCACCGCCAAACGTCCACGCGCATGCTTGTGCGTTTCCGCGCTCGGCCAAGGCAGAAAATTGCGCCAGATCGCCGGGTCGTTGGTTTCTATCATCCGCGTTCCGATTATCCTTCGCCAGCCTGCGAAAATCGCTTGCTTTGAGCAGCCCTGCTGTGTCCCATTCGCGCCCGAGCGCCGCTGCATTCCGTGCGCCGCTCCGGGGTCGCCATGAAGAAAATCGAAGCCATCATCAAGCCCTTCAAGCTGGATGACGTCAAAGAGGCGCTCCAGGACGTGGGCGTGCAAGGCATGACTGTGCTGGAGGCCAAGGGATATGGTCGCCAGAAGGGTCATTCCGAACTGTATC
>Ga0308156_1002038_pt1 | contig 19605 bp, 20 predicted proteins | sample PhyAR2_FD_201041 | JGI IMG/M metagenome (GOLD analysis project Ga0308156, IMG submission 201041) | Phyllosphere microbial communities from UC Gill Tract Community Farm, Albany, California, United States - DLSL A.R2 | ecosystem: Host-associated > Plants > Phyllosphere > Unclassified | place: USA... | reverse complement strand
CGTTGCAGGTGGCGGGAAGGGTGGTCTACGGGGTGAATGATGTGACCGACTACTTCAAACAGCCTTGATCCAGATCAATGTATGAACAGGTATTCAGGAGGATCGTATGCCAACCCGATGAAGACTGCGACCGCCGGCCGCAGGGGAAGGCTGTTGCCTGCGCCTACAATGCCGTCCATCCCCCTGCTGCCTGTGAAGAGCCTTGAGCGCTGCCGAACCGACCGCTGACGCCCCTGATCGGGATGAAGAATCGACCCGCCTGCGGCGTGTGCGTACCGCCTGGCTGGCCGATCTGGCCCGTGCCGCGAAGGGGCGGCAGCGGCTGGCGTCGCTGTGCATCAGCGTGTCCGGTGCGCTGTTGATCGCTCAAGCGGCCGCCATCGCCTGGCTGGTGCAGCAGGTGCTGGTCGAGCAAGTGCCGCTGGCCCAGGGCCTGCCGGTGCTGGCCGCGTTGGCGGTGATCCTTGTCGTGCGCACCCTGCTGGGCAGTGCCACCCAGGCTGCGGCCGGTGACGTTGCCGATGCCGCACGCCTGTCCCTGCGCGAGCGTGTCTTCGCGCGTCTGCTCGGGCACGGCCCATTGTGGCTGCGGCAGCGCCGTACCGGTGAATTGGGTGAGTTGATGCTGCATCACGGCGATGCGATCGAGAACTACTACAGTGGTTTCCTGCCGGTGCGCACCGAAGTGGTGGTGGTGCCGTTGTTGATCCTGGCTGCTGTGGCCTGGGTCGATTGGGTGGTTGCACTGATCCTGCTGTTCACTGCACCGCTGGTGCCTTTTTTCATGATGCTGGTGGGCTGGGGCGCCGAAGCCGCCGGGCGCGCGCAGTTGGGCGAGCTGGCGCGGATGAGCGGGCACTTCGCCGATCGCATCAAGGGCCTGGGCCTGCTGCGCCTGTATGGCCGTGGGGAAGCCGAACTGGCCGGCATCGAGGCCGCGGCCGAAGGTGTGCGCGTGCGCACGATGAAGGTGCTGCGCATCGCCTTCCTGTCATCCACCGTGCTGGAATTCTTTGCCTCGGTCAGCGTGGCGATGGTCGCGTTGTATCTGGGCCTGAGCTATCTGGGCCTGATGTCGCTGCATGCGACCGTGCCGACGCTGGGGGCGGGCCTGTTCTGCCTGCTGCTGGCACCGGAGTTCTACGCACCGTTGCGGCGCCTGGCCGCGCACTATCACGACCGCGCCAATGCACTGGCCGCCGCCGCCGAGGTGGAGCGCCTGCTGCAGGCGCTGCCGGAAGAGGAGGCCAGCACAATCGACGGCACTGTGCCGCTGACGCCGGAGCCTGCCGAGGCCGCGTTGCCGCCACTGCAGGCGCACGGTCTGGTATTGCGTCCGTTGGGCGCTGCGCACGATGTTCTGCAGAACCTGGACCTGCAGCTGGAACCGGGCCAGCGTCTGGCCCTGGTCGGCCCCAGTGGCAGCGGCAAGAGCACGTTGCTGGAAGCGCTGGCCGGTTGGCTGCCGCCGCGTGCTGGCCGGGTGCAGCTGCGGCCGGGGCTGCAGGTGGCCTATGCCAGCCAGCGTCCCTATCTGTTCCACGGCACCATCGCCGAGAACCTGCGCCTGGCCGATCCCGGTGCCAGCGACGCGCGCCTGCGCGCCGTTGCCGAAGCCGCCCAGGTGCTGCAGTTCGCACAGCGCCTGCCGCAGGGGCTGGATACGCTGATCGGCGAGCGCGGCTTTGGCCTGTCCGGTGGCGAAGCACGTCGCATCGGCCTGGCGCGCCTGCTGCTGCGCGATCCGCAGGTGCTGCTGCTGGACGAGCCGACCGCGTTTCTCGATGCCGAAACCGAAGCAGCGCTGCTGCGCAGCCTGGCCGCCTATGCGCGCGGACGCAGCGTGGTGGTGGCCACCCACAGCCCGGCGGCGATCGCCTGGGCCGACCGCTGCCTGCTGTTGCCCGAAGGACGCCTGGTTGAGCCGGCGCAGGCGGTACGCGCATGAGCCGCTCTGCCGATTCGCTGCGCACGGTATTCCTGCGGCATCGCCCGCGCCTGCTGCTGGCAGTGCTGCTGCTGTGGACCACGATGCTGGCCGGCACCGCCCTGCTGGGCCTGTCTGGTGGCTTCCTCACTGCTGCAGCGCTGGCCGGTGCAGCGGGCCTTGGCCAGGGCTTCAATTTCTTCACTCCGTCGGCCGGCATCCGCGGCCTGACCATGGCGCGCATCGCATCGCGCTACTTCGAAAAGCTGGTGGGGCATGACGCCACCCTGCGCATCGCCCGCGACCTGCGCGTATGGTTCTTCCGCCGCGCGCTGCCACTGGCCCCGGCACGGCTGGGTGCAACCCGCACCGGCGATCTGCTGGCGCGGCTGCTGGGTGACATCGGCGAAATCGATGGCCTGCTGGTGCGTGCCATCGGCCCGTTGCTGGCGCTGGGCGCGTTGACGTTGGTGGGCGTGGGCTCGGCAGCGTTGATCCTGCCATCGGCAGCGGTGCTGCTGGCGGTACTGGCGTTGCTGATCGGCATTGGCGTGCCGTGGCTGGGCGTGAGGGGCCATGACAGCGAAGAGGCCGACCGCGCCGCACATCGCGCAGCGTTGCGCACGGCGGCATTCGAGGGGCTGGAAGGGGCGGCTGATCTGGCCGCGCTCAACGCTGGCAATGCCTGGCAGTTGAAGGTGCGGGTGGCGGCCAAGCAGGTGGCCTCGCGCGATCGTCGTCGACGCCTGCGGCTGATCGCTGCATCAACGCTGCATGGTGTGCTGGCCGGGCTCGGCCTGGTGGCGATGCTGGCACTGGCGCTGCATGCGGCCGAACAACAGCGCATCGCGCCGGAAATGGCCGCCGGGCTGGTGTTCCTGACCGTTGCGATGATCGAACTGTGGGCGGGCATGGGCCTGGCCTGGCAGTCGCTGCAATCGGGCCGCATTGCGGCCGCGCGCCTGCAGGGCATCGTCGAGCAGGCACCTTCGGTGCAGGAGCCGGTGTCGCCGCAGCCGCTGGCGCCGGCGGCGACCGTGCATTGGGACGATGTGCACTTCCAGTGGCCGGGCGCCGCACGGCCGGTGCTGCGTGGCCTGCAGCTGACGCTGGCACCGGGCGAGCGCATCGCCATCCGTGGCGACAGCGGCAGCGGCAAGACCACCTTGTCGAGCCTGCTGCTGCGGCTGTGGGATCCGCAGCAGGGGCGGCTGACCTACGGTGGCCAGGACCTGCGCGATGTCGCCCAGGCCGACTGGCACCGGCACCTTGCGTGGCTGCCGCAGAACGCGCCGGTGTTTGCCGGCAGCGTGGCCGCGAACCTGCGGCTGGGCGATCCCGAGGCCAGCGACGAAGCGTTGTGGGCGGTGCTGCAACGGGTACGGCTGGGTGAATGGGCCGAGCGCAACGGCGGCCTGCAGGCGTGGGTGGGCGAGAACGGTGCAACGATGTCGGCCGGCCAGGCGCGTCGCCTGGCGCTGGCCCGCGCGCTGCTGCGCAATGCGCCGATCCTGCTGGTGGATGAGCCCACCGAAGGCCTGGACGTGGATACCGCGCGCGCGCTGCTGCAGGACCTGCCAGCACTGCTGGAAGGGCGCAGCCTGCTGATGATCACCCACGATGACCTGCCCGCGGGTGTGGTGGATGTGCAGTACCGGTTGGTGGACGGGGTGCTGGTCCGCGAACCGCTTCGGTAGATGCCGACCTTGGTCGGCATATCCACGCGTGGCGTGGATCTACAGGGCAGCTACCGCGAAAACGCGCGCAGCATCACCGCGATCGAGGCCACGTTGGCCAGCACGCATAACCAGAACACCCACTGGAACGGCGCCTTGCGATGTTTATGGCGGAACAGCGCCTGGCCGAGCAGCGCGCCGGGCCAGCCGCCAGCAAAGGCCAGCAGCTGCAGCGTGCGTTCGGGCGTCCTCTGCTGTTTTCGCTGCGCGGCGCGCTTGTCGTGCCCATACAGGCCGAACGACACCGCACTGGCCAGCACGCACCATGCGCCCAGCCACAGCGGAAACACGCCGGTTGCGGTCAAGCCGATCAACGCACCGAACGCGGCCAGTGCGAGATTGCGCCGCCACGCCACTACAGTTCGTCGAGGAAGCCGCGCACGGCCGGGCCGAAACGTTCGAAGTCGACCAGGAACGCGTCATGACCCTGTGGCGATTCCAGGCCGATGAAACGCGCGTCCGCGCCACCAGCGCGCAGGCCATCGGCGACCTGTTGCTGCTGCTGTACAGGGAACAGGATGTCGGTGTTGGCGCCGATCGCCAGTGCCTTGCCAACGCGGATGCTGGCCAGTCCGGCCAGCACATCGCCATCGCCATACTCGGCCAGATCGAACCAGTCCATCGAGCGGCTCAGGTACAGATAGCAGTTCGGATCGAAGAAGCGTACGAACCGGCGTGCATGGCCTTCCAGATAGCTCTCGACCTGGAATTCCAGGCCGAATGGATCATCGTCGGTCTGGTCTGAATCCAGCCGCACGCGACCGAAGCGGCCATCCCATTCCAGCGCCGAGCGGTAGGTGATCACGCCCAGCTTGCGTGCCATGCGCATGCCCGATTCCGGGTACGCCTCATCGTCGTAGTGGCCACCGTTCCAGCGCGGGTCCAGGCGGATCGCTTCGCGCTGCAGCGAACGGATGGCGATCGAGAACGGCAGGGCCTGCGCGCTGCCGGAAATGTTGATATGGCTGCGGGCGATGCCCGGGTGCAGCAGCAACACCGCCAGCGCCGTCATCCCGCCCATCGAATTGCCGATCACGCAGGCGAGTTGTCCGATGCCCAGTGCGCGCACCACGTCGATCGCCGCGCGTGCGCCGTCTTCGATGGACAGTTCCGGGAAATCCAGGCGATACAGCTCGCCGTTGGCCGGATTGATCGAGGCCGGGCCGGTGGAACCCTTGCAGCTGCCCAGCGAGTTCACGCAGACCACGAACCAGCGGTCGGTATCGATCGGTTTGCCGGGGCCGAGCATGGCCTCCCACCAGCCTGGCGCAGGGTTGGCTTCGTTGGCCGCGGCATGCGCATCCGGCGACAGGCCGGTGACGATCAGGATCGCGTTGCTGGCCTCTTCGTCCAGCGCGCCCCAGGTCTCGTAGGCCACGTGCGCGCCGTGCAGGACACCGCCGCGTTTGCACGGAAAGGGCGAGGGCAGGGCATGGAAGCGGGTGCCCGGAGGAATGAATTCGGTCATGCGGCCATTCTAGCGGGGCGGCGTGTGCAGCTGGCGACACGCTGGTTTCCGTCAACGGGCTGAGCGTGAATCCGCCGGGCATGGCCCGGCGCTACCGGTGGTGCGCGAGGGTAGCGCCGGTCCATGCCCGGCGAGCGCAGCGGCGCGTGTACGTTACGGGAACTGCAGCTCGACCACACCGTCATGCGGCAGGCTGACCTTGACCGGCGTGGTCTGCAGGTCGTCTTCGCTGCGGTTGGCGCTGCCGCTGCGCGAAATACGCGCCAGTACTTCCACTTCGCGATGTGCCGACAACGGTGCCGTCGGCATCGGGCTGTCGCCGTCGCCGAGGCCGACCGTTGCAGGAAAGTCGGCCAGGGGCAGCTTGCGTGCAGCCACCGGCATCGGCGGGCCGCCCACCGCGCGCGCCAGCACGAAGACCTGGGTGCTGGCAGGCCAGTCACCCGCTTTCAATGATGCGGGCAGCTGCACCCGTACCTGCAGCAGCGCGGGAGCAGCTGCCGGTGCGTGCGATGGCTGGCCGGCCGCCTCGCGGGCGATGGCGATCTGCGCCTGCAGCGCCTGCGCGGCACCCGGCTCCAGGCGTGGCAGCAGCGTGCTCCAGAGTTCGGCGGCCTCGGCATTGCGGCCCCGCTGGCGCAGGGCAATGCCAAGCAGCCAGCTTGCGCGTTCGGCGTCGGGCGACAAGGTACGTGCGCGCTGCAACCATGCCAGGGCGGTGTCATCGAACTGCTTGCCAGGATCGGCCTGGGCGCGTGCCTGCGCGGCCTCGACCAGCACGCCCGGTTCGTCCGGTGCCAGTGCTGCGGCGCGGTTGAAGGCGTCGGCCGCGGCGGCGGCATTGCCAAGCTCGGCCTGCGAACGACCCAGCAGCGCCCAGCCATCGGCGCGTTGCGGGTCACGCTGCAGCGCCTGCTGCAGCGCCTCTACACCGTCACGCAACGTGGCGACCGAAGGCGCGGGCTGCACCTGTGCGGCGCGGGGATTGCCGACCAGCAGGTACAGGCAGGCACCGGCCACGCCCAGTGCCACCACCCCCAGCACGAAGCTGCGACGGCCATGCTGGCGCAGCGGCCACAGCACCACGGCCGCCAACAGCGCAGCGGCCACTGCGGCGACCATCGGCAACCAGTGCGTCACCAGTCCTCTCCCTCGGTTGGGTCCGCTGCAGCGGATGCATTCATCTGCCGACTACGGCGACGGACGATGCCCATCACCACCAGCGCGCCGCCACCCAGTACCAGCAGCGGGCCGCCCCACAGCAGCCAGGTGCCCGGTTGCAGTGGCGGTTGATAGAGCACGAACTCGCCATAGCGGGCGACCAGGAACTGCTTGATGGCCGCATCGTCGAGGCCCTGCTGCATCAACTGCAGCACTTCGCGCCGCAGGTCCTGCGCGATCTGCGCGTTGGAATCGGCCAGTGACTGGTTCTGGCACTGCACGCAGCGCAACTGCGCAGCCAGGTCGTGGAAGCGCGTCTCCTCGGCTGCATCGCGGAACATCAGCGGCCGCGCATCATGCACCGGTTGTTGGGCGAGGCCGGAGTTTGGCAGCGCCAGGGTCATCGCCAGCAGCAGCGGCAGCAGCCAGCGCATGCGCTTACGGCGAGGCGTGCAGGGTATTGCCAGCATCGCCCTGGGCCTTTTCAAGCTTTTCCAGCGCCGGAATCAACTTCTCATCGACCACCTGCTGGGTCATCGCGCCGCTGTACTTCCAGCGCACGATGCCACTGCCGTCGACCAGGAAGGTCTCCGGTGCTGCCGTCACACCCCAGTCGATGGCGGTGCGGCCTTCGATGTCGCTCAGCACGACCATGAACGGGTTGCCCAGCTGTTCCAGCCAGTGCAGCGCGTCGGTCGGTTCATCCTTCCAGTTGTAGCCGATCACGCGTACGCGCTTGCTCTCGGCGAAGCGGGTCAGCACCGGATGTTCTTCACGGCAGGCCGCGCACCAGCTGCCCCAGACGTTGAGCAGGTACGGCGCGCCACGCAGCTCCTCGCTGCGCACGATCATCTGCGGGTCATGCAGCACCGGCAGCGCGAACGCCGGCGCCGGCTTGTCGATCAATGCCGAGGGCAGCACGTCGCGCTGCGGATCGCCCGATTTCATCACCCCGTAGATCATCAGGCCAAGCAGGCCGAAGAAGAACAGGACGCCGATCACGATGGCTACCGGCGGCAGCGGGCGGGAAGGGCGTGGGGCGGGTGACTCGGACATGGGGAACTCCTACGGACGACGAAAGCGGCGATCGGCAGCGGTGATGAATCCGCCCAGGGCCATCAACAGCGCGCCCAGCCAGATCCAGCGCACGAAGGGCTTGATGTGCACCCGTACCGCCCATGCATTGTTGCCCAGCGGCTCGCCCAATGCCACGTAGACATCACCGCTGAGTCGTGCATCGATGCCCGCTTCGGTCATCACCTGGCCGCCGCTGGCGTACTGGCGCTTCTCTGGATGCAGCAGGGCCAGCTCGCGACCATCGCGCAGCACCCGCAGATGGCCGCGATCAGCGATGAAATTGGGGCCTTCGCGGTGGTCCACGCCCTCGAAGCGCACTTCGTGCCCGGCGACCACCACCTGCTGGCCCGGCGACAGCGCCACTTCGCGCTGCACGTTCAACGCTTCCACCAGCAGCGCGCCGGCCAGGAACACCGCGACACCGGCATGGGCGACGATCATGCCAAGCATTTCGGCAGTGAAGCGGCCATTGCCACGCAGGCGCTGCCAGACGAACCGGGCGGTGCCCAGCCCAACCCAGGCCGCAGCCGCAACGCCGATGCCGGCCTTCCAGCCATTCTGCGGCGCCTGCCACCAGGCCCAGGCGCCAAGCAGCACAGCCAGCCCCGCCCATGGCAACAGCAATGCCAGTGCGCGCGAGGGTTGGTCGCGCTGCCACTTCACCAGCGGACCGAACGGCAGCAGCATCACCATCGGTGCCATCAGCAGCAGGAACAGGCTGCCGAAGTACGGTGGGCCCACCGAGATCTTGCCCAGCGACAGCGCATCGGCCAGCAGTGGGTAGAGGGTGCCCAGCAGGACCATCGCGCAGGCGCTGGCCAGCAGCAGGTTGTTGGCAAGCAGCAGGGTTTCCCGCGAGGTCGCGGTGAAGCCACGGCGCGGATCACCGGCATCCACGGCCAGCCGTGGCGCACGCAGCGCATACAGCAGCAGGCTGCCCCCCACCAGCACCGACAGGAAGATCAGGATGAACAGCCCACGCGAGGGATCGGCCGCGAACGAATGCACGCTGGTCAGCACGCCGGAGCGGACCAGGAAGGTGCCCAGCAGCGACAGCGCGAACGCCGCGATGGCCAGCAGCAGCGTCCAGCTGCCGAAGGTGCCGCGCTTTTCGGTCACCGCCTGCGAATGGATCAGCGCCGCGCCGACCAGCCAGGGCATGAAGCTGGCGTTCTCGACCGGGTCCCAGAACCACCAGCCGCCCCAGCCCAGCTCGTAGTACGCCCACCAGCTGCCCAGTGCGATGCCCAGCGTGAGGAAGCCCCAAGCGACATTGGTCCAGGGCCGCGTCCAGCGTTGCCAGCGTGCATCGACACGGCCTTCCAGCAGTGCCGCCACGGCGAAGGCGAACGGCACCGCAAAGCCGACGTAGCCCAGGTACAGCATCGGCGGATGGATGATCAGCCCCGGATCCTGCAGCAACGGGTTGAGGTCACGGCCTTCCAGTGGCACCGGGTTCAAGCGCAGGAACGGATTGGAGGTGAAGATCAGGAAGGCGAGGAAGCCGACGCTGACCACGCCCATCACCGCCAGCACGCGCGCCTGTACCGGTGCCGGCAGGTGGCGCGAAAACAGCGCCACTGCACCGGTCCACAGCGCCAGCACCAGTGCCCACATCAGCAGCGAGCCTTCGTGCGCCCCCCACACCGCCGAATAGCGGTAGATCAACGGCAGCAGCGAATTGGAATTCTCGGCGACGTAGCGCACCGAGAAATCCTGTTGCACGAAGGCCGCCGTCAGTACGGCGAAGGCGCCGGCCAGCAGCACCAGCTGGGCAAAGGCCGCCGGGCGGGCAACGGCCATCCATGCGTCATTGCCGCGCTGCGCGCCCACCAGCGGCAGCACCGCCTGCAGCAGCGAGGCCAGCAGCGCGCACAGCAGGAGGATCTGACCGAATTCGGGAAGCACTCAGCGCGCCTCAGGCGCCGTGACCGGCACATCGTGCTTGCGATGCGCATCGCCCATCTTGTCGGCCACTTCCTTGGGCACGTAGTTCTCATCGTGCTTGGCCAGCACCTCGTCGGCGACGAAGGTACCGTCCTGCAGGCGACCGCTGGCGACCACGGCGGTCCCCTCGCGGAACATGTCCGGCAGGATGCGGTCGGTACTGACCGGGAGCGTTGCATCGCCGTCGGTGACCACGAAGTGGGCCTGCAGCGAGCCGCTGGGTCGATCAAAGGACCCCTTCACCACCATGCCGCCCAGGCGGAAGCGGGACTGCGCATCCACGTCCCCGCGCAGCACTTCCGAAGGCGTGTACAGGTAGGCGATGTTGCGCTGCAGGGCGAAGGCCACCAGCGTGGTGGCCAGCCCGGAGGCCAGCAACAGCAGGAGCACCCAGATCATGCGGCGTCGCTGTACCGGCGTCATCGGCTGAGCTCGGTGGCAAGCGGCGCCGGTGCCGACGCGTTGCCACGCGCCTGCAGCCGTTGCTGGCGGCGTTGCGCCAGCTGTCGGGCGCTGCGCAGGCGCAGCCACGAGCCCAGCGCATCGCAGGCCAGCACCAGCAGGAACACCGCGAAGGCGGCGATGAGGTAGGGCAGGTGGGTCATCGCCGTGCCTCCCCATCCGCGGTGCCGAAGCGCTCGCCGATCCAGGCCTTGCCGGCCTCGCGCGCGATGTTGTCGGCGCGCGCCTTGGCCAGCAGCGAGCCGACGAACCACAGCTTGGTGGCGACCACCATCCACCACAGCGGGGCGATCAGTTCCGGCCGCACGGCGTTCTCGCCGAACACGTTGATCGACTGGCGCTGGTGCAGCGCGCCCCACCAGTCCACCGAATAGCGGATGATCGGCAGCAGGCCCACGCCGACGATGGCCAGCAGGCCGGCCGCGCGTGCGGCACTGCGGCGGTCTTCGATGGCGTGGTACAGGCCGATCACGCCCAGGTACAGGAACAGCAGGATCAGCTCGCTGGTCATGCGCGGGTCCCAGTCCCACCAGGTGCCCCAGGTGCCCTTGCCCCAGATGCTGCCGGTCAGCAGGGTGATCAGGGTGAAGCCGGCGCCCATCGGCGCACAGGCCATCGCCAGGATCTCGCAGATCTTGATGCGCCAGATCAGCGCGATGGCGGCGTAGGCGGCCATCAGCGCGAATACGAACAGGCTCATCCAGGCGCTGGGCACATGAATGTAGATGATGCGGAAGGCGTCGTGCTGGTTCTGTTCCGGCGGTGCCACGAACAGGCCCTGCCACAGGCCGATCAGCAGCACCGGAACCGCCGCGGCGTAGAACACGCGGGACCAGCGTGCGGCGAAACGATCGAAGGTCGGGGGCGAACCGAGTTGATGGAACCAGCGGACGATCGGATTCATGCGTGGCGGCTATCCAGCAGGGGTGGATTGGCTCTCAGCTCGGTCAACTCAGAGAAATACGGATCGCAGCAGCGGTGGCCAGCGGTGCCAGCACCAGGGCGATCACCAGTCCAGCGCCCAGCATCAGCAGCGCACCGACCGGGTCCTGCCCGCGGCTGGCTGCCGCCAGGCTGCCGGCACCGAAGACAAGCACCGGTACGTACAACGGCAACGACAGCAACGCCACGAGAATACCAGAGCGCCGGATGCCGACGGTCAGTGCAGCGACCACGCCACCGATCAGGCTCAACAACGGTGTTCCCAGCAGCAACGATGCCAGCAACATCGGCAGCTGGTCATGCGGCAGATGCAGCATTTCCGCCAGCAACGGGCTCAGCAGGATCAGTGGCAGGGCGGTGGTCGCCCAATGCAGCAGCACCCGCACCAGCACCAGCCATGCCAGTGGCACCGGCGCCAGCAGCCATTGTTCGAGCGAACCGTCTTCGGCGTCGGAGCGGAACAGCGAATCCAGCGCCAGCTGCCCGGCCAGCAGTACCGCCAACCACAGCACCGCACCGGCGGTGGCGGCCAGCGGCTGCGGGTCCCGGCCCTGGGCCAGTGCGAACAGCACCACCACCAGCAGGGCGAACAGCACCGGCTGCAGGGCATCGCCGCGACGCCGCCAGAGCAGGCGCAGGTCGCGCGCAATCAGCGCGCGGGCGGTCTGCCACAGGCCTGGTTCGGTGCCTGGCGCGATCATGCTTCACCCCCCAGATCGAGCTGGCGGGTGCGTACCGGCGGGGCGGCATAGGCGCCATGCGTGGTGACCAGGGCGGCGCCACCACTGCGCAGGTGTGCGGAAATCATCCGGTTGACCAGGTTGATGCCTTCCAGGTCGAGGTTGGCATAGGGTTCGTCGAGCAGCCACAGCGGTGCCGGCGACAACCAGATGCGGGCCAGCGCCAGCCGCCGTTTCTGTCCGGCCGACAGATGCCGCACCAGGGTGTCCTCGTAGCCGGCCAGGCCGACGATGGCCAGCGCATTGCCCGGCATCTGCCGTGCGCGGCGGCCGTGCAGGCCGCACAGGAAATGCAGGTTCTCCAGCGTGTCCAGGTCCGGCTTCAGCGCCGGCAGGTGGCTGAGGTAGGCGACATAGCGCGCACGCTCGGCGTTGCTGGCCGGCCTGCCATCGATCAGCACCTGGCCCGCGCCCGGGCGCGCCAGGCCCGACAGCACGCGCAGCAGGGTGGTCTTGCCGGCACCGTTGCCGCCCTGCACCAGCAGCGCCTCGCCGGCATCCACGTGGAAGTCCAGCGGGCCGAACACCGGCTCGTCATTGCGGGAGAAGCTCAGGCCGCTGGCGGCCAGCAATGCAGGGGTGTTCAAGGCGCAGGGGTCTTCATGCGGGAGTGCGGCAGCAATTGTAGCGGTGAATGTGACCCGGTAGCGCCGGGCCATGCCCGGCGAGCGCGCAGCGCGGCTTGCCATCGGTGCGGCATGTGCAAAGAGCCGCCGGGTATGACCCGGCGCTACCGTCGGCGCCGCAGGCCGGGTCGGGATTTCGTACACTTCCAGCCCTTGTTTCCCCACAGCCCAGGCCGATGCAACCGAACACCAAGCTGCCCAAGGTCGGTACCACGATCTTCACCGTGATGTCCCAGCTCGCCGCCGAACACGGCGCGGTCAACCTCGGCCAGGGGTTCCCGGATTTCTCCGCGCCGCAGCGCCTGATCGACGAGACCAGCAAGGCGATGGCCGCGGGCCTGAACCAGTACCCGCCGATGACCGGCGTGGCACCGCTGCGCCAGGCCATCGCGCAGAAGTCGCTGGACCTGTACGGCGCGACGATCGATCCGGACACCGAGATCACCGTCACCAGCGGCGCCACCGAGGCGATCTTCAACGCCATCCACGCCGTGGTGCGTGCCGGCGAGGAAGTGATCGTGCTCGACCCGGCCTACGACTGCTATGAACCGGCGATCGAACTGGCCGGCGCCACCGCCGTGCACGTGCCGCTGGACCCGCAGACCTTCGCGGTGGACTGGGACCGCGTGCGCGCGGCGATCACCCCGCGCACCCGCCTGCTGATGGTCAACACCCCGCACAACCCGTCCGGCGCGATGCTGGACGAGGCCGACATGCAGGCGCTGGCCGATGTGCTGCGCGGCACGCAGATCTACCTGATATCCGATGAAGTGTACGAGCACATCATCTACGACGGCCGTCGCCACGAATCGGCGCTGCGCTACCCGGAACTGCGCGAGCGCACCTTCGTCATCTCCAGCTTCGGCAAGACCTATCACTGCACCGGCTGGAAGATCGGTTATGCGGTGGCGCCGGCGGCGATGACCGCCGAGTTCCGCAAGGTGCACCAGTACAACACCTTCACCAGCTTCGGCCCGGCGCAGTACGGTTTCGCCGCGATGATCCGCGACGAGCCGCAGCATCATCTGCAACTGGGCGCGTTCTATGAAGCCAAGCGCGACCGGTTCCGCGAGCAGCTGGCCGGTACCCGCCTGAAGGCGCTGCCGGTGCCCGGCGGCTACTTCCAGCTGGTCGATTATTCGGCCATCAGTGACCTGCCGGACCACGAGTTCGTGAAGTGGCTGACCATCGAGAAGGGCGTCACCGCCATTCCGCTGTCGCCGTTCTACGAAACCGCGCCGGTCGGCCAGCGCCTGGTGCGCCTGTGCTTCGCCAAGAACGAGGCCACCCTGGACGCGGCGATCGAACGCCTGCGGCTGCTGTGAGCGGAGGAGACAGCATGCAGGACCTGCGCATTTCCCTCGTCCAGGGCGACACCCGCTGGCACGACCCGGCCGGCAACCGCGAATACTACGGCGCGCTGCTGGCGCCGCTGGCCGGCACCACCGATCTGGTGATCCTGCCGGAAACCTTCACCAGTGGCTTTTCAAACGAAGCCATCGCCCAGGCCGAAGGCATGGACGGCCCGACCGTGGCGTGGGTGCGCGCGCAGTCCAAGGCCTTGAATGCGGCAGTGATCGGCAGCGTGCAGCTGCGCGATGGCGAGGGCGTCTACAACCGCCTGCTGTTCGCCACCCCCGATGGTGGCCTGCAGTACTACGACAAGCGTCACCTGTTCCGTTACGGCGGCGAGCACGAGCGCTACGCCGCCGGCCGCGACCGGTTGTGCGTGGAATGGAAGGGCTGGCGGATCAATCCGCAGGTCTGCTACGACCTGCGTTTCCCGGTGTTCTGCCGCAACCGCTACAACGTCGAGCGAGCCGAACAGCTGGACTTCGACCTGCAGATCTTCGTCGCCAACTGGCCTTCCGCGCGCGCCTACGCGTGGAAGACCCTGCTGCGCGCGCGGGCGATCGAGAACCTGTGCTTCGTCGCCGCAGTCAACCGCGTGGGCGTGGACGGCAACCAGCTGCAGTACGCCGGCGACAGCGCGGTCATCGACTTCCTCGGCCAGCCGCAGGTGGAGATCCGCGAGCGCGAGCAGGTGGTGACCACCACCATCTCCGCCGAAGCACTGGCCTCGCATCGTGCACGCTTCCCGGCCATGCTCGATGCCGATGCCTTCCATCTGGATGTGCAGGCCTGATACGGCGGCTGAACGCTTCCCGGCCCACCGCGCGCGCCTGCATCCAATGTGCACGCGCGCGCTGCTAGATTCGCCCACATTCCGACCGATGTGGATGTTCTGCCGATGAATACCAAGCCGTTTGCACTGCTGCTGGCGCTGGCCTCAGCGTCCCTGGCCCCGACCGCGCAGGCCGGTGGCAACCTTGACTGCCAGCTGCGCTACAACCTGTCCGGCTGGTCACTGATCTACAAGACCGCCTCGGGCAACGGCACCATCCACTGCACCAACGGTTCCAGCATGCCGGTGCGGATCCAGCTGAAGGGCGGCGGCCTGACCGTTGGCAAGTCGAAGATCACCGATGGCCGTGGCAGCTTCACCGGCGCCAGCAGCGTCGGCGAGCTGCTGGGCACCTACGCCTCGGTCGGCGCGCATGCCGGTGCGGTGAAGTCCAGCAACGCGCAGGTGATGACCAAGGGAGACATCTCGCTGGCCCTGTCCGGTACCGGCAAGGGCTGGGACCTGGGTGTGGACGGCGCGGCGTTCACCATCAGCCGGCGTTGAGGCGGGAGGGCTCCCCGGCTTCCCAGCTGATGCGGATGTAGTGCTGCTCGGCGTCGCTGGGCAGCCGTTCGACACTGAAGCGGTTCTGCAGCAGTTGCTCGACGACGCCGTCGACGAGGCGCTCGCTGGCCAGCGCCTTGTTGAAGCCGAACACGATGTAACGGCGGCCGTTTTCCGAGCCGACCTGGATCGATTTGTCCAGATCCCTGTAGTACTGCTCGATCGGTCGAGTGGCGGCGTCAGCGTTTGCGCGGGCCTGTTCTGCGGTGATGGTGATCATCGGCATCTGCGTGGTTGCGGAGTACACGCACCATAGCCAGCGCTGCCGCGCGGTTTCCGGCAGTGGCGCACAGTGCAGGGCGTTTGCAGCAATTCCTAGGCCAGCGCGCTCCGCGGACGCAGCAACCACAGCGCCAGCAGTGCACAGGCGATGATGGATGGCGCCAGCATCTGCAGTGCGCCGACAACGGCCATCGCCGCGCCGATCAGCAGGTAGTAGAGCAGGCCGAACAGGGCGCCGGCACTGCCCAGGCAGTGTGCATAGCTGCGTAGTGCCTGCCCGAGCACGTTGGGGATGGCCAGGCCGAATCCCGCAACGACCGGCAGCATCGCCATCACCATGACCGGTTGCCCGCGCAGCAGCGCTGCAAGGACACCACCGGCCAGTACCAGCGATGCCGCGATGCGGATGCGCGTCAACGCAGGGACGCCGGCACGCAACAGGCGGCCATTGGCCCAGGCGCCCAACGCCGAACCCAGCGCCAGCACCGCACCGCTGGCGCCGAACCAGCTGGCCGGCCAGTGCAGGCGTGCGAACACGAACGGCCCCAGCGCGTACCAGCTGTACATGGCCACGTTGAAGGCCATGACCAGCAGCGCGTGCGACCAGATCCAACGGTCGCCCAGCAGTTGCCGCAGCAGGGGTCGCAGCGGTACGGGTGCGATCTGCGCGGGCCGGCTTTCACGCAGCCCGGTCGCGCAGCCCAGCATCAGCAATGCAGCGATCAGCAGCAGGCCGGCCTGCACGCCGGCATAGCCATCGGCAGCGACCAGCAGCGAGCCCAGTGCCAGCCCGATCGCCGGGCTCAGCGCCAGCGCCATGCCAATCCAGGAGAACGCCTGCGCCAGCGCGGGCCCTTCAAGGTGGTCGCGCAGCACGGTCTGGGTCACCACCGAGGCGGCGGCGGCGCCCAGGGCGGCCAGCATCTGCGCAGCCAGCACCTGGCCGAACGTGCCGGCCGCCAATCCGCCCAGTGCCGCCAGCACGAAAACGGACAGGCCACCCAGCAGGGCGGGGCGACGGCCAACGCGGTCGGCCAGCCTTCCCCACAGCAGGACGCCCAGCGCGAACCCCAGCAGGTACAGGCTCATCGCCTGGCTGGCAGCGCTGGCCGGCAGGGTGAAGCGTTGCGCCAGATCCGCCAGCGCCGGGCTGTACAGGGTCTGCGCCAGCTGCGGAAACATCAGCAGCGCAATGGTGAGGGACAGCAGGCGAGGTGACATCGGCGCGCTCCGGAAACAGGGGCGCGCATTGTCGTGGCCGTGCTGATGGCGCACTCTAGTGATTACGACAGTAGATGGATGAAATCGGACATGGCATGGCTGCAGCCCGACGCTCGCTTCGATGCCGATGCCTGGAGCGCCCCGGTGATCGGTATCGCTGCCACGCTGGCCGAGCATGACTCCGGTTGGCACCAGCACGCACGTTCGCAACTGCTGTACACGCGCGCCGGTTGCACGCGGCTGACGTTCGGCGATCGCATCAGCCTGTTGCCGCCATCGCGCGCGGCGTGGATTCCGGGTGGTCTGCTGCACCGCGCGCAGATGCGACAGGCGGTGGACTATCGGTCGCTGTACTTCGATGCCACGCTGTCGGCGCAGTTGCCGCAGCAGCCGGCAATCATTGGTGTTGGTCCCCTGCTGCAGGCGCTGCTGGAGCCGATCGCGCAGGCGCCGTTCGCACATGACTGGCAAGCGCCGCGAGCGGGGCATCAACTGGCGCTGTGCGTGCTTGAGATTGCCGCTGCGCCGGTGGAGCCGATGGAGCTGCCATTACCGCGCGACCCGCGCATCGCCCGCTGCCTGCCGGTGGCCGAGCAGCTGCCGCCCGAACTGGGCGAGCTGGCCCAGCGCAGCGGACTGAGCGTGCGTACGATCGGGCGCCTGATGCAACGCGATACCGGCATGGGCTACCAGGCGTGGCGTCAGCAATGGCGGTTGATGCGGGCCATGGAACTGCTGCTGCTCGGCCATCGTGTCGCGCACGTGGCGCTGGAACTTGGATTCTCGGCAGAGAGTCCGTTCATCGCCTTCTTCCGCAGCATGGTCGCGACCACGCCTGCGGCGTTCCAGCGCGCCGAATGCGCTCGAGCGGCAGGGTGAGAGTGGAGTGGTCGCGGCCGAACGCGGGGAAGCAGGCGCGTGGGCCCGGCTTCCGTCGCCGTGTTTACTGCTGGGCCATCAGCCAGGCCAATGTGCCGCGATGTGGTTCGGGCACGGTGCTGGACGCGGCATCAAGCAGCATCAGCGATGCCCAGCAGACGTCGGCAGCTGGTGCGGTGTCCATCCGCGGCAGTACCGCCATGGCCCGCGCGCGCGTGCTTTCGTCAGTCATCGAGGCGAGCAGGGCCTCGGTCGCCTCGGCAATCTGCTGTTCAGTGGCAGGGGTTGCGGGTCGCTGTTCGAGCTCGGCGAGGCTGGCCTGGTAGCTCATCTCGAACCAGAAATCGATGTCCTGCGACGGTCGCTTCTCCAGTTCGTTGAACAAGGTCCTGCCTACCTGCGCAATGTCCGACGCCGTGGTGGCGCGGGCGATCAGTGCGCATTTCTCTACCGGCATTCCGCGCAGCATTGCGGCCAGCAGCTGCGCACGCCGCTCCAGCATGGGGCGGGGCAGGCGGCCAATGCCATCCAGTGCAAGCTGTGCACCGGCGACAGCAGCCTTGTCCTTGCTGCCGGCCTGCTTGATGCGGGTGAGATAGCGCTCATCGACGATCAGCCGACGCAGCATGCGGTCGGCCGGATCGTGCAGGGCCGAAGATTTCGGCCAGGGATTCTGCGTGGCGGCGATTTCCTGCTTGAGCCGGTCGGCAGCGCGTTCGCAGCCGCCGACCAGCAACAGAGCCACCAGCACGGCGCCGATGCGGGCGCCGAGGGACAACATCCGTGTCATCGCTGTGTCCTTCATTGAAGGTGGAGATCAGCCGCCGCGCGGGCCGCTGCGACGCGGGCCACCCGGGCCACGGTTGCCGCCGGGGCCACCCGGGCCGCGGTTGCCACCCGGGCCGCCGGGACCACGGTTGCCGCCGGGGCCACCCGGGCCGCGATTGCCGCCCGGAGCACCCGGACCACGGTTGCCGCCCGGACGTGCATTCGCATTGCCGCCCGGACGACCGTTGCCGGCCGGACGCGAGCTGCCGTACGGACTGAAGCCCGGATTGGCGTGGTCGGACGGGAAGCTGGGGGCATTGCCCGGATGGCCGTACGGGTGCTTGTTGCCCTGGCCCTGCGAGCGGTTGCCCGCACCGGCCGGACGACCCTGGCCGCCTGCGCCACCGGCGCCACCGCGTCCTTCACCACCGTAGCCACCGCGTCCTTCACCACCGTAGCCGCCACGACCCTGGCTGCCACCGGCGCCTGCGCCCGGACCCTTCGGCTTGCCGTACGGACGGCCCTGGCCGCCTGCACCTGCGCCCGGACCACGGGCACCCGGGCCACGAGCGCCCGGACCGGCATTGCGGTGGCCGCTCGGGCCGGTGCTCACGCCATCCGGCACGTACCAGGTACGGAATGCGGCCGGGTTGCCTTCCGGCAGCGAGCGGTCGTTCTTCGGCGCGCGCTGCTTGAACGGGCGCTGCGACTGCTTGGCAGCAGCTTCACCGCTGACGGTCAGGCCGCCCTTGAAACCGCCACCACCCTTGCCGCCGCGACCGCGGCCGCGGTCTTCGCGCACGTTGTCGAAGCGACGCAGTTCGCGACCTTCATCGGCGGTGTTGTGACCATTGACGTAAGCGTTGCCGCGGCCACCTTCGCGCACGCGCACGGTGGTCTTGGCAGCGCGACGCTGGCCGATCACCGGCTGCAGGGTCAGGGCCGACGGCGCGCCTTCTTCCAGCTTCAGTTCGGCGCGCAGCGCTTCGACCTGGCTGCCCGGCAGTTCGACGGACTGGCCGCGGGCCAGTTCGCGCGGCAGGCTGACCTTGCCGTAGCGGGTGCGCTTGAGGCGGCTGACCTGGCAGCCCTGCGATTCCCACAGGCGGCGCACTTCGCGGTTGCGGCCTTCCTTCACCACGACGCGGAACCAGTCGTGCGAATCGGTGCCGCCGATGCGTTCGATCTCATCGAACTTGGCCGGGCCATCTTCCAGCGCGACACCACGGGTGAGGCGGTCGACGACGGCATCGGGCACCTTGTCCTCGCCTTCCGGGGCACGCACGCGCACCACGTATTCGCGCTCGACCTCGAAGGAGGGGTGCATCATGGCGTTGGCCAGCTCACCGTCGGTGGTCGCCAGCAGCAGGCCGGTGGTGTTGATGTCCAGGCGGCCGACGGCGATCCAGCGGGCACCCTTCAGCGCCGGCAGGGATTCGAACACGGTCGGGCGACCTTCAGGGTCTTCACGCGTGGTCACTTCGCCTTCCGGCTTGTTGTAGACCAGCACGCGCGACGGCTCGGCCAGCGCAGTGGCGACGAAGCCGCGGCCGTCGAGTTCGATCCTGTCGCCGCTCTTGACCGACATGCCGGTCTGGGCGACTTCACCGTTGACCTTGACCAGGCCTTCGGCAATGCGCTGTTCCAGCGCACGACGCGAGCCGAGGCCGGCCTGGGCCA
>Ga0308156_1002034_pt1 | contig 19704 bp, 19 predicted proteins | sample PhyAR2_FD_201041 | JGI IMG/M metagenome (GOLD analysis project Ga0308156, IMG submission 201041) | Phyllosphere microbial communities from UC Gill Tract Community Farm, Albany, California, United States - DLSL A.R2 | ecosystem: Host-associated > Plants > Phyllosphere > Unclassified | place: USA... | reverse complement strand
ATTGTTAAAGAGCAGTGCGAACAGTGCGTTAGCGTCCTGTCGCGAGGTGGCGTATATTACGCTTTCCTCCTTCAGAGTCAACCTCTTTTTTCAGAAGTTTTCTCCGGCGGCGCAGTCTCCTGTGCCTTCAGCCCGTTTCCCGTTGCCGGTGTGCCGTGTTGATGGAGGCGCATTATAGGGAACGGTTCAGATAGCGCAAGTGCAAATTGAGACTTTTTTTCTGTTCGCCTGAAATTTGCACAAAAGCGCTGTTTTAACCCTTTTTAATGCGCCCTGGCAGCTCTGCCAGACTGTTTAATACCCAATCTGCCGCGGCTTCGCCCTCGGCCGTGACCGGCTTCCCGCTGCGCACCAGCACTTTCGTTCCGACGCCAGCGGCCTGCCCTGCCAGCATATCTTCCAGTTTGTCGCCCACCATATAAGAAGCCGCCATATCGATGTTCAGCTCCTCCTGTGCCATCAGCAGCATGCCTGGCTGAGGTTTACGGCAGTCACACGCCTGACGGAACTCTTCTACTGTTGCGTCGGGATGATGAGGACAGAAATAGATGCCGTCGAGATCCACATCGCGATCGGCCAGCGACCAGTCCATCCATTCGGTCAGCTGCATAAAGGTCTCTTCGGTAAACATACCGCGGGCGATGCCAGACTGGTTGGTGACCACCACCAGCGCAAAGCCCATGCCTTTCAGCTGTTGCAGCGCTTCAATCGTGCCATCAATAAACTGAAAGTTGTCGATCTCATGGACATAGCCATTGTCGACATTAAGGGTGCCATCACGATCAAGAAAAATAGCGGGGACTTTATTCGCCACGTAGAAACTCCTGCTGTAGATATTGCCGATCAGTATCGCATGATTGCGATAAAAGGGAGAATGCCAGATTGTATCACTTCGATTGATTTAGACGTCTGGATGCCTTAACATCCATTCAGCTTTATATCGATTAAAAGCGACGAGGTTTCCCACACCACGGACCACGCAACACGATAATAAATAACACAATGATTAAACTCGAAAATATTACCAAGGTCTTCCAGCAGGGCACGCGCACGATAGCGGCGTTAAATGACGTCAGCCTGCATGTGCCTGCCGGACAAATTTATGGCGTCATCGGGGCATCCGGTGCCGGTAAAAGTACACTGATTCGCTGCGTCAATCTGCTGGAGCGCCCGACCTCGGGCCGCGTACTGGTTGATGGCACCGATCTGACGGCGCTGAATGAGCGTCAGCTTACCCAGGCGCGTCGTCAGATTGGCATGATCTTCCAGCACTTCAACCTGATGAACTCCCGTACCGTTGCGGGTAACGTGTCGCTGCCCCTGGAACTCGGCAATCTCTCCCGCGCGCAGATCAATGCCCGCGTCGCTGAGCTGCTGGAACTGGTGGGATTGTCAGATAAGCATGATGCCTGGCCCGCTAACCTGTCGGGCGGACAGAAGCAGCGTGTCGCCATTGCCCGTGCGCTGGCGAGTAACCCGAAAGTGCTGCTGTGTGATGAAGCCACCAGCGCACTGGATCCAGCGACCACCCGCGCTATCCTGGAGCTGCTGAAAGACATTAACCGTCGTCTGGGGCTGACCATTCTGCTAATCACCCATGAGATGGATGTGGTGAAACGCATCTGCGATCAGGTTGCGGTCATCAGCCAGGGTGAGCTGATTGAGAAAGATAGCGTCAGCGAGGTCTTCTCGCATCCTAAAACGCCACTGGCGCAGCAGTTTATTCAGTCCACGCTGCATCTGGATATCCCCGACGATTATCAGCAGCGTTTGTCAGCCACCGCCGCTGAGGGCACCGTGCCGCTGCTGCGACTGGAGTTCACCGGTAAATCGGTGGATGCTCCCCTGCTTTCCGAAGCGGCGCGCCGTTATAACGTCAACAACAACATTATCAGTGCTCAGATGGATTACGCCGGTGGCGTGAAGTTCGGCATTATGCTCGCCGAGATGCACGGTACAGAGCGCGATACCCGCCAGGCCATCGCCTGGCTGCAGGAGAATCATGTGAAAGTAGAGGTGTTAGGTTATGTCTGAAGCGATGATGTGGTTGCTGGGACGGGGCGTGTGGGAAACGCTGATGATGACCTTCGTCTCAGGCTTTTTCGGTTTCGTACTGGGTCTGCCGGTCGGGGTTCTGCTCTATGTCACCCGTCCGGGACAGATTCTGCAGAATCAGGGGCTTTACCGTGTGCTCTCCGCGCTGGTGAATATCTTCCGCTCCATTCCTTTCATTATCTTACTGGTGTGGATGATCCCCTTCACGCGCGTCATTGTGGGCACCTCAATCGGACTGCAGGCGGCCATCGTGCCTTTAACCGTCGGTGCCGCGCCCTTTATCGCGCGTATGGTAGAGAACGCCCTGCTGGAACTGCCTACCGGCCTGATTGAAGCGTCACGCGCCATGGGTGCCACGCCGATGCAGATCATCCGTAAAGTCCTGCTGCCGGAAGCGATGCCGGGCCTGGTGAATGCGGCGACCATTACCCTGATTACCCTGGTCGGTTACTCCGCCATGGGTGGCGCGGTCGGAGCCGGTGGTCTGGGCCAGATCGGCTATCAGTATGGTTATATCGGATACAACGCGACCGTGATGAATACAGTATTGGTGTTGTTAGTGGTTTTGGTGTATCTCATTCAGTTCTGTGGCGACCGCATCGTACGTGCTGTGTCCCATAAGTAAGCCAGCAATATCACAATATTAAGGAAAGGATATGTCTTTCAGATTCAAGAAAATTGCCGCTGTGGGTGCACTGATTGGCGCGATTGCGCTGGCAGGATGCGATCAAAAAGAGAAAGATCCTAACCATATCAAAGTCGGCGTGATTGTCGGCGCTGAGCAGCAGGTTGCTGAAGCCGCGCAGAAAGTCGCTAAAGATAAGTATGGTCTGGACGTTGAGCTGGTGACCTTCAACGACTACGTCCTGCCGAACGAAGCGCTGAGCAAAGGCGACATCGACGTTAACGCCTTCCAGCATAAGCCTTATCTGGATCAGCAGATCAAGGATCGTGGCTACAAACTGGTGTCCGTTGGTAACTCCTTCGTTTACCCGATTGCAGGCTACTCCAAGAAGATCAAATCACTGGACGAGCTGCAGGATGGCGCACAGATCGCGATTCCCAACGATCCGACCAACCTGGGACGTACCCTGCTGCTGCTGCAGAAAGTGGGTCTGATCAAACTGAAAGAGGGTACTGGCCTGCTGCCGACCGCGCTGGACATCACCGAGAATCCAAAGCATCTGAAAATTGTTGAGCTGGAAGCGCCTCAGCTGCCACGCTCACTGGACGATCAGCAAATCGCGCTGGCGGTGATCAACACCACTTACGCCAGCCAGATCGGCCTGACGCCTGCCAAAGATGGTATTTTCGTCGAAGATAAAGATTCACCTTACGTGAACCTGATCGTGGCGCGCGAAGATAACAAAGATGCGGAAAACGTGAAGAAATTCGTGCAGGCTTACCAGTCTGACGAAGTCAACGAAGCCGCGAACAAAGTCTTCAACGGCGGCGCCGTGAAAGGCTGGTAATTCAGCGATTCATCTCCCTGAGGGCGGCGCGATGCCGCCCTTTCTGTTACTGGCCCCCCTCACCGACTTGTTATTTATTCTTGTCCTTGTTTCAATAACGCCACTTTTTTGAAACCTGAGGATGTTGCCATGCGTTTTTTACCGCTCTGCTTGTTAGCATTGATGCTGACAGGGTGTGTTCATGAGTATCACCCGATAAGCAGCGCACCGTCCCGGCCGCAGCCATCCAGTGAACCGACCCGCAAACCTGCGGCACGTCCGGCTCCGGTTAAGCTCTATACCGACGCCGCCGATCTGGTCAGCAAACCCTTCCGCGATCTCGGCGAAGTCTCCGCTGAAGATTGCCAGCTCAGCAACCAGAACTCGCCAGCCAATATCGCCACTGCCCGTAAACGCCTGCAGATCAAAGCGTCACAGATGAAAGCGAATGCGGTACTGCTCCATAAGTGTGAAATCGTGACCGGCACGCCAGGCTGCTATCGCCAGGCGGTATGTCAGGGCTCTGCACTCAAAGTCAGCAATCAATGAGTGAATTTGCCTTCGCGCAGATTGGGGTGATCCGTTCCCCCTGGAAGGAGAAGTTTGCCGTTCCGCGCCAGCCCGGCCTGGTTCAGGATGGCGTCGGCGAACTCCACCTGCAGGCGCCCTACAATCAGCCGGAGGCGGTGCGCGGGCTGGAAGATTTCAGCCATCTCTGGCTGCTGTTTGTCTTCCATCAGACGATGGCGGGCGGCTGGCGTCCGACCGTTCGTCCTCCGCGGCTGGGCGGCAATGCGCGGATGGGGGTGTTTGCCACCCGCTCGACGTTCCGTCCGAATCCCATCGGCATGTCGCTGGTCGAGCTTAAGGGGATCAGGCTTGAAAAACAGCAGGTGATCCTGCAGCTGGGCAGTCTGGATCTGGTCGACGGCACCCCGGTAGTGGATATCAAGCCCTACCTGCCCTTTGCCGAAGCCGTGCCCGATGCCCGTGCGGGTTTTGCCCCGACGGCCCCGGCGGCGGATATGCCGGTGCGTTTTTCCGCGCAGGCGCAGCAGCAGCTTCAGCAGCAGTCGCGCTATCCCGAGCTGGCCCGTTTTATCTGTGAGGTGCTGGCTCAGGATCCCCGTCCCGCTTATCGCAAGGGCGAAACCCTGGATCGGGAATATGCGGCCTGGCTGATGGATTTTAATGTCCGCTGGCGTGTTGATGATGCCGGCACGGAAGTGATCGCTATCGACCCGCGTTAAAACCCGCTTTTGAGCCGGTGATCTCACTGGTACACTAGCCGCCAGCAAAATTCTGTCTGTGACTTTCCGATTAACTGGAACCGTAATCAATGCGCACTACTCAATATCTGCTCTCTACTCAGAAAGAGACGCCTTCCGACGCTGAAGTGATCAGCCACCAGCTGATGCTGCGCGCCGGTATGATCCGCAAACTGGCTTCCGGCCTCTACACCTGGTTACCGACCGGGGTTCGCGTACTGAAAAAAGTTGAAAACATCGTTCGCGAAGAGATGAACAACGCGGGCGCGGTTGAGATTTTAATGCCGGTTGTGCAGCCCGCCGACCTGTGGCAGGAGAGCGGTCGCTGGGAGGAGTATGGCCCGGAACTGTTGCGCATCGCGGATCGCCACGAGCGTCCGTTCGTGCTGGGTCCGACGCATGAAGAGGTGGTCACTGACCTGATCCGCAATGAGCTGAGCTCTTATAAGCAGCTGCCGCTCAATCTGTATCAGATTCAGACCAAATTCCGCGATGAAGTGCGCCCGCGTTTCGGTGTGATGCGCTCACGCGAATTCACCATGAAAGATGCTTACTCCTTCCACGTTTCGCAGGAATCGCTGCAGGAAACCTACGATGCGATGTACCGTGCCTATAGCCAGATCTTCAGCCGGATGGGGCTGGATTTCCGCGCCGTGCAGGCCGACACCGGCTCAATCGGCGGCAGCGCTTCGCATGAGTTCCAGGTTCTGGCCCAGAGCGGTGAAGATGATGTGATCTTCTCTACCGAGTCAGACTACGCCGCCAACATCGAGCTGGCCGAAGCCGTTGCGCCAGCGGGTGAACGTGCAGCCCCTTCACAGGCGATGACCCTGGTCGAGACGCCAGACGCAAAAACCATCGCGGAACTGGTCGAGCAGTTCAGTGTGCCGGTAGAAAAAACCGTGAAAACGCTGATTGTGAAAGGCGCCGAAGAGAGCGGTCATGCGCTGGTTGCCCTGCTGGTTCGCGGCGATCATCAGCTCAACGAAATCAAAGCGGAGAAGTCGGCTATCGTCGCGTCACCGCTGGTGTTCGCGACAGAAGAAGAGATTCGCGCCGCCGTGGGTGCCGGACCTGGCTCAATCGGCCCGGTAGGCCTGCAGATGCCAATCATCGCTGACCGTACCGTGGCGAAGATGAGTGATTTCAGTGCCGGTGCTAACGTCGACGGTAAGCACTACTTCGGCATCAACTGGGAGCGCGATCTGCCGCTGGCCAGCGTTGCCGATATCCGTAACGTGGTTGAAGGCGATTTAAGCCCGGATGGCAAAGGCACGCTGCAGATCAAACGCGGCATCGAAGTGGGTCATATTTTCCAGCTCGGCACCAAATATTCTGACGCGCTGAAAGCCTCTGTACAGGGCGAAGATGGCCGTAACCAGGTGATGAGCATGGGCTGCTACGGCATCGGCATCACCCGCGTAGTCGCGGCTGCGATTGAGCAGAACCACGACGAGCGCGGCATCATCTGGCCGGACGCGCTGGCACCTTTCGAGGTTGCTATTCTGCCGATGAATATGCAGAAATCGTTCCGCGTAAAAGAGCTGGCGGAAGAGCTGTATGCCACTCTGCGCGCTAAAGGCGTTGAGGTGATCCTGGATGACCGTAAAGAGCGTCCGGGCGTGATGTTCGCAGATATGGAACTGATCGGTGTGCCCCACACCATCGTCATCGGCGATCGCAATCTCGACAACCAGGAGATTGAATATAAATCCCGTCGTGGCGGCGAGAAGCAGATGATCAAGCAGGATGAAATCGTTGCGTTCCTGCTGAAGGCGCTGAATAAGTAAGTTCCTGGCCCGGGTCAGCGCGGGCTGAATCCGGCCGCAACGGATGCGTTCAACGCGAAGGGCATGGGATCAGAAGAGGAAAGTGGCCATAGAGAGTTTCAGCCACGTTCGGATCTGACCCGGCTCCCTGAGGGGATCTCTTCGTGGCTCGCCCTGCCGTGATACGTTCTCTGACGCCTCCTCTGTGGGGCGTTTTTTATTGCACTTTGCCGCGCATCGCTTTGGTCGTGCTGCGACGCGCTTTGCCTTCCAGACGACGCTCTTTCGACGCGCGGGTTGGCCGCGTGGCGCGACGCGCTTTTTCCACCGTGCTCAGTTCGCGGATCAGATTGACCAGACGCTGCAGCGCCGCTTCGCGATTCATCTCCTGACTGCGATACTCCTGCGCCTTGATCACCACCACCCCCTCACCGGTAATCAGATGATGGCTGGCGGAGAGCAGCCGCTCTTTATAGAAGGCGGGCAGCGAAGAGGCAGCAATGTCAAAACGCAGATGAATAGCCGTGCTGGCTTTATTGACATGTTGTCCACCCGCGCCCTGCGCACGTATTGCCGTCAGCTCAATCTCACTGTCCGGGATCTCAACCAGACGGGACAGCATAATCATCGATCCCTTCCCCACTGCTTCATGACATCAACCTCTGATAACCTGTTCATCAACTTAACCTTTTGTGCTCCGGCGCTTTCCGCCTCAGCCAGCGGAATCTGTCACTTTAGCAGTGATTTGCGCACGCTTCCTGCTTTACACGGGCTGATTTCCTCCGAATGGCTATGATATAGTCGCCAGTTAACCAGGGTATTTACGCTCTGATGAGGAGGGCCATGTGCAAAATTATTGTGAGTTAGTTCGCCGGAAATATGCCGAAATCGGCAGCGGGGATTTAGGTTACATACCGGATGCGATTGGCTGCGCATTGAAGGCGCTTAATGATATTGCCGCAAATAGTGAGCTAAACTCTTCTGTCAGGGAACAGGCGGCCTGGGCCGCTGCTAACTTATTGGTGAGCGACTATGTTGATAAATGAAGCGTACCAACCCATCAATTGCGATGATTACGATAATCTGGAGCTCGCCTGCCAGAACAACTGGATGCTGTCGCTGGAAATGAAAGATGGCGAGCAGCTGAAGGCTAAGGCCAGAGAGATCTTCTCGCGCAAGAACGTCGAATATCTCTCTATCGATCTGGCCAGTGAACATCGTGATTTACGTCTCGACCATATCGCCAGCTTCACCCACCCTGAGCTGGGTACGGTGGTTGTCAGCGCCGAGTAATCCACGCACCTCGGGCGGGAGCTTCCCGCCCGGTTAATCTCCGGGCTGTAATGACCCGTAGTACGCCGCCAGATCCGCCATGTCGCTGTCGCTCAATCCCGCCACAAACGCTTTCATCACCTCAGCCTGACCACCATTGCGCTCGCCCTTTTTGTAAGCCTGCAACGCCAGTTCCAGATAGGCAGCATTCTGCCCGGCCAGATTCGGATAGATCGGCGCCGCGGCTTTTCCTTGTGCGCCATGACAGGCCAGGCAACTGCCCGCTTTCTCTGCGCCGCGCTGAGCGTCACCCGCCGCCCACACCGGCAGGGTGATGGCGACCAGAGAAACGATAAGCCACTGTTTCATTCTTCTTCTCCCGGACCGGACGCCCGATCCCACACCACCTGCCAGCCCGGCGCATCAATGGCCGCGCCTTCACGGGTAACGAAGAGGTCCGGGGCAGAGATCAGCGTCTGGTTGTAAAAAATTAACGGCAGCCGGTCGCGCTGCCACGGCGGTATCTGTAACGCCTGCCACACCTTTTTCATCTCCCTGCCGCCATGGCGTCCCGCCAGATGGACGTGGCCCTGAGCATGAAACCGCACGCTGACCTGCTCATCCGGCCGCGGAAAGCGCAACTGGCCCACCGCCTGGCTGGCGCGCAACGAGCCGAGGTGCTGCGGTAGCGTCAGCGGCTGGCTGAGATCGGGCCATGCCAGCACGCGGTCGCGCAGTGACGCCTGCAACGGCAGCCAGTAGAGCTGCTGGCGGTAACGCCGCACTTCAGCCTGGCCCAGCCTTAGCCGCGGCTGCGCATCTTCCCGGCTCGCCATCACTTCCTCCTGGATACGTTTCAGCGCATCGCGGGAGGGCATCGCCCCGCCCTGCCCGGCGATCCAGCGGCGTAATAAGGCATTCGCCCGCGGCTCACTCATGCGCAGCAGCGGCGTAAAACAGAGGCTGCCGTCTGGCTGGATCAGCGCGGACAGCGCGTCGGCCAGCAGCTCATCCAGCAACTGCTCCTGCTCGCTGCACAACGCCGCACTTCGGGCGGCTGCGGCGGCAAAATGTGGCCAGCGCTGATGGAGTGCAGGCAGCAGCTGCTGCCGCAGGAAATTGCGGTCGTAGCGAAGATCCTGATTGCTCTCATCCTCGATCCAGACCAGCTGATGACGATCGGCGTAGGCTTCAAGCACCTGTCGCGACTGATTCAGCAGCGGACGAACCAGCGGATGCGATCCCAGCATGCGCCTTGCGGGCATCGCCGCCAGTCCGGCTGGCCCACTGCCACGCTTCAGCGCCAGCAGAAAGGTTTCGCACTGGTCATCGAGATGCTGCGCGGTGAGTAGTATCTCGCCCGGTTGCAGTGCCGCACTCAGCGCCTGATAGCGCGCAGCACGGGCCGCCGCTTCGATGCCGCTGTCGCGGCCATCCACGCTGACGCGCAGAACGTCACACGGCAGCTGCCACTCCGCACAGCGCGCCTGACAGTGGGCCGCCCAGCGATCGGCATTCGGGCTGAGTCCATGATGCACATGCAGTGCCCGCAGAGACGACTCGGGATGCTGCTGCTGCCAGGCGCGAAGCTGGTGCAGCAGCACGGTGGAGTCGAGTCCACCGCTGAAGGCGACCACCAGCGCGGCACCGGATGGCAACAGGGCATCAAAAGCGGGAGCAGACATGACAGAATCCAGACGATCGGGCCACCGGATGTGGCCCGCTGAGCGCGCTATTTTACGCCTGATAAAGCTCCAGCGGCAAACCGTCCGGATCGGCAAAGAACGTGCACGCTTTACCCGTCAGTTCGTCGATGCGGATGGGTTCGCAGATCACCCCTTTGTCGGCCAGGGCCGCAACGGCGGCGGCGACATCCGGCACGGTAAAGGCCAGGTGCCGCAGCCCGCACGCTTCAGGATGCGAGACGCGGGCCGGGGGTTCAGGAAACGAGAACAGCTCAATGGTATAGCGATCCTGCAGGGCCAGATCGCCCTTCCAGGAGTCGCGTGCTTCGCGGTAATGCTCGCCCATCAGGCGAAACCCCAGCACGTCACAGTAGAAGGCTTTGCTGCGTGCGTAATCGGAGGCAATGATAGCGATGTGGTGAATAGCGGTTAACTGCAACATGGTTAATATCCTGATACGGGCAGGCGATCCGCAGACCGCCTGCTGCTGAGCGTCATCTGACGATTATTCGGGGTTATTTTTCAGCACACGGACGCGATACTCACCCTCTTCCGTCAGGGTCGCGCCGTGAATATCGGTTTCGAAGCCCGGATAGTGCCGGCCGATGCTGCACAGCATCAGCAGGAAATCGAGCACCGCGCGGCTTTTTTCGGTGATCATCTCTCCCGGCATTACCAGCGGCACGCCTGGCGGGTAAGGCAGAATCATGTTGGCCGAGACCCGGCCCACCAGCGCGCTGAGATCCACCGTTTCGATATTGCCTCTGACCTGCTGCTGGAAAGCCTGGTGCGGCGTCATCTTCATTTCGGGCAGCACATCAAAAGCCTGTAGCATCAGCCGGGGCAGATCGTGATGGCGGATCAGCTGATGGATCCCCTGCGCCAGCGTCTGAATCCGCATGTTGCGATAGAAATCGGGATCTTCCGCGTAGAGATCCGGCAGCATGTTTTTGACCCGCAGATTGAGATCGTAGGCGCGCTTGAACTCGGTCAGGCCACGCAGCACGCTCATCGCCTTGGTTTTATCGATGCCGATGCTGAACAGGAACAGCAGGTTATAGGGACCAGTTTTCTCCACCACGATGCCGCGCTCGTCGAGAAACTTCGCCACCAGCGCCGCCGGGATCCCCTCTTCCGCCATCTCACCCAGCTCGCTCATGCCCGGCGTCAGGATCGTCACCTTGATCGGATCGAGATACATATGATCGCGATCGGCCTGCGTGAAACCGTGCCACGCTTCGTCGCCCGGCTGGATCGGCCAGCACTGTGCTTCATCGATCTCTTCCGGCTGCCAGATATCGAAGAACCAGCTGTCGGACTCTTCCCGCAGGCGCTGGATCTCACGACGGAAGTGCAGCGCCCGCTCCACCGAACGATTGATCAGCCGTCTGCCGGGATTACCACGCAGCATTGCGGCGGCCGTTTCAATCGACGAGACGATGGCGTAATTGGGCGAGGTGGTGGTGTGCATCATATAGGCTTCGTTAAAGGTCTGTTCGTCGTAGTCGCCTTTAATGTGAATCAGCGAAGCCTGCGAAAACGCGGCCAGCAGTTTATGGGTCGACTGCGTTTCATAGACCACTTTACCCGGAATGCGATCGCCGCTCATGCCGCTTTTACCGGTATAGATCGGATGGAAATTGGTGTAAGGCACCCAGGCCGAATCGAAATGAATCGACGGCACATCGAGCGTCTCCTTGATGTACTGCGTGTTATAGAGCAGCCCGTCATAGGTCGAGTTAGTGATCACCGCATGCACCGGCCAGCTGGCGCGATCGGTGGCGGCCACTTTCCTGGCGATGCTCTCGCGGGTGAACTCCTGTTTTGGAATGCCGCCCAGGATCCCCAGTGCATTGCGGGTTGGTTTCAGCCAGACAGGGATCAGATCGCTCATCATCAGCAAATGGGTCAGCGACTTATGGCAGTTGCGGTCGATCAGCACCGTGCTGCCGGCAGAGGCGGCATACATCCCGACGATCTTATTCGACGTGGAGGTGCCGTTGGTCACCATGTAGCTCTGCTCGGCGCCAAAGGTGCGGGCGATATACTCTTCGGCTTCCAGATGCGGGCCGGTGTGATCCAGCAGCGATCCCAGCTCGGTGACGGAAATGGAGATGTCTGACTTCAGGGTGTTCGCCCCAAAGAAATCGTAGAACAGACAGCCAACCGGGCTCTTCTGAAAGGCCGTGCCCGCCATATGTCCCGGCGTACAGAAGGTATATTTCCCCTCTTTCACATAGGTGAACAGCGCCCGGGTCAGCGGTGGCGTAATGTGTTCGATGTAATCATCCGTGTACTGGCGGATATGCAGCGCGATATCGTCGGCGGCATTCAGCGCATACTCGAAGAAGTGCAGCGGCATGCGGATCTCATTGATACTGATGTCCATCTGCGAGTGGGTGTTGATAAATGCGTAGAGTGGCAGGTATTCGTTGAGCTGATTGATCTCGCCGCACAGTTCCGGACTGTTGTGCGCATCCCAGTCGAAGATGACGCCACTGATACGCGGATTGTGCTCGATCAGTTTCAGCAGGTCGTCACTGTTCTTTGGGTATAGCAGCTGGAAGCCTTGCAGATTTAACGCCGCGTCGAGTTCGCGTAACGGTTCATCTTTATAAAACACGCCGTGCGCGCCCATGATCGCCAGAATATTCAAAGCCCTCTCCCTGATTGTGATGGAACCGATCAAGCATAACCGCTAACCCGCGGAAGGTGTAGCCAGAGGGCGATCGGATGGCGCTGAAAAAGGGGGAGCAGATGTGGCGGTAAACCGGAGGCATAAAAAAAGCGGACCGGAGTCCGCTATTAAGGCGACGAGGAATCAGGCGTAGCCGTAGCTCATCAGGCGCTGATAACGACGGTCCAGCAGCTCTTCCGTGCTGAGTTCGTCGAGTTCGGCCAGATCGGCCAGCAGCTGCTGTTTCAGCGACTGCGCCATATCGACCGGACGGCGGTGCGCGCCACCCAGAGGCTCCGGGATCACGGCGTCAATCAGCTTCAGCTCTTTCAGACGGTTAGCGGTGATACCCATCGCTTCTGCGGCCAGCGGGGCTTTGTCCGCGCTCTTCCACAGAATTGAGGCACAGCCTTCCGGCGAGATAACGGAATAGGTGCTGTACTGCAGCATATTCACTTTATCACCCACGCCGATCGCCAGCGCACCGCCAGAACCGCCCTCACCGATGACCGTACAGATCACCGGCACTTTCAGGCCAGACATTTCACGCAGGTTGCGGGCAATCGCTTCAGACTGTCCACGCTCTTCCGCGCCCACGCCCGGATACGCACCCGGGGTGTCGATGAAGGTGATAACCGGCATGTTGAAACGCTCAGCCATCTCCATCAGGCGCAGCGCTTTGCGATAGCCTTCCGGTGCGGGCATGCCGAAGTTACGGCGGATTTTCTCTTTGGTCTCGCGCCCTTTCTGGTGGCCGATGATCATCACCGGACGGCCATCAAGGCGCGCAATGCCGCCCACAATCGCTTTGTCATCCGCATAAGCGCGGTCGCCCGCCAGCTCATCGAAATCGTCAAACGCATTGCGGACGTAGTCAAAGGTATAAGGACGCAGAGGGTGGCGCGCCAGTTGAGCGATCTGCCATGCGCCTAAATCGGCGAAGATTTTACGGGTCAGCTCAACGCTTTTCTCGCGCAGACGCTGAACTTCTTCATCCAGATTAACGTGTTTATCATCCTGACGACCAATCGACGTCAGCGAATCGATCTTCGCTTCCAGTTCTGCAATTGGCTGTTCAAAATCCAGGTAATTAAGACTCATAATGTTCCTGTTCTAGTCAAACTCCAGTTCCACCTGCTCCGATCCAATCAGCGAGCGCAGATCGTTAAGTAAACGATCGCTGGGCGAAATTCGCCACGCTGCACCAAAGCGCAGCTTCGCTCGCGCGTCGGCTCTCTGATAATAGAGATGCACCGGAATAGTCCCTGAGCGATGAGGTTCCAGGGACTGACGGAGTCGGTTTAATAGCTGGTCATCAATTTGCCTGTCCGTCAGCGAGATAGCAAGTCCGCGCGCGTATTTTTCGCGCGCTTCGTCGATGTCCATGACTTCACGGGCGGTCATTTTAAGGCCACCGCTGAAGTCATCAAAGCTGACCTGTCCGCTGACGATCAGGATTCGGTCTTTCTCCAGCAGCTGCTGGTATTTATCTAACGCATCGGTAAATAACATCACCTCAAGACGACCGGAACGATCGTCCAGAGTACAGATACCAATTCGGTTGCCGCGTTTGGTCACCATTACCCGCGCCGCGATCACCAAACCGGCCGCCACGGTAATTTTACCCCGATCGGTAGGATGCATATCTTTCAGCCGCACCCCGCCAACGTAACGCTCAATTTCTTTCAGATACTGGTTGATCGGATGGCCGGTGAGATAGAGTCCCAGCGTTTCCCGTTCACCATCCAGTTGCACCTGTTCGGGCCACGGCGTCACGCTGGCGTAGGATTTCTCGATCTGCTCCGGCTCTTCAGCCAGCACGCCAAACATGTCTGCCTGACCGATCGCTTCCGCTTTCGCGTGCTGATCGGCCGCTTTCAGTGCGTCGCCGAGCGAACTCATCAGCGCCGCGCGGTGCGGTCCGAGGCGGTCAAAGGCCCCGGACATAATCAGTTTTTCCATCACCCGGCGGTTAATCTTTTTGGTGTCGGTACGGGCGCAGAGATCAAACAGCTCCCGGAAGTAACCGCCTTCGTTTCGTGCGTCGATGATCGCCTCGATCGGACCTTCACCCACGCCCTTGATCGCGCCGATGCCGTAAACGATTTCGCCCGCGTCGTTGACATGGAAGGGGTAAAGACCGGAGTTGATATCGGGCGGCAGGACCTTCAGCCCCATGCGCCAGCACTCATCTACCAGCCCCACCACTTTCTCGGTGTTGTCCATATCCGCGGTCATCACGGCGGCCATGAACTCGGCCGGATAGTGCGCCTTCAGCCACAGCGTCTGATAGGAGACCAGGGCGTAAGCCGCAGAGTGTGACTTGTTAAAGCCGTAACCTGCAAATTTTTCTACCAGATCGAAGATCTTCATCGACAGTTCGCCGTCGATCCCCATGCTTTCGGCACCGTCGCGGAACACCGATCGCTGCTTGGCCATCTCCTCGGGTTTCTTTTTCCCCATGGCGCGACGCAGCATATCTGCGCCGCCCAGGGTATACCCGGAGAGCACCTGCGCGATCTGCATCACCTGCTCCTGATAGAGGATGATGCCGTAGGTCGGTTCCAGAACCGGTTTCAGGCTTTCATGCTGCCACTGGATATCGGGATAGGAGATCGCCTCCCGGCCATGCTTACGGTCGATGAAGTTATCTACCATGCCGGACTGCAGCGGGCCAGGACGGAACAGCGCCACCAGGGCGATCATATCTTCGAAGCAGTCGGGCTTCAGACGTTTGATCAGATCTTTCATGCCGCGCGATTCAAGCTGGAATACCGCCGTGGTTTCCGAGCGCTGCAGCATATCGAAGCTTTTCTTATCATCCAGCGGGATAGAGGCGATGTCGATCGGCTCCAGCCCCTGCTTTTCCCGGCGCGGGTTGATCATCTTCAGCGCCCAGTCGATGATGGTCAGCGTACGCAGCCCCAGGAAGTCGAACTTCACCAGGCCGGCATATTCCACATCGTTTTTATCGAACTGGGTCACCGGGAACTGGCCATGCTCATCGCAGTAGAGCGGCGCAAAATCGGTAATCTTTGTGGGCGCAATCACCACGCCGCCCGCATGTTTCCCGGCGTTACGCGTGACCCCTTCCAGCTTGCGCGCCATGTCGATCAGCGCCTTCACCTCTTCGTCTGCGTCATACATCGCAGGCAGCTGCGGTTCCGCAATAAAGGCTTTTTCCAGCGTCATGCCGGGATCGGGCGGGATCAGTTTTGAGATGCGATCCACAAAGCCGTAGGGGTGCCCCAGCACGCGGCCGACGTCGCGGATAACCGCTTTCGCCGCCATGGTACCGAAGGTGATGATCTGAGAAACCGCTTCACGTCCGTACATATCGGCGACGTGCTCAATGACCTGGTCACGCTTCTCCATACAGAAGTCGACGTCGAAGTCGGGCATTGATACACGTTCCGGGTTCAGGAAACGTTCGAACAGCAGGTCAAATTCCAGCGGATCGATATCGGTGATTTTCAGCGCATAGGCCACCAGTGAACCGGCACCGGAACCACGGCCCGGTCCGACCGGCACGCCGTTATCCTTCGACCACTGGATAAACTCCATTACGATCAGGAAGTAGCCGGGGAATCCCATCTGGTTGATAACGTTAAGCTCAACCTCCAGACGTTCATCATATTCCGGGCGTTTTGCCGCGCGCTCGGCTTCGTCCGGGAACAGGAACTCAAGACGCTCTTCCAGCCCCTCGCGGGATTTCACCACCAGATAATCTTCGGTGGTCATGTCACCGGTCGGGAACTGCGGCAGGAAGTACTCGCCCAGCCGGACCGTGACGTTACAACGCTTAGCAATCTCTACGCTGTTTTCCAGCGCTTCCGGGATGTCCGAGAAAAGCTCGCACATCTCCGCTTCGCTGCGCATATATTGCTGAGGACTGTAGTTGCGCGGACGTTTGGGATCGTCCAGCGTATAGCCGTCGTGGATGGCGACGCGGATCTCATGCGCATCAAAGTCTTCGGCGTTGATAAAGCAGACTTCGTTGGTGGCGACCACCGGGATGCCTTCAGCAATCGCCAGTTCCACGGCCGCGTGCAGATAACTTTCTTCATCCTGACGGCCGGTGCGGATCAGTTCCAGGTAGTAGCGATCGGGGAAGTGCTGCTGATAGAAGGCCAGGCATTGTGACACCAGAGCGCTGTTGCCCCGCAGCAGGCTGCGGCCCACGTCGCCACGTCGCCCACCTGAGAGCAGAATCAGCCCTTCCTGCAGCTCAATCAGCCAGTCGCGATCGATAACCGGCCCGTCCACGCCGTAGCCGCGCTGATAGGCGCGGGAGATCAGCAGCGTCAGATTCTGATAGCCGGTATTGTTCGCCGCCAGTACGGTGAGCTGGGTAAGTTCATCCCCCATCAGCTCGCTGGCGACGTTGAAGTCGGCACCGATGACCGGTTTTATCCCTGCGCCGTGTGCGCCACCGTAAAATTTGACCAGCCCACAGAGGTTGGTGAAGTCGGTAATGGCGATAGCGGGCATGCCAAGCGCAGCCGCCTTCTTGATCAGCGGCCCGGTTTTCGCCAGGCCATCAACCATTGAATAGTCACTGTGGACACGCAGATGTATAAAACGGGGTTCAGCCATATCAGTTTCCGGTTAAAACAGCGTCAGGCTATTACAGCGTCAGGGGCTGGCGCGCAGCCAGGACTTCAGCATCGAGCAGTGCATTGCGAACGGGCGCAAAACTGCGACGGTGATGCGGCGTGGCGCCATGTTGCGTCAGTTTTTCCATATGCAGCGCGGTCGGATAACCTTTGTGCTGCGCAAAACCATACTCCGGGAACAGCCGATCGAGTTCGGCCATTTCGCGGTCGCGCGACACTTTGGCGATGATCGACGCCGCGCTGATTTCGGCCACCAGACTATCCCCTTTCACCACCGCCTGGGAAGGCATCGGCAGCGCCGGGCAGCGATTTCCATCGATCAGCACATAGTCCGGCTGGATCGACAGGCCCGCCACGGCGCGCTGCATCGCCAGCATAGTGGCATGCAGAATATTGAGCTGGTCGATCTCCTCAGGCTCTGCACGGCCCAGGCTCCAGGCCAGCGCCTTCTCTTTGATCTCGTCATACAGCGCCAGACGGCGCTTTTCCGACAGTTTCTTCGAGTCGGCCAGCCCGGCAATCGGATTCGCCGGGTCGAGGATCACGGCCGCGGTGACGACCGCACCCACCAGCGGCCCACGCCCCACTTCGTCCACACCCGCAATCAGGCTGGCAACAGGGTAGATAAAATCAGGCATTCACCAGCTCCAGTACCGCATCCGCTGCCTGCTCATCGGCGTTCCAGCGGATCTGTTGATGTAATTCATGAAACGTCTGCAGCAGCGTTTCGCGTTCAGGCCCGGCGTGCAGCAGCGGATCTAACGCCGCCGCCAGCGCTTCAGGCTGACACGCATCCTGCAGTAACTCTTTGACCAGCTCACGCCCGGCCAGCAGATTCGGCAGCGAGACGTAAGGCGTTTTGACCAGCCGTTTCGCCAGCCAGAACGTGGCAGGCTTCATACGATACCCCACCACCATCGGACATTTTGCCAGCATGCACTCCAGAGCGGCAGTGCCGGATGCCAGCAGTGCGGCATCGCTCGCGATCATCGCCTCCCGGCCCTGCCCATCCAGCAGATGCATTGGCAGCTCCGGTGCCGTTACGGCCTTGATCTTCTCAAACTGTTCGCGACGGCGGGCATTCACCAGCGGCACCACGATCTCCAGCGCCGGATAGTGACGACGCAGCAGGCGGGCCGTTTTCAGGAAGTCCGCGCTGAGCATCTCCACTTCCGCGCCGCGGCTGCCCGGCAACAGGGCTAGACAGAGCGCATCGTCGGCGATCCCCAGATGGCGCCGGGCGGCCAGCTTATCGGGCTGCAGCGGCATCGCATCCGCCATCGTATGACCGATAAAGCGGCAGGGAACGTTAAAACGATCGTAGAAGGCTTTTTCAAACGGCAGGAATGCCAGCACCAGATCGGTATTGCGGCCGATCTTGAAGACGCGCTTTTGCCGCCATGCCCACACCGAAGGGCTGACATAGTGGATGGTGCAGATGCCCGCGCGTTTGAGGTTGCCTTCCAGCGTGATATTAAAATCGGGCGCATCAATCCCGACAAAGACGTCGGGCCGGAGTGCGGTGAAACGCTGCGTCAGATCGCGGCGGATGTTCAGCAGCCGCCGCAGGCGGCCCAGCACCTCGACGATCCCCATCACCGCCAGCTCTTCCATCTCATACCAGGCTTCGCACCCTTCCGCCTGCATCAGCGGCCCCGCCACACCCACGAAGCGTGCATCCGGATGACGGGCTTTCAGGGCACGGATCAGACCGGCACCAAGAATATCGCCGGAGGTTTCTCCGGCGACCAGGGCAATCGTTAAAGGACGCGCTGACATGGATTAACGGATTAATCCACGGGTAGAACGGCTGAAGAAGTCGTAGAAAGGCTGCACTTCGCTGTGCTGCTGCGCGATGGCTTCGATCTCTGGCTTCACTTCCTCCAGCGTTCTGCCGCTGCGGTAGAGCAGCTTGTAGGCGTTGCGGATAGCGTGCAACGACTCTTTGCTGAAGCCACGGCGCTTGAGACCTTCGATATTGATCCCGAACGGCGTCGCGTGGTTGCCCTGCGCAATCACGTAAGGCGGGACATCCTGTGCCACGCCGGAACAGCCGCCAACCATCACATGCGCACCGATGGTGCACCACTGATGGACCGCTGTCATGCCGCCAATAATGGCGAAATCATCGACCGTGACGTGACCACCCAGGGTGGCGTTGTTCGCGAAGATGCAGCGGTTGCCAATCACGCAGTCATGCGCGATGTGGACGTTTACCATCAGCAGATTATCGCTGCCCACCGTGGTGACATGGCCACCCTGGGTGGTGCCACGATGAATCGTCACGCTTTCACGGATGCGGTTGCGATCGCCGATCTCAACCCGTGTTGGCTCACCGGCATATTTCAGATCCTGATTCACTTCACCGATCGAGGCGAACTGATAGATCTGGTTATCTTTGCCGATACGCGTGTGGCCGTTCACCACAACGTGTGACTTCAGTACCGTTCCTTCACCGATCTCAACATTCGCGCCAATAAAGCAAAACGGGCCAATGTGAACACGGGCGCCAATGACAGCGCCCTCTTCGATGACAGAACTGGGATGGATAGTGGCGGTTGGATCAATCACGAATTATGCCTCCCGGCTGCGGGCACACATCATGGTCGCTTCACAAACGATTTTACCGTCGACAGTCGCCACGCCTTTGAAGCGGGTCAGACCACGGCGGGTTTTCTCGAAAGTCACTTCCATGATCATTTGGTCGCCTGGTACCACAGGGCGTTTGAAACGGGCACTGTCGATACCGGCAAAGTAATAGAGTTCGCCTGGCTCCAGTTTACCCACGCTTTTAAACGCCAGAATACCGGTAGCCTGCGCCATCGCTTCCAGGATCAGAACGCCAGGAAAAATCGGTTTACCAGGGAAGTGCCCCTGGAAAAACGGTTCATTAACAGAAACGTTCTTCACT
>Ga0308156_1002033_pt1 | contig 19716 bp, 18 predicted proteins | sample PhyAR2_FD_201041 | JGI IMG/M metagenome (GOLD analysis project Ga0308156, IMG submission 201041) | Phyllosphere microbial communities from UC Gill Tract Community Farm, Albany, California, United States - DLSL A.R2 | ecosystem: Host-associated > Plants > Phyllosphere > Unclassified | place: USA... | reverse complement strand
TCGCGCTTCACCCGGAAGTGGCCGTGACCGTCAAGGTCAACGTCGCCCGCTCGCCGGAAGAAGCCGAGATGCAGGCGCAGGGCGTCGACGTCATGGCCTCGATGTTCGAGCGTGACGAAGCCGGCTTTACCGAGGATTACGATCCCAACGCAGAGCCCGGCGCCACCGCCGAGGTTCAGCCGGAGCAGGAAGAAGCGCAGGGCTGATCCCCAGCGCTTCGGCCTTCCGCCGAAAAGAGAAGGGGCCGTCCGGCATGTCCGGGCGGCCCTTTTTTGCGTCTTGGGAATGGTAACATGGAAGCGCGACACGGCAGCCGCGCTGAACGACGTTACGGGCAGGTCACACAGGCGCTGACGACGGCGGCCAGCGGGATCAAAGCGAAAATCAGCGGCATGATATGTTTCATGGTAAAATTGCCCGTCTGTCCAATGACCGATTAATACACGGCCAAGTGCAAAAGTTTCGTTACGATGAACGGCGAAGCGCAAAAAATCTCGACTCACCGCTCAATCGATACAGTTTATCGCACGTGGAAGGCTCAGATTAGAGTTGAAAGCGATCAGCATTGCACGGTTTTAGCCCCTCCCCTTTAGGGGAGGGGTTGGGGTGGGGCATCGCCATGGGCGTTTCGCTTGTGAAAGCGGGGGCCCCCCCCCCCCCCCCCCCCCACGGGGGGGGGGGGGGGGCGGTTCGAGTCCCCCCTCGCCATGGGCGTTTCGCTTGTGAAAGCGCCCCACCCCCGGCCCCTCCCCTGAAGGGGAGGGGTGAGCACAGTTGATCGTTTTCGACTCTAGCGTAGATCAGGCAAGATTTAACCCAATCGGTGACCTTTTCAGATCCTTCCTCATGGAGGCCAGCGCGGATGGCATGCCCTGCGAGTGGCGGCGGAACGACGGCTATCGAATTTCCATGAAGGCGGGGAGTTATAGCCTTCCCAGACGGTCGGCGGCGAAGGGAGAATCCAATGAGGCGCATATCTGCTACGACGGTGTCGATAGGAGCTTTCGCAATCGGCGCTTCGGCTCCGTTCGCCCTTTCCATCTTGATGATGCACGTGTCGTTCGACGACGGCGCGCGCATAGCCACGATCATGGCACCAGCCATATTGATGGCCGATCGATGGCCCGACCCGGCGATTCCGATCGTAAACGGCCTGCTTTATAGTTGCCTGGCCTGGGGCATCCGGTTCCTTCTGCCGCTTCGACGCCGATAGCCCTGGCTCTCTGGCCCCGACCGCGTTGCTGCCCCCTGTTCTCGAGGTCGCCGACTACTTCCGCCCGAACAGCTTTTCGATATCGCCATGCTGCAACTTCACCCAGGTCGGGCGGCCATGGTTGCACTGGCCGGAGTGCGGGGTGACTTCCATCTCGCGGAGGAGTGCGTTCATCTCGGCGACGGACAGGATGCGACCCGCGCGGACCGAGCCGTGACAGGCCATGGTCGCAGCGACATGGTCCAGCCGCTCGCGCAAGGACAGCGCCTGGTCGAAGGCCGCGAGTTCGTCGGCAAGGTCGGCGACCAGCCCCTTGGGATCGCTCTGCCCCAGCAATGCGGGCGTCGCGCGGACCAGCATCGCGGTCGGGCCGAAGCGTTCGAGGTCAAGGCCGAACTCGGACAGTTCCTCCGCCCGCGCCTCCAGGCGGTCACAGGCGGGTTCCTCCAGCTCGACCACTTCGGGGATCAGCATCGCCTGCGACGCCACCCGCCCGCCGGTCAGCGCGGCGCGCATCCGTTCCAATACCAGCCGTTCATGTGCGGCGTGCTGGTCGACCAGGACAAGCCCGTCCTCGGCCTCGGCGACGATATAGGTCTTGGCGACCTGCCCCCGTGCGACGCCCATCGGATATTGGCGGACCTCCGGCGGGGCCGCGAAGGCCGCTTCGGCGCGGGCGAGCGGCGGGGGAGCGGAAAAGCCGGGTCGCGGCGCGAACAGCGACTGGCGCTCCATCACCCGGGCCTCTGGCGCAGACGATGCCCAGTCATCGGCGACCGGCGCGCCCGTCAAGGGGGCCGACACGCTCTCCGTCTGCCACATGGCCAGCGCCGAGTCCGGCGGACGCTGGACGCTGCGATGGCCCGCTTCGTCCAGCGCGCGGCGCAGGCCCGAGACGATCATGCCCCGGATCAGCGCCGGATCGCGAAAGCGGACCTCGGTCTTGGCGGGGTGGACGTTCACATCGACTTCAGAGGGCGGCATGTCGAGGAACAGCGCGACGACCGCGTGGCGATCGCGTGGTAGCATCTCGGCATAAGCCCCTCGGATCGCGCCCATTAACAGGCGATCGCGGACCGGTCGGCCGTTGACAAACAGATATTGGTGGTCGGCGATCCCCCGGTTGAACGTGGGCAGCCCGGCAACGCCGCCCAGGCTCACGGCATCGCGAACCCAGTCGATCGCGACCGAATTCTCCGCCAGCGCGCGGTCGGTCAGACCCGCGACGCGCCCCGGCCGCTCCTCGCCCCCCGGCACGGTCAGCACGCGGCGACCGTCATGCTCCAGCGTGAAGGCGATATCCGGCCGCGCCATCGCCAGGCGACGCACCATGTCGAGACAGGCGGCATATTCCGAGCGCGGCGAGCGCAGGAACTTGCGGCGTGCGGGCACGCGCGCGAACAGGTCCTCGACCACGATGCGGGTGCCCGGCGGCACGGCGGCGGGGCCGTCGCGCAGCACCTCGCCATTGTCAACGACCCGGCTCCAGCCGTCGCTGCCCGCCGGGCGACTCTCGATCGTCACCCGCGCGACACTGGCGATGGAGGGGAGAGCTTCGCCCCGAAATCCGAGGGTTACGACCGATTCGATCGCCTCGTCCGGCAGCTTGGAAGTGCAGTGCCGCTCCAGCGCCAGCGCCATGTCCCCGGCCGACATGCCGCAACCGTCATCGGCCACCTCGATCCGGCCGATGCCGCCCTGCCCGATCGCCACGGCGATCCGGGTCGCGCCCGCATCGATGGAATTTTCGACCAGTTCCTTCAACGCACTGGCGGGCCTTTCCACCACTTCACCGGCCGCGATACGATTGACGAGATGGGGAGGCAGACGCCGTATTGACATGCGGCAAACCCTAGCCCAAGCGACGGCATCCCGCGACCCCGCAAATGACGGTGCAGGTGCCTTTGAAGGCTCTTGGGACGGCTCTTGGCGGCGGTTCGGGATATGAGTCCACGCCCACCCGGTCCATAGATGGAACGAAAGCTTCGATGCCCCTCCCCCGCTTCTTGAAATTCATGTCGCAAGACATGGCGATCGACCTCGGCACCGCGAACACCGTGGTCTATGTCCGCGGACGCGGCATCGTGCTGAACGAGCCGTCCGTCGTCGCGGTCGAGACGATCAACGGCATCAAGCGGGTCAAGGCGGTCGGCGACGACGCCAAGCTGATGATGGGCAAGACCCCCGGCAATATCGAGGCGATCCGCCCGCTTCGCGACGGCGTGATCGCGGACATCGACGTCGCCGAGCAGATGATCAAGCACTTCATTCTGAAGGTCCATGGCCCGCGCAAGTTCGCACGCTGGCCCGAAATCGTGATCTGCGTGCCCTCGGGTTCGACCAAGGTGGAACGCCGCGCGATCCGCGACGCCGCCTCGAACGCGGGCGCGAGCCAGGTCTTCCTGATCGAGGAGCCGATGGCGGCCGCGATCGGCGCCGACATGCCCGTGACAGAGCCGATCGGCTCGATGGTCGTCGATATCGGCGGCGGCACGACCGAAGTCGCCGTGCTGAGCTTGCGCGGCCTGGCCTATACCACGAGCGTGCGCGTCGGCGGCGACAAGATGGACGAGTCCATCGTATCCTATGTGCGCCGCAACCATAACCTGCTGATCGGCGAAGCCACCGCCGAGCGTATCAAGCAGGAAGTCGGCATTGCACGTCCCCCCGCGGACGGCATCGGCGTGACCATCCAGATCAAGGGCCGCGACCTCGTCAACGGGGTGCCCAAGGAAATCCAGATCAACCAAGGCCAGATCGCCGAGGCGCTGTCCGAGCCGGTCGCGACCATCGTCGAGGGCGTCCGTGTCGCCCTGGAGAACACCGCGCCCGAACTGGCCGCCGATATCGTCGACCAGGGCATCGTCCTGACCGGCGGCGGCGCGCTGCTGGAAGGGCTGGACGAGGTGCTGCGCGACGAAACCGGTCTGCCGGTGACGGTGGCGGAGGATCCGCTGACCTGCGTGGCGCTGGGCACCGGCCGCGCGCTGGAAGACCCGATGTATCGCGGCGTCCTGCTGAACGGCTAACCTCCAGCATAAGGGGACCGGCGCATGGCGCCCGCCCGCGACCGTCGCACCGGTTTCTCGCGACGGCGGCAATATGGAGCTTTCCTGGCCTATGTGCTCGCGGTGGCGGGTGCGGTGGTGGGTGCGGTGCTGCTTGTCGCATCGACCTTCAACCCGCCCGCCTTTGCCGCCCTGCGCATGACGCTGGGCAGCGTGACCGCGCCCATCTCCGGCACGTTCGTGGCGATCGGGGACGCGATCAGCGGCGTGCCCGATACGATCGGTCATTATTTCTTCGTCCATTCCGAAAATGACCGGCTGCGCGCCGAACTCGAACAGTCGCGCAAGGTCCTGCTGACGGCGCGGACGATCGCCCATGACAACCGCCGCCTGCGCCGGTTGCTGGCGGTGCGCGATCGCACGCCCGATACCGTCGTGACCGCGCGGCTGGTCAGCTCGACCGGGGCCAGCGGCCGCCGCTTCGCGCTGCTCAACGCAGGCCGCTGGCAGGGCGTGGAACCCGGCATGGCGGTGCGCGGACCGGAAGGGCTGATCGGACGCGTGACCGAGTCGGGTCCCGCTGCGGCCCGCATCCTGCTGCTGACCGACCCCGAGAGCATCGTGCCGGTACGGCGCACCCGGGACGGTATGCCCGCCATCGCGGTCGGGCGTGGCGACGGGACGCTCGACGTCCGGTCGGTGGCGACCAATGTCCGGCTGGGCAAGGGCGACCTGTTCGTGACCTCGGGCACCGGCGGGCTCTATGCCCCCAATATCCCGGTCGCGCGCGTCCGCACCGATGGCGGCGACGTGGCGGTGGCGCGACCTTTCATCCATCCCGATACGCTGGATTTCGCGATCGTTCAGCGCGCCTTCATGCCGATGCCGCCATCAGCGCCGGCCCCCCGGCCGTGACCCTCGACACCTATAACCCCTTCGACCCCGGACTGCCCCCCGCCCGCGCCCGTGCGCTGCCGTGGCTGACCGTGATGGCCGGTTCGCTGACCGCCATCGTGCCGGTGGTGGCGATCGTCCCGTTGCAGCCGCCGATGGGCCTGCTGATGCTGCTCGCCTGGCGGCTGGTCGCGCGTTTCGCACTGCGCCTGTGGGCCGCCGCGCCGCTTGGGCTGTTCGACGATCTGGTATCGGGGCAACCGCTCGGTTCCGCCGTGCTCCTCTGGTCGCTGACCTCGCTCGCGATCGACCTGTTCGAGCATCGGCTGGTGTTCCGCGACTTCTGGCAGGATTGGCTGATCGCCAGCGGCGCCATCGCCTTCTGCCTGATCGCGGGGCGTTTCCTGGCGGTGCCGGTCGGCGCGCAGGTCGATGCGCCGCTGGTCCTGCAGATCGCGATCACCGTCCTGCTGTTCCCGATGGCCACGAGGCTAGTCGCGTGGATCGATCGCAAACGCGGCCGGAATGAGGTAGGGGCCTGAGCATGGATCGCCCCGGCCGGATCATGACCGAGGCCGCGCAGGCCTATAGCTTTTCGCGCCGCGCCTTCGTGCTGGGCACGGCACAGGCGGGCGTCGGGCTGTTGCTGGCCGGGCGGATGGCGTGGCTGTCGATCGCGCAGAACGAGAAGTACAATCTTCTCTCCGAGAGCAACCGCGTCAACACGACGATGATCCCGCCGCGTCGCGGCTGGCTGATCGACCGGCACGGCGTGCCCATCGCCAACAACCGGACCGACTTCCGCGTCGACATCATCCCCGACCGGCTGGAAGACAAGGACCGCGTGCTGGAGCTTCTCCGCCGGATCCTGAAACTGGACGACGAGGCGATGAACCGCATCCGCCTCGATCTGGAACATGCCGCCGGGTTCCAGCCGGTCCAGGTCGCCGAGCGGCTCGACTGGGAACGCTTCGCGGCGGTCAGCGTCCGCCTGCCCGAACTGCCCGGCGTGCAGCCGACGCGCGGCTTTGCGCGTTTCTATCCGGCTGGCCCAGCCGTTGCGCATCTGACCGGCTATGTCGGCACGCCGACCGCCGAACAGTTCAAGGCGACGCACGACCAACTGCTCGTCACCCCCGGCTTCAAGCTGGGCAAGGACGGGCTGGAAAAGATGCTGGAGCCGTATCTGCGCGGCAAGCCCGGCGCCAAGCGGGTCGAAGTGACCGCGCGGGGCAAGGTCGTGGCCGAACTCGCCACACGGCCCGACACGCCCGGCAAAAATATCCGCCTGACCATCGATGCGGGGCTGCAGGAATATGCCGCACGCCGTCTGGGCACCAATTCGGGGTCGGCGGTGGTGCTCGACTGCCGTACGGGCGAGACGTTGGCGATGGTGTCGATGCCCGCCTATGACCCCAACAGCTTTTCGGACGGGATCAGCCATCTGGAATGGTCGATGCTGTCGGAAAACGACCATGTGCCCTTGATGAACAAGGTGACGCAGGGCCTTTATCCCCCCGGTTCGACCGTCAAACCGATGAACGGCCTGGCGCTGCTCGAAGCGGGCGTCGGCGCGAACGACCGCGTGCTCTGCACCGGCGCGATGCGGGTCGGCACCGGCGTCTTCCACTGCCACAAGCGGGGCGGGCACGGCGCACTCAACCTGAAGGGTGCGATCGAACAGAGCTGCGACATCTATTTCTACGAGATGATCCGGCGCATGGGCTATGACAGCATCGCGCCGATCGCGCGCATGGTCGGGCTGGGACAGAAATTCGACCTACCGCTCAGCACCCAGCGTTACGGCACCGTGCCCGATGCGGCGTGGAAGCTCAGGAAATACAAGACGAAATGGACCGTCGCCGACGGTCTCAACGCGTCGATCGGCCAGGGCTATGTGCTGGCCAATCCGCTCCAGCTGGCGGTGATGGCGGCGCGGCTGGCGTCGGGACGGCATCTCCAGCCCAGCATGCTGGCGCATCAGGTTCATCTCGATGCCCCCGCTTTGCCCGTCGCCTCCGAGCATCTGGCGGTGGTGCGCGACGCCATGTTCGGCGTGGTCAACCAGGGCGGCACCGGCGGCGCGGCGCGGATGCTGGTGCCCGGCGTCAGCCTGGCGGCCAAGACCGGCACCGCGCAGGTGCGCCGCATCACCATGGCCGAGCGGCGCATGGGCGTTCTCAAGAACGGGCAATTGCCCTTCAAGCTGCGCGACCACGCGTTGCTCGTCTGCTTCGCGCCCGCCGACAATCCGCGTTATGCGGCGGCCGTCGTGCTCGAGCATAACGGCCATACCGTGCGCAATCTCGACGCGCCGCTGATCGGGCGCGACATCATGACCTATTTGTTCGATCGCGACCGGGCATTGGCGTCGCTGGCGGAAGGCGAGCAGACCTGGGGCGGTGACATCAACACCCGGATGCGCGCCGAGGAAGCCGCTTATCGCGCGGCGCACTCGCCCCAGCCCGCCGCCGCGGCGACCAAGACCGACGCGGGCGCCGCGACCGACGCCCCCGCCGTCGAGGCCGCCACCAACGTCTCGGACGCGCAGGCGGAGGCGATGGCGACACGCGAAACCGATCCCGAGGATGCAGGCGACCCCAATCCATGAGCGGCCCCCGCATCATCCCCGAACCCATCGCGCAATTGCCATGGCGCGTGATCCTGTTGGTCACCGCGATCGGCTGTTTCGGCCTGGTCGTCCTCTATTCGGCGGCGGGCGGCTCGCTGACCCCCTGGGCCAAACCGCAGGGCGTGCGCTTCTTCGTCCTGCTGGCGGGGTCGCTGGTGCTGTCGCGCCTGCCGCTCGACCTGTGGCGGCGGATTGCGATGCCGGGCTATCTGGTGCTGGTGGTCGCCTTGGTGCTGGTCGAGCTGCTCGGCGCGGTGCGCGGGGGCAGCCAGCGATGGCTGGACGTAGGCTTTATCCGGCTCCAGCCGTCCGAGTTGATGAAGCTGTTCATCGTGCTGGGTGCGGCGCGCTTCTATGAACTGATGCCGCCTGCCGAGACACGGCGCTTCTCCGGCATATGGCCCGTCGCGGCGATGATCGCGGTCCCCGCCGCGCTCGTCATGAAGCAGCCCGACCTGGGCACCGCGCTGATGATCTGCGCGGGCGGTGCGACCGTCATGTTCCTCGCGGGCGTGCCGCTGCGCCTGTTCATCGGCGGGGCGATGGCGCTGGCGGTCGCGGCGCCGCTGGCGGTGAACTTCCTGCTGCACGATTATCAACGCAACCGCGTGCTGATCTTCATGAACCCGGAAAGCGATCCACTGGGCACCGGCTATCATATCAGCCAGTCCAAGATCGCGATCGGATCGGGCGGCATCTGGGGCAAGGGGTTTCTGAACGGCACCCAGAGTCATCTCGACTATCTGCCGGAGGGGCACACCGACTTCGTCTTCGCGACCATGGCCGAGGAATGGGGGCTGGTCGGCGGCTGCCTGCTGATCCTGGCCTTCATCCTCGTCATCCGCTGGGGCCTGAACGTCGCGCAAGCGGCGCAGACGCGCTTTGCCCGGCTGGCGGCGGCGGGGTTGTCGACCACCATCTTCATCTATGTCATGGTCAACCTGATGATGGTCATGGGCCTGGCACCCGTGGTCGGCATCCCCCTGCCCCTGGTCAGCTATGGCGGATCGTCGCAGATGACGGTGCTGTTGTGCCTGGGCATATTGATGGCGATCGACCGTGAAAATCGCCGCCCCGCGCGCTGGTAAGGCAAAAAATCTGCAAAAAGCATTTGCAAAGCGGCACAGGCCTGCTAAAGGCGCGCCTCCCGATCACGAGGCGGGCCGCCGGACGGCCTGACGAGCGTGACGAACGGACGCATAGCTCAGTTGGTAGAGCAGCTGACTCTTAATCAGCGGGTCCTTGGTTCGAGCCCAAGTGCGTCCACCAGTTTCTTCAACGGCTCTGCAGCGATGCGGGGCCGTTGTGCTATGGGGCCGTCCGGCCCCCAACGGGATAGATGATTGATGGCAGGATATAAGGTTCCCGGTTTCGCCGATCGTGCATCGGCTTCGCGCGACGCCAAGGCGGCTGCGCTGGAAAAGCTGCGCAACAAGGCCGCGCCCGACCCCGAGATCGTCGCCGCCCGCGCCGCCGCGCGCGCGGCCAAGGAAGCCGCCGAGGCCGAGCGCCGCGCCGCCCACAAGGCCGCGATCGAGCAGGAAAAGGCCGCCCGCGAGGAAGCCCGCGCCAAGGCGAAGGCCGAAGCGGACGCCGCCGCAGAGGCCGCTGCCGCCGCAGCCCGCCCGCCGGTGGTCCCGACGGCCGCCGAGCTGAAGGCGGCGCGTGACGCCCGCTACGCCGCTCGCAAGGCGCGTCAGGGCAAGTGACCCCGCGCGAGCTGCTGGGCATCGCCGAGGTGCCGGGCGGCGAGCCCCTGCGGCTGTTCCGCCGGGGCAAGGACTTCATGATCGTGCTCGACCGCAACGAGCTGATGAGCACGCGGATGAGCGGCTCGGAAGTGGCGCTGGGCACGATGACCTGCGACCGGCTGGGCGGACGCAATGCGCCGCACCTGCTGATCGGGGGCTATGGCATGGGCTTTACGCTGCGTGCCGTGCTCGCCCGGCTGGGCCGCGATGCGCGGGTGACCGTGGCGGAGCTGGTGCCCGGCATCATCGAATGGGCACGAGGACCGATGGTCGAGCTGACCGCCGGATGCCTGGACGATCCCCGCGTCACGCTGGCCATGGGCGATGTCGGCAACGCCATCTACGCGGGGCGCGGGACGTATGACGCGATCCTGCTCGACGTCGACAACGGCCCCGACGGGCTGACCCGCCCGGCCAACGACGGGCTCTATTCGAACCGGGGACTGGACGAGGCGCGGGTCGCACTGCGTCCCGGCGGCGTGCTGGCCATCTGGTCGGCCGCACCCGACCCGGTCTTCACCCGGCGGCTGTCGCGCGCGGGGTTCCTGGTCGATGAGGTGAAGGTCCGCGCCCGCGAGAACGGCAAGGGCGCCACGCACACCATCTGGTTCGCGACGCCGCGGTAAGAGCATACCGCCACCCTCACCCTTCCCACCGGCTAACGCGGGCGGGCCCCTTCCCTCTCCCATCGGGAGAGGGAGGGAGGCGCGAAGCGCCGGAAGGGTGAGGGTATTGGCGGGTCAATCCTCCCGCTTGGCCCCGTCGAGTTTTTTACGAATCCGATCCTGCTCGGCGGCATCCCGCTGCTTCTCAGCCTTGCTCCGTCCGAACCGCGCACGGTTCTCCGCCGCCTGCTGCTCGGCCTGTTTGCGAGCCAGCCCCTTGCGCGCCTGACGGAAGTTGACGACCTCACCCATCAGCGCCGCCGCAGCCGCCGGAACAGCCCCTTGCGCTGGCTGAACGCCTCGAACATCTCGTCCGGCCCTTCGGGGTCGAGCACTTCGTTGTCGGCCAGCCATTCCTCGACGCTCGACAGGTCCGGCACCTCATAGGGCCGCAGGCTCCGTCCCCCCTGCCCACGCAGCGCCTCAACTGCGGCGATCAGCGAGCCGGTGCGGGCGACGGTGTCGCCGACCAGCCCGGGCGCGATGCCCAGATGCTCGCCCAGTAGATCATCGCGGATCGCCGCGATCCGCCGCCCGGCCGCACTTTCCGCCTCGACCGCGATCGCCAAGTCGCATTCGGTGTCCAGCCGCATAGATCGGTTGTTCAGGTTGGACGAGCCGAGCCGGAAGACCTGGTCGTCGGAGATCAGGATCTTGGCGTGGCAATAGATCGCCTCGCCCCCGGCGGTGAAGGGATGATAGAGCCGCAGCCGCCCATGCCGGTCCCGCCGCCGCAACGCCTCGACCAGCCGGGCACGGGCGGTGTCCATCGCGATCGGCTCCAGCCAGCCTTGCGCGGTCAGCGGGTTGATGATGACGAATTCCGGGCCATTCTCTTCGTCTAGCCGTCGGGCGATCGCCTCAGCCACCCGGCGCGAGGCGAAATACTGGCTCTCGATATAAACATACCGCTCGGCCCGCGCGATCTGGGCGAGGAACAGCGCCTCATTCTCATGAACCGGCGCCTGATCGTCCATCTCGGGCATGGTGCGGGCGATGGCGACCGGCTGGTTGGTGAAGTCGGGCTCCAGTCCTTCCGGCCAGCAGCTTGCCCCCGGCACGGCAGGCCCCATCGGCTTGCCGCCGGCCGCATGCCAACGCTCGCGGAACAGCTCGCCCAGCGCGTGCGTCACCGGCCCCTCCACCGCGCTGATCGCGTCGTGCCATGGCTTGTAGGGCTGGCCGCCGGGGCGCTTGCGACCGGAATCGTCGTCGCGGTGTTCGCGCGTGTCCCAGCGCTCGCTGGTCATGTCGATGCCGCCGCAAAAAGCGAGCTGGTCGTCGATGATGACGATCTTCTGGTGATGCGAGGCGGCGATCGGATGATGGCCGTCCAGCTTCGTATGGATACGCTTGTGCGCCATCCACTTCAGGACGGTGAAGAAGGTCCGCCCCCGGAACAGAGACTTGATCGCGCCGGTATCCCAGCGGAGCAGGAAAATCTCCAGCTCGGGCTGGCGCTGGACGAGCGAATAGATGAAATCGCCGACCGTCTCACCCGGTGCCTCGTCATGGTCGAGGACGATACGCGCGTCGAAGTCCCAACCGATCAACAGGATCTGCCGCCGCGCATTCAGCATCGCGCGGCGGGCCTTGCGGAAATATTCCTCCGCATCGACGATGACCGCCATGCGATCGGCCTGCTCGATCCGCCAGCATTCCTGTCCGACCTTCAACGACGATCTCCCCTGTTGACGCCCGCGTCATGCCCGGACGACCAGGCGCTGGCAAATGCCCAAACGGCCAATGCCCGCAAAAGGTCAGGAAATTGGAGGCGAAAAGGGATCAGAAAATGCGGTAGCGAACCGGGCGGATCGACAGGGACTGACCGGCAGCCGCGTCCACCGCGACGGGCAAGTCGAAGGTCAGCGGCTCGGCCGCCCCGGCAAGCTGGGCCGTGATCCGGCGGGACCGGCCGACAGGGCGGGTCGCCAGCACCGTGACGGGCAACGCATCGGCCGCGCCCGGCTCGGCCAGCTCGACATCGTGCGGCCGGATATGGATTTCGCCCTCGCCCTGCCCGCGTGCTTCGTCGGATATGGTCGCCAACCCGTCGCCGATGATCGCCACGCCGTCGCGACGCGTAACGGGCAGCCGGTTGGTCTCGCCGATGAAGGACGACACGAAGGCGGTGGCAGGCGCGCTCTGCACCTCGGCGGGGGTGCCGATCTGCTCGATCACGCCGCCGCGCATCACGACGATGCGGTCGGCGATCTCCAGCGCCTCCTCCTGGTCATGCGTCACGAAGATCGAGGTCAGCCCCGTCTCGTCATGGATACGCCGCAGCCAGCCGCGCAGGTCCTTGCGCACCTGTGCATCCAGCGCGCCGAAGGGTTCGTCGAGCAGCAACAGGCGCGGCTCGATCGCCAGCGCGCGGGCCAGTGCCACACGCTGGCGCTGGCCGCCCGACAGCTGCGCCGGGTAACGGTCGCCCAGTTGCGGCAGCTGGATCAGTTCGAGCAGTTCGGCGACCTTGGCCGCGATCGCCGCCTTGGCGGGCCGGTCACGCCGCTTGCGCACCGTCAGGCCGAAGGCGATGTTGTCGGCGACCGTCATGTGGCGGAACAGCGCGTAATTCTGGAACACGAAACCGATCCGCCGCTCGGCGGCGGGGGTGCCGGTCATGTCCTGCCCATCGAACAGGACTTGACCCTCATCGGCGAAGTCCAGCCCGGCGATGGTCCGGAGGAGCGTGGTCTTGCCCGAACCGGACGGTCCAAGCAGCGCCAGGAACTCGCCCGGCTTGGTTTCCAGCGTCACACGGTCCAGCGCGGTGAACCCGCCGAAGCGGCGGGAGATATTGTCGACGACGATGCTCAATGCGCGGCTCCCGCCCGGTGGATGCCGAAACGCCATTCCAGCACGGTCTTCACTCCCAAGGTCACCAACGCGAGCGAGGCGAGCAGAGACGCCACCGCGAACGCGCCGACAAAGTCATATTCATTGTACAGAATTTCGACATGCAGCGGCATGGTGTTGGTCAGCCCCCGGATATGCCCCGATACGACCGATACCGCGCCGAATTCGCCCATCGCGCGGGCGTTGCACAGCAGCACCCCGTAGAGCAGGCCCCAGCGGATATTGGGCAGCGTGACATGCCAGAAGGTCTGCCACCCGCTCGCCCCCAGCGACCGCGCCGCTTCCTCATCGTCGCGCCCCTGCTCCGCCATCAGCGGGATCAGCTCGCGCGCGACGAAGGGGAAGGTTACGAAGACGGTCGCCAGCACGATGCCGGGCACCGCGAAGATGATCCGCACGCCATGCGCGGTCAGCCATGGACCGAGCCAGCCCTGCGCCCCGAACAGCAGGACGAAGATCAGGCCCGACACCACCGGCGAGACGGAAAAAGGCAGATCGATCAGCGAGATGAGCAGGCTTTTCCCACGAAAATCGAACTTTGCGATCGCCCAGGAGGCGGCAACTCCGAACACGGCATTGATCGGCACCGAGATAGCCGCGACGAACAGGGTCAGGCGGATCGCCGCCAGCGCATCCGGGTCGACCAAAGCGTCGAGGAAAACCTTCCATCCCTTCGCAAGAGCCCCGGCAAAGACCATGACCAGGGGCAGGAACAGGAACAAGGCCAAAAAGAGAAAGCCGACGCCGATCAGCGCCCGCCGCGCCCAGGGGTTCTCGATGGTGGTGGGGTTTGAGGCGCTCATCGCGTCCCTCGCTTGGCGCGCCACGCCTGGAGGAGGTTTACGAACAACAGCATCGCAAAGGACAGGATCAGCATCACGCAGGCGATGGCCGTCGCGCCGTCATAGTCGAACTGTTCCAGCTGGGTGATGATCAACAGCGGCGCGATCTCCGACTTGAAGGGCATGTTGCCCGCGATGAAGATGATCGAGCCATATTCTCCCACGCCGCGGGCAAAGGCGAGCGCAAAGCCGGTCAGCAGGGCTGGCGCGATCGCGGGCAGGATCACCCGGCCAAAGGTCTGCGCGCGGGAGGCGCCCAGCGTCGCGGCGGCCTCCTCGACGTCGCGGCCCAGATCGGCGAGCACCGGTTGGACCGAACGAACAATGAACGGCAAGCCAATGAAAACAAGGGCAATGGTCACACCCAGGGGCGTATAGGCGACCTTGATCCCAAGGGGCGTGAGCAGCGACCCGACCCAACCATTTTCCGAATAGAGCGACACCAGGGCGATACCCGCCACCGCCGTCGGCAGCGCAAAGGGCAGGTCCACCGCCGCGTCGATCAGCTTCTTGCCCGGAAACTCATAGCGGACGAGGATCCAGGCGATCAGCAGCCCGAACACGGCATTGATCGCCGCCGCCGCCAGCGCCGCCCCGAAGCTCAGGCGATAGGCGGCCAGCGCGCGCGGCGACAGCCCGACCTCGGCAAAGCCGTCCCAGCCCATGCCCGCGGCCCGGATGACGAGCGCCGACAAGGGGACCAGCACGACCAGCCCCAGCCAGAAGATGGTCATGCCCATGGTCAGGCCGAACCCCGGCAGCGCCGAGCGGCGCTTCGTCCGCACCACCGCGATCAGCGCCGCTTGGCCTGACCGCCATAGATGGCGTCGAACACTCCGCCATCCGCGAAGAACCGCTTCTGCGCCGCGCCCCAGCCGCCGAAATCCTGGATCGTAACCATGTCCAGCTTGGGGAAGGTCGCGGCGTGCTTGGCCAGCACCGCCTGATCGCGCGGGCGATAGAAGTTGCGCGCGGCGATCTCCTGCCCCTCGGGCGTATAGAGGAACTTGAGATATTCGGTCGCGACCTGTTCGGTGCCATGCGCCTTGGCATTGGCGTCGACCACCGCGACCGGCGGCTCGGCCAAGATCGAGATGGAGGGCACCACGATATCGAACTTGCCCGCGCCCAGCTCCTTTTCGGACAGCAGGGCTTCATTCTCCCAGGCGATCAGAACATCGCCCAGCCCTCGCTCGACAAAGGTCGTCGTCGCCCCGCGTGCGCCGGAGTCCAGCACGGGCACATGGCCATAAAGGTCGGCGACATATTTCTGCGCCGCCGCATCCGAACCGCCCGCCTTCTTACCGTAAGCCCAGGCCGCCAGGAAATTCCACCGCGCGCCGCCGCTGGTCTTCGGACTGGGGGTGATGACCTGCACGCCCGGCTTCACCAGATCGGCCCAGTCGCGAATGCCCTTGGGATTGCCCTTGCGGACCAGGAACACGATGGTCGAGGTATAGGGCGCGCTGTTGTCGGGCAGGCGGCTCTGCCAGTTGGCGGGCAGCAGCTTGGCCCGCTCGGCGATGGCATCGATGTCATAGGCCAGCGCCAGCGTCACCACATCGGCCGACAGCCCGTCGATCACCGAGCGCGACTGTTTGCCCGAACCGCCATGGCTCATCCGGAACGACACGGTCTTGCCGGTCTTGGCCTGATAGTCCCTGGCGAAGGCGGCGTTGATATCCTTGTACAGCTCGCGCGTCGGATCATAGCTGACGTTCAGCAGCTCGACCGAGCCCTTGCCATTGCCGCCCCCCGAACAGCCGGCCAGACCGATCGTACCGATCATCAACGCGGCCAATATGGCCGGAAATGGTGCTCGCATCTGGACCCGTCCCTTTCGTTTCGGCGCGTAACCTATCTCGATCCCCCCGATAGGAAATGCCGTAAAGCTTGGGACGCACAAAGCCCTGCTTTTGCTCCCTCGATCCTGACAGAAGCCCGTTTCGGCCTTTCGCGGCCTTGTATCGGCAGCGGACAAGACCGATCTCCGGCCCGCATTTACCCCCCTCACCCCTTCCGAAAGGACGCCTATGACCGCCCAGCAGCTTGACGTAAGAACCGGCCTTTACATCGGCGGCGAGTGGCTGGGGCCGCAGGGGCGCGACACCCAGGACGTGCTGAACCCGGCGACCGGCCAGTCGCTGGGCGAGCTGCCGCTGGCGACCGCCGCCGACATGGACCGCGCGCTGGAGGCCGCCGCGCGCGGGTTCGAGCAGTGGCGTAAAGTTGCGCCGCAGGAGCGTGCCGCCGTCCTCCATCGCACCGCCGCGCTGGTCCGCGAGCGCGCCGAGGAACTGGCCCGACTCGCCACGCTGGAGGAAGGCAAGCCGATCGTCGAGGCGCGCGGCGAAGTCGCCGCCACCGCCGCGCTGCTGGATTTCCATGCCGGCGAGGCGGTCCGTATCTATGGCCGGGTGCTGCCGCGTCCCACCGGCACCCGCTCGCTGGTGCTGCACCAGCCGGTCGGCCCGGTCGCGGCCTTCTGTGCGTGGAATTTCCCGGCCATGAACCCGGTGCGCAAGATTTCGCCCGCCATCGCCGCCGGATGCTCGGTCATCCTGAAGCCCAGCGAGGAAACCCCGGCCAGCGCCATTGCGATCATGCGCTGCTTCCAGGATGCGGGGCTGCCCGGTGACGTCGCCCAGCTGGTCTTCGGCGTACCCGATGCGGTGTCGCGCCACCTGCTCGCCTCGCCGGTCACCCGCAAGCTCAGCTTCACCGGGTCGGTGCCGGTCGGCAAGCATCTGCTGAAGCTCGCCGCCGATACGGTGATGAAGTCGACCATGGAGCTGGGCGGCCACGGCCCGGTGCTGGTCTTCGACGATTGCGATCTCGACAAGACGCTCGACCTGCTGGTCACGCACAAGTTCCGCAATGCGGGCCAGGTCTGCGTCGCGCCCACCCGTTTCTATGTGCAGGAGGGGATTTACCAGCGCTTCGCCAAGGGCTTTGCCGAGCGCGCCGCCGCGCTGAAGATCGGTGACGGCCTGTCGAGCGACACGCAGATGGGGCCGATGGCGAACCCCCGCCGCCCCGAGGCGATCGGCGCGATGATCGAGGACGCTGTGCGGAACGGCGCACGCAAGCTGACCGGCGGCGAGGCCAAAGGCGGAGACGGCTTCTTCTTCGCGCCCACCGTGCTGGCCGATGTGTCGCTCGACGCGAAGGCGATGAATGAAGAGCCGTTCGGCCCGATCGCGCTGATCCGCCCCTTCGCCACCACCGAGGATGCGATCGGCGAAGCCAATCGCCTGCCCTTCGGTCTGGGTGCCTATTGCTTTACCGAGAATGGCCGCCGCCAGAACCAGCTGGCCGACGAGATCGAGGCGGGCATGGTCGCGATCAATACCGTTCGGCTCAGCTGGGGCGATGCGCCCTTTGGCGGGGTCAAGGAAAGCGGGTACGGCTCGGAAGACGGCCCCGAAGGCATCGCCAACCATATGATCACCAAGGCGGTTCACATCGCCTGATGACAGAATGGGGTCAGGCCCGCGCGCGATAGGCCGCGCGGGCCGCCTCTACTTCGCGCTGATGTCCATCCGCCCAGCGGATCAATGCACGCATCGGCTCCAGGAACGACCGGCCCAGTTCGGTCAGGCTATATTCCACGCGTGGCGGCACCTCGGCATAGACCGTCCGCTTGACAAAGCCGTCTTCCTCCAGTCGCCGCAGCGTGCGCGACAGCATCTGTTTCGATACATCGCCGATCCGCCGCAGCAGCGTGTTGAAGCGCAACGTCTCCGGCTCCAGCGCGGCGAGGACGAGCAGGCTCCATTGATCTCCGATCCGGTCCAGCACGTCGCGGATCGGACACCCGCCCTCCCCGGTCAGCGCCATGGTCACATCCATGTGACCTGGTCCCTCAAAAATGACGTCTTGTGATGGAGCGGCACCCTGCATAGCTCGACGGTCTACAAAGTGGACCATGGAAAGGAAAGACCATGAAGATCGCCCTGATCGGAGCTTCGGGCAATGCCGGCTCCCGCATCCTGAAGGAATTGTCGGATCGTGGCCATGCCGTGACCGCCATCGCGCGCAACGTCGACCGGATCGCCACCCTGCCGGGCGTCACCCCGGTCTCGGGAGATGTGAACGCGCCGGATGCGCTGGCCGAGGCGCTGCGCGGACATGACGCGGTCGTCCTCTCGCTGCCGTTTGCGCCGAACGATCCGGCCACGCTGATCGAACTCGTCCGCGTGTCGGGCGTGAAGCGCTATATGGTCGTCGGTGGCGCGGGCAGCCTGGAGATCGCGCCCGGCCAGCGCCTGATCGACCAGCCGGGCTTCCCCGAGGAGTACAAGACCGAGGCCCGCGCAGGCGCAATCTTCCTCGACCGGCTGCGCGAGGTGGAGGATCTGGAATGGACCTTCCTCTCTCCCTCCGCGATGTTCGTCCCCGGCGAGCGGACCGGCCGTTTCCGCCTGGGCACCGATACGCTCCTGTCGAACGAGCAGGGCAGCAGCATCTCGTTCGAGGACTATGCCATGGCGCTGGTCGATGAGATCGAGCAGCCCCGCCACATCCGCCGACGTTTTACGGTCGGTTATTGAAGGGCTTGCGCCGTCGGGGCCGGACATTCGGCCTCGACTGCCAAAAAAATGTCAAAAACCCCCTTGGCAGGTCGGACATGCCCGGCTAATAGCCGCCCCACCAGACGGGGACTTGGCTCCCCGCCGTGCCGCAGACCGGCATTGGACGCATAGCTCAGTTGGTAGAGCAGCTGACTCTTAATCAGCGGGTCCTTGGTTCGAGCCCAAGTGCGTCCACCATTTTTATAACTGCTCTGAGCACTTATCGCTCAAGCCTATGCCAATCATCTTCTGTAGGAAGATCTGGCCCAGGCGCAAAACGCCTTACTTCACGCAGAACCAGCAACTTCAGCTGAGCATAGTGGGTACTGCAATTCCCGATTCCAGACGTCACGTGTCGAATGCGGATTCGCTCGAACGCCGCTGGTGAACCATCGGCGCAAAGATCACGCTCATCGCCGGGCCAATCATCTGTAAGACGATCGAGCCTCCCAACTAATGTTTCATAATCGCGCAAAGGCATCTGGAAGCGTCGGACCCGATCCCCGGTCTGCTCGATGCTTTTGTCTATGACGATGAGAATGCCTTGGGCGACTGGCGTGTTCGGTGGGCGAGAAATTGCCAAAGCGTACTCGCTGGTGCCGAACGACGGCATGGCGACGAAGCGCATCCCATCACCGCTGAGTTTTGACAGCGCAGGCAATTTTTCCAGTAACTGGACTGCATGTTTTCGCACATACCGATCGCCTTTTTCCTGGATCGGCTTGGAATGCGTTCGGGTGTCCTCCACGATGGCGGCCTTCCATGCACGACGCTTCCACCACTCATAGCCGACCACGGTGCCCAAAACACCAATTTGCAGGGTCACGATAATGGTCGTCACATATCCGACCCGATGAAGCCAAGTTAGCCGATGACCACGATGCGGCCGATCATTCTCTCTTCGATTTGACACCGCCTCACCTTGTTCCATGCGTGACGATCCGCAATCGCGGCCTTACCGCGCCCCCTGTCCCGAAGGCGGCACCGGCGGGGTGGACGACTTCGCGTCGCTCACCGCCTCGTCATACCAGCGGGACAAGTCCGCCTTCATGCTCCGCAGCGCGTCGGGGTTCAGGTAGGTCATGTGCCCGGCCGGATAATAGGTGAAGCGCAGATTTGCCTGCTGCGCAGGCTCCAGCATCATATGGCCAAGATCGTTCTCGGTGCCGAAGAACGGGGTCGCCATGTCGTAATAGCCGTTCATCGACAGCACCTTCAGATACGGGTTCGCCCGCATCGCGGCGCCCAGGTCGATCGCGGTGTTGGGATTGTTCTGCG
>Ga0308156_1002032_pt1 | contig 19721 bp, 15 predicted proteins | sample PhyAR2_FD_201041 | JGI IMG/M metagenome (GOLD analysis project Ga0308156, IMG submission 201041) | Phyllosphere microbial communities from UC Gill Tract Community Farm, Albany, California, United States - DLSL A.R2 | ecosystem: Host-associated > Plants > Phyllosphere > Unclassified | place: USA... | reverse complement strand
GGGTTCGTCGTCATGCCTTATATCCATGCAGATCCAGTACTTTGTAAAAGGCTGGAAAATGCAGGCACAGCAGCAGTTATGCCTCTAGGTGCTCCTATTGGCAGTAATAAAGGACTTCGTACTATGGACTTTCTTGAAATTATCATTGAACAAAGTAATGTACCCGTCGTTATAGATGCTGGCATCGGAGCGCCTTCCGATGCCGCCAAAGCTATGGAAATCGGAGCAGACGCTGTTTTAGTGAATACGGCAATTGCCATTTCCAATAACCCCGTACGCATGGCCGCAGCATTCAAAGAAGCGGTTACAGCTGGCCGAAGAGCCTATGAGGCCGGCTTAGGAAAGGTCGGAGCACATGCCGTCGCTTCGAGCCCGTTAACTTCATTTTTGTTAGACTAATCATTGCCTTATGACCGATTTTAAAATGCTTTTCAATCAATACTCCTGGGATGAAATCCAAATGCAAATTTACAGCACTACAGATCGGGATGTACAGCATGTGCTAAATAAGGATCATTTGACCCTATATGATTTTGGCACACTTACCGCTCCGGCAGCGGCTCCATATCTGGAACAAATGGCTCAAAAGACACAACAACTCACACAGCGCCGATTCGGCAAAACTATTCAGCTGTATGCTCCCCTTTACCTCAGCAACGAGTGCCAAAATATTTGTACCTATTGTGGTTTCAGCATGGACAACAAAATCAGACGAAAGACGCTTAGCGATACCGAGTTGTTACTGGAAGCGATGGCACTTAAAGCTATGGGAGTCAACCATATCCTCCTCGTTAGCGGAGAAGCTAACAAAACTGTTGAAATCAATTATTTCCTACATGCTATTCAACTTCTAAAGCCCCATTTTTCCCAGATATCCATTGAGGTACAACCGTTGGAACAATCCGAGTACGAGTTATTGCAGGCCGCTGGCGTATATGCCATCTTGGTTTATCAGGAGACATACCACCGGGAAGTTTATAGGCAATATCATCCCAAAGGAAAAAAGTCAAATTTTGATTATCGTTTGGATACACCTGATCGTATAGGCCGGGCAGGCATCCATAAAATCGGATTGGGTGTATTACTGGGGCTCGAAGACTGGCGGGTGGACAGTTTCTTTACCGCCGCACACATTGCTTATTTACAAAAACATTATTGGCAGACTCGTTATTCAATTTCCTTTCCACGCCTGCGTCCAGCTGCTGGCTCTGTGGAACCAAATTTTCATTTGGCCGACCGCGATCTACTGCAGCTGATCTGTGCATATCGCCTGTGGAATGAAAATTTGGAAATCTCTATTTCCACAAGGGAAAACGAAACTTTTAGAGATCATATTATACCCATTGGAGTAACGACGATGAGCGCTGCATCAAAAACAAATCCCGGGGGCTATGTTGTCGATCCACAAGCTTTAGAACAATTTGAAGTAAGCGATGAAAGGGATATGGAAACCATAAAAAGTCAAATCCGAAAAATGGGATACTCGCCGGTGATGAAGGACTGGGAAACCAATTTCGCTGGCATAGTACGTTAAATAAATGAAAAAAGACAATATTTTTGAGCGCTATAGCCGGCAGATTTTTATCGATGAAATTGGCGTCTCAGGACAAAGAAAAATCATGGATGCCAAGGTATTGATTGTTGGCGCAGGGGGACTCGGAAGTCCCGTCCTTCAATATTTAGCCGCTGCAGGTATAGGTAAACTTGGCCTGGCTGATTTTGACCATGTTGAAATCCACAATCTAAATAGACAGATCATACACTCCGAAAACAACATTCACAAAACTAAAACCGAAAGTGCCCAAGACTATATTCGACAGCATAATAGTACAATTGATTTTCATACGGTTCAGGTGAAGATAGAACCGAACAACGCGGCTGCAATTCTTGCTCCCTATCAAATAGTAGTAGATTGCTCGGATAACTTCTCGACACGTTACTTACTGAATCAAATTTGCTTGAAACTCGATAAACCCTTGGTATATGGGAGCATCCACGGCTTTGAAGGACAGCTGGCAGTTTTTAACTTTGAAGGCAGTAAACACCTTCTGGACATCTTTCCCACTCCCCCAAACCCCGATCAGGTTCCAAATTGCGATAAAAATGGAGTACTAGGCCCCCTGCCAGGGATCATAGGTAGCATGATGGCTATGCAGGTACTTAAGATCATAACCGGTTTACCTGTAGACAGCAACCAGTTAACCATTATCGATACCTTAAATTGGCGGTTTTCTAAACTCTCATTCTAAATGTCGTCTCAAATGGTATCCCATAAATGGTTTAGAAGGATTCACGAGCGCGCAAAATTTATTTAAAACCACAGTGCACAAACAAATTTTGCTAATTTTAGTTTATATATTAGCAAGCTTAAATGTCAACTATACAATCCGGAATGAAAAAAGTAATTTATCCATTACTATCACTAATACCTTTATTCTCCATGGCGCAAGAGACAAAACTCACTGCCGATGATCTCTTTGCTAAAGCGCGAAAGGTTGCTTTTGAATCAAAAGATTATCCACAAGCGATTCAATTATCCAAGCAGGCGCTACTTCAAGCACCGGACTACACGGATATCAACATTTTTTTAGCGCGCATTTATACCTGGTCAGATAAGATAGATTCGGCAAGGGCCATCTTTACGGAACTGGATAGAAAAAATACCACTGATGAAGATTTCTTTTTGGCGTACGCTTCGCTTGAGTATTGGAACGACCAGGCTGAAAGAGCAATTGCAATTACCGATAAAGGGCTACGCATACATCCGCAGTCTCAGGATTTACTATTGCTAAAAGGCAAAATAAGCTATGGCAACGATCAATACGAAACTGCCGAAAAGGCAATTCATAGTTTGTTGGAAATTAATCCAAAAAATACGGAGGCCAGAGCATTGGCAAAAAATATTGAAGAGTATACCGCTAAAAATGCAATCGGTCTGACGTACAATTTTGTCTATTTTGACAAACAGTTTGATCACAATTGGCACATTGTTGGATTAAGTTATAAACGGGCAACAGCAATAGGATCTGTAATTTTCAGAACTAACTATGCGAATAAATTTGCAGAAAATGGCGTCCAATTTGAGATGGAGGCTTACCCACGGCTTTCAAAGATATTTTACCTTTATGTCGGAGCAGGCTATTCCAATAATGTGGGGATTTTTGCGAAATATAGAACTGGTGTGTCTCTCTATGCCAATCTTCCGAACAGCTTTGAGGGGGAAATCGGATATCGTCAGCTCTATTTTAGTGACAACATCTGGATGTACACAGCTTCAGTCGGAAAATATTACCAAAACTTGTGGTTCAATCTAAGGACTTACCTTACTCCAGGCGAAAAGAATATTTCCCAATCGTATACCGGAACAGTCCGCTATTATACAAAAGGAGCAAACGATTACTTCGGATTTAGCGCCGGAACGGGTTTGAGCCCTGAGGAAAACCGAAATAATCTATTGGACAACGCTTCCTATAAATTAAAAACATTTAAAGTAGGTGCTGAATATAATTTCTCTGTTAAGCAAAGTAATCTGTTTTCAATTTCGGGCACCTATTATAACCAAGAATTCCGTCCCAAAGAAAAAGGAAATCAACTAGACATCATCCTAGGCTATATTCGAAAATTCTAGCGGTTTCCTGTCCGTTTGAAATAGTTGGTATAGACGCTATCCGGAATGAGCCGCTTCTCTGTATAGAATAGCTTATTTTTGCGCTTAAATAATTCAAAGCGCCTTGTAACCTCCTCTTTCGCATTATCCGAGGCCACGTCTTCATTGAACACACCATCCAACTGATACAGTTGTCCATCAGAAAGATGATAATTACCCCTTACAAAATCAATCAACTGATTTTTGCTCTGCATCATACCGATGCCATCACCTTGTGCAGATGCCCCTTTGTCAAGGCCCGCACCTATCCAAGTAACTTGACCGGGAGTTTTAACTCCAAAGTTTTCTCGATAGTAGGCCAATATAGATGGCGCGACATCAAAATGGCTAACAAAATGATGAAAAGTCTTTGGCCCTTTTAAAAGTGGTGAATAAATCAACAAAGGAACATGATAACGATCGATTTTGCTTTGTAACGGTATCTCAGGCATTGCGTGGTCTCCAGTTATGACAAAAATCGTATTTGCAAAATCTGCTCTCTTTTTGTAAGATTCAAAAAATTGTTCCATCGCATCATCCAAATTCAACACTGAGACCAGCTGCGTACGGTTTTCTAAAGCCCACTTTTTCTGCTCGGCCGTAAGGTTCAATGTCACCATACGTTGATCAAATAATTGCTCATAATGGGTCGCATTATTAATCAAAAATGGATTATGTGTAGAGAGCGTCAAAAGCACATGGAAATAAGGTTGTTGCTGCACTTTCTGTACTTCAAGAAGCTTACTAAATACAGCTTGGTCTTCATATCCCCAACTTTCTCCCCCCTTTTCAGGCAATTTCTTATATGGAGGACCAAATGCTTCCTGATCGATGAGCATATCAATTTTATTATAATCCATGAACTTCTTCATGAAGTCAAAATTTGAATGACCGCCATAGAAAAAACCAGTATTAAATCCGTTGCTCTTTAGAATATTAAATAGATTGAAATTGTCTGGTAAGGTATCTTGCTCTAAAAAACCGTGCATAGCAAAAGGTAGTGAGCCTGTTATCGTAGGCAGAACAGAAAATGTCCGTCCTGAAGAACTCATGTTATTGTCCCAATACAGCGATTGCTGCTTCAGTTTACCGATAAATGGCGTGAAGTTACCGATATAGCCATTCTCAGCGCTATAGGCATGCCCTAGCCCCTCAATGACGAGAATAACTAAATTGGGCACTTTCGTCGTTTTCTGAAGGTGTGTTCCTAGAAAATCTTTGGTATCTTCTTTTTTCAAAAAAGGAAATTTAGTATCCAACACCTTTGTATCCTCCTCTTTATGGAACATTGCGAGCATACCCGGGTGTTCATCCACATAATTTGATAAATTGGAATTGAAGAAATAACGCCATTTACTCCGGCTTGCATTGGCTACGAATTCATCGTTATCGGAGCGACCCCCTAAAAGCGAAGCCGAACTAATGAAAAACGATATGATCCCCAAAGATAAGAGTGCAATACTAACATAGTTTTTTTTGAATGTCTTTTTATTGGCAATCCAAAGCGGAACCCAAGAAATTGCGATCAATAATAAAAGTAAAGCAATATTGGTAAAACTCAACATACCGCTAGCCTCCAAAATTTGCTTCATCTCTTCCGAACTGTAATAGAACATATCAGCCCCAAGCAAATTTCTCGATTCGCCAAAATACAGAAATAAGATGAACTGCATAACAACAATAAGCGAGAACGAAATGATCAAAAGAAGCCTCGCCCAAAATCTGCTTAAGAATTGTAGCAATAAATAGCCTATTCCCAAACACGCTAAGGCTTGAAAGATAAACAGGATGTTATCCAAAAATAGGTATTTGCCTGCGTGGACCTCCGAAAGCTGAGAAAATCGACGACCGTACCACCACCATTCTACACCAACGGATAACATATACAAGGCAAAGACAACCAACATCACAGGTCCTAAGCTTTTTAACGACAGATTTAATCGATGACCGAGGTATTTCCAAACCGACTCATTGGCATCTTTTTGTTGAAAGCCTTGTCGTGTCATTTCTCCCCAGCCATGCTGCTTGCGAAAGTAATCAACAACCCCCTGGACTCCAGCTTTAACGACAATAGGGTGAAAGTAAAATGGTTCTAGAATAGCGGTAGTTATTAACGTCGAAAGGTCCCGCTTCTTTGAATAGACCTGGTGGCTAACAAGATCAATCAGGATGGCATAGATGGAATACAAAATTCCCGAAGCAATTACCAGTGCAAAAAGTGCGAAGAAAAATGGCCAGTTGATGATTCCGAGTATAAAAAAGATTAGAAAAACAATGTAACCCGTAAATTCGACAATAGGCCCCAAAAATTCAAAGAAAAACCAATAAGGCATGCTAACCATACCGAACCGACCATACTTCGGATTGAACATGAGTTTGCGATGCTTCCATAAGGTTTCCATCGTGCCGCGCATCCAACGATTGCGCTGCTTACGTAGTACCTCTTTAGATTCTGGCACCTCCGTCCAGCATAAGGGATCAGGAATATTAACGACCTCGTAAGCCTGCTTTTGCTCTTCCATATAGCGACGCATACGAACAACAAGCTCCATATCCTCCCCAACCGTATTTCGGTCATAGCCTCCGCAAGCCAACACAATCTCCCGGTTAAAAGCGCCAAATGCACCTGAAATAAGAATTAATCCCGAAGCTCTAGACCAAGCCATTCGCCCCAAAATGAAAGCGCGGATATATTCTAAAGCTTGGGTACGCCCCAACCAAGACTTTGGCAAATTAACATCCACAACGGACCCATTCACGACGTTACAATTGTTGGCTAAACGGATAACGCCGCCGCAAGCGATAACGCGTTTGTCAGTTTGTTCTAAAAATGGCTTCGCTAGTTTTAAAATGGCATCTTGTTCTAAAATACAATCCACATCAATACAAACGATATAATCTCCGGAAGAGATATTCACCCCAACGTTAAGCGCGTCCGCCTTGCCCCCATTCTCTTTATCTACAACAATCAGCTTCTTAAACGCCGGATTCTTACTCTTATAGATTCCCCGTATCTCCTTGGTCTCAATGTTTCCCTGAACAAAGAATGACGTCGGTTCAAGTTCATAAGACGTGATCAATTTCGATATCGAATCATCCTTACTTCCATCATTTACGATTATAATTTCTAAATTATGGTAATACAACGACAATAAGGACCGCACATTCTCGACGATGGTCATACCCTCGTTATAGGCCGGTGCAATCAGACTGAATGTAGGTGCATTGGGGTTGGTGGCAATAATACCATAGTCCGTAAACGTGTTATCATGTTTGTAACGAAACACAGCTCCATAAGCATATAATCCTATCCAAGCATAGATAAGAAATACCGCCCCCGAATAAAGCAAAAATAACCAAACTATAATTTCATATACGATATGGGAAAACTCTAACATTTTTTCTCTTGCAAAGCGTGTTTAATAATTTGTCTAAGCTCGTCGTAAGTATCTCCACCTTGGGAGATCTCCCGCAGATAGTGTTCCTCTCCAAGAACGACAAGTACTTCTGCGGCAGAAATCTTAATTGATACTGGGCTATGATTCCACAGCAGTTCTTTAAGAAAATGCTCACTTTCTTTACTTTTGATCATCTTCATCGCCTTCAGCATCTCATTCTGCACTGCGAGTGGCTGCAGATCAAAACCTTGTATAAATTGCTGAATAGTCTCACTGCTCTCAATTGCTTGCAAAGTTCTTACCGCCTGTACACGAACATTTATCGAAGGATGTTCCAATAGGCTAAAGACCAATGTATAAAGGGTCATCAATCTAAATTTTCGAATTAGACGTAAAGTAAAGATAACAACCGAATCATTTTTACTATGGATCCAATCCTTTACCTGTAAATCAGCCTGTTCTGGTATATCATGAATTGAATACAATAAGCGGAGCTGTTGCCAGTCTGATAACGGCTTGTTGAAATGATCCAAAAAGCCAAGGCCTTCGTATCCCTTAAAACTAACAAGCGCATATTGGGCCTCCTGATAAACGGCAGTTCGGGGATCGTTCAACTTCTCCATGATTTCAGGTATTGCAGCTTCGACATTCATGGCTGCAAGTTCCTGAACACCGCCGGCTACCAAATAGCCGCTGCGATGCCTGAGTTTTCGCCAGGCTTCATCCTCGAGTTCAAAATCACGAAACAGCCTATTAATTGATTGTTTAGCAGCACCAGAAAATTTTCGATCCGAATCAACCAATACATCTAAAAAAAGAGCCCGAAACGAAGGCTCCCTTAAATGCTCCGCAAATCCCTTATCGCTATCACTACGGTCATCATTCCCTACGATTGTCTCCATAATCTTAAACTCGATGATTTCTTTCCAAGAGTGCTTATTATGAAGTATTCGATAACTATAGAAGCTGTATCCTAATACGGTAATAATCAACAACAGTACTAAGATCAACACGATAACAATCGCAAGAATAAGTTCATGTAGTGCGATATGATGATGCATATTGTTTATTTATTTTTTATGCGTTTTATTCTAAGAATAAGCTCGTTTGGACTAAATGGCTTAACCATAAAATCTGATGCACCTAAGTCGAAGGCATCGACCACAACCTCCTCCTGGCCCATACTCGATAATACAATGACTGGAATCGCCTTTCCAACGCGCTTTATCGCCGAAAGAATTTCAATACCAGAAGCAAAAGGCATCATAATGTCCGTCACAACTAAATCCAAATCCAGTTCATTAATTTTCTCTATCGCTTCACGGCCATTTCTGGTCAACACTACTTCGTGCCCTTCTTTTACCAATTTGTGCTCAACAGTACGTAGTACCAATTCGTCGTCTTCAGCTATTAAAATCAACATAGCGTTATTTATTTAAAATTTTTGTAATGAGTTCCAAACCTATATCCATTTCTTGTTCAATTGCTATAAAAGCAGTCGCAAGATCAGTTTCAATAGTGAAACTTGTTTCCAATTCTTTTGTCATCTCGGCCAATTTGACTAGCCCTGCTGTTGAAGCAGTGCCCCGCAATTTATGCAGCAGCTCCTTGACATGGACAATATCACTGGCATGGATTGCCACCTGAAGCTGCTTTCTAGCCCCTGTTATCTCCCGTACGACCAAATCCAGAAAAAACGCTAGAAATGCAGGATCATCACCGGCCTGTTCATCCAAGCGACGCATGTCTAAATGTTGATCGTCGTGCGCTAATTCGGACCCTTCGTCAACAATCGGATTACCAGATATAGCTTTATCTAACGCTGTGTACAAATCTTGTTGTCGAATAGGCTTAGCTAAAAAATCGGACATTCCCGCAGCTAGACAACGTTCTTTTTCACCCGAAATATTACCGGCTGTAACACCAATTATAGGTGTGTCGGCATAACCTTCAATCTGGCGAATCTGTTTGGTAGCTTCGATACCATCGATCTCAGGCATCTGAACATCCATTAAAATAAAATCAAATGTTTTTTTCATACAGGCCTCAATGGCTTGAGCCCCGTCAGACACTTCAGTCAGTCGTGCACTCGGCATGATACTGGCCATAATGCGCAAATTGAGCGCCATATTGACTGCATTATCGTCTGCCAATAGCACCTGAATTTCCTTATCATAAAAATCTGACGACACAGGTAAATTTTCATTAGCTTTTGCTTGGACGGCTTCCTGCCTATTTTGCTGGATCGCTCGGCGAAGTGTTGAATACAACTCTTCTGATTTAATAGGTTTAAGCAAGCAGAAAGAATGCTCTTCCTGTCGAAATGCCGAAATGACCTCATGCTCTTCCGATGAGGTATGCAAGACGATCAATGGAATACCTTCCTCTTGCTTCAGAAAGAGCTCTTTGATCTTACCGATCGTTTCAAGGCCCGATAATATCGGCATATGATAATCCATTAAAATAACATCAAACCTTTCACCTTTCATCAATAACTGTAAAGCTTCCATACCATTAGCCGCAAGTACAGATTCGACGTTCTTATACGATAGCATATGTTGAAGAATGATCCGATTATTGGCGTTATCGTCAACAACAAGAACCCGATTTAATGGCAGTGCTGTATCTATAACTTCCTGTTCTTCAAATGGAACCTCAATATCAAAGAAAAATGTGGATCCGACGCCCATTTTACTCACCAAATTCAGTTTGCTTCCCATATATTTCAACAGGTTATTAGAGATCGTCAAACCAAGTCCGGTACCACCATAACGTTTACTTACGGAACTATCTTCTTGGGTGAAAGCATCGAATATACGTTGCTGCTTCTCGGGCGGAATTCCAATACCGGTATCCCTAACTTCAAACCGTAGCGCTAATTTATCCTCGCTATTATAGCGCTTACTAATCTTAAATTCGATCTCGCCTTTTTCTGTGAACTTCACCGCATTACCCAACAGATTCACCAATACTTGCTTGATACGTGATTCATCAATCCAAACAAAAGCGGGTAGCCCCTGCTCAATATTCAGAAGCAGTTCGACATCCTTTCGCTGGGCTTGATAGAGAACAACATTAATAACCTGATTAGCTACATCATATATATTATATTTATCAACAAATAATTCAAGTTTTCCGGATTCAATTTTTGAAAAATCCAAAATGTCATTGATAATATTGAGCAAGCTATTCCCCGATTCATTGATATAGCCAAGATATTGCAATTGCGTATCATTTAATGGCGTTTTCAACAATAAGTCTGAAAATCCGATCACGCCATTTAAAGGTGTTCGAATTTCGTGGCTCATATTGGCTAGGAATTCGGACTTTGCCTTACTCGCTAGCACGGCTAGCTCTTTTGCTAATTTCAATTCATCATTTATTTTTACTGACTCCGTAATGTTCTGCGTAAAAATAATGATCCCACCTATACTTCCATCAGCCAGATGCCATGGCCTAACTTCCCAATTGAAATGCTGCGCTTCGGCAAATCCACCGGCCTGAATAATCTCATCCCTATTCTTATAAGATACGCCAGCTAAAGCATCGCGGTATATTTTCTTTCTATTTTCCGGAATGTTGGGAAAAAGATCAAAAAAGTTACTGTTAGGCGGCAAATTCGCCCCATCATGAAAATCTTCCAACCATTGATTACTGACAGAAATGTAGTTAAAATCTCGGTCAAACATGGCGACAGAAGCCGGAACGTAATCTACAAAGGCCCGTAACATCGACTCTTTGCGTTCTAACTCCAGAAATAGCGATTTACTATGATCAATATCCTGAATAATTCCATACACACGTTTGCATACATCATTTTCAAATTCGGGAATACCCTTTACGCGTACCCAAATAGACTCGCCATTTTGCTTTAATAGACGTAATTCCGTATCATACGGTGTCCTAGATGCAATTGCCTCTTCGAATACCCGTCGCAAAGTAACCTGACTCTCCTGTTCATAAAATCCGATAGCATGCTCAAAATCCGGCGTAAAATCAAGAGGTACACCATGGATAAGCTTTGTAGAATCGGACCAATAGACCTTATTGTCAATCAGATCTACCTCCCATCCACCAACTTGAGCGACAGCATTTGTCTGTTCTAAGATCTGCTTGGTATGCAAAAGATCATTTTCAAGCCGTAGCCGATCTGTCATATTCAGCGCGGTGCTGAAAACGTAAGACTTTCCATTCTCATCAGTTTCTAACATGTTATGATAAAGCCATGAGATATCTTCACCATCTTTTGTTTGCAAAACCATCATTCCTGAATCCTCTCTGTTGCTCGCAATACGTTGAAGATATTCCGCAACTAGACCAACATGATGAGCCGGGACCAAGTTTGTTAGATTAAGCCCTTTGACCTCCTCTTTGGAATAACATAATATCTCTCTTCCTCTTTCATTGACTGATAAAATATTACCCTCCATATCGTGCATGCTCATCAGGCCAATGGCATTTTCAAAAAAGCTACGGAATCTACGCTCCGAATTTTCCAATTTCAGTTTCTCTTCACGTTCAGCTGTTACATTTCTGCCGAAAGCCAAAATATCACGGTTTACTGCATCAAATTTAAAATGCCATTCAATCTCCACCATTTGGCCGTTGTCTGTTCGAGTTGTACTGCTGCTTTGGATACCGTATTTTGCTTCCTCTACCCGGTTCAAGTCGGATACTAATTTTTCTTTAGTGTCACCCAGTAAAGTGAAAATAGATTTGCCTAAGCTGTTCGAACGGGACAATCCCAAAACTTTACTAAATGCAGGATTAACTTCTTTGACATGGCGCATATCATCCAAAACACAAATAATATTGTTGGTGAGATGAAAAATCTCAGCGAAATAACCGGCCTGTATTTTTCGATGCTTGCCCAATAAGATCTTGGTCACCGCCTTACCGAGTTCAGCTAAAGAATTCACTTGTTTTTCAGAAAGCTTTTTTGGCTGAAAATCAATCACGCAGATTGTTCCAAGCGCATCTCCATCATCATCCAAAAGTGGAACCCCGGCATAAAAACGAATATTTCCTTCGCGAATCAAGGGATTGGATGAGGAGCGAACATCGTCAAAAGTGTCTTCAATAATGACCACTTCTTTACTCATGATTGTGTATTGACAAAGGGTATTGTTCCTGTCCACAGTCTCCAACGCTATCCCAACGCAACTCTGAATACGTTGCGTTTCCTGTTCCATCATGCCAATTAGAGCGGCAGGACAATCTGTAATCAAACAGGCCGCCTGCGCAAAAACATCTAATTCAGGGTCTTTCCCAAGTCCCATTAACTCATAAGACTTTAGTTTTTCTATCCTTCTTAACTCATTTTCAGGAAAAACATTATTTACCATTTATTTCCAGTATTTAGATCAGGTTTATTATCACCGTGAAGTTAACAAAAACATTACTGAACACCGCCTAATTAATAAGGAAATTGATCAAATAATGTTTTATTAAGAACAAACTATGCGATGAATAGTTGCCTTATCTCAAAAATTCATCGTCTATATTCCTAATAAATAAGTTATTTTCCAATTAAATTTAGAGAGATACCGTTACTGATACACAATTGATTTTATTAATCTAGTTCAATAAAACTTTCTTCGAATTGGTGTAACTTTATCTCAGTTAAGAAAACATAACGCATTGTAAAAAATATAACTCGTTTAAAAATATAACACGTTGATATGGAAAATAAAATATTAGGATTGCATCACATTACTGCGATAGCCGATAATGCAAAACGAAATCTCGATTTTTATACGCAAGTACTGGGTGTCCGTCTTATAAAAAAGACCGTAAACTTTGATGATCCCGGCACCTACCACTTTTACTACGGCAATGAAATGGGAGAACCTGGGACTATCCTTACTTTTTTCCCTTGGGAAGGTATCGGAAAAGGAGCCCCAGGTGCAGGAATGGCTACCCACATAGGGTACTCGGTACCGAAAGGTAGTCTAGATTTTTGGAAAAATCGCTTAACACAATATCGCATCCAGTGGATAGAAGATGAGATTTTTGGAGAGAAATTAATATCATTTCGTGATCCCGACGGCTTACAGCTTCAGTTTATTGAAACAACTGATCCAAGACTTCCTTGGACAACCACCGATATCCAAGCAGAAAATGCCTTAAAAGGCTTCCATAATGTAACACTCTCTTTAAGAAAGGCAGAACCAACCGTAAAAATACTGACCGATATTTTAGGCTATACGCTTAGCCAACAGATTGACAATCGTTATCGATTGACGACGGACAGTATAGCCACAGCCAACATGGTCGACATCATTGCAGATGAAAATCTGAACTACGGCAAAAATGCAGCCGGTACAAACCATCATATTGCATTTCGCGTGAAAAACGATAACGTCTTGATGGAGTACCGCGAAAAAATACTTTCGGCAGGATTAGATATCACGCCTAAAATAAATAGAGACTATTTTTTCTCGTTATACTTTCGTGAACCAGGAGGCGTACTTTTTGAAATCGCGACCGATAACCCCGGTTTTACAGTGGATGAACAGCTATCGAGTTTAGGTTCTGCCCTCAAATTACCAAAACAGTATGAAAGCCACCGATTACAAATTGAAAAAGCATTACCGAAAATAGACTAGATCAATAAATCACATTAATTTCACCTGCAAAAAAAAAAGAGCTATGGAAAGAACTGAAATTATCCTGGACAAAAGTCAACGCGGCGAACTCCAGTTATTCTCTGATAATCATAAAGCCGGCTTAATGAGCATTGCGATCATCGACGGCAACCTTGTTGTTTACCACACCGAGGTAGATGATGTATATGAAGGCAGAGGATTTGCAAAAATACTTCTCGAAGAGCTCGTATCTTATGCCCGCGAAAATAACATGAAAATTGTTCCATTATGTCCTTATGTAAATGCACAATTTCATCGCCATCCCGAGCGCTATCAAGATATTTGGTTTAGAAGAACAACATAATTATCAAAAAAGAAAAAGCAACATGAGTCATCCACTAAACATCAAGAGAGCCGGTCACAATTTGGAACAGGCAAAAAAAGCCATCATCATGATCCATGGCCGGGGCGGAAGTGCCGAAGATATACTTAGCCTGTCATCGTACCTTCAGGTCGATAATTTTGCACTGCTGGCACCTCAAGCCGAAAACCACAGTTGGTATCCCTTTTCCTTTATAGCTCCTGTTCAACAGAACGAACCGTGGTTGAGTTCAGCACTGGACTTAATCGACCATACCGTTCAACTCGCTTTAGCGCAGGGAATCCCTGCCAAAGACATTTATTTTTTCGGGTTCTCTCAAGGAGCCTGCTTAACGCTCGAATACCTTGCACGGCATGCGCAGCATTACGGAGGGGCAGTCGCAATTATCGGCGGCGTAATAGGTGAAGAAATTAACCACCAAAATTACAGCGGAGATTTTGCACAGACTCCAATTCTCCTCGGCACTAGCGATCCCGATTTCCACGTTCCATTAGAACGGGTCAAAACAACAGCATCCATTTTACAAAAAATGAATGCAAACGTACAGCTCGCTATATATTCAAACGGAGGTCATACCATCAATCGCGAGGAGATCGATCTTGCAAATGAATTTGTGCTCAAAGATGTACAGCAATAACCCATTGGTTGTTGATTATTTATTTTAATCAACAACCCGTCGCAATGCATTATACCTTTGGATATTTATATCCGTTATGATAAACCGATGCTAAGTACTCATTCGCCTTTTGATCCGTAAAATTCTGTTGTTCTTTATTCCAATAGAGCTTTTGACCTGTCCTGAATGCTATATTTCCTAGCTGAGAAAAGATGGCGATATGGGCGCCAACTTCGATTGGTGCATGAAGTAATAGCGGATTACGTTGACGAATGGCGGCCACAAAATTTTCCATGTGCTTATCTAGTCCATCGTCTAAAGAAGGTTGCATAGCGACCGCTTCCATCCGCCCCTTTTCTGGAATCACCTCCCATCCAGACCGGTTTAAAACCAGCGTACCATTGTTACCAATAAATGCGACACCGTGGTTACGGTTATATGGACCAAGATCAATTCCTTTGGCATGCTCCCATTGAATATTAAAACCCTCAAACTCGTACACGGCCGTCATTGTATCCGGCGTTTGTCCAGCGTCATCCGGAAAAGCAAATTTGCCTCCTGAGGCCATAATAGACTTTGGATCGGAAACGTTCATGCCGAGTAAAGCATAGTCCAGCATATGGACCCCCCAATCGGTCATCAAGCCACCCGCATAGTCCCAAAACCATCGAAAATTAAAATGAAATCGATTCAGATTAAATGGCCTTTTTTGCGCGGGTCCAAGCCATTCCGTATAATGAACACCTGCCGGAACGGGTTCGTCAGGTACAACGGGAATGGCACTTTTCCACCCTTGATAGGACCAGGCCTTTACTAATCTTATTTTGCCCAATTTACCAGAATGAACAAAATCAATAGCATCTTGAAAATGTTGCTGACTCCTTTGCCATTGGCCAACCTGAACAATAGCCTTATTCTTTTTCGCAGCCTGAACCATTAATTGACATTCAAGAATAGAGTTTCCAATGGGCTTCTCTACATATACATGCTTTCCTGCATTGACAGCGTCTACCATTTGAAGGCAATGCCAATGGTCTGGCGTTGCAATGATCACGGCATCTACGAGTGAGCTATCGAGCATCTTTTTATAATCCAAAAAAGTTTCGACGTGTATGCTCCTTTTTCGCAGCTCTTCCGCTCTTTTTTTAAGAATATTATCATCTACGTCACAAAGAGCTGTACACATAATACCGTCATTCTTTAATAATGAATTCAAATCTGACCAGCCCATGCCATTTACACCAATCAGCCCAACTCGAATAGACTGATCTAATAAACTGGAACCCTGGACATTTAAGAAAAATGATGATGCAGCCAAAACAGTGGACGATTTGATAAAATCTTTTCTATTCATTAGATATTGGTTTAAAAATTGTTATTTAAGCATCGCCGAGGTTATCGATATGAATACATACGCCTCGATGAATACCTTATTGAGAAATGCTCCCTTTTTTATCAAAAGCAAATTGCTTCGATGAAATTACAAAAATGAATTTAGGTGCCTGCAATACGCATTGTAAAATATATATAGACAAACCCAGCGAAAGTCTCCATTTACGATGAAAATTAGCCAACTGAACAGCACATTTTGTAATTCATCAAAAAAAATGAGCGATTAATGGTTTTTTATACCTAACTTGCCGCACTTAATTAAAAATAATGAATACAGGTAAAATTAAATTTTTCAATGAAACTAAAGGTTTTGGTTTTATTACACCAGAGGATGGTAGTGCAGATGTTTTCGTACACGTTTCTGCGCTTAAAAATCAAGTATCTGAAGGCGACGTTGTTACTTATGATGTAGAAAGAACTCCAAAGGGGATCAGCGCTACAAATGTAAAATTGGCGTAATCCAAAAAATACACTTTCTTGTTAAATGGGGTAATTCACAATGACTTATCCCATTTCTTTTTCCTATTCTTCCTTTAAACTTTCATTAATCCTATCCTTTTTATTTGTAGACTTTTGGCATTCAAATAAAAAGCATAAAATGATTTGAAAAGGTTTTATTTAAGACAAATTCGAACATACTACGCATGGAATTTAAACAACTCAGTTTAATCGATCCGCTTTTAAAAGCAATAACAGAAACAGGCTATACACATCCCACAGCAATTCAACAAAAGGCGATTCCAATTGTACTGAAAGGAAACGATCTGATTGGGTGTGCACAAACGGGCACAGGGAAAACTGCCGCTTTTGCACTCCCCCTTTTACAACGCCTTGAAGAAACCAAGACATCAGGTAAATTCGTTCCAATTAGGGCACTGATTCTTACGCCAACACGTGAACTGGCTATTCAAATCGGAGATAATATCAATTTATACCGAAAATATCTAAAATTAAACTATTGCACTATTTTCGGCGGAGTAAGCCAAGAAAAACAGGTCAAAGAAATAAAAAAGGGCGTTGATATCCTGGTGGCTACCCCGGGGCGCTTACTGGATCTAATAAACCAAAAGATCGTTTTTCTAGATAAGATCGAAATGCTCATATTGGACGAAGCCGACAACATGCTGGACATGGGCTTTATACATGATATAAAAAAGATCCTAGCTAAGATTCCGTCAAAGAGACAAACACTATTTTTCTCGGCAACAATGCCTCCCAACATCCGTAAGTTTGCCCATGGAATATTGAATAAACCTTTGGAAGTTGACGTTACTCCGGTAAGCTCAACAGCCGAAAAAGTAAATCAATCGGTATTTTTCGTTGAAAAGAAGGAGAAAATCAAATTGCTAACAGTCCTATTAAAAAAACTTAAACAGGAACGTACGATCGTATTCTCCAGAACAAAACACGGAGCCGACAAAATTGTTAAGCTACTTGCGAAAAATGGTTTGAGAGCAGCAGCCATTCACGGAAATAAATCTCAAAATGCCAGACAAAAGGCACTGGGTGAATTTAAAGACAATCATCTAAAAATATTAATTGCCACCGATATTGCTGCAAGAGGAATCGATATCGAACAACTTCCCCTCGTTATCAATTATGATCTCCCGAACGTACCTGAAACCTATGTTCATCGCATCGGAAGAACAGGAAGGGCCGGACTCGAAGGAAAAGCAATCTCTTTCTGTGATGTGGAAGAAAGACCTTATCTGGCTGATATTGAAAAACTGATCGGATTAAAGATCAAAATAGAAAAAACAAGTAAATAAGCATTCATAGCCTTAAACAAAAAGCCCTTAGATCAAATGGATTAAGGGCTTTTTGTTTAACACTACTTTTTTTAGGGTCTACGATCAGCCATCAACAACGTTAATGATGGAGCATATTCTCATATTTATTACAAAAATTAATAGTTTCATTACAATTTAATCATTTTAGACCATTAATTTAACATTATTATGCGTATATTAATACTATCGTAATTAGCCGATCAAATGATTGTCTATACTATTTTGGTTAAACACGCCTGATTTTTTATCGGGCCTAATATGGAACACTATGGAAAAGCTCATTTTCGAAACTAATGCTCAACATCCCAGTCTTGTAGACAAAATCAAAGACGCTATTGAAAAATTGAATGGCATCCACGAATGGAAAATAGACTTGGATTCTATTTATAATCTATTAACCATAGAAGGTATCCGACTCAACCCTACGGAAATCGAATCAGAACTAGCCCTTCACGGAGTCGAGGCAAACCGCTTATATGAAGAGTAGAATCAATCTATGTTGTAACGAATAGAACAATCCTCTTGGAAGCTATGAATGATCAACAATAAAATAAATGAATGGAGCTTCTTCCAGATAAGTACAATAATCTGATCTGGAAGAAGAATTAAGTTCTTCTGATTATCATGGCAGATGCGCCACCGCCACCATTACAGATTGCCGCAAGCCCCAATGAGCCTCCCTCTTGTCTTAAAATACTATTTAATGTAACCACGATTCTTGCTCCCGAACAACCTAATGGATGGCCTAAAGAGACAGCTCCTCCATACACGTTGACTTTGTCCATTGGCAAACCCAAAATTTGTGCATTTACCAACGCCACAACAGAAAAAGCTTCATTAAATTCAAAGTAATCAATATCTTGGAGTGTCAATCCAGCTTTTTTCAGCACTTTCTCGGTAGCAACGCTTGGAGTCGTTGTAAACCATTCTGGAGCCTGTTCCGCATCAGCACAAGCGACAATTTCTGCAATTGGATGAAGTCCAAGTTCTTCCATTTTTTCGCCAGACACCAAAAGGACAGCCGCCGCTCCGTCACTGATGGTCGATGCATTTGCTGCAGTTACCGTCCCCTCCTTTTTGAAGGCTGGTTTAAGTTCGGGTATTTTGTCAAAATTGACCTGGGAAAATTCTTCGTCCTCCGAAACTACCGTGTCCCCTTTACGACCTTGTATTGTTACAGATTGAACCTCCTTTAAAAACTTATCTTTCTGCCAAGCATCGAGACTGCGTTTATAAGAGCGAATGGCATAACTATCCTGCTCTTCACGACTTATGTGATATTTTTCGGCACATAGCTCGGCGAAGCACCCCATAGCTTCATTTGAATAGGCGTCACTCAAGCCGTCACGCTGTAAACCATCATTTAGACGCTGCGTACCAAACTTAGCACCCCAACGCATGGAATTAGCATAATAAGGCACTCTACTCATACTCTCCATCCCGCCCGCAATTATAATATCGGCGTCGCCTAAAAAAATTGCCTGCGCAGCAACGGCTATTGCTTTCATACCGCTCGCACATACCTTATTAATGGTTGTTGCAACCGTATGATCCGAAAGACCAGCAAACTTCGCCACCTGCCTCGCCGGCGCTTGCCCCAAGTCTGCTTGCAAAACTGAACCCATTATGATTTCCTCAACCAAATCGCTAGCAACACCGGCTTCTTTAACAACAGAACGAACAGCCTGAGCTGCAAGCTCTGGCGCCGATAGGGTCGATAATGCACCACCAAAACTTCCAATTGGCGTACGTTTCGCAGCAACGATAAATACTCTTTTTGACATCTTATAAAAGTTTATAATTGTTTTGCTAAAATCAGATGGCTTTCCTGATGATAACCCGGCCACCTTCCTGATGTTTAAAGATAAAAAATTTAACAGATACAGCACAACAACGCCGTTTTATTTTTA
>Ga0308156_1002025_pt1 | contig 19779 bp, 16 predicted proteins | sample PhyAR2_FD_201041 | JGI IMG/M metagenome (GOLD analysis project Ga0308156, IMG submission 201041) | Phyllosphere microbial communities from UC Gill Tract Community Farm, Albany, California, United States - DLSL A.R2 | ecosystem: Host-associated > Plants > Phyllosphere > Unclassified | place: USA... | reverse complement strand
TATGTTCCATCAGTTACCCAACTACTTGAATTTGTCCAAGTACCGCTAAAATCTTTAGTACCATCTAACAAATTCAAATTCGGATAAACAGTCGTGAAACCGTCCGTACCGTCTGCGCTGTAAGACCATGCTGCGTGAAAATATGGTGTCTTACCGTCAGCCCCAGGTTTGCCTGGCGTTCCTTGCGTTCCGTCCGCTCCTTTAACAAGCGTCCATGAGTAATCGCTTGGAGTGGTTGAATCATTGATATTAAAATCAACGTACATCCCGATATAGGTACGATTAGAATCGGAAGTTGAAAAATCAGTTACACCATCGGCACTATTTGCGTATGCGATATGTGTATATTGCGTTTTTCCGTCAGCACCTTTAGGACCAGCAACTCCTTGAGTTCCAGTAGGACCTTGTAACCCTTGAATACCTTGGGCGCCTTGGTCTCCCTTATCGCCTTTATCACCTTTAATCAAGCTCCATGTGTACTTACTTGGGTCTGTAGAATCAGCACTAGTAAAGTCTGTGTATTGTCCGATATAAGTTTTACCCGTCGCATTTGATACATCAAATCCAGCAGTACCAGTTGAGTTTGTAGCATAAGCGATGTGAAGATAACTTGTTTTTCCGTCAGCTCCGGCTTGCCCGGGGATACCAGTTGCTCCAGGGTCACCTTTTAATCCTTGTGGACCTTGCGGACCCTGTGCGCCCTTAGCGCCGTCATTAACATTAGTGATAGTCACCGACTGACTAGCTACTACTTTGCCCGCAACTGTTGCTTTAAAGCTGTAAACTGCCTTATCCGCAACTCCGCTTGCATCAACTGTGATAGTCTGAGTTGGAGCGACAACTGTTCCATCTTTCGACCATTCGTAGCTGTCAGCGATTGTTTCAGTCGTTGCAGAACCTTTGAAAATATGAGCTGATAAAGTTGTTGAGCCAGTACCATTTTTGAACTGTGTACCGTTTGTGGTTGTAAGCTCTGCTCGAAATGGAGTAGCTGCGTCGACCAACTGATTGACGATAGCTTGGATGTCTGTAGAAGCTTCACTTTGTTGTTTTTTAAAATTTGAAAAAGTAATCTTATTTAATGTCGGATTGCTAAAACTTATCTCCATTTCAGAAACCCTAGCTGATAAAAGCAAACCTACATTTCCGTCAGAATCCATAAAGTTATCATCTTGAATATTGATGGTATCACCAATTGACAAAGGCCGATCATTACCAACCGATTCAAGAACTAAGCTACTATTCGCTAATACCTCATAAGTAACTGTTGGATAAGCGAATTGTTTAAATTGACTTACGCAATAGCCCCACATATCATTAACATTGGTGTATTCTGTTTGAAAATCTTTACGAATCCATTTATCACCATTATTAGATTTTATTTGAGATTTGAATAAATTAAGAGAAAGAGGCGCATAGGCTGTGTCACTACCAGCTCTTTTATAAAATTCTTCGACTCCATCCTCGTTTTTGTAACTAAAACTAGAGCTGTTCCAGTTTAAATTATCTGACCCAGTGACAGTTGTCGCATTGAATAAATTAGTTGTGTCTCCAGTTCTTGTAATTCCACTGATATTTTTTCCAAAATTTAAAGAGACATCGTTTCTATTTGTTCCGACTCCTTGAGCATTAATTCCATCATTGGCACGATAGATATTTAAAATGATGGAATCTAGTGTTCCATCATCATTTAAATGTGTAATAAATTCAAATTCTGCATCAAAGTTTCCTATAACAGATATTAGACGGGCAAGTTTACTTTCCTGTCCGTCATAATTAATTGTTCGTGTCAAACTTGAGACTTCATTAGTTCCAATGGTTATTTGAGCATTTGCGATTAATCCCATTTGGTCAAAGTACCACTGAATATTATGGCTTGATGTGTTGACTAAGGCATTAACTTGCTCGTTCCTTAATTCTAAATTCAATGAAGAACAAGTTAAAGTAATTTGATAATCACTTTCTTGAACATTTTCTACTCCAAATAAATGGTCAATTCCATCATAAGTGAAACTAATATAAGCTTGTTCATTTAAAAAACGGCAGTAATCTTGTAACTGGCCGTTGATAAATTTATTTACAGTAAATATAAATGTTTCTGCTCCTTGGTCTTTATACCGATGCCAATTATCATTGAAAAAAGAAGGTAGCATCGGAATATCATTATTGATAACTGCTACGGTTTTAAGTGTATTATCATGAACGACTATTTCCATTATAAGTTCCTTTCTTTATATGATATTTGAACAATTGGTGAAGTGGTATTCCATGTGGACTGCAAGATTTTTAATGTACTTCTACCGGGAGGAATTGAAAAAGGTTCAGTGCCTTTAATTTTTTCTTGAATAGCTGGCATACCATTGACAACAACTGTATCTTTCCCATTCATATTAACTATAATTTTAGAGCCAGTTCCATAGCGATTAGGGACATCATGCCAAACGTCCACATTATCTTTTCGATAAGTCACTTGTCTAATAGCTAAATTAGACATAAATTTATTAGATTGTTTAAATTGGCCAATATATAAATAGATTTTTGCAATCTCTACACTAGAAAGTTCAGGAACATATTCTGATATACGAGACCCTTTCCAATAAAAACCGAAGTTGGCACCAGATTTTATAAAATCAGCATTTCCTGATGTTGAATTGAACATGTCATTATTCATTGAACCTGCCCCGTTACCTTCACCATTATTAGAGATAAAATCTTTACTAATAACTTCTCTGGGAGTTGTTCCCCCAACCCACGCTTTCATTTGAGCCTTATTCCCTGACATATCTGTTTTAGAGATACCATAACCAGCCACTAACTTATCATTTGCATCAGTAAATAAAACTTGCAATAATCCAGTTTGGCCAAACGCACCAGCCCAAGCAAATAAATTGAAATATGAATAGAAATTAACTGCTCCAACATGACCATTTGAATCTGCTGGCAAAGTCATTACTTTCATTCCACCAGCTACTCCTTGATTAGAACCAATAGTTCCTTGATCTTTTAATCTCAACCCATCCGTTTGGAATTCAAGTTTTCCATTAGTGGATAGCCAGTTATTTTGAGGATTTACAACCCCAACAGCATCAGAAAATTTAGAAAAATTAGGATCGCTCTTACTGTCATAAAGATATTCACTTTCAGGCTTTACAACACCATCTGCTTCTTGCCTATTACCTATTTCAATTGCTCCATTTTGCCCAGCAATTGCAATATAGCCATTATCATGACCATTTGTAATTTCTACTGTCGGAAATGCGTCAAGAGTCCCTGTATTATTAATTTCAATATCTACATGACCATCTGAGTTATTAGTAATTGTTCCTAATGAACCGCCAGAATTTGAAGCATTTAGAATATTTGTTTCGACTGATTCTGACACTCCGCTCGGAACTAAAAATGTAATTGAACCTACAGCTTGATAAAATGATGATTCATCTAATGTTGGTGTTCCATCAGGAACAGCCCACCAAACTTGATTAGGATCATCATCAAAAATCAAAGTAGCTGGTTGCTTTACATTTAAAGCACTAGCCAAAGCTTTTCTAACAGAGGTAAAACGGTCTAATTGAACATCTGCAATAAAGTTAACTGTAATTGATTTCGAATTAATTGAATTTTGCGTGAAATCGGCTCCAATAATAGGGTTAGGTTGAACCGTATTCGTCCAACCGGCCCCTATATTTCTTGTAATTGCTGTAAATCCATCAACGATTGTCGATAAATCTATATCATTAAATTTAACTGAAAAAGCCATTTTTAATTTTTACCCCACAATCTATTTTGTTGATTTACATAGTCAGTTAACGCTTGATTCATATAAGGAGCTAACCCTTGAGACATATTACGCCCATCTAATAAAGCATAAGCAATTAGAGGATTTTTCTTAACATCTTCAATTGAGTTAAATATATTGGATAACAAAGCTAAAACTGGTGAGAAATCAGTAACATTATTTGAATAACCTTGATTGTTATTAATCGTTTGACTTGCTTGATTCAATAATTGTGTAGCTCTTGATTTCTTCTGCGGATCAAGCGGAATAACCATCTCAGGACGATTACCTTCAGCAATTTCATAGAAACCATGAGCATTTATGATTCCACCGTTTTCATATCCATGCCCATTTCCAAGGAATGACAGACTTGAACCATAACGGCTTTTAGCATAATTAAGAGCAGCCAATAAGTTATCATACCCATTAAAAATATCGCCATGTCCTGGGAATTTATATGCGTTAAATGTTGCAGATATCGTTTGCATCAATCCTTTAGCAAGGTCACCAGTTATATTGTTAATATCTCCGATGTTTCCTTGGACCGCTTTTTCATTACCGCTTGATTCTGTTGCGATTTGACGAAGCACACGGTCAATCATGTCTTGGCTTGTGCTCAAGCCGTTAGCTGCAAGCGCCTGCTTAACTTGTCCAGCCCAACGTTGAACGCCAGAACCAGATGGCGAGCCTTGTGAACCCCCTGCATCTGATTCAGCTTTTTTGAAGAATGATTGTAAGAATTTAATAAAATTATCCTCAGCAGTTTGAGCAGAACCTTTTGCTATCCTAGTTACAACCGGAGGAAAGTCATTTTCTAAATTATCTAGTCCTAAGCCATTATAAATAGCTTCTACAACTCCTTTAGGACCTTTTGAAATAACACTTGTGACATCTTTATAGGTTGATTTAACCCATCCAAGTGCATCTGATAAGAAGCCAGCTACACCGTCAGCATGAGCTGGTAAATTAGCTGTTAGTGATAGAAACTCTTTCGACATTGAGTGAGGAAGAATTGAAGTTCCAGCTTTCAAGTTACGGATTTCAGGACCTTGTTGACCAACTGCAAAAATACCACGGCTTGGATGGTGAGCAAGTTCAAAACCTTCTTCACCAACTAAAGCCGTTTCATCTTGAGCTAGACCACGAGTACCTGTCGCAAAACCTTTAAGGCTTACATGCCCGATATTCCCCCAACCTTTATGTAAGATGTTAAGTACTCCATTAATTCCATCAATAAATGAATTAATTAAATCTCGTGACTTTCTAAAGCCTTTACTATATTGGTCAACTGTTTCTCCTTGCTCTTTAGCTGCAGCTTTAACATTTTTATCAGCTTTATCATTAGCTAATTCTACAGTTTTATCATGAGTCTTTTTGGCTTTATCAGTAACATCTTCTTGTTGCTTTTTAGCTGCTGAAATTGTATCATCTCGTTGCTTTTGAGCATTTTTAACAATTTCATCATATTGCTTTTTAGACATTGAACCGTTTTCTGCACGTTCTTTGTCTGCTGCTGCTACGGTTTTCTTATATTTTTCATTAGCCGCTTTAACAGCTTCGTCTTTTTGCTTTTGAGCCTTATCCTTAACTCCTTTATATTCATCGTCAGCCTTTTCGAGCGTATCAATTAATTGTTTTTGATTTAATTTTCCTTTTTTATTTTTTAAATCATCAAGTAAATCAAGCTGTTTATTTTGAGCGATTTTAGTAGCAGTATTAATTTGATTATTCATCTGCTCTTCAGCTTTGGTTTGCGTTTTAGCATAGTCTTTTTCAAGCTTATCCATCGCTTCATTATGTTTCTTTTTTGCAGCCTGTTGAGCTTTATTAAAATCACTATTTTCTTTAGCAATTTCTTTATTCATTTCTTGTTGATATTCAGGAGAATTTTTGCCATAAGTTTTCTCTATTTTGAGAAGTTCAGAAGTATTACCAGACTTAATTTTTTTCATCAAGTTAGCATGATTCATCTCGTTCATAGAAGTTTGAAGTTGATTACTTTTTTGCTCTTTAGCAACAGAATCATAATATTTATCAGTATTCTTCTTCATCTCATCAAGATTCTTTTTCTGAGCTGCCTTCTGTTTATCGTCTGAATCTTTTTGACCTTTGTTTAATTTGTCAGCCTGAGCTTGAGTAATTACACCGTTTTTAACTAGAATATCAACTTGCTTTTTAGAATCTTTTTCTTGATTTTGATAAAACTTATCAATATCTTTGGACATCTTCGCATAAGCATCGGCAGTTGCTTTCTTAGCTTTTTCAAGTGATTTTTCATCGACAATATCAACATTTGAGGCCTTATTAATTTTATCTAAGAAACCTTGGTAATCCTTGGAGAACTCTTTCATATCTTTTGTTGGTGCTTTAGGGTCGAACTTAACAACTGGTAGCTTTTCGCTTTTTAATGAAGATTCTTTTAAACCGTCATTAATCAAATCTCCAAGTTTTTTGCCTAAGTTTTTACCGCCCATTCCACCAATTGCTGCACCAATTGCTGTGCCGATACCAGGAGCGATAAGAGAACCAATAGCTGCACCTGCCGCTGCTCCACCGAGTGAGCCAGCAACTCCCCCAGTCTTTTGAGCTGTACTATCTTTACTGAGTAATTCAGCTCCTGCATTTATTCCACCAGACAAGACTGTGCTTCCGCCAACAGATCCAATAATTCCTAATAATCTTGGAATTAAGGAAGTTGCTTTTGATAAACCGCCAGAGGCAACAAGCGCTTCACCTTCAGCAGCTACTCCACTTTTTGTTACTGTTGAAGCAACTGTTCCAGCTTCAGTAGCGATACCTTTACCTACAGAAGATTTAATGCCTCCTGTTCCTAAACCTCCTGATAATGCATCAATGGCTTGAATTTCAAGTAAAGATTTTTTCAATTTTTCAAGCCATACAATAACATCTCCGATTTTTTTAGTAGCCCAAATCCCAGCAAAGATTTTACCAAAGGTTACTACTTCATCTTTATGAGTTCCGATAAATTTGACGGTATCAACAATACCTTGGAAAATCTTTGCGATCCAACTAGCTATTTCTTCAAGGCCTTGCTTACCTTCTTTAGAATTAAATGCCTTAGCCATTGACGTTGCTGCATCAGACATAACAGGGAGAAATTTTTGACCAATCATAATTAAAACAGCCTCTCCAGCTGCTTTAAATTGTTCCATTTCTGCTTTAACTGATGCCATATTTTTATTGGCGAGATTCGCTACATATCCTTGGCCATCGGCAGATTTTCTTACTTTGGTATTTAACTCTTCAAGTTCTTTATTATTTTGAGCGAGAATAATACCAGCTTGTTGTCCTGTTGTCCCAAATAATTGTTGGAAAACAGAGTTTTTTTCAGCAGTACCCATGTTTTTTGTATGCTCATTCACTACGGACATGATAGTAGTTAAATCTCTAAGATTACCATTAGCATCTACTAGATCACTATTTTTAATTCCAAGTTTAGAAAGCATATCTTTCGCAGTTCCGCCAGATTGCAATTGGTCTACTTTATCTTGAAGCTTCCCTATTGCTTCTTTTTGCTTTTCAATAGCTTTAGTTGCAGCTTTAGTATTCCCTGTACCAGAGTTAACAACTGCTTGAGCTTCTTCTAGTTTCTTTTGGTGCTCTGCAATTTTTTCATTAAGTGCTGCCTCTGATTTAGCAGCATCTTCTTGACTAGCTGACTGATCACTTAATGCACCAGTAATTGAGTTAATTACTTTACGAAGTCCAGTACCAGCTTTGTCAGCTTCTAAACCGTGGTTCGAAAGAATACCAATTGCTGAAGACGCCTCTGATAGTTGAAAGCCTGCTGAATGAGCTGAGTCACCAACATACTCCATAGCTTTACCCATGCTTGCAAAATCTGTTGCTGTCATATCTGCTGCATAAGCTAATTGATTGACTACATCTTTTGTATTTTTAGTCATTTGTGCTGCATTATCAGTACGCATGCCGTAAGCATCAACAACTTGAGAGGTTACACTTAATACATTATTGAACTCATCTCCAGAAGCGACAGAAGCTTGTAATTCTGAGCGCATAGCACCCAAAGCTTCGGTAGAAGTATATCCACGTTTAATAAGTTCTTGATATCCTTCTGCAATTTCTTTTTGAGATTTACCATATTCTACAGAGTATTGAGCCCCATCTTTTTGCATTTGAGCAACATTTTTTGTTACTTCTGCAACTTCTTCACCACCAGTTACAGCAAGATTTGTTGTTCTAATATAACTTTCTTGCAAATCAGCTGCCATTTGAGAGCCTTTTATAGCTGCCGCTCCAATTGCTGCAATACCAAAAGCGCTCTGATATGCTGCATTTTTTACTTTTTGGTATCCTGCTGCCATAGCTGTTGTGGCTTTTTCAGTTGTTTGATAGACAGTATTAAGACTCTTCCCAACAATGTTATCAGGGTTAAACGGCTGCATCTTTGTAACAGCCAAGTTAGCTTCTAAAAGTTTATTTCTGTAATTCAATAATGACGAAGCAGCTTCATTTACTCTAGTTTTTTGTTTAACAAGAGTTTCTGAGCTTGTGCCCTCGGCAGCTTCTAATCGTTTAAGCTCAGTTACTTGGGCTCTATAAATTTCAGTTTGCTTTGCGTATGAAGTAGATAGGCCAGAAACTTCAGCTTTAGCAGCTCCCATTTTATTACGAGTTTTCTCATATAAATCAATTTGAGACTGCATGAGTTTATCATTAGCACTTAGAGATTTATTTAAATCTTCAATACCTGTTTGTTGATACTCATAAGCTGATTTAGCACGATTTAATTGCCCTGTCATTGAGGCAAGAGAACGTTCTGCTGTGGTTAACTGAGCATTATATTTTTGATAAGCCTTTTCACCAGCGTCAGTATCTCTATTGATTGTCTTCATACCTTCTGAAAGGTTAGCAATATAAGCTTTTTGCTTTTCCATTGCTTCACTAAGACCTTCATAGCGATATTTTGATGCAGAAACAGCATCTCCAGCAGATTTAGCCTGTGCTTCATTAATCTGCCATTCACGAGTACTATCTTTAACTGCTGATTTTAAGCGGTTGATAGCCTCAACAGCTTTTGTCTCATTCAAGTTAATCCCTGTGGTGACTGAATCAACCATTATATCTGCCATTTTTACTCCTTTCTAATTTTTGAGTATAAAAAAATACCTAAATATTAGGTATTGACATGAATATTATTGTCCAAACATCTTCTTCAAATCATCGAATGAAGCCATCTTATTATCTTCATTAGCTTTAAACACATCAATTATGTCATAATAATCATGATTATCTACTTGTTCTAATGTCCAGTGCCAATTTTCGATAATATTTTTTTCAAATAGTTGTAAATCTATTAATTGATTGTTGTGGTAGACTTTTCGTTCTTCAATGCTTGAACTTTTTTTTCGGCAGAGTCAACCTCCTCAGTAAACATAGTATCGATTTGATCATCATCATACCCTTGAAGTGAAAGAACAAGTTTAGATTGCAAATTCATAAATTGGCCACGGTCAAACTCTTCTAATTTGTCTACTTCTTTTTTATTTAATCCTAGAATTTCAGTAATAAACTTTTCAGCATTATTAATTACTGACATATCATCAAGAGCGATTGCTTTTGTTAATTCTTCTAGTGTTCCATCCTGAACTGAAGCAAGTTTTTCTTGGCTTTTTGCTAGTTCTAATTGGTAGGCATGCATTTTTTTAATGTTCTTAATTGAAGTTTTAACTTCAAATGATTCTTCTCTAATTTCTGGTAATGATAATTTCATTGTATATCTCCTCTATTTTACTTTTTGTAAAGGAATAGTCAGGTATCGAACCTAATTTAATAGACCATCTATCTATCCCATATAAAAAGCGGATTACTCCGCCTTTTAATTATGCATGTGTAGTTGTAGTCGTTGTAGATGTAGTAGTTGTTGTTGTTGAATCATAACCATTAAATACATCTGCCATCATTGCTGCTTCAGTAAAGTTTTCATCTCCACCATCAAAGAATTTGATAGCTTCTCCACCCCAACGACTTACAGAGAATGCAGTAAATGTCAATGCATCATCAACACGAACAACTGCATTAGTATTTGTTTGTAAGTTCAATGCTGTTTCGTTCATTTTACCAGCAGCAAAACCAACATATTGTGGAGTCGCAGTACCGATTGTAGTTGTTTGAATCAAGGCTGCTACTTTTGGAACATTTCCTTGTGTATAACCACCTTTAGTATCATTAACACGGCCAAGCAATTTGTTTTTAATCGCTACTGGTAGACCATTAAAGTCAAAAGCTACTGAAGGAGTACCTTTTGCAATATCTGCATCTACTTGACCATCATTACCATAAATCATTGTTGGAGCACTTGATACATTAGTGATGTTTGCAGTTTTTGTACCTAACATTTCATCAGTAATTGGGAAGACTCCATTGGTAGATAAACCATCTGCTCCTTTAACGATTGCTCCATTATCATCCAATAGAGCAAGTGTGACCATTTTCAAACCTTTTGTTGCCATTTTAAATTCCTTTCTTAAATAAAAAATGAGTTAGCTATTTGCTATCTCACTTAATGTCATGATGCGTTGCACCGTTAAATTTTTGATAATTTGCCCTGTATCAGGGTCTATATAGTGACTTTTTGATTGCGCAATAAGCCAATCATTATTTATAAATGATTTCATCAGATTAATTTCGCTTTGAACAATATTTATATCCGAATCTTCAGCGTTCGAGTAAAAGATTTGAATATAAACACCATACATGAGTGAAATAAAATCTGAGTTACCATAATCATTAGGACCATTATCTGATTCTGTAAGTAAAACCTGAGTTTCATTAATAGAATCTTCTTTTTCTTTGGGTATAGAATCAAGAAAGATTTCCTCATGCGGAAAGTCACTAGCTGCAATTATGTCTTGAACAATTTCAACTGGTCTTTTCATAATTTACTCTCCTTCTTTTTTCTATTAATTATTTTCCTCATTACTTCAGCTTCAGCTTTTAATATTCCTTGCTGAACAATAGGATTTTTTCTTGTTTCTTCAATAAAATGATCTGCATGAACTGCAACTTCACCAGGTTTTTTATATTTTCTTCCGGAACGTGTTGTGAACTGAGGAAAGCGGCTACCATTATTAATGATATTGGCAATATATCCTTTAGCATTAGAACCTTTGGCTGTGCTTCTTTCCCATCCTACAACACTTTGACCATCTTTAATACCGTCAATATTCTTATTTTTCATAACAATACTATCCGCTAAATGTGGATCTTCTCCAGTATCACGATGGCGGTAATGCCTATTTCTAACTTCATAAGCCAATGCTTGCTCAAAAACTTTAGCGCCCGCCTTTGTAACTTCGGCTTTATCTTCTACAGTCATCTTTGTGCTTAATGATTCTGCTTGATTAATGATTAGTTGCATTGCTTCCTCAAAAGTAGCCATATTAAGCTCCTTTCTTCTTCGCTTGAAGAGTCAAAATATCAAATTTAATAAGCTTTGCAGATTCATCTGAAGAAATATTAATAATGTTGTAAAGAACATCATCTATTTGAACACACATTTTCTTTGTAACCAGCTTATTATGTCTAATTGCAATGTCGAATGTATCAGCCGTAGTTGTACCAATTATCTGAAATTGAAGCGCAAGTGATCTCATTTTAGCCGCAAATCGAACATTTAAAACCGTTGCTGGGTCAATTTTTTCAATCTTGCCTCCACTTGGAGCCGTTACTGTTTTAGTAACTCCAATCTGACATTTTCTGTTAAAATCATTCGGTTTGTAAGTTTTGACCATCTTGCGCCTCCTTCCATGAAGAATAAAGGCCTCTCAACTGACCAACCATGTGATCTACTGCAGTAGTAGGTGGCATAGTTGTAGAACGATTAATCCACAAATCCATCGAGTAACTAAGAACAGCTACATCATAAATCGGAGAAACATTTTCTACAATGAAAAATGGAGCATCAACTGTATCAGAACTCACTGCATTTTTCACATATGCTGTTGCTGTATCAAAATAAATTTGAAGTTGCGGTTTGCGATCATCATCTTCTGATAACTGATCTAGTAAGTCATCAACAGTTACTGTCATAAAGCGCCTCCTTTACTGCTTTAACATATAAATCAGATACTTTACCGCTATCCTGATTTAAAGCTTCAAGTGGCGGAGTATCTAAATATATTCCTTTGAAAAACAATCCCATATCTTCAGTTACACCAGCATTATGGATTATTTTATTTTTACCTAATGAATCATTAGTCGACCAGGCAAAAGATAATTTATTACTGACTTTCGGAGAAATACCGTAGTGGTACATTGTCCATAATTGAGCCCACATTTCTGCTGTCCATTTTTGTAAAGTTGTTTCAAGTGGTTCAATTGCTCTATAAAGCACAATAGAATTAACATAAACATCATGCCAATATCCAGCTCTAGGATTTTTAATTACCCATTGGGCACCTCCTGAGTTATTTTGAATAGATTCTAACCATTCGATTGGAACTTTTATCGCATCTGTCATTGCTTCAAGCGTTCGAGATGAATTAGTAACAGATTTAATATAATCTAGCCCAATATAACCAATAGTATCCGAGCAATACCATCTGCTTTTTGTTACTGGTACATTAAATGCTTCTAAATCCAGAATTAGAGTATCAGAATCAAGGTAAACATATGTCTCGTTTTCCCTGTTGCCATTCTCAGCTAAATATCGCCAAAATAAATAAGGTTTAATGCTTGGAATATAAGATTTATCAAATCTCTCATCACTGTAAGCATAAACTTTACATTCACTAAATTCTTTTAAAACAGACTCATCTTCTTTAGCAAATAGAAGGATAATATCCTCTTTATCAACTCCCAAATCAACTAAGCTTTTAATCACTGTATGTAATTCCCAAGCAAATCTTTTTTTAGCTGGTTGTGCAAATAAAAATTTCATTATCCTCTCCTATTTTTTAAGCGTGGCTAGTTGTAGTTGTTGGAGCTGTAGTAGTTGTTGTGCTTGGAGTTGGATTATTCGATGTACCATCTTGGTTTGCGATCGCGGTAAATGAACCTGCTACAAATGCTTCTGAATCTGTCGCTCTAACGTCAAAACGGTCAATCACACGAATTTTAGTTGTATCTGTTTCAAAAGCTCCAGCCCCAATATTAGTTGGAAGCAATGACATATTTTCGCGGTCAAACAAAGTAATCGCTTGTGATAGATCCCCATAGTAGAGTGGATAAACTGGTTTACTTGCAGTTCCACCATTTGGAAGCCAACGGTCTGAAACTACTACGACTTTTTTGCCTTTAATTAGATAAGCGTTTCCTTTTGTAGGATCTGTTTCTAAAAGGTAGCGACCTTCTGAGTCTTTTACTAACGCTAACTGATTAAGGCCTGATTGGTTAGTTAAAAGACTTGAAGTTGTGATAATTGCTGGGTCTACTGCAGTATTAATCATAGTGATGATATCATCAAACTTAGCAAGCGTTGGTTTTTTAGGTGCAGCTTCCATTAGGCTAATAATCGCTTGGTTACGAGTTACAACAACTTTTTTAGCAATCCAGCTTGAAAGCCATGCAAGAATATTTTCAGCAGTATCCTTAAGCAATGTATTTGTTGCAGTAATAATTCCTGCATAACGTTTAATCAAATATTGAATAATTGTCAAACGTGGATTATCAAGGTCAGGAATTAGTCCATCTTCTTTATCCATTGCTGTAAGAGGTGTAACATCTGTCCATTTTTCATAAACACGGCTACCATTTGAAGTAGAAACACTTTCCACACGGACATATTGTTGCAATGATTCATATTGACGAACCAAAGTATTAATCATAGTGCGAACATCAGAAGGAATTGTAAGACCAGCAGCACTATCTTTGCCATCCGAGCCATTATCTGTATTAGATGAAACAGTGTTTAAAAATGCAACTGGATTATGGACCATATTGATAAAGTCTGAAACAAATTTATCTTTTAAGTCTTTTTCTTTATGGTTAAGCGGCTCTTTATCTCCTTCACGCATATTTACAACTTGTTCAGCCTGTGCTTCGACAAGTTGTTCTCTCAATGCGTCACGTCGAACTTTTTCATTATCACGTTTATTTTTTAATTCTGACATAGCCTCTGCTGAAAAATTATCATCGTTAAGAGCCATGTTGATTTGGTCATTAAAGTCTGTGACTTTATCTCCTGAAGCAATCCATGCTTCGTTCAATTGATTTACTGTTAATTTAACTCCCATTTGAGTCTCCTTTATTTTTCTAATAAAATAGCCAACTTACGAGAACGTAAATCGGCTTGTTTGTTTTCTATAATTGGTTCTTCTTTCGGAGGGTTATTCCGATTTTTGAAATTCATGAAATTCATAAATTCATTAAGTTTATCAGCAGTTGGAATATTGCCGATTGAGTTAGAAAATACTGGTTTATTAGCATCCACAAACATAATGTTGTCTGCAAATCCTTTATCCACTGCATCTTGAGCTGTCATCCATGTTTCATTAGACATCAACTGCAATAAGTCAGATTGTTTCATACCAGTTTTTAATTCATAAGCTGCAGCAATAGATTGGTCAACACCATTTAAAACTTTAGCTTCTTGCTCAAAGTCGTCAGCGTTTCCTTTGCTACCACTCATAGCCTTATGAATCATCAATTGGGCTGTAGGAGAGATATTTACCGTATCTCCAGCCATTGCAATTACTGAAGCTGCAGATGCTGCCAACCCTTGAATATTTACAGTTACAGGTTTACCATTCATCTTAATAGCAGTATAAATCTCAGAAGCTGCAAATACATCTCCGCCATTAGAAGCGATATTTAAAACAATTTCTTCATCATCAGCATTTACTAAGGCATCATTAACTTTGGATGGACTTGTATAATCGATTCCAAACCAGTCATACATCATTCCGTAACTATTATCAACTACATCTCCTTTAATGTCGATTACTGTCATCATTTACCTCCTTTCTAAGAATAATCACCATGACCACCTCCTTTCCTATGGTACTGGCTCATTACTTTGGCCAGTTGTCTTTTTATTTGTATTTTCAGGGGCTGGTAGGTCTTTAGGAATATATCCTGCTTCTTGCAAGATATATGTAGCTTGATTTTCAGCTACAGCACCCCATCTTGTAGCGGTACTAATAGTAGATAAGTAATTATCACCAAGAGGGTCAATAGCTGGTCTCATATTAACGCTTATATGGTCGCTTAACTTATACTCCAATTCACTTATAGCAGGTCTTAAATAGCGATTTAATGCACTTGCATACATTCCACTTATTTGTTGAATCGAGGATTGTTGGTCACCTTGCCCACCAATATAGCTGTCAGGAAGCCCATATACTTTGGCATATTGCTTAGAAGTCCAATCTGTTTGTGATAATAATTGAGCTACATTTGATTTAATTTCTAGTGCAGTAAATTCTTCAAGGTCATCTAATACTACAGGGCCACCACTTCTTGAACGTTTCATAAACGAACGAGAACGAGATGCTTTATCTTTATCACTAAGAAGCCCACCACCTTTAACAGTAAGTACACCAGGAACATTTAATGAACTATTCAATGAACTAATTGTTAATCTATCAGAGGCTCTTTGGATTTTTGATTCACGTCTTAAAGAGTAAAGTGGACTAATTCCAGTTTTACCACCATCAATTGATAGTAGTTTCATATGAATCAAATCGCTCTGTGGAGCTTGTAAAATAGGTTCTATTTTAGGATCATCAAAAGTGATGTTGTAATACATTCCATTTTCATACTCAAAATAATAAGTATTTACTTGAGATGGCCTTAAATATTCCCATTTCATATCAGCGCCATTAGCATTTCTCCAACGATAAGCGAATGCTTCACCTCCTAAAAGTAGCTGTGCAAACATTGATTGCCAAAATCCATGCTTGTTAGCATTGGTACTTGGATTATCAATGATTCCTTGATTCTTTTTCTTTTCAGCATTGATTTTAACTATTGCTAAATCACTAGATAGTTGCAAGATAATAGAAAATAAGTCTGAATTTCTTAATGCTGCACGAGCTGAAACCCATTCATTATTATCACCAAGCAAACTTTCCATTATTTGAGCATCATTTCCATCTGGAAAATAGCTTTGAACACTACCAACTTCTGGCGGATCATTTGTTTGGTTGATAAAGTTTAATATTGGCAAAATCAATCACCTCCCTTCTTTTCTATAAACTCGGAAATTAATCCTGCTAAAATAAAAACAACTGATAAAGTAATTCCTCCAGCTGTTATATTCCACATAAACATTGTTACTGTTATGGTTACTGCAAAAGCAATAAACATAAGTACATCAAATATTTTCCAAATTAAAGAAAATAAGTTTTTAAAAATCTTCATCGAATCCCCAATCATCATCTATTTCGTCATCAAGGTCTAATAAGCCAGATTCTTGGCTAGTAACCCATTCTTTTACTTGTTCTGGTGTCATATGCTCAACTTGCCAACTTCTATCATTTGCCATTCCATAATCTTCAAAATGATTCATACCTTGATATAGAGCATTTATAATTGCATCAACAACGTCAATTTTAAGTGTAGCTTTTCGCTTATCTACTTGAATCCCAACTGAGTCTGAGCGTAGAACGGCATTTAATAATGCTTTTTCCATTATCTTGTCATCCAGACGGCTAATTGTTCCTTCAACAAAAATTTTTTGTAGAAATTTTGTTGGGTCTTTCAATTCTCCAGTACGCTGCCGAATAGGTTGTAAATTAAATCCAGTATTATTAAGCAACATTTGAATAACTTTAGTCACGCCCATAGCATCATATCCAAAAAATAAAACATCAAGAGAGTTTTCTTCAATATAGTTTACAATCCATTCATAAACCTCATCATCGTTGATTAATCCTTGTTGATGGCTTGTAATTATACAAAATCCTTTAGTTTCAAGTTCTCTATAGTTAATACCATCTTGCTTTTCTTTGGCTTCAATTGAGCCTGCAGCTTGAAAAGGAATAAATGAATGTTGTTCAACATGCCATTTCGTTTGTCCTTCTTCACTTACATATGGGTAAACAAAAGCAACTGCTGTATTATCTGATGACATAGAATAGTCAACACCAACATAACAGCGCTGCCCATAGATATTAAATTCAGGAACAATCGCTTTTTCAACATCTGCTAGGTTTAAATAACTGTCTATATCTGAAGAAAGCCACATATTAAGATTCTTACATTGAAAATCATGAACAGCACCTGTAAGCACATCATTATCACGCTTATCAAGTAGTCCTTGCATGAGATTATCATGTTCCGAAGCTAAATCTAATAAAGGGTTTGATTTAACCCAAGTATCAGGGTTATAAGTTTCATCTAAACTATCATTACTCCAAATTAAACATAGATAAGTATCAGCATCTCTTAAAAAGTCTTGTTCCATTGCTTGTTGCAGCATCTTCTCATCTTCATGAAAGGGAACTGTAGGGTCAGGATATGCTGTTGAAATTTGAACAAATTGACGGTTAGGAACTTTAACTTGCCCTGATACAATCTTAGAAATCTTCTCACGGCTTTTTACTTCGCCTATTTCATCAAAGATAGCTGTTGTAAAGTGATATGAATCATATTGTCCAGCTTCATGTGATATTGGACGAATGACATTATTATGATTCCTCATAATAATTTTGTCAGCTTGTAAGCTTAGGTCAGTTTTATCAGCTATATTTTTCCATGGATTAATTGTTCTAAGGACGTTAATCATCGATTTTAAATAGCCATATAATTTACCTGTTTGTTTAGCATTAATCGATGAAACTAAAAAGTCCTGGTTACTTAAACCACGACTTTCTACAAAAAATGAATAAGCCATTAATATGGCTAACATATAAGTTTTCCCTTGACCACGACCTACAGATATAATTGCGCGGCTGAAACGTTTTCCACCTTCTTTATTCCTCCAACCTATTAATAGAGACAACATAAACTTCTGCCACTCCATTAATTTAGTTGGTTCCATCGTATCAACGTTTGGAGCCATTTTAGAGAACTTCATTAACCTTTTTACATGTTTTACTTCATAATTAAAAGGAAAATCTTCATTTCCTATCCTTTTTAGGTCCTGTAAATGCCTAAAACATGCTAATTTCATTAAATATCCTGTTGTGTACTTTTCATCTAAGACATCAAAAGCATATTTTGTAGCAGGGTCTTGATATTCTTCTCTAATATCTTCATAATTTAGCGAATGATATGTACCGATAACATCATGGGTTTGAGTTAAATCAATCTTCATCGAAGAAATCCCCCATTCCATCATCTTCATTTTCGTTTGTTTGCATATTAAGTTCCATCAATTCAGAACGTGATTTTGGAGATAAACCTAACTCAGAACCAATCTTTGTAAGATTTTTTATTGCATCTGAGTAAATTTGAGTCATTGGATTACGTTTGAAACCTTGAAACTGTCTATCAATAATTGCACCAGTCATATCTTGAACAGGTTTAAAAATTTCTTGAACCTCACCATGTTTTTTGAGATGTTCGTATGAATTTCTATAAATTTCATACTGAGTACAGTACATTTCGACTAAAAATGAATCAATTTTATCAACTGGTTTTTGTTCCTCAAGAAAGGGAACAGTTTTACGCCAACAAGCACTTGCGAGAGGAGAAAGGTGTTTAGGAGCGCGATAAGACAACTTCCCTTCATTACTATCTTTGAACTTCTTTGCTGTCATTTTTTCTCCTTTCTTTTAGTGTTTTGACCCCCCCTATATAAAAATTTTCAAAATTGGGTTTTGATATAAGATGAGACCTATGTGTGTGCTTTCCCTTTAAAAATATACGGGGGAGGGTTGTTAAAATTTATCGTTCATTTTTTTGAAAGTCAGGCACATCTTTTACATTTTTTATGGGGATTACATTTTTAATTTTATTTCCATATCCAGTTCCATAATAAATTTGTTCCCACTTAGTTTTCCTTGTGTGGCATTTGCTACAACAGAAAGCCAAGTTATCCATGACAGTCTTACCATTCAAGTCAAACTCAACAGGCACGATGTGGTCAACTATCTTACCAGTTCTTACTCTGTTGTGTGCTTTGCAGTACTGGCAAAGGAAGTTATCTCTACGTCTTACTACATCACGTATAGACTTCCATTGCTTACTTTGATAGAACTTATTCTGCTCTACTTTAACGTCGCTATACTCACGCTTACGTTTGTTATAGTCCTTATATCTTTTAGTATCATCAGTACGATTAGTCCATCGCTCTCTACTTGCTTGATATGCTGCCTCTTTATCAGCGTGCTTAGTACAATAGTGCAGTGGTCTAATAACTACAGCGTGGCAGTTAGGCTCACGACAACGTCCAGTCATTGGCAAGATAGCACCTCCTCTCATCAACAATAAAAGGCTGCCCACTGGACAACCTGTAATAAAATATAATCAGGATAGCTGGATTTGAACCAACGACATCTCCTTTCCAAAAGGAGTAGGCTACCAGACTGCCCTATATCCTGTGAACAGACATTTTGCATACTATCAAATGGAAATGTCTGAAACCATTTAATACTGAACTCCTAGCTTTGAAGCCCACAATAGCAAGATAGAGCCACGAACTCTATAACTTCTATTAGCGAAGTCGTTTCTGTTCCTTGCTGTCAGCTCCAACCGCACTGACTTATTAATATTATTCGGCAACTGTACTAGTATTATCAGCCCCAAACAATGTTGGATATAGCAAGTCAGGGAGTCGAACCCTGAGCGCCTACATTTCCGTACCGTGCTTGCTACGCTGTAACCCTTGACTCCTAGAAAGTCCTATGGGTTAGTCAGCAAAGTCTATGACGAGATAGACAACAAACGCCCAATGACGTGAGCGAACATCACAGAATACGTGACTGTTTCACTATGAACTCGGCATATATATCATCGTAAACACAAGCGTGAATGTGCAATAAATATGCCTAATAGCAAGACGAGGAGTCGAACCTCGCAAAGATATTATGCCTAATATCCGCCAATCACTTGCTACGCTGGTTTTATCGTCCAGC
>Ga0308156_1002017_pt1 | contig 19895 bp, 19 predicted proteins | sample PhyAR2_FD_201041 | JGI IMG/M metagenome (GOLD analysis project Ga0308156, IMG submission 201041) | Phyllosphere microbial communities from UC Gill Tract Community Farm, Albany, California, United States - DLSL A.R2 | ecosystem: Host-associated > Plants > Phyllosphere > Unclassified | place: USA... | reverse complement strand
GTGAGTACACACTAACGTTATACGTTTTGGTGCATGCTACTCTTTTCGATCCCTATCACACCCTTGAGATATAGTTTAGCCAGCACCCTGCGGGATTGTTTTTCTAAGAAAAGCGAATTTTCATTATTTTTGGTAATTTTTACTTCATTTTGCAAATTTAAAAGAATATATTCCCATTTACCTATAATTAGTTAAATTTAAATTCCACTTTATTTGTATTTTTCGGTTTATTTTACCAAATCATCAACTATTTTTATTAGCAGTACATTAGGATATAAAAAGTAACTCACCCTTCACTTTCATAGCCATGAAGGGCAAAAATCTTTTATGAAGAAATAAAACCATGTTTATGGGCAAGGTAAACGATAGATAACGCGATAAGGGCAAAAATCAGCATAAACCATGGAAAAGAAGCCGCGCCAAAACTTTCAAGCAAGCCTCCACCCACCATTCCACCGAATGCGATCGCAAGATTAAATACCGTGACCAACATCGACTGTGCCAGATCCGCTTCGTGACCCGCAGTATTTGCCAAGGCTGTTTGTAATAAGGTCGGAGCCCCACCAAAAGTGACTCCCCATAACACTACACTCGTGAGTACGACAAAACTTGAAGAACTATAAACTGCTAATAGTACTGTTGCGATTGCAAAGATAAATAAGCTGATAAGCATTATTTTTCTTAATGAACGGTCGATGAACATCCCCGTAAGCAAAATACCCACTATAGAAGAAATGCCGAACATAAAAAGAATGGTCTCAACTTTGTATGCCTGCCCTGTCGAGGCCAAAAATGGCGAAATATAGGTATAAAGAATGTTATGAGCCAATATCCAAAGAAAGACAACGAATAAAATAGCTCTAATGCCTGGCATTAAAAGAACTTTTAAAATGGGCAATCTTTTTTGTGCTGACTGTCCCGCAAAATCAGGAATACTAAAACGAATCCAGACAAATAAAATCAATGCCAATAAAGACATAATCCAAAATACGCCACGCCACTCAAACAGTGTTCCTAACCATGCACCCAAAGGAACACCAATCGCCAAAGCAATTGGCTGCCCAACCCCAGCAATTGCCAAAGCTCGTCCTTGATACGATGCTGACACCATGCGTCTTACATAACCTGCTAAAAGCCCCCAAATAACACCCGCTGCCATCCCTGCAATAAAACGAGCAATCAAAGTCAGAATATAATTATTTGATAAAGCAGTAATTGCATTAAATAAAAGTAAACCCGCCATAGCACTGAGTAACAAGGGTCTTCGATTCCAACTACGAGTAAGACTAATCAGAGGTATTGCGGCTAAAACCGAACCTAAGGCATATACTGCTATTAACTGACCTGCGTAAGCTTCTGAAATATGTAGCCCTTGACTGATTTGGGGCAACAGCCCTGCTGGCATAGTTTCTGTCATGATCGTTAGAAAGCCTGCAACTGTAAAAGCCAACAGTTTCCAAATCGGTAATTGAGCAGTGAATTCATCAGTTAACTGAGGAGATGTTTCATCACACTTAATATTCATAAAGGTTTTCTCTCAAATTCGCTTGCAGCGTACTTAATCTGCTCTGTATAGCTACAAGCTTGTTTAATAACGTTAGGATGGGAAGGCATTTGTTCTCCGTGTAAACTAAAAATCACATTCTGGAATGTTCATTCCAATTTAAGTTAAATAAAAACCTTAACTATTCAGCTCAACAATAGTTAAGGTTTAAATGAGTTTTATAAAACGTTTAAAGCAATTTCGACCACATCCATTAAACATTGCTTTCTTTGTTCAAGCGGACTACCTTTCCCTAAAACACGTAAACCTTGAATAGTATTTACAAAGAAACTCGCTAATGCACGTGGGTTTTGCGTAGAAGAAATTTCACCAGATTGTTGAGCTTTAATTAACAAATTCTCTAAAGCATGCTGGATTTTCTGTAAATTACTTATAACGAATTTGGAGACATCTTCGTCATGTCCAGCCAATTCCAAACAGGCATTTGCGATGAGGCAGCCTTTATGCTCTGAATCGTTCAGCTCATCTTCAACAATATTTACAAGTAACTGCCTAATAAGTGCTTTTGGAGAACCTGAACCAGACAACAACTCCACATTATTAAGTGTGGTTAAAAGCTCATAGCGTTGTAATGCTTTTTGATAAAGCCCTTGTTTACTCTGAAAGGTACTATAAAGACTACTTCTAGATAAGCCCGTACCATCAACCAAGTCTTGAACTGAAGTTGCAGCATAACCACGACGCCAAAAAACCTGCATTGCAGCATCAGCAATTTCATCAGTTTCAAATTCTTTTGTACGCATAATTAGATTTAACAGGAACGATCGTTCCAGTTAATTTAGGCTAGGAAGATAGAGAAGTCAAATTAAAAAATTATTTCATCAGCAAACATTTCTGCAATTCGAAAATCACTGCTCTCAGTTTTTCATGAAGGTGAAATTTTAATAAAAACTATATTATCCAGACTATTTAAAACTGACTGACTTAATTAGTGTTTTTCATTTTTTTGTCTTGTTATTTCTGCATTATTTTTAGATTTAATGTTTTCACTTGAATACATTATAAAAACATATTATAAACTATTCCTAACCAAATGATTGGTTTTTTGGAACTTTATAATGAACAACAATATTATAATTTTTGGTTATGGAACAGGTATTTCCAAAGCCGTAGCACATAAGTTTGGTAAAGAAGGTTATAAAATCGGGTTAGTAGCAAGAAATGCTGAAAAACTCGAAAATGCTATTCTAGAACTTAAAACGCACGGCATAGAAGCCTATGCTTTTACATGTGATTTAGCAGTTCTTGAAGATATATCAAATCTCGTAAAACGTATTAAAGACCACTTCGGAGAGATTAAAAATATTCATTGGAATGCTTTTCATGACATTGAAGGCAACATCTTAGAAACCAATCCGCTAGACCTCACCCAAAGCTTCCATATTCGTGTTTCAAGCTATATTGCTACGGTACAAGCGTGCCTACCAGATTTAGAAAAGAATCACGGTAGTATTTTATCGACAAACGGAATTTTCGCGTTCGATGCAGTAGGCATCGATTTAGTTGCCAAAGAATATTCATCTTTAGCAATTGCTGCAGCTGCTCAATATAAAACCACCAATTTACTTGCTCACAGTCTCGCTGACTCAAATGTTTATGTGAGCCAAGTGATTGTGAATGGTTTCGTTGATAGGACATCTGGAGCACAAGATAAGACCTACACGGTACATCCTGAAACGATTGCGGAGCAGTTCTGGTACTTACACCAGCATAAGCAAGAAACTGTTTCTTTTTGTGGTGAAGCCATTCAAGCTGCTTAAATAATTTTCTTATGGCAGAAGAAGCGTAATTAATTACGCTTCTTCTAGTTTTTTAAAATTTATAATTTTTTAATTATTTTTTATACTCTGAAGGATCAATTTTGTATGCTTTAAATAAAATTGAACGGGCAGAATCTTTTATGCGTTCATCATGTTTAATAATTAAATAAATATCTTTTTTGGTCAGAGGAATTTCATTTAGTAAATCAGGCAAGTCCTTCGACCTTATACCACTGACTTCACTAGGTTGTTTCAAGATATCTGGATCTTGTTCTTTGAAATTAAAGTCTACACCTTGTAAATTGAAATAAACCATAATCCTTCTATTTAAAGAATCACTATCATCATATAAAACAGTTCCTGCAGGAAGGATTGTATATGGTGCATAGTTATCGAAATTCGATGCTATCCGCAAAGGTTTTTCTAGAACATGAATTTCGGGTGTTTTTGTACGATTCCAGAAGTAATAATTTAATAAGGACTGAACAATGAAAAGTAAAATTAGTATGGTAATTAATAAATTCTTTTTCATATCTACTTCTTATTAAAAATATCTTTTATTCTTTAACTAAAAATTCATAGGTTTTAGTTAGCTTATCATCGCCTCGCCCATAAAAATATGTATTAATTATAATTTTATATTTTCCTTTATATTTAGGAATACCTTCTATTTTTATATGATTGTATCCATCTATATCATCTACTGGAGTAATTTGGAAACCCTGATTTTCTGGAATATTAGACGTTAATTCAAAATGTTGTTCTGAGACTTTACCACCTGTAATTTTAATAAATTGACTATATGACTTTCCTACATAAGCTACTGGGAGCTCATGTGGTTCAATCTTGTAATCTCTACTACACCCTAAAAAGCTTGTCATTAAAAACAATATTATTAAGTTTTTAAAGTTCATCTTTATTTCTCTAGATTTCGGGCATAATTATAGCCAACCCATCCTAAACCTTTTAAAAAATTTTCCACCATTGCTTACTTTTTCTCTGCTCTTCCGCGTCTTTTATGGCCTTATTAATATCAGCTTCTATTTTATCTTTATTGTTGTTCCATATCTTATTTAGTACCTGATCAATATCTTCTCTACTCCATAAATGAAATAAGCCACTACTCGCACCCATCGCCTCTATAACTTTTTCATGAACCTTCTGATTATCATAATCTTTTATTTTTTTATTAAACATATCTATAACCAAATCGTTGATATTTGGCTTTAGGTCATTATAAAAATCTATTGTCGTATGATCATCTAAATTATCATCTTGTACAACCCATTTAGGTACAGGAAAATAAAGATCAGTAATAATAATTTCTATTCGTATAATATTTTTATAATATATAGTGCGTTGTGTACCATTAAATCGAATTGCTATTATTTTTTCTTCATCCCAAGATAGTTCTTTCGTTAAATATGGAGAAGACTTTTCTTCTTTATGATTACTTTCTTGTTTAAAAAAATTAAATAGCATAGTTTTGCCTCTTCTTAAAATACAGTCCAAGCAGTAAATACTTCTAGTTCTTTATCGAATGCATCTACCAGTTGATATGCAGCAATCCCCCCCAATTTCACCACCAATGAGGATACCAACACCTGAACACTTCCTTGCATACATTAAAAAGCCCATCATCTAGATAGGCTTCATATATTAATAAATTAAATAGATAAAAATATTATTCATTTTCTATATCTAAATACCAAATGGTTTCACCCCAAGCATTATCTTCAATTTCAGGCATGATTTCACCTTCTGTAAAGTAGCGCTTTTCCATATTATTTGCAGGACTATACCATTCGCCTGTTTTCGGACATATTTCACCACCGAGTGTCTTCATTTTATTTTGCTCTAATAGCACTGCATGAATCTTATTGACTCGTTTACCTTCTGGCCAATCGCTATCTTCATCAAAACGGGCAATCCATTGTGGAGAGTTCTCTATGTCAAATCTTGGGTTTGGATCATCATCCCATGGATCTAAAGTTGTTAATTTCAAATCGTTGCAACGAATTGGCCTAATAAGCTCATTTGCCATCACCAGTAAATCTGGAACACCCTCTTCAACTGGATAAAGTGATAATTCTCCAAGTCGAATCCATAGACTGTATTTTTCAGGATTTATTGGATCTGGTAATTTAGTAATCGTAATTCGTGGATCATTGAGTTTTAGGCGGATTTGCTTCTCGCTTAACCCTAACTTTTCTATCCAATAAGGGGAAAGTAAAAAACACCATGTAGGAGTACGTAATCCAGCTCCAAGAACAGGTAAATACTCAAAACCATCTTCATCATAATGCGAATGAAATGCCATCGCAGCAGGATGATCAATATCTAATCCATAAAAGTAATCGGTAAATATTCTTTCTGCTGTTTCAAACTCTGGAGAAATTGATGATAGTTGTGTGCTATTTCCAATTTCATATCCACTATATGATTGAATTGGATTAAATTCTTTCAAGCATCTTTCAACAAATTCTTCCCACATATTTTTATTATTTTTATACCATTTACTGCTAAATGTAATCTTTAAATAAGAGTAGGCACTAGCTTGGGATAACATCGCCGAGTATGCCCATTGTGCACTTTGTAGATTTGAGTCAGCACTTGATGCCCCGATAAAATAAAATAAATCTGACTCTAAGGCTTTTGTCAGGTCAGTGATGATATCTTTCTTATTTGGTTTATTTTTAACAATTTTCTTCCAATGGCTATCTTCATTTCGATAGAATAAGTTTAGTGGTTTATCGATTATTTCTTCTTCAAAAACATTACAAATAGATAAAATTTTATCTGCAATTAAAAGCACCTCATCATCACTATTTAAAATATAGAATGTTATAAATGGGCAAATACCAAACTCTTCCCCTTCATAACCATACATATAATCACTATTCTGACCAAATCCAGATAAAAAACTTTTAATTTCATTTTCAGATAAAAATAATTCCGACGTACTCATTTTTTCCCAGTAACTCCTTTAGTTTTACTTTGTGCTGGTTTCTTCTCTTCTAACATTCCAGCATCCTCAGGATATCGGAACAATGATAGTTTAAACCCTTCATTGGCAGTAATTTTGCTAGTAAATTTGGCTTTTGCACATTGTAGCTTCAAGTCATTATATGCTTGGAATTGACTATCTTTAATCACATCATTCTGAAATTTAATTTCAACCAGTGCAAAAATATTAGTTAAAGTTAAAGGTTCACCACGATACTCAGGAATAATAATATCTGCACCAATTACACCTTTACCTTTATAAGGCATCGGCCAAAATGGATTTAATTCTGAACCGACCCTTTTAATACGTGTCTGACCATCTAATTGAGGGGCTAAATATTTCTTAGTTTTTATATCATAACCGAAACATACTTCTGATTTTAAAGGACTACGCCATTTTAAAAGCTCGTCCATAAACTCAAACATGAAATTTACGGCAAGTTGTTTTAATCTAATAATAATATATTCATCAACACTTGCTCCCGCTAATTCTTGAGCAGTCATCTTCAATAGCTTCGCGACGATATCCACCTTACTCTTTGGTATGACATCTTTTAATTTTTTACCTTTTTGTTTTCTTAACTGGATCATTGGCAAATGATCTGCTTTTTCACATATTTGGCTAATAATAGGTCTAAAAGGAATTTTCTGCTTTATGGCCGCAGTAATTACATTACTTTTGACTTGTGGTCTTCCAGAAGCAGACTTTGTAGTATTAGATTGTTTATCACCTGTGGTCAAAGTCGTTAATAATACTTTTTCACGTTGCCGATCAATCTTGTCAGTAATCTCCTTATCAAGATTTTTCATTATTTTCTTGATTTCTTCTTTTGCCTTTTTAATATTATCTTGATAATTTTTAACCTCATCGTAAGCATTTGCTGCTGTACGATATAATTCATATGCCGTTATTGCATATCCAGCTAGTTCAATTATTCCAATCACGACAGGAAGCATAATTATTTTCCTACTGAACTCATTTTATTAGCTACCTGTTCTAACTTTGCTTCCCAATTCTCAGTAATACGCTCACTTTCTCTCATTACAGATTTATAACCTATGATTCTTTCTCTATTCTCAGTCACTACTTGTTCAGTCAAACCTTGATTATCAGTAACGCCTTGCTTTATTAGATTGTTTTTTGAGTCATAAATAGAATATTTATAACCTTGGAAATTTCTCCCATCTGCCTTAAATAATTGATATTGAGCAGAATAAGGAGATTCAGCAAATTCTAAGCTAGGCAACGCAGGAACATTAGCATTCACACTCCCTCCTCCCATAAACAAATGCTGCCCAGCCTTCACCTCAAACTTGCCACCAGTAGTCATAAAAATGCCCGAACCAGTAATTTTGACTTGAGAGCCACCTGCGGTGAGCACAATTTCTTTGGCTGCTGTCGCCTCAATTTTGTCTTCAGTAGAAATCACCTGAACAGCTTTGCGGGCAATTAAATCTGCTCCATCACCCTGAGCCTGTATTTCAACTTTGCCTTTGCCTGCATAGAGTCTCGCCCCTTCTTGAGCCGCAAAAAGGCTGATCTTGTTTTGGGCATGCGCGATTAAATTCTTTTGGGTAGACAGATTAATGCTGTCTCCAGCAGTTTGATTTATCTGGCCATCTGCGCTTAAGTGGATGTCTTCGTTACTGCTCAGCGCGATGCTATTTGGGCTCGCTAGCAGCATAATCGCCTCTTTAAAGGTTTTCGCTTTTGCGTTGTCTTGCTGCTCAAGTTTTTCAATAAAAGATTTTAGATTTTCTAAATTTTCTAACGGGTCAGTTTGCTGATTTTTAGCTACTTCACTAAGTGCCTTGGCATTGTTGAGGCCACCGTCGATTTGTTGTTTGGCCTCATTTGCATCAAGGTGCACGCCTTGGGCTTGGTCTTGTTTATGTGTGCTAACGAGTAAGCCACTACCCGCTCGAACTGCACCCCACTGGTCTGTTCTGAGCTCGAAGCCTTCACCACGGCCATCACTTTCCGCTTTGTCTTTTGGATGGCTTAAGTTACCCAAGTTGAGTTGACTGGCCGCATGGCTGCTTTGTAGCTGGGCACTGATTTGCCCTGTAGTGTCGTCAAAACGTAGCTGGTTAAAACCTTTACCATCGACTTCTTCGGAGCGGATGCCGCTCAGTTTTTTGGTATCAGGGAGCTGACCTTTCTGGTCGAATTGCGTTGGGTGGCGTTCAGCTTCGTGAATGCGGCCCACCACAAATGGTCGGTCAATATTACCGTCAAAAAAGTCGATGACCACGATCTCACCGACGCGAGGTAAGAAGCGTGCGCCATAACCTGCACCTGCCCACGGAGTGAGCACATCGACCCAAGCCGAGTCAGTGTCATTGTCGTTACTGCCTGCTCCCCCGTCATGACTATGGTCGTCAGCTCGGGTAAACAGGAAGCGGACTTTAATGCGTCCCCACTGGTCAACATGAATGCTTTCACCCTCTAACCCCACCACTCTAGCGCGCTGCGGGTGAGCGGCTGGTCGGTGCTCTAGCGGGTTATATTCAGGGACAGCTTTAATGTTGCGTCGAACAACATTGAGCTCAGCAAAGTGGCGCTGCTCAGGATTTTGGCTATCAAGTTGGGCTGCCTTGAGTTTGTCTTTTGGCAACAGGCGCTCGAGTTGCTGTTGTAATTCTTTCGGTAAATTATTCTGGTTGTAGTAGTGTTTGCTTAAGATTAAAAACTCTTTATCGGCACTGTCGTGCTGGTCGAGTTCTGGATGATCATTTAGTTCAAACCAATAACCCACCTGTGCATCACGGACATTGCCTGAAACGGTAAACTGCTTAGAAGTTAGGTGATGGTAAGCATTGATGTTCTGATTGAACTGTTCAATCTGGCTATTGCCTGAAGCAGTGGCTTGGTCTTCGCCTTTTAAGTCCTGCATCCAAGCGGGGCTGACGTGCCATGCATCTTCAAGGTTTAAGCTGGCATTGTCATAGTGTTCGCTGTGCTTTTGTGTGCCTTGTACGCTGCCACTACCCTCTTCTTGTTGCAGGACATCGGCTTGCCAGCGTTGCACATGTACAGACGTCGGCTGTAAGCGGCGCTCAGCTTTAACTTGGGTAATGGTATCGAACTGTTCTGTGGCACTGCTGCGTTGATAGCGTAGGCTACGACGGTCAAGCGCTTGATAGTGTTGGTTATCGTCAATTAAACGCAAGACTTGTGGCTGAATAGAAGCATTCGGGTCGGTGACAAAAAGTTGTGATTCATCGACCAGCCAGTTAATACCTTCGCTACGCCACAAACGGGTTAAAAAGTCATAATCGCTTTCGTTTGATTGCATCACAAATGGACGCACATCGTAGTCTTTCGTTAAACCTGCTGTGTCGAGCGTTAGACTTGAAGCAAACAGTGGGCTTTTACCCTGCCATTCTTTAAACAGAATTTCGCTAATATCGCGCACGCTTTTATTCATAAACACGCGGCTATTACGGCGTTTATGCCAAAGTGCAGTTGGGTCTTTTAAGGTGAGGTTATAAATGGTGAGTGAGCCGTCGCTTTGCCCCTGGCTCGCTTCGGTAATAATGCCTGTGATTCTAAAGAACTGACCTGTGTCCGTCACCTGATCGATGGCCACCTGACAGCCAATAAATTGTTTTAATGCAATATGCGCGTTTGTCGACAGACACAGCAACTCAGCAACGCTGCCTTGGTTGAGCGTATGTTCGCCCTCAATGCGCTGTAAGAAAACTTGCTGGTTTAAAGACTGATTTGAGAATTGAATATGGACGGCACGATTTTGTGAAACAAGGCCTAAACGCTCCAATATACTCGACACACTCATCTGCATTTTTATTATCAATCAAACTTATATTTAGGCCGCATTTTAATTAAAAAAAGACTAACCTGTCTATCTATACTCATTTTCAAAATGTAACTGGTCTAAATATGCTGTTTTAGGTTAACTTCTTATTCAATGGGTATTTAAAAAGTAAAATCAGATCATTTTAAATTGCTATAAAGCACCTAGATATATTTAATATTTTTCTTTTATATTCAAATAGATATTGAAGAAAATAATTTTTAAAATTAATAAAATTCCGGATGAGATATGAAAATAAAAAAGTCTGCTTTTTATATATTTATGGTGATTTTCTCACTTCATTCTTCAGCATTTGCTGAACCCAGTGTTGCCGATATTCAATATCGTGCGGAACAAGGGCAACCCGTGGCTCAATATCATTTGGGTATGATGCTTTTAAGCGGCGAACAAGGCGTTGTTAAAAATTATCAGCAAGCGTTTAAATGGCTAACTGCGGCTGACCAAAATGGAAGTGTGGGCGCAAAATATAGTTTAGGCATGATGTATTACACAGGCACGGGGGTCGAAAAAGATGCCAAGCGCGCTTTTGATTATTTTACTAAGGCTGCGGCTAAGGGTCATGCTAAAGCGCAATATAACTTAGGGGTGTTATACGACAAAGGTGAAGGAACTGCTCAAGATTATGGGCAGGCTTTTGAATGGTTTAGTCGTGCTGCCGAGCAAGGCTATCCACCCGCAGAATATAATTTAGCTCAGCTATATAATAAAGGTCACGGCGTCACCCAAAGTGATGAGCAGGCGCTTAAGTGGTACACCAAAGCGGCTGAGCATGGCGAAAGTGATGCCCAGTACAACTTGGCCCAAATGTATTTAAATGGTGAAGGCACTCCGAAAAACCCACAACTGGCAAAGAAATGGTTTCAGCAAGCTGCCGATGCAGGCGATGTAGATGCCAAAGAAGTTCTTAAAAGTTTAGAATAAAGGTAGACACCCCTATAATATTTTTATTTATAAAATGATAAATTTATATTATTAATAAAATTACACACTCAAACCATTTTATTCTTTATTTTTTCTAATTAAATATAAATATTAATTCTATTATTTTAAAAATATGTTTAGTTTTATTATTAAATTAAAAATATTTTAAATATTAAATTGACGTAATTAAAATCACCAATTATTATCTCGTTGCTGGCCTACATTGCCAGTCGGTTTTGACAGACCGTTGATCCACGGCGGGTTATAGTACAATCTATAAGTCGTTAGACCCTTGCGTCCCCTTTCTTTGCGGTAGGACGGATGGGGGACGCCCCGTGCGTGCTGGTTCCATGGATCCCAGTCTGTCAACCCCCTTTCGTTCTACCACCATAATCAATTGACGGTGATCTGGTGGTAGAGCTCCATACTTTTAAGGAGTTGACCATGACACTTATCAAATTTATTCCCTATCCAATTTAATCATTTTATTTATTTAAAATTTGGGTTTTTCATTGCCTAATTTTTTAAATTTATAAAGTATTTTTTATTTTAAAACTTAAATTATTTTATTTTCCTGTTTTTATGGGAGGATTAATTATTACCTAAAAATTATTTTAATACTTAAAACTAATTATATTTTCATTCTACTCATAGATGTAAATCATTATGAGAATAATATGACAATTTATAAACCTATTTTGGCTTTAAGTTTCATTCTAGGTAGTTTGGATATTTCGGGTTGCAACCTACACACCCAACAGGATTTTGAAAAAATTTGCCTGTCGGGTGGGCACAGCAAAACCAGTTGCGAATGTATTTACCAGCGACTTGAACAAACTTACTCCCCTAAGCTGATGCAGCGCCTAGAACATGTCAGTTTGCAAAGTCCTGTTCTCCCACAGGACTTTGCCCCTACTTTCTTTAGCGTCATGCAGCGGTGTGACAAAAGTAGTATGGGCTAAGCATTTGGCTAAGCTCCTTTATCTCTGTGTTGCAATGGTTTCTTACTTTAAATCAGCGCAAAAGATTAAAGTCTGTTGTTGCACAGAGGCCAGAGTTGTTGGGTTAGTTGAGCTTGTATTTAGATTTAATAAATTCAAATAATTCTTTAAAAAGAGGATGCCATTCTTCTGTTGGAGGACTTAAGAAAGGATGCCAAAAAAAATCGAAAGTTAATCCATTATCATCTTCACAAAAATGTGACCAAGTGTCGAGTAAAGCGTCATGTGTAGTACATACAAAAACATGCCAGTCAGGCCCTGCCTCTGAGGGAATATGTTTACCTAGATATGAATGAACTTGTGCATTCTTTATTCCAGATTCTTCATAAAGCTCACGCAAAGCGGCATGTTCCAATTGTTCTTGGTGTTCCACAGTACCTTTAACGATTTGAATTCCTGCTAATGGATGTCTAAATACTAAAATTTCCAAGTTATTATTTATTTCCCTAAATATCACAGGAACCACTTTTTCTATTAAAGACATGATCATTTTCTTATTTAAATTTAATGACATATTATAAAGTTTAGTAAAATCACATCAACTTTATAACCAATCAAGTTATTCTTTGCTTACATTAGATTTTTGAACATTTATTACAATGAACTATACATGGGATGAATTTGAGCAAAGACTCATAACCTATAGAGATGTAACTATTGATCTTACAAGAATTTTAGATACGTATGAGCTTAAAATAAAAGAACTTCTTCAACAAATTCAACTCTTAACTTATGAAGATTCTCTACCTATATTTAATCAGTTATATGAAATACAGGCTTATTTAGCTACTGCCAAGTTTCGCTATGATCTCGACTTAAACGAAGCTTTAGATATATTTGTTTATCATTTCGATAGAGATGATAAAGAGTGTATAAGCCAATATTGGTATCAAAAATTCAAGCAAAACAAGGATATTCTTTGGCCTTTACCCCAAGACGAATAGTTTCTTGTACGTTTTAACCTACAAACTTTTAGGGATTTTGCGGATTGGCGACTCCCCGCTTTTTTCCTATGATGAGTTCATACAGGAACAGGATGTTCCGGAACATAAAACTACAATAATAGGTTCATGCACTAGGAGCGTGAGATACGACAGGAGTCATATCTAGCAACCAAATACGAAAAAGCTCGACAGGATGTCGGGCTTTTTTTATATCTGAATATTAAGAATAATTTTAGAGTTTAAAAATCTCAGGCAAGCTATCTAAAAGAATATTAGGAATGTTGTTTGGATAAACAATCTCTTGTGTTTGACTTAATTCATCAAACGTCCACCAACGACTTTTGCTAATCACAAGCTTTTCATGTTCTGACCAGTTGGCTGTATTCACTTCTTCATTTTTAATAAAAACAATAAAGAGTCTTTCATCAGAAATCACAACTTCTGCACTCGGTAGCATCATTTCAAAATTGCGAGTTGCAACATGAGTGCCCACTTCGCTTCTTACTACACCTAACTCTTCATAAAGCTCTCGGCAAGCTGCTTGCTCGAAGGTTTCCCCTTCTTCAAGCCCACCACCTACGGTTGCCCAATGTGATTGACCAGCCAAAGCATCATTTGTATGAGTAAATTGAAATAATAAAATTTGATGATTTTCATTAATCACTAATAGTCTTGAAGATTTTCTAATACGCATTTGATTTTTTTCTTGAAGTAACAAGGTGGCTATTATTCATATTCACTTTGAAAAGTTAAATTATTTCTCAATGTACGTTTTAACCTACAAACTTTTAGGGATTTTGCGGATTGGCGACTTCCTACTTTTTTCCTATGATGGGTTCATACAGGAACAGGATGTTCCGGAACACAAAACAACAATAATAGGTTCATGCACTAGGAGCGTGAGATACGACAGGAGTCATATCTAGCAACCAAATACGAAAAAGCTCGACAGGATGTCGGGCTTTTTTTATTTAAGTTAAAAATAATCTGAAAGAAAATTCTTATAGTGTTTTATTCACAACATACCTTTGAACTACTTGATCGACATCAATTTCGGAATGAAGACGGCCATTGTTTGCTTGAATTACTTTTGCAGAAGCTAAATTAGATTTATAACAATGTATATGTAATTCCGTTAGGCCTAACTTCCATGCCTCCTGAATCGTAAGCTCTAATAATTTTGAACCAAAATCATTTCTACGTTTAGAAGGGCGAATACCTAGACCAATATGCCCACCACAATATTGAATCTGTTCATTGAGTTTAAGGCGCAAGTTCGATGCACCAATAATTTCATTACCCTAAAGCGTACTGTTCAATCAATACCACGTGAGCATCTTCACGACCTGTTAATCGCTATTTGTTTAATTGGAATCTATTTTTACTTCAACTCATTTTGCCAAGGAAACTTTTTCAGTCGATGTCTCACGCGATACATCAATCCGCCATGCAGGTTGCCAACATGCCATGCTAATTTTGAAGTCAGGGTCATATCAGGAATCCAATAACGTGATTGTAAGGGTACGACAGGTTTAGGTTCAGCCAATTCAATCTCTGCGGCGATATAGCCTTCACCATCCGCTAAACTCATACGTGCCAACACATTTCCAGTAGCATCACAGATTTGTGTTTCACCCACCATTTCCGTTAACCATTTGACGTAAGGTAACATGGGCATATCACTCAGGATTTCTCCGACATGGGCAGCATGTACCACTGGAATACCTGTTAAACGTGCCATTTGTGCAGGCAGTGCTTCACTTTGATGTTTATATATTTCATGTTCACGACGCATCCATGTACCCAATAGCCCATACCAATTAATCGGCATGGAGTACCAACACATTCCGCCTAAAATCAACTGTGCTTGCTGTTCTCGCACACGTTTGGCTGTGCGAAATCTTGCCCACTCCCAGCCCGACAGCAAAGCAACTTTACAGTTTAAGCTTGTCGAATCCACCTGCCCATCGTCCGAACCACCACGATAAAAGTTTTGCTCCCATGCAGTTGGAATATCTTTGTCATGCAGATGATAATCGCCATTACGCTCCACCATGACATAACTGCCATAAGTATGCCCATCACGTATTGCTACAAATCCACCTGTGATCACCACATTTAATTGCTTAGCTAAGCGGATTAAAAGCTGTAAGGGCTTGCCCTCTAAAGGTTGTGGTGTAAGCAACGCCTGTGGTGAATAGACGTTTGGAGAAGTCATCGACTCAGGAAGTACGATTACATCAGGCGTATGCTCTTGATGTGCAGCTAAAATCAATTGTTCAAGTTTTTTTAAATTTGCTTCAACCCTTCCTAACTGTAATGCAGGCTGAATGGCAACGATTTTCATATATGTAATTCTTTTGAGTACTCATAAAAAGCTTAGCATCGAATCTTAGAAATACTTTGACCGTACTGCCTCAATGCTTGGTTTATTTTTCTGTAGAGCGATCGCTGATAAAACTAGTATTAGCTCTAAACATCGACGGCGCAAAATCCACCATAAGGCGTAAAGTTCGGGTGAAATAGACTTGAACTGAAAAGCCGATCTTTTATAAGCATAATAAACCTGCGACCTTTAAACAGCCGTTCTTTGGCCTCGCCTGCGATTTTACTATGTATAAAGATATTTTATTAAAATGTGTGACGTGGTGATATACATGGAAAACTTAGATTATAAAATTACGTCTAAGTTTTCTTATTCAATTAAATTTAAAAACTCACGATGTTGAATGAGTGATATTTTCTTGCTTTTTATGGCGTATCCAACGTATTGCCAAAATAACAGCAATAACCACCACAACTGCGACAAGCGCGGGAACTAGCAAAGCTGAAACAGAAAGTAAGATTGCTCCAATCCACTCCCCTGTAGCGACAACAAAATTTCCTAAGCCGCCAGTGGTTGCAGTTGAAACACCGCGTGCAGCAACTGTACTCATTTGCACCACACCAGCCGTGCCACCACCCACAATAATCGCTGCCGCCCAACCCGCGAACTGTGACATTTCTCCACTACTCACAGCCATTGTCGCTAACGTACCCGCGATCATGGCCGCAGGGGTCGCAACTGTATCTAAAGCATTATCGACCCATGGAATATAGTAGGCCGCAACTTCGCACATCGTTGCCACAGCTAAAGCCAAGCAAACCGATGGCATAGCTAACCACTCAAAACCTTTTGATGGCTCAAACCATCCCATCATGGTTGCAATGCTCATGACCAATAGCGGCACAAACACGCGAAAACCGCAGGCAGCGCTCAAACCCACGCCAATACATAAACCCAATATTGTTTCCATAAGGTTTCCTTTTCATGCCCATCGCGGGTCTTGTTATGTAAGTCTTATTTTAAACTAACAAAAAGCCCCATCGGGTGACAGGGCTTTTTGTTAAATGCGAACGCAAATATTATTTTATTCTTAACGTTTAAATTCAGTGCAATAGCATTTAGTGCACGGCGGTAAACGATCTGTATTAATTTCTAAAAACACTCTCTGGCCACATTGAGCGCAGAAATAGAAGCCTGTTCCGGGTTTTTCGCCAGCTGTTACCATGATTGCGTTCCTATAATCGTATAGATATTAAACAGGAATATAACCCAGTTAGAGTGATTGTCAATTGTCCATTTCGCCCGATGATGATGGCATAAATGCAAAAAATGTTATTTGTACGATTTATCTTACACAGATTTAGGGATTTAGCGGATTGGCGGCACCCTGCTTTTTTCCTATGATGAGTTCATACAGGAACAGGATGTTCCGGAACACAAAACAACAATAATAGGTTCATGCACTAGGAGCGTGAGATAAGACAGGAGTCATATCTAGCAACCAAATACGAAAAAGCCCAACAGGATGTTGGGCTTTTTTTATATATCTATATGTTTTTCTCAATTTAAAACTTATTTCTTCCGATTGGCACTTCTCGACTTTTTTTGCATTTTTGATTTTGATCTCAATTTACTTTTTTTATTTTTTTGATCCTTTGCGACACCAAAAATATCTTCACGTCTTACACGATGTAAACTAAGAGGAATTTTCTTTAATTCAAATTTTTTTCCTTCTAAAGAACAAAAATAAATTTCATCAAAAATATCTCCCTCTTCCATTGCTAATGGAATGTAATCTGCTTTGGCATCAATAAAGCCTTGCAAACCACCTTTATATTTCAAAAATGCTCCCACATATTCTAGCTCATCCATGCTCAAAACTTTATTATGCAGCTGTGTTCTTTGTGATAAAAAATTATAAAAATCAATATTTTTTAAATCAAGGTGCTTCCAAGCTTTAACTATACTATCTAAGTTTGCAATATCTATAACCCAAGGATAAGTATCATCTGTTGATTTATCTAATAGGTAATTTAAATTGCATCCTAGAGCACCAAAATCATCTCGAGTAACACATATAGTATGGATTGTTTTTATTTGCTCTAAAGAAATAGTATCGAGCTTTTTTCCCTTTTTATTGAATAAATCTAATTTCTTCTCTTTTAAGATATGCTTTTTTAAACCATTTGCTTGTTCAAATGCCTTTTGTAGTCCCGAACTACTTTTAAAGTGATCTCTAATTTTAATAAAAGCTTTATCAGCATCCCTCATTGGTTCTTTTGGCGGTGATGCTTTAGCCTCAACAATTAATAAGATTCCCTGATCAAAGATTACTAAGTCATGTTCATTCCTAGAATTTGCATTTTCAAAAACACTTTCATAAAAAATGGCTTCAGGACCACAAATTTCTTTAAATAATGCAGTGGTTCGAGACTCTAATTTTTTATCCCTATCCTGAATTATTTTTTGAGAAGTCTTAACTTGTTTATATAAGAAATTCTCTAAAAAATTAATTATTGATATAAAAAATGAGTTATTTACAACATAGTAAATTTTCTCATTTTCAATAAATAAAGACTTGAAGGAAACTGGATTTTTATCAGTAAGATATTTTATTTCTTCAACACTACCTCTTTTCAAGCCGAACACAGACAATATATTATTATATTTTTCTGCTTCTATTTTTTCTAAAATTTTTGATGACTCAATTGAAAATAATTTAATAGTATTTTCAAAAAGTCGTTGTTTTCTTTTTATAAATTCTTCATCACTTCTAAGCCTATTAATTTGAGTATAATAATTATTAATATTCTCATCTAACTTTGATAAAAAATTTTCTTTACTTTTCTCGATGTAATCATAATCTTCTTGTAAATCATCCATTGCTTTTTGAATTTCTTCTTCTAAAACACTTGCAAAATCAACTAAATCTTTTACAGTGAAACCATATTCTTCATGTACTAATGAAGAATATTCATCAAACCAAAATAAAATCCACTCTCTAATTTGATGCGAGTCTAATGTCTTACTTGTAAAAAAATAATGAATAAAAGCAGACATAGCTACTAACTTTATTTTTTTATCACTCTCATTATTCTCATCCACATCAAAATAATTAACAGTATAAAAATTAAATATTTTATTAAGTAATTTACTAATTTTTTGATCTAAATCGTTACTAAATTCAATAGGAGTTTCTGGTTCTTCTTGTGATGCTGCTAAACCTAGTAAATAAGCCCCTTGCTGAAAAGGTGAACTTAATACCTTGGATCTTCCATGATTAAATGCATACTGACGCATACTTACAAAATTTATCAAGGACTCTAAACTAATTTTTTCAACTAGTTCTTTTAACTCTTCAATTTTTTTCAATAGTTCTGCATGTAATTCTGGTTTCATAATTTTCTCATAAAAAAACCCCACTTTTAAAGTAAGGTCTTTTAGAATAAATTTCCATCAGTTATAGACTAAATATCAAGCCACTTAATCTTCTAAAAAGTCTTCCATAATTTCATTTTTGTACGCTTTAACCTACAAACTTTTAGGGATTTTGCGGATTGGCGACTCCCCGCTTTTTTCCTATGATGAGTTCATACAGGAACAGGATGTTCCAGAACACAAAACAACAATAATAGGTTCATGCACTAGGAGCGTGAGATACGACAGGAGTCATATCTAGCAACCAAATACGAAAAAGCCCGACAGGATGTCGGGCTTTTTTTATATTATCGTTACCGTATTTTCAAAATATTCTAATAGCTCATTCAAAGTATTTTCATCATACAAATAACATTGGTAAAGAAGAGTAATAGGAGTAATTGCTGTTCTTTCTATAGCAGTTGAATATTCGCTTATAACTTGGATATCAGTTACTCCATGAATACTGTTAGGTATTTCATGGTCAAATTTAAAAAGGCATTTCTTGCTAGTTTTGGCATCAAAAAAAATTTGGACTTTGCTTTGAGCTTTAGTTATTACATAACAACGTACTTTATCGGTATTATCCTTTTTATAAGATGGCTTAACTCTTTGCTCCATGTTTTGCAAAAAAATTGCTGCTCGTTGACCATTTAACATCCGATTACCCTAAAGTAAAAACCCCATCATCAAGATAGGGTCTTTTAGAATAAATTTCAATTAGTTATAGACTAAATATTAAGCCACTTGGCCTTCTAAAAAGTCTTGCGCAAAACGTTGTAATACACCACCCGCTTCATATACAGAAACTTCTTCTTCTGTATCTAAACGGCAAGTCACAGGCACTTCAACAATCTCTTCTTTACCATCCGCTGTGGCACGTTCAATCACTAAAGTTAAAGTCGAACGCGGTGCAATATTACCAATCACGCTATAAAGCTCAGTACCATCTAATTTTAAAGTTTTGCGGTTTACACCCGCTTTAAACTCAAGTGGTAACACGCCCATACCCACCAAGTTCGTACGGTGAATACGCTCAAAACCTTCTGCCACAATCGCTTCAACACCCGCAAGGCGTACACCTTTCGCAGCCCAGTCACGGCTTGAACCCTGACCG
>Ga0308156_1002012_pt1 | contig 19951 bp, 20 predicted proteins | sample PhyAR2_FD_201041 | JGI IMG/M metagenome (GOLD analysis project Ga0308156, IMG submission 201041) | Phyllosphere microbial communities from UC Gill Tract Community Farm, Albany, California, United States - DLSL A.R2 | ecosystem: Host-associated > Plants > Phyllosphere > Unclassified | place: USA... | reverse complement strand
CCTCCGCGTCCGCGGCAACAGCGTCTCGATGGCCACGCTCAGCTACTGGCGGTCGGGCGCCCGACGCCCGGAGGGCGTGCAGTCCATGGCGGCGCTCAGCGACATCGAGGAGCTGCTGGGCCTGGAGCGCGGCGCGTTGACGACCCTGCTCGGAGCGACGAACCGCACCGGGCCGCTGGGCCCGAACCAGTTCCCCCTCGACGAGGAAGAGCTGGAGCTCGCCGTGAAAGAGGCGTTCGCCGCTCTGGGCGCCGAGTACCCCGACACCTCCCGCGAGCTGACCACGCACTCGGTGACCGATGTCGACGAGGCGGGCAACGTGTACCGCTCACTCACGCGCAGCATCGTGCAGTCCACGGTCGGCACCGTCGACGCGATCCCCTTCCTCGAGCTCACCCCCGGCGAGAGCACGCCGGCGCCGATGATCGAGGCGGTCTCGGGCGGACGCATCGCGGCGCGCTACTCGCACCCGAACGGCGAGGTCCACGGCGTCCTGTTCGAGCTCGAGGTGCCGCTGACCGCGCCCGAGACGGCGATGGTCGAGTGGTCTGTCGAGTACCCGCCCGGCTACCCGCCGCAGCGGGAGACCGGCCACGCGCTCGCCCGACAGAGCCGGGAGCTGCTCGTCTGGACGCGGTTCCACCCCGATGCGCTTCCCGACCGCATCGAAGAGCGCGTCGAGACGCCGAACGGCGCCGAGACCACGATCCTCGATCTCGGCGGGCGCACCTCGATCCATCAGGTGCGCCGGGCGTTCGGCCCTGGCGCTCTCGGGATCAGCTGGAGCTACGACGACGGTCGCTGAGCGCGCCGCGTGAGCGTCATCCGGGCTGGTCTCCGACCGCCACAGGGCGGCCGGGCGTGTTCGACCACTGGCTCCACGAACCGGGGAAGACCCGGGCGCTGATCCCGATCTCGTCGAGCACCAGCGCGGTGTGCGCCGCGGTGACGCCTGATCCGCAGTATGCGGCGACCGGCGTACCCTCGGTCACCCCGATGCCCGCGAAGGTCGCCTGCAGGGTGTGCGTGTCGAGGATCTTCCCCTGCGGATCGAGGTGGGCCGCCATCGGCAGGTTCACCGCGCCGGGGATGTGCCCCGCGATGGGGTCGTACGGCTCGGTCTCCCCGCGGTAGCGGTCGGGTGCCCGCACATCGAGCAGCACCCCGGATGCCGGGAACGCGGCAGCCTCGTCGATCGTGATCGCATCTCCGCCGATCTCGTCGAGCACGACGTCACCCGGCTCGGCGCGCACATCGTCGGTCTCGACCGGGAGTCCGGCCTCGACCCACGCACGGATGCCGCCGTCGAGCACGCGCACGTCGACACCCCCTTGTCGCAGCAGCCACCAGGCGCGCGAGGCGCTGAGGCCGTTGCTGTCGTCGTAGGCCACGACGATGTCTCCCCGGCTGACACCCCACCGCCGAGCGGCATCCTGCAGCGTCTGTGTCGAGGGCAGCGGATGCCGCCCCTCCGAGGGATCCCCGTGGGTGGACAGCTCGGTGTCGAGACGCACGTAGACGGCCCCGGGGATGTGCCCCTCGAGATAGTCGGCATGGCCGCCGGGGCGGTCCAGCCGCCAGCGCACGTCGATCACCCGCACCGTGTCGCCGCTCGTCAGAAGGTGGTCCAGGTCGGCGGCGCTCACGAAGTTGCTCATGAGGTGAGGCTATCGAGACCTCGTCCGACGTGCTCATCCGGTGACATCGCGTCGGCATGACGAGCGATGCGAGCGATTCGAAGAGGCGATGACGGCGGGACTAGGCTCGATCCGGCCTGTCGAGAAGGGACAGCACGTGCCCACTCGATTCCGCTGGATGCGGCTCCGCCCTCAAGAGATCGCGCTCATCGCCATCACGGCCGTCTGGGGAAGCACCTTCCTCCTCGTCCACTGGGCGATGGAGCATTCGGGGCCGTGGTTCTTCGTCGGCATCCGGTTCCTCGTGGCGGGGCTGATCAGCGTCGCCATCTTCCACCGCGCGCTGCGGGGCATCCGCTGGCGCGACGTCGGCGCCGGGGTCGCGATCGGCGTGATGATCTACCTCGGCTACGGCCTGCAGACCGTCGGGCTCCAGACGATCGACTCGAGCACGTCGGCGTTCATCACGGCCATGTACGTGCCCCTCGTACCTCTGGCCCAGTGGGCGGTGTTCCGCAAGCGCCCGCCGGCGATGGCCTTCGTGGGCGCGGGACTCGCGTTCATCGGGCTGATGCTGATCGCCGGACCCGCCGCGTTCACCCTCACCCTCGGAGCCGGCGAGATCGCGACCCTGATCAGCACCCTGCCGATCGCGGCGGAGATCATCCTGATCAGCGTGTTCGCGGGCAGGATCGACCTCGGCCGGATCACGATCATCCAGCTGCTCACGGCCGGCGCGCTCGGCATCCTCACGATGCCGATCGCCGGAGAGACCGTTCCGGAGTTCTCCTGGATCTGGGTGGGCTGCGCCGTCGGGCTCGGCGCCGCGAGCTGCCTGATCCAGCTGACGATGAACTGGGCGCAGAAGTCGGTGTCGCCCACCCGCGCGACGATCATCTACGCCGGGGAGCCGGTGTGGGCCGGAATCGTCGGGCGCATCGCCGGCGAGAGGCTGCCGCTGCTGGCGCTGATCGGCGGCGCACTCGTCGTGCTCGGCATCCTGGCCAGTGAGCTCAAGCTCGTGCGCCGCCGCGCGCCGGAATAGTCGGCGCCCTCGAGCAGCGCGAGGTGCTGCATGAAGCAGTCCCCGGCGGCACCGTGCCAGTGCTCCTCGCCCTGCGGTCGGGCTGAAGGTGGACCGGCTCAGACGGTGAGCAGCACCTTGGTGGCGCGACGCTCGTCCATGGCGCGGTACCCCTCGGCGGCCTCTTCGAGGGGAAGGGTGAGGTCGAAGACCTTGCCCGGGTCGATCTTGCGGTCCCAGATGAGCTGGATCAGCTCGGGGAGGAAGCGCCGCACCGGGGCGGGACCGCCGTGCAGATGCACCGCGGAGAAGAACAGCTCCTCGCCCGGCAGGGCGACGTCGTGCGAGACGCCGACGAAGCCGACGTGCCCGCCGGCCCTGGTCGCGCGGATCGCCTGCATCATCGACTCCTGCGTGCCGACGGCCTCGATCACCGAATGCGCGCCGAGGCCGTCGGTGAGCTCCTTGATACGGGTCACGCCCTCGTCACCGCGCTCCTCGACGATGTCGGTCGCCCCGAACTCGCGAGCGAGCGCCTGACGGTCGGCGTGCCGGCTCATGGCGATGATCCGCTCGGCGCCGAGCTCCCGCGCGGCGAGGATGCCGAGCAGGCCCACGGCTCCGTCACCGACGACGGCGACGGTCTTGCCGGGACCGACCTCGGCGGCGACGGCGGCGAACCAGCCCGTGCCCAGCACGTCGGATGCCGCGAGAAGCGACGGGATCAGGTCGGCATCGGGCTGCCCCGGCGTCGCGACGAGGGTGCCGTCGGCGTGCGGGATCAGCGAGTACTCGGCCTGGGTGCCGAAGCGCCCCATCGGCACGACGTGCACGCAGCGCGACTGGTACCCGGCCTGGCAGATCTCGCAGGTGTTGTCAGAGGCCATGAAGGATCCGACGACGAAATCGCCGACCTTCACGGTCTTCACGTCGGCACCGACCTCTTCGACGACGCCGACGTACTCGTGACCCATGGGGTCGTGGTCGACCTCGTTCGCCCCGCGGTAGGGCCACAGGTCGGATCCGCAGATGCAGGTCGCGGCGATCCGGATCACGGCATCGGTCGGACGGGTGATGGTCGGCTTCTCGCGGTCCTCGACGCGAACGTCGCCGGGCGCGTACATGACTACTCCACGCATGAGTGGTGCTCCTTCTGTCTTGTGCGTCCAGTCAACTCCCGATCCCGCGTGCCCGGGAGGTTCTGACAAAACTCCTTTCACGGGAATAGACTCCGGCCCCTCGTGTTTCACCCCACATGATTGAAACTTCAACCGTCGTTCCGGTCGCCACCGAGCGGACGCGTGTGCGCGTACCGATGCGCTTCGCCGACGGATTCTCCACCGCGGCCGATGTGGTCACCTTCGACGGGCTCATCGACGGTCGCGAGCACCTGCTGCTCGGCCTCGGCGACTGGAAGGGCGCTCTCGAGCGCATGGCGGACGGCGGGGATGCTCCGCTCGTGCGCCCGCACAGCGAATGCCTCACCGGCGACGTCTTCGGATCCGAGCGCTGCGACTGCGGTCCGCAGTTGCGGGAAGCCGTCGAGCGCATCGCGGACGAGGGCGGATTCCTGCTCTACCTGCGCCAGGAGGGCCGCGGCATCGGCCTCTACGCCAAGCTCGACGCCTACGCGCTGCAGGACGCGGGCCTCGACACCTACGAGGCGAACGTGGCCCTCGGCCGCGGCGAAGACGAGCGCGACTACACGGTCGCGGCGCAGATGCTGCAGACGGTGGGCGCCGACAGCATCCGCCTGCTGAGCAACAACCCCGACAAGGCGGCCCAGCTCGAGTCGCTCGGCATCCGCGTCACCGAGCAGGTGCGCACCGGTGTGCACCTGTCAGACGCCAATCACCGCTACCTCGAGGCCAAGCGCGACCACACGGCCCACACGCTCGACCTCTCCGCCGCGTGAGCGCCACGGGGGTGATGAGCGACCGCCGCCTCGACGACACCGAGATGGCGACGTGGCTGCCGACCATCCGGTTCGTGCAGCTGCTGCCGCAGGTGCTCGACCGGGCGCTGAAGGCCGAGACCGGCCTCAAGCACGCGCACTACGCGATCCTCGTCTCGCTGGCGGGTCAGGACGACCGGCCGATCCCGATGACGGAGCTGGCGCAGATCGCGGGCCTCAGCCGCTCGCGGCTCAGCCACGCCATCGACTCACTCGAAGAGCGCGGCTGGGTCACACGCACCTCGTGCAGCAGCGACAAGCGCACCCTGACGGCTGCGCTCACGGATGCCGGACGCGAACTGCTGCGCGGGGCCGCTCCCGTGCACGTGGCGCAGATCCGCGAGCTGGTCTTCGACCCCCTCTCCGCGGAGGAGCGGGAACAGCTCGGCGCGATCCTCACCAAGCTGCTCCCCGGAGTCGCCGCGGCCCTCTAGGTCATGCCTCGGGGATCTCCCGACCGAATGCCTCGAGCGTGACGTCTTCGGGCTCCGGGCCGCGTCGCACACCGGTGTCGAGCGCATCGATCGCGCCGAGCTGATCGGCAGTCAGCTCGAAGTCGAACACGTCGAAGTTCTCGGCGATGCGGGCAGGACGCACCGACTTCGGCAGGGCCGAGCGTCCCTGCTGCAGGTGCCAGCGCAGCATGACCTGGGCGGGCGACGTGCCGTGCTCAGAGGCGATGGCCGTGAGGGTCTCGTCATCGAACACGGATGCGCCGTTGGGACGGTACGCCGTGATGCCGCCGATGGGCGACCAGGCCTGCGTGACGGTGCCGGCCGCGGCATCCGCCTTCTGAACCTCACGCTGCTGGAAGTACGGGTGCACCTCGATCTGGTTGATCGCCGGGACGATGCTCGTCTCGGCCGCCAGCTTCTCGAGGTGCTCCACCATGAAGTTGCTGACGCCGATCGCGCGCACCCGGCCGTCGGCGAGGAGCGTCTCGAGCGCCTTGTAGGCGCCGAGCGTGAGGTCGAAGCGAGTGGGGAGCGCCTGGTGCAGGATCAGCAGGTCGAGCTGGTCGACGCCGAGCTTGCCGGTCGACTTCTCGAACGCATGCAGCGTCTCGTCGTAGCCGAAGTCGCTGATCCAGACCTTGGTCTCGATGAAGATCTCGTCGCGGGCGATGCCGGTGCGACGGATCGCCTCGCCGACCTCGCGCTCGTTGCCGTACGCGGCGGCGGTGTCGATCAGGCGGTAGCCGGTCTCGAGGGCGGTGCTGACGGCATCGACGGTCTCATCGGGTGCGGCCTGGAATACCCCGAAGCCGAGGGCGGGCATCTCGATGCCGTTGTTGAGCGTGATGTTCATGGTCATACCTCCAGTGTGCGCGCGGGCGCGGTGGTGAGAGAGACCCTGCCAGTACCTCCCTCCACGGGGCGAAGGGGCGTACCGTCGATGGCATGGACACCCGCAGCGAGGTGCGCGAATTCCTCTCGTCGAGGCGCGACCGCATCACCCCCGATCAGGCCGGCCTGCCCGCGTACGGCGGCAACCGCCGGGTGCCGGGACTCCGCCGCGAAGAGGTGTCGCTGCTGGCGGGCGTGAGCGTCGACTACTACACGCGTCTCGAGCGGGGCGACCTCTCGGGCGTCTCCGACAGCGTGCTCGACGCGCTCGCCCGCGCGCTGCAGCTCGACGAGGCCGAGACCGCGCACCTGTTCGACCTGGCCCGCACGGCGAACGCGTCTCCGGTCGCCCGCAAGCCGCGCACGAAGGTCGAGACGCTACGCCCCAGCATCCTGCGCCTGCTCGACGCGATGACCGAGGCGCCTGCGATCGTGCGCAACAACTACTTCGACTACCTCGCGGCGAACGCGCTGGGCCGCGCGCTCTACGCGCCGCTGTTCACGACCCCGGTGCCGAACAGCGCGCGCTTCGCGTTCCTCGACCCGGCCGCTCAGGAGTTCTACCCCGAATGGGAGCGCAACACCCAGGAACTGGTCGCCGCGATGCGGGGCGAGGCCGGGCGCAATCCCTTCGACCGCAAGCTCACCGACCTCGTGGGCGAGCTGTCGACGCGCAGCGAGCGGTTCCGCACCCTGTGGGCCGCGCACAACGTGCGGTTCCACCGCAGCGGCGTCAAGAGGATCAACCACCCCGTCGTGGGCGAGATGGAGCTCACATACGAGGCGTTCGACCTGCCGGCCGACCCCGGTCTGCAGATGTCGACGTACACGGCTGAGCCCGGTACGGCGTCGGCGGACAAGCTGCGGATGCTCGCGAGCTGGGCGGCGACCGATGCGGCGGCGTCCGCCTCGGTCGCCGGTGATTCGGCGCTGGCGGAGCGCAGCGAGGCCTGAGCCCGCCGTCGGCCCGTCAAGCCGTCAGCCTCGCCGGTCGGCGGGTCGCACCGTCAGGCACCGATCGGGTGACCCCGACCCCGGTGCGGAGAACGTCGTCATCGCACGAGCTGTCCGACGAGCAGGACCACGCCGATGGCGATCATGGCGAGGCCGGACACGATGCCCACCGCGCGTGCAGCAGAGGGACGGGCGCCGAGCACGGCGCCCGCACCGAACCCGACGGCGAAGTAGACGGCGGCGCAGCCGACCAGATGCACGGCTCCGAGGACCGCGATCTGCACCGAGACCGGCCAGGCGGAGCTCGACGTGGTGAACTGCGGCAGGATCGCCAGGAACAGGAGGGTCACCTTGGGGTTCAGGCCGCTGATCCCGAAGCCCTTGAGCATCCATCGTCCCGGCGAGGCTTCGACCAGCTGCGCGCCCTCGCGGACGACCGCGGGGGTGCGCAGGGCGCCGATGCCGAGCCAGATCAGATACACGGCGCCGGCCACGGTCAGCACGGTCAGGGCGAGCGGATACCGGGCGACCAGCGCGCCGACTCCGGCGGCGACGACGAGCACGGCCAGCACGTGACCCGACAGCATCCCGAGCACCGCGGGAGCCGCCCGCCGGCGCAGACCGGCCGAGATGGCGAACGCCCAGTCGGCCCCAGGGGTGATCACGAAGAGCATCGAGACACCCCAGAAGGCCGTGATCGCGGTGAGTGCCATCGCTGTTCTCTTTCGTCGTCCGTGTGCTGCGGAGCAACTCTAGGAAGGAAGCGGCGAAAGGTGTTTGCGTTGTTTGCACGCGGCGAGGGGATCTGCGCAAGAATCTTGAGCATGGATGCGATCGACCGGAAGATCCTTGCCGAGCTGCAGCGCGATGGCCGTCTGACGATCACCGAACTCGCCGAACGCGTGCAGCTGAGCGTGTCTCCCTGCCACCGCCGACTGCGCGAGCTGGAGCGCTCCGGCGTGATCACGGGGTACCACGCGACCCTCTCCCCCGCCGCCCTCGGACTCGGTTTCGAGACCCTGGTGTTCGTCACGATGAAGGAGGCCAACCGCGACTCGATCATCCCGTTCGAGGAGGCCGTGGCGCGCATCCCGAACATCACTCTCGCCCACCGACTCTTCGGTGACCCGGACTACCTGCTGCGCGTCGTCGCCGCCGATCTCGAGCATTTCCAGCGCCTGTACGACGAGCAGCTCACCGCACTGCCCGGAGTGCAGCGGGTCAGCTCGACGCTCGTGATGCGCAAGGTCGTCGATGACGGGGCGCTGCCGCTCGGCTGACGTCATCGGTCGAGGCGGGCGTTCTGCTCCGGCCCGTTTCTGCTCCGGCCTGTTTCTGCTCTGAGCAGAACGGCTCGAATCCGCCGCTGACGGCGGTTTATCGTGAGGCATGGCCGACCTCGTCCCGTTCCCCCGCGCCCCTCGCCCTGCCCGCCCGCGGCCCAGCGAGCCCGAACCGCTGTGGCGTCAGATGCTCGGCGACCAGCTGCGGCGGCGACGACACGATCGCGACGAGACCCTGACCGCGACGGCGGAGAACGCGGGCGTCTCACCGCAGTACCTCTCCGAGGTCGAGCGCGGGCTCAAAGAGCCGTCGAGCGAGATGATCGCCGCGATCGCCGGCGCCCTCGACACGTCGCTGATCGAGCTGACGAGCGCCGTGGCCGACGAGCTGCGGTCGGTGACCGCCGCCCCGGCATCCGCCGTGGTCTCGGTCACCCGGGGAGCCTTCGCCCTCGCCGCCTGACGCCGGACCCTCGGCGCCGCCCCCGCGTCACACCGCACGCTCCCCCAGCACGGTGTCGATCAGCCCGTAGTCGAGTGCCGCGGATGCCGTGAAGACGCGATCCCGATCGGTGTCCGCACGCAGTTCGCTCAGCGAGCGCCCGCTGTGTCTGGCCAGGATCGACTCCATGTCCGACCGCACGCGCACGACCTCGTCGGCCGCCAGGATGAGGTCGGGGATCGCTCCGCGCGACTGCCCGGCGGGCTGATGCAGCACGATGCGGGCGTGGGCGAGCGCTGCCCGCCGCCCCGACGCTCCCGCGGCGACGAGCAGCGCCGCGGGTCCGATCGCCTGCCCGACACACGTGGTCGCGACGGCGGGACGGATGTGCTGCATGGTGTCGTAGATCGCCAGCGCCGCCCCGGGGTCTCCGCCCTCGCTGTTGATGTAGAACTGGATGCCCGAGTCCTGGCTGTCGGCGTCGAGATGCAGCAGCTGCGCGATGAGCGCGTTGGCGACGCCCGCGTCGATCCCCGTGCCGAGATAGATGACCCGCTCGGCGAGAAGGTGCGAGTAGACGTCCATCACCCGGTCGCCGCGGGGATGCTGCGCGATGACGTTCGGGATCGTGTAGCCGCTCATGCGCCCGCCCCCAGTCCGACCCGAGCCCGTCGTCGTGGCATGAGATCGGCGAGGGACTCGACGATCTCATCGATGAATCCGTAGTCCTTCGCCTGAGTGGCCGTGTACCACCGGTCGTGCAGGGAGTCCTCGAAGATGCGCTCTCTCGGCTGGCCGGTGTCGTCGGCGATGAGTCCGAGCACCGTGTCGCGCATGTGCCGCAGGTCGTCGGCCTGCGTCTCGATCTCGACCGCCGAGCCGCCGATGCCCGCGGAGCCCTGATGCATGAGGATCCGTGCATGCGGCAGCGCCCGCCTCTTGCCTCGGGCGCCGGCCGACAGCAGGAACTGCCCGGCGCTGCAGGCGAGGCCCAGGGCGAGGGTCGAGACGTCGTTGGGCACCAGCGCCATGAGGTCGCGGATCGCTAGCATCGACGGCACGGAGCCGCCCGGCGAATGGATCCACAGGGCGATGTCGGTGGTCGGGTCCTCGGCCGAGAGGGTGAGCAGCTGCGTCATCAGCAGCGTGCCGTTGTCATCGTCGAGGGCGCCGTCGAGCACGAGCACACGCTCGTGGAACAGCGCGCGCCGGGCCTCGGGGCCGAACTGCGGAAGGGGGTTCTCTTCACTCATGCGACCAGCATCCGCGCTTCGGCACCGGGGCGGAACCGGATCCGCCCTCGGCAGATCCGCCCTGGGCAGAGCAGCCGTCGACTGCACGGATGTGCACGCGTAACACCCCCGACTCACGACGCTCCTACCCTCGAAGCATGGCGACGCAGAAGACACCCGAGTGGCAGTGGTCCGAAGACGGCATCAACTTCCGCACCCGCAAATGGGTGAAGCCGGAAGACCTCAACGCGAACGGCTCGCTGTTCGGCGGCAGCCTGCTGAAGTGGATCGACGAGGAGGCGGCGATCTATGCGATCGTGCAGCTGGGCAACTACCGCGCGGTCACCAAGCACATCTCGGAGATCAACTTCGAGGCCTCGGCCGTGCAGGGCGACCTCATCGAGATCGGCCTGCAGGCCACGCACTTCGGACGCACGTCGCTCACGATGCGGGCGGTCGCTCGCAACATGATCACCCGCAAGCGCATCCTCACGATCGAGAAGATCGTCTTCGTCAGCCTGGACGAAGACGGCGTCCCCACCCCGCACGGGTACAGCGAGATCACCTACAACCGCGATCGGATGCCGACCGAGCGCATCGCGACGGGGACGATCTGCCTGCCGTAGGTGAGCCCCCTGCGCCGGTGACCGCGCCCGGTGCGAGGATGGAGTGCGTCCGCCGAGCAAGGGAGCCCCGAATGAGTCGCACCGCCACCGCAGCCACGACCGCGATCCGCGAGATGCGCGACTTCCTGTTCGCGAACGCCACCGACTACGACGCGGCGCGAGACGGCTTCTCCTGGCCGACCCCCACGGAGTTCAACTTCGCCCTCGAGTGGTTCGACGTGATCGCGGGCGAGACGCCCGACCGCCCGGCGGTGCAGATCGTGTCGGCCGACCTCAGCCTCGAATCGTGGTCGTACGGCGAGCTCTCCGCGCGCTCCGACCAGGTCGCCGCCTGGCTCACCGCCCTCGGCATCCGGCGCGGCGACCACCTCATCGTGATGCTCGGCAACACGATCGAGCTCTGGGAGGTGATGCTGGCGATCACGAAGATCGGCGCGGTGTCGATCCCCACCTCGACGCTGCTCTCGGCGTCCGACCTGGCCTACCGCGTCGAGCACGGCAGGGCTCGCGCGATCGTGACGACCGGCGGCCTCGCCGAGCGCATCGCGGCGGTCGACGACGCCGTGCTGCGCATCGGGGTCGGCGACGACATCCCCTCGGGCTGGAGTCGTCTCGCCGACTCGTCGACCGCGCCGACGACCTTCGAGCCGGATGCTCCGACGCCCGCCGACGACACCGCGCTGCTCTATTTCACGAGCGGCACGACCAGCCGCCCGAAGCTCGTGCAGCACACGCACGTGTCGTACCCGATCGGTCACCTCTCGACCATGTGGTGGCTGGGGGTGCGTCCCGACGACGTGCACCTGAACATCTCGTCGCCCGGGTGGGCCAAGCATGCCTGGTCGAGCTTCTACTCGCCGTTCCTCGCAGAGGCGACCGTCTTCGTCTACAACTACGACCGCTTCGACGCGAACGCCCTCATGCAGGTCATGGACACGCACCACGTCTCGACGTTCTGCGCCCCGCCGACGGTGTGGCGCATGCTGATCCAGGCCGATCTCGGCCGCCTCGCGCATCCGCCGCGAGAGCTCGTCGGCGCGGGCGAGCCGTTGAATCCCGAGGTCATCGATCGCGTGCGCGACGCCTGGGGCGGCACGATCCGCGACGGCTTCGGGCAGACCGAGATGACCGCCTGCATCGGCAACTCCCCCGGCCAGACGGTCAAGGTCGGATCGATGGGCCGCCCCCTGCCGGGATACCCGGTCGTGCTGCTCGACCCCGCCACGGGCGAGATCGCGGATGCCGAGGGCGAGATCGCACTGGATCTCTCGCAGCCGCCGGTCGGCCTGATGGCCGGCTACTTCGACGACCCCGAGAAGACCGCCGAGTCACGCGCGGGGGGCTACCACCACACGGGCGACATCGCCGTGCGCGATGACGACGGCTATCTGACCTACATCGGTCGGGCGGATGACGTCTTCAAGGCCTCGGACTACAAGATCTCGCCGTTCGAGCTCGAGTCGGTGCTGCTGGAGCACGAGCTCGTGATCGAGGCGGCGGTGATCCCGAGCCCCGACCCGACCCGCCTGTCGGTCCCGAAGGCGTACGTGTGCCTGCGGCCCGACGCGTCCGAGGCCGAGGCCGAGGCTGCGCGGTCGATCTTCGCGTACGCGCACGATCGCCTGTCGTCGCACCTCTGGGTGCGCATCATCGAGTTCGTGCCCGAGCTGCCGAAGACCATTTCGGGCAAGATCCGTCGCGTCGAGCTGCGCGCCCGCGAGTCCGAGCGCGTGGCGACGGGGAGCGACGCCGGGCAGCACCGCGACCGCGACTACCGCTGAGGCGGCGGTCTCAGCTCGCGAGTGCGGGCATGCTTCCGGTGCTCGTCGACGACGCGGCGCGGGGCGCGATGGTCGCCACAGGGGCGCTCGACGTCGTGATCGTCGGTGCGCTCGTCGGTGCTGCGGCGACCGGCGCGACCGCCAACGCCGGGCGCAGGGCGGCGCGGGATTCGGCAGAGCCGATGATCCCCCGCAGCACGGCGCCGATCACGAGCATCCCCACCAGCGCGGCTCCCGCCACGATGAGCGGAGTCCACTCGCGGGCGAACGATGCGGTGAGACTCATCAGCGTGGCGGGGATCCACAGACCCACCGCTCCACCCGCGAGGCCTCCGGCGCCTCGCGCGATCGCGATGCCCGCGACGATCGCGCACAGCACGGCCAGTGCTGCTCCGACGAATCCCAGCGGAACCAGGAATGCTGCCAACTCGTGTGCCATCCTCGATGACGTCATGACGACCCCCCGTCAGCGGTATCTCCGCACTACCAAGATTACGAAGTATCGGTTGGCGCGGCATCCCTCTGAAGGATGATGTTCCCCAACCGTGACGAGTCGTTCAGCGTCGCTTCACCCACGCGAAACGCGAGCCGCGTACCACCGGCACGGACTGCGTGATCACGGCGTCGACGACCATCGATCCGTCGGTGGGGCCGACGATCGCGATGGCCGAGGTCTCGGTCGCCTCGAGCGGCTCGATCGGCATGGTCGCGAGCGCGCGGTGGGCCCGCACGTAGGCGGGCACGAGCAGCACGATCGCCCCGAGCCACGCGAGCGGATTGCTGAGCGCGACACCGGCGAATCCGATCAGCGCACCGAGCACGACCGCCGCGCCGACGCGCATCACGAGCTCGATCACTCCGGTCACCGTGGGCACCAGCGTGTGCCCCAGCCCCTGCAGGGCCCCGCGCAGCACGAAGAGGATGCCGAGCATCCAGTAGCCGCAGCCGTTGATGATGAGCATGAGGTGCGCGAGCTCGACGACCTCGTCGGATCCTTCGCCGATGAACAGACGGACCATCGGAGTGCCGAACGCGATGATGATCACGCCGAGCAGAGCGCCGGTGATCACCGCCATCCAGGTGCCCTCGATGACACCGCGACGGATGCGGTCGGGGCGGCGACCGCCGAGGTTCTGCGCGGCGTACATCGAGGCCGCGAGGCCGAGCGACGACAGGAAGGCCACCGCGAGTCCGTCGACGCGGGACGCCGTCGTGTAGGCGGCGACGGCATCGGAGCCGAGCGTGTTGAGCGCCACCTGCACGGCGAGCGTGCCGATCGCGATGATCGAGGCCTGGAAGCCCATCGGCAGACCGAGGCGCAGGTGCTCGCGGATGTCATCGCGGGTGACCTGCCAGTCGGCGCGGCGCAGGTGCAGGATGGGCAGGCGGCGGCGGACGAACTCGAGGCAGAGGATCACCGACACCGCCTGCGCGACCACCGTCGCGAGGGCCGCGCCGCCGACGCCCCACGCGAGCGGCCCCACCATGAGGACCACCAGTCCGACGTTCAGGACGCACGACACGGTGAGGAAGATCAGCGGCGTGCGCGAGTCGCCGATCGCACGGATGATCGCGGAGAGGTAGTTGAAGAACATCGTCGCGCTCGCGCCGATGAAGCTGATCTGCGTGAAGATCGTCGCCTCGGCCATGAGCTCCGACGGGGTCTGCAGCAGCTCGAGCACGGGTCGCGCGATCAGGGGCGCGGCGATCGTCAGGACCACGCTCGTGATGCCGGTCAGGATCACGCCGGTCGCGACGGAGCGGCGCACCCCGACGGCATCGCCGGCACCGAACGCCTGCGCGATCGGGATCGCGAAGCCGCTCGTGAGGCCCCAGGCGAAGCCGATGAGCAGGAAGAGCAGGCTGCCCGTCGCGCCGACGGCGGCGAGCGACTGGACGCCCAGATGACGCCCGACGACGACGGCGTCGGCGAACTGGTACATCTGCTGCACGACGTTGCCGAGCAGCAGCGGGATCGAGAACGACAGGATGACACGCCACGGGCGGCCCGTGGTGAGGGAGGTGGCCATGGGGGAAGCGGCTCGCAGATCTGGGGAGGGATCGGGGGGGTGGGTTCCAGGATATCGAATCGATTCGGTTCGCCGGAAGACCCGATCGCGAAGTACGGTCGGAAGGATGCCGCAGCGGGTCGCGGCACGGACACCGGAGGTTCGATCGATGACCACAGAGAAGACCGGAGATGCCGTCGGGGTGGGCGGGACCGTGGGCGGAGACGAGCAGCACCTGAAGCGGGCGCTCAGCAACCGTCACATCCAGCTGCTCGCGATCGGCGGGGCCATCGGCACCGGCCTCTTCATGGGCAGCGGCAAGACGATCTCGGTGGCGGGCCCGTCGGTGATCTTCGTCTACATGATCATCGGCTTCATGCTCTTCTTCGTCATGCGGGCGATGGGCGAGCTGCTGCTGTCGAACCTGAAGTACAAGTCGTTCAGCGACTTCGCGAGCGACCTGCTCGGCCCGTGGGCCGGGTTCTTCACCGGATGGACCTACTGGTTCTGCTGGGTCGTCACCGGGGTCGCCGACGTGATCGCGATCGCCGGCTACACGGATGCGCTGTTCCCCGGCATCCCCCTGTGGATCCCTGGCCTGCTCGTGATCCTGATCCTGCTCGCTCTGAACCTGCCCACGGTCGCCGCGTTCGGCGAGATGGAGTTCTGGTTCGCGCTGATCAAGATCGTGGCGATCGTCGCGCTCATCATCACTGGTCTCGTCATGATCGTCACGGGCTTCCAGCACGATGCGGGCACGGCCAGCTTCGCGAACCTCTGGTCGCACGGCGGCATGTTCCCGCACGGATTCATGGGCTTCGTCGCCGGATTCCAGATCGCCGTCTTCGCGTTCGTCGGCGTCGAGCTCGTCGGCACCGCGGCGGCCGAGACCAAGGACCCCGAGAAGAACCTGCCGAAGGCGATCAACGCCATCCCGATCCGCATCCTGCTGTTCTACGTGGGCGCGCTCGTGATCCTGATGGCCGTCACGCCCTGGACCGAGTACGTCGCCGGCGAAAGCCCCTTCATCGCGATGTTCGCCCTCGCCGGTCTCGGCATCGCGGCGACCGTCGTGAACCTCGTCGTGCTGACCTCGGCCATGTCGAGCGCGAACTCCGGCATCTACTCGACCTCGCGCATGGTGTTCGGCCTCGCGCAGGACGGCGATGCCCCGCGCATCTTCGGCCGCCTGTCGAGGCGCCGCGTGCCGCAGAACGCGCTGTTCCTGTCGTGCATCCTGCTGCTCTCGGGCGTCGTGCTGCTCTACGCGGGTGACGACATCGGCACGGCGTTCGACATGGTGACCACGGTCTCTGCCGTGTGCTTCATGTTCGTGTGGACGATCTTCCTCTGCAGCTACCTCGTCTACCGCCGCCGGCGCCCCGAAAAGGTCGCGGCATCGACCTTCCGGATGCCCGGGGGCATCGTCATGGTCTACGTGGTGCTCGCGTTCTTCGTGTTCATCCTCTGGGCGCTGACGACCCAGCCCGACACGCTGACCGCGCTGCTGGTGACGCCGATCTGGTTCGTGCTGCTGCTCGTGGCGTGGATGTTCGTGCGGAAGTCGCAGAACCACCTCACCCGTCACGCGAAGCACATCGCGTACCTGCGCGACGAGTCGGCGGAGTAGTCGCGCGACGTCTGTGGGAGGTTCCGGCAGGGCCTCCCACAGCGCCGCGAGCGGGCGTAGCGTCGGCCCTGACGAAAGGACACGACATGCACACTCGCACACTCGGCCAGGGACTCGAGGTCTCGGCTGTCGGCCTCGGCTGCATGGGGATGTCGCAGAGCTACGGCCCGAACCCCGGCACTCGCGACGAGATGATCGCCGTGCTGCGGTCGGCGGTCGACCTCGGCGTGACGTTCTTCGACACCGCAGAGGTCTACGGTCCGTATGTCAACGAGGAGCTCGTCGGCGAAGCGCTGGCTCCCCTCCGGGACCAGGTCGTGATCGCGACGAAGTTCGGCTGGCGCATCGAAGACGGCAAGAGCGTCGGCCTGAACAGTCGTCCCGAGCAGATCCGTCGCGTCGCCGACGAGTCTCTGCGGCGTCTGCGCACCGATGTGATCGACCTGTTCTACCAGCACCGCGTCGACCCCGACGTGCCGATCGAGGACGTCGCCGGCACGGTCGCCGAGCTGATCGCCGAGGGCAAGGTGCGGCACTTCGGACTGTCCGAGGCATCCGCCGCGACCATCCGCCGGGCGCACGCCGTGCAGCCGGTCACGGCGCTGCAGAGCGAGTACTCGCTGTGGACGCGCGACCCCGAGTCGGAGGTCCTTCCCGTGCTGGGCGAGCTCGGGATCGGCTTCGTGCCGTTCAGCCCGCTGGGCAAAGGATTCCTCACCGGAACGGTGGATCAGAACACCTCGTTCACCGACGGTGACATCCGTGGCACGATCCCGCGCTTCAGTGAGGAGAACCGGGCCGCGAACGAGGCGCTGGTCGCGCACGTCGCCGAGCTCGCCGCGACGAAGGATGCCTCGCCCGGCCAGATCGCCCTCGCATGGCTGCTCGCCCGGGAACCGTGGATCGTGCCCATTCCCGGAACCCGGCGCACCTCTCGCATCGCGGAGAACGCCGGATCCGCGACGGTGCCGCTGTCGGCCGACGAGGTGGCCGATCTCGACCAGCTCGCCGCCCGCGTCGGCGTGCAGGGCGATCGGTACAACCCGCAGCAGATGTCGTTCGTCGACCGGTGAGCCCGCGGGTGTGCTGGGTAGTCTGAGGCCGATGACTTCTGCCCGCAGCTACCCGGCCACGAAGACTTGGCGGAACCGGGCCCAGCGGCGCTGGACCTCAAAGCCTGACCTCTCATACTCCACCGATTTCGCGGCAGTCACCCCGGTGCTCACCGAACGGGTACCGTCCCTCGTCGAGCGCAAGAGGTTGAGCAGAGCGCGAGCCACTCGCGCACCGCCGTCACCGTCTCCAGGCCCGACAGAGAGGCACTCGATCCAGAGATCCTCCGGATCACCAGGCCAGCGGTAAGCGATGGCGAAGCCCTCCGGAAGTCCGTCTCGCCACGCCATCACGCTCTCCCTCCGGCTGACGAACGGAGAGTTCCACACAGCGAGAAGATCACGCTCCGCATGGTCGACATCGGCTCTGACGCCGTGCGCGCTGCCGTAGATGGCTGCAGCGAGCGGAAGATCTGACTCGTCCAGCAGGCTCACCGCCACGCCGTCCGGGAGGCTCACCCCGCCGAGCTCGTGTGTCGGCGCAGTCATCTCGACGAAGTCCTCGGCGACGAAGCCTCGCTCGCTCAGGATGTGACGCAACGCGTCATCGCCGACCCCGTCGTCGATGATCACCTCGATGACCCGGGCGTCTAACTCCTCGATCCCCGCGTCGCAGAACCAGTCGATCAGCGCTCCCCCCGCTCCGCGTCCTCGATCACCCACCAGAACACCTCCCCGAAGATCGGCGACGAGGTGACCATCTCTCCTCTGCGGCCTGACCGCGACGCAACCCACCGGTCGCGGTCCGCAATACGCGACAGCGACGTCGACGTCGACCAGAGAGTCCAGCTGGCGCGACATGGCACCTTCGCCGATGACGCCAGTCGTGCGAAGAAGTTCCTCATGCTCACCGAACTCGCGCGTGTCGAGAAGGCGCACCGAGAGCATGGTCAGCGCCTCCCACCCATGGCGGCGTCCACAGCGTGGACGAGCAGAGCAGAAATCTCGAGGCCCGGAGCGTCGTGTCCGTCCGGCAGGAACTCCACGACATCGATCCCCACGACTCTCCGCGATCCGAGTACCGCGACGAGCACGTCGATAAGCTCTCCCCATCGCACACCACCCGGTAGGGGTGTGCCCGTGGCCGGCATGTGTGCGGGATCGATGACGTCGACATCAACCGTTACGTACCACGGGATGTCAGCGGCGATGGTGCGCAGCAGCGACTCCGCGCCCGCGTCGACCCATGTCCGGCCAGGCCACACGTGATGCGAATCGAGCGTCTCGGGATCGACTGAGGTGAGCTGGCGGATGCCGCACTGGACGATGTGCGCGACCCTGTCATCCCCCGCGCTCCAGTTGAGGAAGTTCCCGTGGTGCAGACCCTTCATGTCGCCCGACGCGGGATGCGAGAAATCGTGATGGGCATCGAAGTGCAGCACTCCGATGGAGCCGACGCTATCAGCCACCCCGGCGATAAGTGGCGCCGAGATCGAATGGTCTCCGCCGAGGGCGACGAGCAGTTTGCCCGCGCCGGCGACCCGCCCGGCCAATACGCGCGCGTCGTCAAGTTGCCTCCTGCCACCCCCGCCGGGGTCGGGCAGGATGTCGCCCACATCTCTCACCCGCACAGACTCCATCACACGCTTCCCGCGAACGGGGTCGTGCATACCCCTAGGCGGCTCGGCCGCCTGGAAGACGCTCCTGCTCACGCTCCGAATACCCTGAGGGCCGAATCTGGCTCCCGGCCTGTACGTGACTCCACCGTCAAAAGGGACCCCGACGACGATAACGTCGGCCTCACCGGCGAGCGCGGATCGCACCGAGACGACGGGGGTGCCGAACAGGCCGACACGCGCGGCGGTCTCCCACTCGGCTCTCGACTCATCCACGAGCACTCCGGCATCGATCAGCCGCTCGATCGCGGCGACGATCACTTCCCGCTCGGCCGAGGCAGAGAACGCCTCGACCACATGTTCGACCAGCTGGGGCACCGCGAACTTCTCAACGACACGCAAGGACGCTCCGCGGAGGGTCACTCGTGGACCCGCGGTGCCCCAAGTGAAGTCCGCGCGGTCGAGCCCCTCGATGCGCACGACGGCGTCAGGACGCAGAACAAGGCGTCGTCCGTCAGAGCGATTCACGCCACGACCCCCTCCGAGATGCGCCAGAGATGTGCGTAGCGTCCGTCCAGGCCGACGAGATCAACATGGGTGCCGACCTCGACGATCCGCCCGTCCTCCATCACCACCACACGATCGGCATCTCGCGCTGTCGTCAAGTCGTGCGCGATCTGGAGCACAGCGGCTGCGGGGAGCGACGCCGCGACGCCGAGCTGGAGATCGCGCGCAGCGCCCGCCGACAACGCTGCTGTGACCTCGTCGAGTACGAGAAGCATCGGTCCCGCATAGAGCACCCGAGCAAGCGCGATCTGGCGTGCCTCGCTCGGGCTGAGCTCCCGCTCGCCATCCGAGAGTTCCGTATCGAGGCCGTCGTCCAAGCTGCGGGCCCACGACGCGCCGACGGCGTCCAGACTCGACCATACGCGCTCGTCGTCGACGTCCGCATCGGCGTCGCCCAGCGCGACGTTCACGCGAAGTGAGTCGGCGAACACGTAGTCTTCCTGGGCGACCATCGCCACCGTGCCGTCGCCGGGGATGACAGGCCTGCCGTCGAGAGCGATCGTCCCAGCGGACGGTTCGAGCGCACCGACGACCATCATCCCGAGCGTCGACTTGCCGGCACCGGACGGACCCACGATGCAGATGCGTTCCCCGGGGTGGATCTCCAGGCTCACGCCGTCGACCGCGCGGTGTCCGCCGGGATACGTGTAGGTGACGTCGCGCATCTCGAGGAGCGGTTGCGCCGCGTCCCTCGCACCTCGTTCGCCCGTCCGTTCCTGGCCACGGGTTCCGGGGACACCGAGGATCCGTCCGAACGCCACCATCGCCGACTGCGCCTCTCCGAACCAGTAGATGACA
>Ga0308156_1002011_pt1 | contig 19973 bp, 18 predicted proteins | sample PhyAR2_FD_201041 | JGI IMG/M metagenome (GOLD analysis project Ga0308156, IMG submission 201041) | Phyllosphere microbial communities from UC Gill Tract Community Farm, Albany, California, United States - DLSL A.R2 | ecosystem: Host-associated > Plants > Phyllosphere > Unclassified | place: USA... | reverse complement strand
TCAATATTTTGATGATTCCAAAAGATCCAAATGACTCTAATGCAGCTTATTTAGAAATTCGCGCCGGAACGGGTGGTGATGAGGCTGCAATTTTCTCTGGTGATTTATTCCGCATGTACAGTAAATATGCCGAGACACAAAATTGGCGTATAGAAGTACTTTCTGAAAATGAAGGTGAGCATGGCGGCTTTAAAGAAGTCATTTGCCGTGTAGATGGCGATGGTGTGTATGGCCGCTTGAAGTTTGAAAGTGGTGCGCATCGTGTGCAACGTGTGCCAGCAACTGAGTCACAAGGTCGTGTGCATACATCGGCTTGTACAGTTGCGATCTTGCCTGAAATTGATGTCGATACAAATGTCGAGATTAACCCAGCAGATTTACGTATTGATACTTACCGTGCATCTGGTGCAGGTGGTCAGCACATTAACAAAACCGATTCAGCGGTACGTATTACTCACCTTCCAACAGGTACAGTTGTTGAATGTCAGGAAGAACGTTCACAGCATAAAAACAAAGCCAAAGCGATGGCATTATTAGTTTCTCGTTTAGAAAATGCGAAACGCGCAGCGGCGGATGCAGCAACGTCTGAAATGCGCCGTGATTTAGTGGGGTCTGGTGACCGTTCTGAACGTATCCGTACTTATAACTACCCACAAGGCCGTATGACTGACCACCGTATTAACCTCACTTTATATAAGTTAGATGCCATTATGGAAGGTGATTTAACTGAATTGCTTGATAGCTTACATCGTGAATATCAAGCAGATCAGCTTGCAATGCTTGCACAGGAAAATGGCGGCTAATGAATATTGCTCAAGCGCTTGCAATTCGTGGTGAGCCTGACAGTTATGAACGTCAGGAAAATGCTTGGTTACTTGAGCATTTTCTAAAAATTAATTCACTTGAATTAAAGTTTAGACTTGAGCAAGAGTTAACAGTTCAACAAGAGCAAGATTACTTGGCTGGTCTTGAGCGTATTCAAAAGGGTGAACCTTTAGCTTATGTGACAGGTTCACAACCATTTTGGACGCTGGATTTAAAAGTAACGTCTGATACCTTAGTGCCACGTCCTGATACTGAGGTTTTAGTTGAAACTGTTTTAAATCTAAATTTGCCAAAGAATGCAAATATTGTTGATTTGGGAACAGGGACAGGTGCCATTGCGCTTGCGTTAGCAAGTGAACGTCCAGATTGGCAAGTAACGGCAACTGATATTTATGCACCTACTTTGGAAGTCGCAAAAGAAAATGCACAAGCTCATAATTTGCAACGTGTGAAATTCGCTTGCGGCGCTTGGTTTGAAGCACTAGAGCCACAAAAGTTTGATTTAATTATTTCTAATCCACCATATATTGACCCTGAAGATGAACACATGCAGGCACTGGCAACAGAGCCACGCCGTGCATTGGTTGCAGATCATCAGGGACTGGCTGATATTGAAATTATTATCGCTCAAGGTAAGAACTGGTTAAAACCACAAGGCTGGATTGCACTTGAACATGGTTATGATCAGGGAAAAGCCGTTAGAGAGATATTTGCTGAGCATGGTTTTAGTGAAATTAAAACCATTCAGGACTACGGTCAAAATGATCGAGTCACTTTGGCGTCTTTATAAATAAAGTTGAAAGTTTATTAAGGCTTTGAATGAAGCGCAGCTTCCCGATAAGCCCCTGGGCTAACGCCAGTCCATTTTTTAAAGGCACGGTGAAATGCACTTGAGTCATGGAAACTTAGATCTTCACTAATATCTTGAATTGAATCGTTGGTTTTACTTAAACGTTCAACCGCAATATCACAGCGGATTTCATTTTTAATTTGCTGGTAGCTGACGCCTTCATGTTTCAGTCGGCGTTGAACGGTTGCTTCAGAAATATTGAGCTGTTGTGCAACATCTTTAAGTTCGGGCCATTGTGCAGGATGAAGTTTCAATAAATGACGACGAATAAGAAGACTTAATGCATTTTCATTTTTAAAGCGAACTAAAAGATTTTGCGGAGTTTGCTCTAAGAAATCATAAAGTGCTTTTTTATCTTTTTTAATTTTAATATCTAAATAGTGAGCATCAAATTCAATTCGGTTTATCTCGGCATTAAACTTAATGTCTCCACCAAAACGGACTAGATAGTCTTGAATATCTTGAGGTTGAGTACAACGTACTGAAATCTTGTTTAAGCCAATTCGTTGATCTACCAACCAGCACATGAGTCCATGCACCAATATTAAAAAGGTCGCATAGGTAAACATGCGTTTGGGTTGTTCACGATCACGAATGACCAAATAGGCTTTTTGCTGATCCCGAATTAATTCACCCTGTAGATCATCTAAAATAAAGTTAAAAAATTTTAAAATATCGTAAAGCGCCTTTTCTAAAGTTTCCGCCGTACTGACAAGTTTAGTCAATAATTTATAGCTACCTCGACGCATAGGGTGGCTGTCCATACCAAAAAACTCATCATTCATGGCATTGGCAAGTTCTATCCATAATTGTGCATATGTCGTAACGGGCACACGTGCCTTGGGAGACATCAGTAATTCGGCAGGAATTCCCGCTTTACTTAGAATTATTTGAGTATTTAGCCCTTTGACATAAGCAGCACCCAGTGCTTCATGTACCAGTGCAATCGAAATAGTTCCTTTACTTAAAGAAGATTGGACAACCATGTCAAAGACTCATATTTTCTTCATATATTTCAAGTGAAATATTTCATATTTAAAATTTGGATTGATCAAAAGCTGCAAACATTTTGAGGCTTTTTGAAATTGTATCGGAAAACAACAACTTTTACTCTCACTACTAAGTTTAAAGAATATTTTTATAGGACGTTACATAATGAAAATTCAAGGGAAGCATTTTGTGATTACAGGTGGTGGCTCTGGTTTGGGTGCTGCAACAGCTGAATATTTGGTACAACAAGGTGCTTCAGTCACATTGGTAGACATGAATGTAGAAGCAGGCGAGCAACAAGCAAAACAATTAGGATCAAAAGCTGACTTTGTAAAACTTGATGTAACAGATGAAGCCGCTGCTGAACAGTTCTTTAAGGATGTATTGGTCAAACAGGGTCATTTGCATGGTTTGGTTAACTGTGCGGGTATTGGTCCTTCGGCTAAAGTGGTTGGCCGTGAAGGTGTACATGATTTGGCGTTATTTTCAAAGACTCTGCAAATTAATGTGACAGGTACATTTAACATGCTGCGCTTTGCGGCAGATGCGATGAGTAAAAATACAGTTGAAGCAGGGGACGAGGACCGAGGTGTAATTGTAAACACAGCATCAGTTGCAGCATTTGATGGTCAAATTGGTCAGGCAGCTTATTCAGCATCTAAAGGCGCTATTGTTGCCATGACATTGCCAATTGCTCGTGAGCTTGCGCGACATGGCATTCGAATTATGACGATTGCGCCAGGGATTATGGAAACTCCGATGCTTAAAGGTATGCCACAAAATGTTCAGGATGCTTTGGGACAAATGGTGCCGTATCCGTCTCGTTTAGGAAAGCCAGAAGAGTTTGCTCGTTTAGTTGGGCATATTGCTGAAAATTCATATTTAAATGGTGACGTCATCCGTTTGGATGGTGCAATTCGTATGGCAGCAAAATAATAAAAATAAGGATGTTTAAATATTAATTTTTTAAATAATAAATTTTGACCACAAAAAACCGCAATTGCTCTGCGGTTTTTTGCAATTGAAACGAAATTAACTTTTTGATGATTAAAGCTGAGCTTTCACTTGTTCGCCAATTAAATAAAAAGTTCCACCCGCAATATAGTGCAGGCTTCGAAGTTCTTTCGGTGCATCTTGAAAATGCCAGTGCCCATCTTTAAATACGCGGCTATCTGCCCAAGCACCCACAACAGAACCAATAAATAAATCATGAGCTGACTGATTGTGAGGTTCTGGAATAAGTTTACACACGAGCCATGCAATGCAACCTGATACAAGTGGGCTTGTAAGACCATCTTGATAAAATAACTCAACCCCACAATGCTCAAGTTTTTGTGGGTCATCTAATTTACTAATTGTACCAAGTAGATGCGTCATATTGAGCTGCGCATAGCAGGGAACTTGTAGGGTGAAATAACCACTTTGTTCAACAAGCTGACGAGTTTTAGTACTTTTATCGAGAACAACGGTTACTTTGGCAGGAGTGAGTTCTAATGCACATGCCCAAGCGGCTGCCATTACATTTCGGTCATCTCCATGTTGAGCAGAGACAAGTACAGTTGGGCCATGATTTAACAAACGATGCGCTTTTTCTAACTCTACAGGTGCAATATATGATTGGGACATATTTAGCCTAAGTAATAAAGAAAATAGATATTTCTATTGTTGCAGAAAGCTTAAAAGAAGTAATGCGTTGGATAAAAGTTTAAAGAATAAAACGCTGTTTTTATTTTATGGCTTTCTTAATGCCTGACTTAATCATAAAATCATTTAGCCTCTAAGTGAAAGGATCAGTGCGTGACAGAGCTTCAAGATATCGATTTTGTAGAGTTAAGTGATGAAGAAATGCATCTCTATAGCCGTCAGATTTTACTTGATGGATGGGATATAGAAGCTCAGGAAAAACTCAAACTTGCCAATGTGCTGATTGTCGGGGCTGGTGGAATCGGTTGTAGCAGTGCGGAACTATTAGCGCGAGCAGGGGTTGGGAAAATCACACTCATTGATGCAGACACTATTGAGATAAGTAATCTACAACGTCAAATTGCATTTGGTCATGAAGATATCGGGCGTTATAAAGCTGAAATTTTGGCTAAACGTTTACAGAAAATTAACCCTTATATCTGTGTTGAATACTATAACGATCGTTTAGACGCACATAACATTGATAGACTTGTTGAACACCAAGACGTGGTTTTAGATGGATGTGATAATTTTACAACACGCTATTTGGTCAATGCAGCTTGTAAGAAGCATCAGGTCGCATTAATTAGTGCTTCAGCAATTGGTTTTCAGGCACAAATGTTTATGGTTGAAGGAGATTCAGCGTGTTATGAATGTCTTTTTCCAAAAGAACAGCATAGTAACGAAGGCCTACGCTGTGCAGAGTCTGGCGTACTTGCTACTACTCCTGTAATGATAGCGTCATTACAAGCACATCACACTTTGTTATATTTAGGGTTAAATCGTGTACCTTTAAAACAGAAACTTTTACTGTGGGATGGCTTAAACATGACACAACGTATTGTGAGTTTTGATAAAGATGTAAATTGCCCACTTTGTCAGGCAAGCTAATCAGTAAACGAGATAAAATTTGCTACACTCAACCTGAATGATTTGGTTTTGAAGAAATATGAAAAAAAATATTTTGTTTGATGGACTACGTTCCGTCGCCCGCATTGGTGAAACAGCAGTGGTTGCGGCCAAAGCTGGAATTAAATATGCAACTGAAAAACCAAGTAATGCCAAACTCATGAGAGAGACCTTTGAGTCACTTGGCTCAACTTATATTAAGCTTGGTCAGTTTATTGCGAGTACACCATCGCTTTTCCCCCGTGAATATGTAGAAGAGTTTCAAGGTTGTTTAGATCAAACACCAACACTGCCATTTAGCTATGTTCAAGGTGTGCTTGCCTCTGAGTTTGAAGGGCGCGATTTAAATCAGATTTTTAGCTATATTGATGAAAAACCGTTAGCTTCTGCGTCAATTGCTCAGGTTCATGCAGCTAAACTCACTACAGGCGAAGATGTTGTTATTAAAGTACAAAAGCCTGGTGTTGAAACTATTTTATATACTGACTTAAATGTGGTGCATTGGGCTGCTAAGCTGCTTGAGCGTGTGGTACCTAAAATCAAATTTGCTGCACTTTCTGAAATTGTCGATGAAATTAAAAGCCGTATGGTTCGAGAAGTTGATTTCATTGAAGAAGCACAAAACTTAGATGATTTTGTTGAATATCTTAATATTTCGCAAAACCATGCGGCGACTGCGCCTAAAGTTTATCATCAGTTTTCTACACGCCGTGTTTTAACCATGCAACGTTTATATGGTGTGTCTTTGACAGATTTTAGTGTTGTAAAACAATACGCCAAAGATCCATCACAAGTACTTATTACTGCCATGAATACGTGGTTCGGTAGTTTGATGCTATGTAAGAGTTTCCATGCAGACTTACATGCCGGAAACCTAATGTTGCTCGAAGATGGTCGAATTGGTTTTATTGACTTTGGTATTGTAGGGCAGCTAAACCCAGAAGTCTGGACAGCATGTATGGCCTTTATGGATGCATTGCAAAAAACAGATTATCAGGCCATGGCTGAAAACATGCTGAAAATGGGCATGACGCATAATAAAGTTGATGTTGAAGTATTGGCACAAGATTTAGAGCGTTTATTTAACGGCGTATTAATGTCTGATCCTCAGCAAATTTTGGCATCCAATCCTGCCGATTTAAACGACATTATGATGGATATGGTAGGGGTTGGAGAACGCCACGGCATTAAATTCCCTCGAGATTTTGCTTTGTTATTTAAGCAAATGCTTTATTTCGATCGTTTTATGCGCGTACTCGCACCATATACCGATATTTATGCAGACCAGCGTTTGAAAATGGTTCAAAATATGGAACCTGCTTCGTTGTTAAAGCATTAAGGTCAGTTTAAATTTATGGATGCCATTATTATTGAAGGGTTAAAGGTTGAAACAGTCATTGGTTGTTTCAACTGGGAAAGACAAATCATTCAACCTTTAATGTTGGATTTAACCATCCATAATGATTTGAGCCGAGCTGCACAGTCTGACAAACTTGAAGATACTCTCAACTATGCACAGATTTGTGAAATATCGGCTCAGACCATTCAGCAAGCGAAACCTGAGTTAATCGAACATGCGGCTCAGCTTGTTTTAGAGTGCTTGTTTAATACTTTTCCAACGATTGAGTCAATTACTATTACTATTCGTAAACCTGCCATTATTGCAGAAGCTAATGCAGTAGGAATCCGTCTTGAACGTACCCGAAACAATTTTTGCGCTCGCGTTAGCGAGTAATCTAGACTCAGAACAACACTTTACTTTTGCTTATACGCAATTGGCAACATTGGGGAAAGTGCAGTTTTCATCGGTTTATCAAATTCCATGCCGAGATGGCATTGGAGATGATTACTGGAATTCGGCATGTCTATTAAAAAGTTCTTTAAATTCTTCACAAATCGAAGCTTTTTTAAAAAAACTTGAATTAGATTCAAGTCGTGTTCGCCCATCTCATCATATTTCACTCGATGTGGATTTGATTGCATGGGGAAGCGACCTAGACCATATGCAATTTAATTCTAAAAAATTACCATTGGCACTAGATGTAAAAATTCCTTTATATGAGCTTTGGCATTGTGAAAATTTGAAGACAGATGAGACGCTTTATCCAGTCGTCAATTTTAAAGTTTGATACCTTTCAATTTAGATTTTACGCAAAATTTACGCGGACTTTGAGTTCCTCAATAGAGAATTTACGAGCATTTTACCGATACTGAAATTCACTAAATTAGTGTTACTTCAGGACAATAAAGATGCTTATAAATTCTCAAATGCGCATCTTGAATCAGTCTGGCATGCAGTTATGCGGGCTGAAGAAAAATGATATCTTTTTACCTCTCCTTATTTCCAACTTGGCAAATCAAGCCATGGGACATAGAGGAGAATAGCCATGTTAGAACTTATACTTGTTTTATTTATCGCTATTTTTTTAGCATGGTGCCTCAGTAAATATCTATCTAAAGTGATGGCAAATCAGCCGATGGTCGGTGATGGATTATTCCGCTGGATTGAAAATCCTGTTTATCGCTTGTTAGGTATATCTCCACAACAACAAATGAACTGGAAACAATATTCTTTAGCATTTGTTGTTAGCTGTATTTTTCTTGCGGTAGCTATTCTTGCTATTTTTATGACGCAAGCATGGCTACCATTAAATCCTAACCATGCACCAAATATGAGTTGGGACTTAGCGTTACACACTGTTATTTCATTTTTAACAAACACCAACCAACAGCATTATTCTGGTCAGGCTCAGTTATCTTATTTGTCGCAAATGATAGGTATTGTGGGCCTGCAAGTCATTACTCCAATGATGGGGCTGGCTTTGGTTGTCGCGACTTTAAGAGCGTTCTTTTATCAGCGTCCAAGCCATATTGCTGCAGACGTTGCCGAGCAACCAGATCAAATTTTAATTGGTAATTATTGGGCAGATGTAATTCGCCCTACAGTACGCTTTTTACTTCCACTCTGTTTTGTCTGGTCATTATTGCTCAATAGCCAAGGCGTCCCAGCAACTTTTCAGGGTGGGCCAGAAGTACAGCTTATTGATAAAGCCAACACTGTAGAAACTCAAAAAATTCCTTTGGGGCCAGTTGCACCGATGGTGGCTATTAAGCAATTGGGTAGTAACGGTGGTGGTTGGTACGGTCCAAATAGTTCTGTGCCTTTAGAAAATCCAACACCACTTTCTAATTTGCTAGAAATGATTGCAATTTTACTCATTCCAATCACAGTAATTTTTATGGTTGGGCATTTTACTCAGCGTAAAAAGTTTGCTTACTTTGTGTTTGGTAGCATGCTTTTCATGTCGGTTATTTCAGGTGCAGCGGCTGTCTGGTCTGAGAGTATGTCATCGACAGCATCTCAACTTGCCGTAATGGAAGGTAAAGAACAACGATTTGGACCAGCCGCATCAGCAGTTTGGGCAGCGATCACTACACAGGTGAATAACGGTTCGGTCAATATGATGCATGATTCTTCTGCGCCACTTACTGGTCTGGTTGAACTCATTAACATGCTGATTAATGCCATTTGGGGGGGTGTGGGCTGTGGTCTGCAACAGTTCATGATTTATCTGTTACTCGCAGTATTTATTGCAGGTTTAATGACAGGTCGTACCCCTGAGTTGTTTGGGCGCAAGATTGAAGCCGCAGAAATTAAGTTACTCGCGATTATTATCTTGATTCAACCTCTCGTTATTCTTGCCTTTACTGCATTAACCCTTAGCATTCCGAGTCTATCAGGCATCAGCAATCCGGGACCGCATGGTATTAGCCAAGTGTTCTATGAATATGTCTCTGCATTTGCAAACAACGGTTCAGGTTTTGAAGGCCTTGGAGATAACACCGTATGGTGGAATGTCACTTGTAGTATCGCTCTTCTTTTAGGACGTTTCCCGACATTAATTTTACCATTAATGATTGCTACGCGATTAGCTGCAAAAAGGAAAGCACCTGAAACAGCAGGAAGCCTCCAAGTTGAAACTCCAACTTTTGCCTTAACGCTGATCACGATTGTGGTGTTGCTTACCTTATTACAATTTATGCCAGTTCTTGTCCTTGGGCCAATTGCCGATCAACTTTTGTTGGTTAAAGGCTAAGGAGGCGAGTGAAAATGAATACACAAACTCATGTAAATAGCCATAAAAAAACCATCGCAGTACCAAATTTTGAAGTTTGGAAAAATGCATTTGTGAAATTGCTACCACAACATGCAATTAAAAATCCTGTCATGGCAATTGTATGGCTTGGCACAGTGGTTACTGGAATTAGTACGATTTTGGGTTACACCACACTGTTATTTGGTTTTGCAGTAACAGCTATCCTGTTCATTACCATTTTATTTGCCAACTATGCCGAAGCTGTTGCAGAGGCTAGAGGTCGTGGTCAGGCATCTTCATTGCGTGCAGCAAGAGAAAACTTAACTGCTCGAAGACTCAATTCTTTGACCGACCGTCAAGCGACTCAAGTTGCAGCAACTGAACTTCACTTAAATGATTTTATTGAAGTTCATGCAGGCGAGCTTGTTCCAGCCGATGGTGAAATTGTAGAAGGTTTTGCCACAATTAATGAATCAGCTGTTACAGGTGAGTCTGCACCCGTATTACGTGAAGCTGGAACAGACCGTTCTGGTGTTATTGGAGGGACCAAAGTCCTTACAGATCGTATTGTTGTGCAAGTGACTGCTGAATCTGGTCAAAGTTTCTTGGACCGTATGATTGCTTTGGTCGAAGGTTCAAATCGTCAAAAAACACCTAATGAGATTGCGCTTGGCTTCTTGTTAATGGTGATGACGCTCACGTTTTTAATTGTCGTGATTAGCCTACCTTTTATTGCTAACTATTTGCATGTTGAACTTGATCCGGTGGTGCTCGTGGCGCTATTGGTTTGCTTAATTCCAACAACTATTGGGGGCTTATTGCCTGCGATTGGGATTGCAGGGATGAATCGTGCACTCAAAGCCAATGTCTTGGCAAAATCGGGGAAAGCCGTAGAAGTTGCGGGTGACATTGATGTGCTTTTACTCGATAAAACAGGAACCATTACCTATGGCGACCGTCAAGCGACATCATTTTATCCTTTAACTTCGGTAACTGAGTCGGAGTTGAGAGCTGCTGCTTGGGTAAGTTCGCTTGCAGACCCAACACCAGAAGGGAAATCGATTGTTAAGTTAGCAAAAGAGCAAGGCTTAAAACAGCAAGAACCTGAACAGGCTGAATTTATTTCTTTTAGTGCATCAACCCGAATTTCTGGTGTGAATTTCCCTAATGGTGATCAAATTCGTAAAGGTGCGTTAGATGCCATTTTGAAATTTGTCGATGAAGATTATTCTCAAGATTTAGAGTTGAAGGCTCGTGTTGAACAAGTTGCCAAAAAAGGTGCAACCCCATTGGTTGTCGCAAATCAGCATCATGTATTGGGCGTGATTGAACTCTCGGATGTGATTAAACACGGCATTAAAGAACGTTTTGCTCGTTTAAGAGAAATGGGTATCAAAACTGTAATGGTGACAGGGGATAACCCGTTAACTGCTGCTGCGATTGCTGCTGAAGCTGGTGTAGATGACTATATTGCCGAAGCAAAACCTGAAGATAAGTTGGCTTGTATTCGTAACGAACAACAGCAAGGCCGTTTAGTTGCGATGGTTGGTGATGGAACCAACGATGCGCCAGCATTAGCTCAGGCAGATATTGGCTTAGCTATGAACTCTGGTACACAAGCTGCGAAAGAAGCAGGCAATATGGTTGATCTAGATTCAGACCCGACCAAACTGCTGGCCGTAGTTGAAATTGGTAAACAGCAGTTGATTACTCGTGGTGCTTTAACAACGTTTTCTTTAGCAAATGACGTGTCGAAATACTTTGCAATTTTGCCTGCATTATTCGCTGCAGCGATCCCACAAATGCAGGTTTTAAATGTGATGCATTTGGCGAGCCCAAGCAGTGCGATTTTATCGGCATTAATCTTTAACGCGATTATTATCCCGCTATTAATTCCAATTGCACTCCGAGGCGTGAAATTTAAACCTTCAACTGCAACTCAATTATTACGTCGAAATATGTTGATTTATGGTGTGGGTGGTGTGGTTCTACCATTTATTGCCATTAAAGCGATTGATGTTGTGATTGTTCAATTATTTGGTTTGTAATCTGGAGTTTGAAATGAAAACTTATGTACAAAATTCAGAAGCAAATTTGGGTCAGACCTTAAGAGCATCTTTAGGATTATTAATTTTTACTCTAGTGGGTTGCGGTGCTGTTTACAGTGCTATCGCTACTGGCGCTGGGCAGGTTTTATTCAATAATCAAGCCAATGGTAGTTTGATCGAAATAGATCACAAAGTTGTTGGATCAACTTTAGTGGCTCAGCCATTTGTCGGGAATGAATATTTTCATCCACGCCCTTCGGCAGCAAATTATGATCCCATGGCAATGGCGGGTACAAATTTAGCTCGTACTAATCCTGAGTTACAAAAGCAAATCGATGCTCAGATACTCGCAGTGAAAAAACAAGATCACACAGGCAATGCACCTATTCCAAGTGATTTGGTGACTAAATCTGGCAGTGGTATCGATCCGCATATTAGTCCCGAAGCCGCTCATTTACAGGTGGCTCGAGTGGCTCAAGCGCGCCATTTAGATCTTAAAGTTGTAGAAGAGCTATTGCAAAAGCATATTGAACCGATGCAGTTTGGTGTATTGGGGCAAGCTCGTGTTAATGTATTAGAGCTCAATATTGCTTTAGATCAATTACAATCTACACATTAACTTAAAAATAAAATTATTAGTTTACCGGATGATATCAAGTGCAAAGCAATCGCGAAAATCAGGCTGAGGCCTTATTAAATCATGTCAACAGATATCAAGCCGGTCGACTAACAGTCTTTCTCGGTGCAGCGCCGGGTGTTGGAAAAACCTATGCCATGCTTGCCCGTGCCAAAGAGTTGTTTCAACAAGGTACAGATGTGGTTGTTGGTGTTGTCGAAACCCATGGAAGAATAGAAACTTTAAAAATTCTTGAAGGCTTGCCCCAGATTGATAGAAAGAAAATGCTGTATCAGGGGCATAGTTTAGAAGAAATGGACTTGGATGCTATTTTACTTAGGCATCCAGAAATCGTTTTGGTTGATGAGTTGGCTCATCGAAACATACCGAACAGTCGTCATGAACGCCGTTGGCAAGATGTCAATGAATTGCTAGATGCTGGGATTGACGTATTCACCACCATGAATATTCAGCATTTAGAAAGCCTAAATGATGTGGTGTACCAGATCACAGGGATTCGGGTAAGTGAAACTGTACCAGATAGAGTGTTTGACCGTATTCGAGACATTCGTTTAATCGATTTGCCAGTCAGTGAACTTATTGAACGGCTCCATCAAGGCAAAGTATATATTCCAGAGCAAGCAAATCTGGCTCTACAAGGCTTTTTTAGTGTTTCAAATTTAACAGCACTACGTGAACTAGCAATGCAATGCGTTGCAGAACATGTCGATTCAGATTTAAAAGAGAGTTATGCCTCTAAAGGTTTGAAGTCTATATCGTTGCAAAATGAATTAATGATTGCGATAGATGGGCAAGGTTCTTCTGAGTATTTAGTACGGGCGGGTTGTCGTTTAGCAGAACGTTATGGTGCCGTTTGGACAGTCGTGAATGTTGCTAAAAGTTTAGGCACTCAGCAGACTTTGATAAACTCTGAAAGCTCATATAAGAAAGAATATATTGAAATTGATCGGGCGTTTGAACTAGCTCGGCAACTGGGTGGTCGGACAGAAGTTTTATACGGTCATCAAGTAGCATCTGTTTTAATGGATGCTGCTGTGGATAGGGGAATCTCAAATCTGGTCATTGGCAAAAGTATTTCACCATGGTGGTTAAAGTTATTTAAGAAGAATTTAGCTCAACAATTACTGAATCAAGAAAGCTCAATCGCCTTAACTATTTTGCATCCAGAACAGGGTATTAAAAAGATAACTCAGCTTGAAAAGCCGTCTTTTCTATCTTTAAAAGAAAGTCTTTTTGTTCTAGCTGTTACATGTGCCAGTATTTTTATAGCGCACTTTGCCGAAGTTTTATTTGGCATAGAAGATTTTTCTGTCATTTTTATTATTTCAGTTTTAATTGTCGCCACTAAAACTCGAATGCTGGCTGCGGTAGTGGCGGCTCTCATCTGTTTCTTGGCTTATAATTTTTTCTTTATTGCCCCACGTTTTACCTTACAGATTTCAGCACACCAAGGTGTAGTAACGGTTGTTGCTTTCTTTGCAGCAGCTTTAATCGCTGGACGCTTGGCTTCTCAATTACGTCAGCAAGTTTTGTCTTTAAAAGCTGCAAATGCCTACACTACGGTGATGCAAGATTTAGCGCGTAAACTTTCTCGTGCCGTTAACCTTGAAGAAGTTATGCAAACAGGACGTATGACCTTAGAAACACAACTTCAAACTAAAGTATGGATTTCTATTCAAGATAGAGTGATTTCATCTGACATAGAGCTAAACGACAAAGAAAAAGTGGCAGCAGATTGGTGTTTGAAGCATCAACAACCATGTGGGCGTTTTACCGATACGCTTAGTCAGTCAAACTGGTGGTTTTTACCTCTTTTAGAACAAAAAAATAGCCTAGGTATTGTGGGAATTTACTTTAAAGATGAAGTGGTTTCTTTAAATTTTGAGCAAAAGAAACTGACTGAAAGTGTAATTGAATATATTGCGCAGGCAGCACTTCGAACCCAACTGGTCAATGAACTTGAACAAGCAAAAGTAACCAGTGAAACAGAGCGATTACGTTCGGCTTTATTATCTTCGGTATCGCATGATTTACGCTCACCACTTGCTTCTATTATTGGAGCCGCTGATACGCTTGCTCATTTTAAAGTTGATATGTCAGAGCAAGATCAACAAGATTTACTCGAAACCATTCATTTAGAAGGCGAGCGCTTAGACCGTTATATTCAAAACTTGCTTGATATGACACGTTTAGGACATGAAGGCTTATCTTTAAAAAGAGACTGGATTGGGGTAGATGAATTAATCGGTTCGGCAACCCGCCGTTTGAAGCGTTATAAACCTGATACTCAAGTGTTGGTCGAATTACCTGAACAAACCATTAGTTTATATGTTCATCCAGCACTGGTAGAGCAAGCCATTTTTAATGTTTTAGAAAATGCTGCAAACTTTTCACCTCCAGATGAACCAGTCATGATTCGGGCTTCTCTTTTATTTGAAGATGAAGTGAAAATAGAAATTGAAGATAGAGGAGCGGGAATTCCTGAAGATGAAAGAAACCGCATTTTCGATATGTTTTATACTATGGAACGTGGAGACCGCGGAAAATTCGGTACAGGTTTAGGACTGACAATTGTGAAAGCAATTATTGGTGCTCATATGGGTACAATAGAAGCATTTTCAGGACGTCAAAATAAAGGTACTTTAATTCAAATCAAACTACCCATTCATCCAGTAAAAGAATAAGTTGTAAAGTCATGATAAGTTCAGAAACATCGCCTGTAGAAACACGTATTGTGATTATTGATGATGAGCCTCAAATTCGTAAATTTTTAGACATTGCCTTAAGAACACAAAAATATAAAACCACTCTTTGTGAGACTGGTTACAAAGGTTTGGAGGCTTTGGCAACACAAGGTGCTGATTTAGTTATTTTAGATTTGGGTTTGCCAGATTTAGACGGTAAAGAAGTGCTTCAAGAGTTACGTAGTTGGTCGAATGTTCCTGTGATTGTGTTATCTGTACGTGCCGATGAATATGAAAAAGTTGCCTTGCTAGATGCAGGTGCAAATGACTACATGACCAAGCCTTTTAGTGTTCAAGAGTTATTGGCGCGCATACGAGTCATTTTAAGAAACCAACCCATTCAACAAGAAGCCCATATTTATGATGACGGCTACCTTAAAGTCGATGTCATGCAGCGTTTAGTGTGGATCGAGCAACAGCCAATTACTTTAACTCGAAAAGAGTTTCAGCTGCTGACACTGTTAATGCGCTATCAAGGGCAGCTTTTAACACAGCCACAACTGTTAAAAGAACTATGGGGACCAACCCATCAGGAAGATACTCATTATTTACGTATTTTAGTGGGCAAGTTGCGCGGTAAACTTGGAGATAATGCAATTCAGCCACGCTATATTGCAACTGAACCAGGTGTTGGATTGCGTTTTTTAGCTAAACAGAAAAATCATTAATTACATATAAAAAAACCTTAGGGAATTTCTCCCTAAGGGTTCGCTAAATACAGTGTTTCTTTATTTTTATGTCATAGTATTTTTTTAGTTATATATCCCAATGTTGTTCTGCTTCGGTCATTTGACTATAAATATTTTGATATTCAGCCTGCTTAACCGTGTACCAATGCTCTACAAAGTCTGCCCCTAAATATCCTTTTAAAATAAGACTCCCTTTAAATATTTTTAATGCTTCTGGCTGATTGTTGGCTAATAAAATATGCTCGTCTTGAAATTTTAAAAGATGTGCAGGTTTTGGCAGCGGTAACTTGTGAAATAAGCCATAAGACACGCCAGCTAAAATCGTAGCTGTAACCAGATAGGGGTTACAGTCGGCTCCAGCAACACGATATTCTAAACGTTGATTTTGTACATCTGAGCATGGAATGCGAATTGCGACATTACGATTATTGGTATCCCAATTGGCTTCTAATGGCACATGATGACCAATTTTAAAACGTCTATAAGAATTAATATTAGGCGCTAAAATCGCCATGGATGCAGGCATTAATTCAATTAGGCCACTAATCGCGCTGAGTAATTTGACGGAAAGCTCATCTTTTTCTACTTCTGAACTAAAAATATTTTCATGGTACTGATTGAGCAAGCTCATATGAAAATGCATGCCACTACCAGCCTTTGCCAAGTTCGGTTTTGCCATGAAGCAGGCAGTTAAGTCATGCTTTCTTGCGACTTGTTTTACAATTCTTTTTAAAGCATTAATTTGATCGCACAGCTTTAAAATATCATGAGTGTGTTGAAGGTTTAGTTCGTATTGTCCAGGTGATGACTCTGCAACAATAGCGGTAATTTCAATAGATTGTAGTAGGGCGGCTTTTTCAACTTCTTCTAAGACTTGTTGATAGTTATTTGGTGCATCTATGTCAAAACATTGGTTTTCCAAACATGTTTCAGTGTGATGGTTTGGTGAGAAAAGATAAAACTCCAGTTCAGCAGCCATAACAGGGAAATAATTGTTAGCATGTAACTGATTTAATAATTTTTTTAATATATTGCGTGGTTCATATCGACAATCTGAGCCAACTTCTTCTTGCATTGTTAGGAAAAGCTGAGCATTCAATTCAGGGGATAAGGCACTTGGTTGCAAGCTGCCTAAAATGGGCAGGCAAAGTCTGTCTGGTTCACCAATATATTTTCCTAGGCCTGTCTCTTCAATAACTTTTCCATCGAGGCTCATTGCATAAACAGAAAGTGGAAAATAACATCCATTTGAGAGATTCTTTAAACTTTTAACATCAATCCGTTTGCCACGAATATGTCCGTTTAAATCATGTAGACAAATATCAATGTGCTGAGTATGAGGATATGAGTTTAAATATTCATCGACTTCTTTCAAAAATAAATTGGCTTGTGTCGGTGGAGTAAAATCGTCTGATATTTTAAAAGCCTTAAGGTGAGAGTCTTGTAAGTTTAAGTTTGGATAAATATGCGTACTCATTATAAAAACCTTGGTGGTTATTTAGCTAAAATCCTACCGCAAGCTGTGAGGTTAATAGCATAAAAAAAGAGTAAAATGATTAAAGAATGATTTTTGGAATATTTGGATTTTTTGCATGAATAATCAATTGTTTGAGTCTAAATTTTATAATTAAAAATTTAAGTAAAATTAGCGTATAAGGGCAGTCTAAGAGTTAGAAAAATTCTTTGAATTTTATTTTTAAATTAAACAATGTTAGGAATTATAGCCTTTCAATTTGGTGAGATGATCAAACTGATTTAAACTTAAAGACTTATCCAGTGAGTCACTTATTTTTGAAGTCTTGAATAGAGCAAGGCCTTTTAGGGTATTTACTGGAATTTTATTTTTGCGTTTTTTTAAATTTATTTTTTGAGTTCTCTTAATATGAAAAATATCGGTTTAGCCATTCTAGCAATCAGCCTTTCAGGTTGTGCTGCAATGAGTGTAGAAGAATGTAAGACTGCAAATTGGTCATTAGTGGGTGAGAAAGATGGTTCAAAAGGTTCGTCGCCACGTTTAGACCAATATTACAAAGCATGTGGAAAAGCCAATATTGTTCCAGATCAAAAGTCATATGAACGCGGGTATAAAGAAGGCCTTGGGTACTATTGCCAGCCAGCGAATATTTTTTATAACGCTTTAGAAGGTAGTGGCAATATTAGCGTGTGCCCAGTTGAACAGCGTAGTCGTTTAAGACCTTATTATCAGGCGGCTTCCGATTACTATAATGCAAAAAATGAGTATGACCGTTATGACGAAAAGTTTAAGCAATATTCTGACAGTGCTTACAACGAAAAATTAAAGCCAGAAGAGCGCGAACGTTATCGTAAGCTTTTAAGAGAATTACAAATTGATCGTGACCGTATTAATCGAAACTATTGGAACTCAATTCGAGATATCGAGCGTTTCAAATACGATCATGGCTTAAAATAATATTTGAAAAGGATTGATCTGAACCAGATCAATCCTTTGTTTTTTTAAAGATAATAACTGGTTTTTGTCATGAGTTTTGAAATAGCGGTCATCGTGATTTTTACTGCATACGGTAATTCAACGCCGCCTGCTTCCAGTGCAGTATGTCGATGATGTAATTCATCTTCATTCATTTGCTCTAAAATTTTACGAGAGCGTTCATCTTGGGCAGGTAACTGATTTAAATGATCCTGTAAATGAAGGCTCACCTGACGTTCAGTTTCAGCCACAAAACCTAAACTATATTTATCACCCGCAATACCGGCAAGAGCACCCATACCATAAGAAAGGCCATACCAAATTGGGTTTAATAAACTGGTATGACTATTTAACTCTTTTAAACGAACTTCACACCAAGCTAAATGATCTTGTTCTTCAACTGCCGCTTGTTGCATTTCTTGACGTACATTAGGTAGTTTTGCCGTTAATGCCTGACCATGATAAAGGGCTTGAGCACAGACTTCACCACTATGATTAACTCGCATTAAACCTGCGACATGGCGAGCATCTTCTACCCCTAGTTTTGCTTCAACTGTTTCGGCTGGATTTTGGCGCTGAGCTGCTGTTGCACCCGGAACAAGACTACGTAATGCCTGATCAAAAGAGTTAATAAGTCGATCAATGCCTGTATATTGGCGCATAAATTAGTCCTCTAAAGAAAGGTGGGCTGTGGCAAGCATTGGTTTTAGTCGAGCTAGAAGCCAAATACTAAAGATTGCACTAAGTACAGCTGTAATAATAAATAGTATTTTAATATCAATTTTTAAAACACTTAAGATTAAGATTGAAAAAATTGCGGAAGAAACCATAAAAACGGCATTTAAAATATTGTTAGCCGCAACGACACGAGCACGATGTGAGCGTGGTGAATAAGCCTGCATCATGGCATAAAGGGGAACAATATAAAAACCACCACTAATGCCCAGTAAAGTCACCGCTAACATGACATGATAGTAAACCCAGCCTTGAGTAAAAATATCTTTTAAAGTGAGTAATGCCCCAGTTCTTTCAGGTACAAAAGCTAAGCTGGCAGCAAGATATAATGCAAAAACAGTAAGACCTATTGCACCAATCGGTACCATTTTAATATTAATTTCTGAACCACCAATTTTACGGCAAAGAAGAGATCCGACACCAATACCAACCGAAAAGAAAGTCAGCAAAAGGCTAACGACATTTTCTGAAGCGTGAAGGTTCTGTTGAGTGAGCTGTGGAATTTGAGTTAAATAAGTAGCACCATAAAACCAGTACCATGAGTTACCTAATAAAATAGTGAACACTAAAGGTAAGCTTTTGGCATATTTAATCGTTTGAAAACTGGTACGAATGAAATTCCAGTCTATTTTTAAATCGGGAGCAGCAACTTTTTGTGCTAAGACAAATCGACTACAAAAATAGCCAATGCAAGCAATAATCACAACTGTAAGACTAATCCACAATAAATTTCCGTGTGATGATGCAATCACCGCACCACCTAAAATCATCCCAAATAAAATTGCCATTGAAGTGCCCGACTGAAATAAAGCATTACCGGACATCAACTCATGTGGTTTTAAAATTTCAGGCAAAATTGCATATTTGATAGGGCCAAAAAATGTTGAATGTGTACCCATTAAGAATAAAGCAAGCAGAAGCAACCATAAATGCCCCAATAAAAAACCGGCAGAGCCGATGAGCATAATGATGATTTCTAAAATTTTTATGCCGCGGACGAGTTGTGAACGCTCATATTTATCTGCAATTTGTCCAGCAGTGGCCGAAAAAAAGAAATAGGGCAAAATAAACAAGAGAGCCGCTAAATTATTAAGAGTACTAACAGGGGTAGATTGCTGCTGAATCAAACCATAAGTAATCACTAATAATAAAGATTGCTTAAAAACGTTATCATTTAATGCCCCAAAAAACTGGGTAAAAAACATCGGTACGAACCGACGTGATGTCATCAGGTGCTCATCTTGTTTCATCATGTGCAGACTTCATTGTGTTTTATAAAAAAATGTGACCGAGTGTTAATTTGCATCGAAAAGACCA
>Ga0308156_1002010_pt1 | contig 19973 bp, 20 predicted proteins | sample PhyAR2_FD_201041 | JGI IMG/M metagenome (GOLD analysis project Ga0308156, IMG submission 201041) | Phyllosphere microbial communities from UC Gill Tract Community Farm, Albany, California, United States - DLSL A.R2 | ecosystem: Host-associated > Plants > Phyllosphere > Unclassified | place: USA... | reverse complement strand
TTTTAGTTACTTGCTATAAAGTTAGGCAAAACTAGAGACCGATCGACTCTAGTCTTTTACCTTGAGTTTCTTCACCTAATATTAAAATTACAGCTGCAACCAAGAGTAAAACAATAGTGAACATCATAAAAACATGGCTAAAGCCATTTTTGGAAACCATCATATGAGTGACGACGATCGGCGCCAAAATTCCGCCTAAACGGCCCATTGCAGATGCCCAGCCCGAACCAAAAGCGCGAATGTTGGCCGGATATTGCTCTGGTGTATAGGTATATAACACACCCCATGCACCCAAATTAAAGAAGGACATGAGACAGCCCCAAAGCATAATGCTATTTACACTATCGGCTTGTCCAAAGAAATATGCAGACAACGCACAAAATCCGATAAATGCAGCAAGTGTAATTTTTCTACCCAATCGCTCTACAAACCATGCTGCTGCTAAGTAGCCTGGTAGCTGCGCCAAAATCATCAACAAAACATATTCAAAAGATTTAACGATGTCATAGCCCTGTTTCACCAATAAACTTGGTAGCCACGTAAAGATGCCATAGTAGGAATACACGATTCCAAACCAGATGAGCCAGAGCATTAAACTACGGCGAGCAAATTGACCGCTCCAAAGTTGTTTAAAAGAGACTTTTTGTCGCATGGCAACAGGCACGACTTCAATGTGATGAACAATTTGAACACCTGCTTGGGCTTCTAATTTTTGAACTAATGCGTGTGCTTCTTCAACACGTCCACGGTTAATCAGGTACGGTATCGATTCAGGGAGTTTTTTCCAAATGACTAAAATATAAATCAGTGGAAGGCCACCCATAAGAAAGGCGATATGCCAACCAAATTTAGGAATAATAAAATAAGAAATGAGTGCAGCAACTAACCAGCCTAAACCCCAAAAACTTTCGAGTAGTACAATAAAACGGCCACGAACATGAGCAGGGATATATTCACTCACCAATGTCACTGCAACCGGTAATTGCCCACCAAGTCCAAGACCAACAATAAAACGAAAAATTAATAACCACTTTAGATCTGGAGCAAATGCACATAAGGCCGTTGCTATACTATAGATCGCCATGGTCACTGCAAATATTGTCTTTCGGCCAAAGCGGTCTGCTAAAGCTCCCGAACAAACAGCTCCAATAGCCATTCCTACAAAACCGATACTCACAATCCAACCGCTTTCGGCTGGTGTTAATGCCCAGTCCTTAACAAGCGTTGTCATGATAAAAGCAATGATCCCTGTGTCCATCGCATCAAACATCCAACCTAAACCAACCACCCACAATAGTGTGTAGTGGAATTTGCCAATTGGAAGATTTTGTATACGTGAAACCAGATCCATAGGAAAAACTCTACTGGAAAAAATAAGTGAGCAAGACAATATATTTTATTGTTATAGCATGCTCACATCGAATTCTGCATGATTAATGTTCGTCGGTTGAAGAAGCCGATTCTGCATCATCATCTTTATAAATAAATTTAGGCATTTCTAAACCAAAATAAATCGCAATTAGACGCAAAGTAAAGCCGAAAATTAAGGTTGAAATAACGGTTAACTCTAGGCTGAATCCTAAGTCCTGACAAACCCAGTAACAGATGACTGCCACAAAAGAGATACTCGCATAGAGTTCGCGGCGGAAAACGAATGGGACATCGTTACATAAAATATCACGTAAAATACCGCCAGATACTCCAGTCAACACCCCTGCTACTGCTGACACGACAAAACCATGTCCCATTTGTAGGGCAATCTGGCAACCAATGATCGTAAACCCAATTAGGCCTAAAGCGTCGAGTACCAAAAAGATGTTATGTAAATGACGCATCCATTTAGCAATAATGATTGTGACAAATGCAGCACAGCAGGTCAGAACCAAATATTCAGGATGTTTTACCCAAGTTAAAGGATAGTGACCAAGCAATACATCACGTACCGAACCACCACCTAACGCAGTTACACAGGCAATCAGTACGACACCGAACCAGTCCATACTCCGTCGCCCAGCAGACAATGCGCCTGTCATCGCTTCCGCAGTAATCGCAATAATATAAATAACGGTGAGTAACATCGCCCTTTCCCTCAGGCCAAACAGTGGGCGTATTTTAAGATAAAGTTATAGGTATTGTGCACAGCATTGCTTAAATTTTTTTCCAGAACCGCATATACAAGGTTGCTTCATCGTAACATGCATATCGACCGTTGGATCGAGGAAAAACCATTGTTGTTGATGAAATACAAAATGTGAAACCTCATGGTGAATTTGGGCTTTTTGTCCATCATGATAATGAGCCTTGAACTCAACCTGTGCATGGGTTTTATCTAATTTTTCGTTGGCGTTAACCACTTCTAAACCCAACCATTGATTTTGTTTGCTCCATTCAGCAATCGCCTCTTTATCAAGAGCTGTTTGCTGACCTAAAGCAGTGGTTTGCACAATATAATCGATTTGCTGTAATGCAAAAGCGCTATAACGTGAACGCATAAGCTGCTCTGCTGTTAGTGCTTTTGCTGCACCTAAATGTAAAGGCTCACAGCATTCTATATAGCTGCCTTTTTCACATGGACAATTTTGTTGGGTCATTTGGTGCTTCTCAAATAAAAAATAGCTCAAAGTTGAGCTATTTTATGATGTTTCTAGACTTAAAACGTTATTTAATCTTTTGGTTCATCTTGCTCAATAGAAACAATATGAACTTTCTCGATTTTATGACCTTCCATCGTAATCACTTCAAAGCGGTAACCGTCCGCCTCAACAGCTTCACCATTTTCTGGTAAACGACCTAAATGGAATAACAAGTAACCCGATAAAGTTGAATACTGCTCGCTTTCATCAACGAGATCACGACCTAATAAAAGTGATACGTGACGAATGTCAGTTGAACCTTCAAGCATTAATGAACCATCTGCCAAACTTTCGGCAGCAGCATCTAATTCATCTTCATCCGGGAATTCACCCGCAATTGCTTCTAAGATATCAATTGGCGTTGCGATACCTTCGATAGAACCATATTCATTTAATACGATGGCCATTTGTAAAGGAGCTTGACGTAATTGTTCCATAACCATAAGTACTTGAGCATTTTCATGCACAATCACAGGTTCACGTAAATGCTTTTGGAAATCAATCACGCCTGTTTCAATAAAGTTATTTAAAACTTTATGCGTAAGCGCAATACCTTCAATATTATCAAGCTCACCACGTGCAACGATCAAACGAGAGTGAGTCATTGACATTAAACGTTCTTTTAAAACTTCAGGTTCATCGTCTAAGTCAATCCACTCTAATTCAGGACGTGGAGTCATAACAGACTTTACTGGGCGCTCTGATAAGCCAAGTACACCTTGTACAAGCACACTGTGATAAGCGCCGTTTTCTTCGTCAAAAACTTCATCTGCAAACGCTTGTGTAGCCAGTACGTCTTCTTTATCAGCTGATTGGGCATCTGAACTAGAACCACTATTTTTACTGCCTAACATACGTAAAACTGCAGAAGCCGTGCGATAACGTAAATCTGTGGTTGTAACCATCTTTTCCTGATTGCGGCGCATGCTTTGATTGATAATTTCTACCAAAACCGAGAAACCAATTGCAGCATATAAGTAGCCCTTCGGAATATGGAAACCAAAACCTTCCACGACCAAAGAAAAACCGATCATCATCAAGAAGCCAAGACACAGAATAACGACTGTTGGATGTTTATTGACAAAGTCCATGAGTGGTTTAGATGCCCACAACATGATTCCGACAGCAATCACAACCGCAACCATCATGATTGACAGCTCTTTCACCATACCTACAGCTGTAATCACACTGTCTAATGAGAATACCGCATCAAGCACGACAATCTGAACGATGACCATCCAGAACGCAGCATGAACAGGATTGTCTTCTTTATGAAGCTGTTTTCCTTCCATTCGTTCATGCAATTCCATGGTGCCCTTAAAGAGTAAGAACACACCACCGAATAACAAAATCAAATCACGACCAGAGAAAGGATGATCAAAAATATGGAAGAGTGGTTCAGTCAGCGTCACGACCCAAGCAATCGAGGCTAAGAGTACAAGGCGCATTCCCAAGGCAAGTATTAAACCAATTATACGTGCTTTAGCTCGTTGCTCTGGCGGCAATTTTTCGGCCAAAATCGCGATAAAAACGAGGTTATCGATCCCCAATACAATTTCAAGAACGATTAAAGTTGCTAAACCCACCCAAGCAGAGGGATCAGACATCCATTCAAAGATCATTGATCCTGCTCCTGTGTCGTTTGAATTTTATCTTTATTTGGCAACACAACAGGCGTGCCTACACAAAGTGCGGAAAATGTTTTTTTAGGACAAGAAATTAAAACGGAGCGACTACAACCACTACCCATATTTGTTCATATGTTGTTAAACGATTTTTTAGTATAGGCAAGATTTAACATAAATTCATCATTTTTATTTGTACATAACTAGCATTCACCAAACCCATACAAAACATGAATCTTTCTTATAAATCTGCTTATAAAGTTGTCATATCTTTTGCTTAGTGTAGACAAGAAATATGAACGTGATAAGGTGAAAATAAAGCAATGAATAGCGTATTAACAATGGCAGTAAATGATTCATCAATAACGGCTGTAAAAACAAAACAACCTCTTATTGCATTATATTGTGGTTCACGTGCAGGAAATAATCCAATCTACCGAGAAAAAGCAATTGAACTTGCTCATGGAATTGCGGATCAAGGTTTTGGTTTAGTCTACGGCGGTGCAAGCATTGGCTTAATGGGACAAGTAGCCGACAGCGTACTCGAAAATGGCGGTGAAGCTGTGGGAGTGATTCCTGACTTTATGCTTAACTATGAAGAAGCACACTCAAGATTAACCGAATTACACGTGGTAGAAACCATGCACGAACGCAAGGCCATGATGGCCGAGCGAGCAAGTGCATTTATTGCATTACCTGGCGGTTTGGGTACATTCGAAGAAATATTGGAAATAGCCACTTGGGGTCAGCTCAACCAACACCAAAAACCCATGATTTTATATAACGTCAATGGCTTTTATAATGCATTAATTGCTCAGTTAGATCATGCCGTTCAAGAGGGCTTTCTACCGCTTCAACACCGCGCTAAATTGATTATCTGCGAAGATGTTGATCAAATTTATAACGTGATTAAAAACTTAAAAATGCCAAAAAGATTTGTTGTTTAGTTTTCCCCTCCTCTCCTTTAAAAAAGCGGTTCTGCCGCTTTTTTTGTTTTAACTTTTTTCACCGCTGTCTTCAAAAGAATTTAGCTGGGTAACTTTGATAAATAAAAGAACTTAGATTTAGTAAAGAGGTATTCAACATTGACTTACTTTTTTTACTTTCAATTTGTTTTACACTAGACCAAAACGTTAACTTTCAAATGTTATGAATGCCACGCCGACTCACCAAGCCTTGCAACCTGAATATCGCCTACTCGTTCTTTTGGTTTCCATTGGCTTTTTTATGCAGGCTTTGGATACAACAATTGTAAATACCGCTATTCCTGCAATGGCTCATCATCTAAATGAAGATCCTTTACGCATGCACAGCGTAGTGGTGGCCTATGTCTTATCAGTAGCTGCCTGCATTCCTTTAAGTGGCTGGTTAGCAGACCGTTTTGGTGTTAGAAATATTTTCTTATCGGCAATCGTTATTTTTACTCTGGCTTCTTTAGGATGTGGTCTTTCTCAGAGTCTCAATGAGCTGTTATTTTTCCGGGTCATCCAAGGCGTGGGCGGAGCGTTATTACTTCCTGTTGGTCGATTATCTCTTTTAAAAATCATCCCCCGAACTCAATTCTTAGCTGCAATGAGCTTAATGAGTCTTGCAGGTTTACTTGGACCTTTGGCTGGTCCAACTTTAGGCGGCTGGTTAGTTGAAGTTGCAACTTGGCATTGGATTTTCCTCATCAATATTCCTATGGGCATATTAGGCATATTAATGACATTAAAAGTCATGCCAAATTTGAAAGAGCCTATGGTCAAAACATTTGATTTGGTCGGTTTCATATTATTAGTTGTAGCAATGATCGGATGGTCTTTGGGCATAGAACATCTAGCCTCACCTGAATATTCAAACTGGTTCAGCATTTCGCTATTGATCATCGGCATAATCGCAACGCTTTGGTATGCCTATCACTCTCATACACATCAAAACGCATTATTCCGCAGTCGACTCTTTAAAAACAAGATTTATGCGATTGGTATTTTAGGTAATTTCTTTGCCCGTTTTGGTGGCAATGCCTTACCTTTTGTTTTACCACTCATGCTACAAGTGGCTTTTGGTTTTGAGCCTTTTATTGCGGGTTTAATGATGATTCCTCTGGTCTTGGGTTCATTATTTTCAAAGCCAATCGTTAGACCTATTATTCAGAAAATTGGCTACCGACGTTTTTTACTCATCAATACCACGCTGGTCGGGCTATGTATTGCCTCTTTTGCCATCATGACAGTCGACACCCCAACTTGGTTTAGAGCCTTACACTTTTTCTTATTTGGCACATTAAATTCATTACAATTTGTTGGAATGAATACTTTGACCTTAAAAGATTTGCCTCAACAAGATGCGAGTAGCGGTAATAGTTTTTTATCGATGATCATGATGCTGTCAATGAGTATTGGCGTGGCACTTGCAGGTACACTCATTAATGTATTTACCAGTTATTATGGTGCCGATCACGTGACAACAGCATTCCATGTCACTTTAATTTGTCTCGGTTGCATCAATGTAATTGCTGCACTTATCTTCTGGCAAATTCCCAAAAACACTCCCGTATAAGCCGTTGCATTTTTAGCGTGGTTTCTCTCTCTTGAATCACGCTATGATATCGGCTTCACACCTTTAATGAGTTTTGCATGACCAAACTGGCTAAAACCTTTTTCACAGCACGGCACCACAATACCCTAATTGGAATTGGCTTGGCATGTGTTATGGGAGTCTTGGCTTATTTTGGTTTGTTCTATCAGCAAAAAGCAGTTGCACAAGATTATCCAGTTCAAGGATTCGATGTTTCTCACCATCAAGGTGACATTGACTGGAAAAAAATATCACCCGAAAAATTCCAATTCGTTTATTTAAAAGCGACTGAAGGCGGTGATTACAAAGATTCAAAATTTCAAGAGAACTGGCTCAAAGCGCGTGAACATGGCTTTCATGTAGGGGCTTATCACTTTTATCGTCTATGCAGAGATGGTAAAACGCAAGCAGATAACTTTATTGCGACAGTGCCTAAAAAATCAGATGCGCTTCCACCAGTTATTGATCTGGAATACGACAGCAACTGTATTAATACATACACCAAAGAACAATTAATTAAAGAAATTGGCATCATGCATGACCGCTTAAAACAGCATTATGGCAAACAGCCCATCTTTTATATTTCTAGAACTTTTTATCACATTGTCCTAGTTGGGAATTTTTCTGGTACTCCTCTTTGGGTACGTGATTATGAAGCTAAACCAGAGCTCAAAGACAAAAGAAAATGGCTCTTTTGGCAGCATAGTAATCAAGGTAAAATTGAAGGGGTGATAAAGCCTGTAGACTTAAATGTCTATGAAGGTTCAGTCAAAGAATGGCACCAATTTTTACAGCAGCAAGGCATAGTGAAAGCACAATAATATGCGCAAAATCATTCATATCGATATGGATGCCTTTTATGCATCAGTCGAGCTACGGGAACACCCTGAATTAAGGCATTTGCCCGTTGTTATTTCATCTCATCATCCGCGAGCTGTAATTGCTGCTGCATCTTATCCTGCCCGCGAATTTGGTTTACGTTCAGCCATGTCGATGAGTCAGGCAAGAAAACTATGCCCTCAAGTCGTTATTATTGAGCCAAATTTTGAAAAATATCGTACAGTTTCAGCTCAGATTCATTCTATCTTTCAGCAATATACTCTGCTTATCGAGCCATTGTCGTTAGATGAGGCTTATTTAGACGTTACTGAAAATTTAAAACAAATTGCAAGTGCAACCGAAGTTGCCATGCATATTCGGGAAGATATTTTTCGGTTAACAGGACTGACTGCATCAGCAGGTGTAGCCCCTAATAAATTTTTGGCAAAAATTGCTTCGGACTGGAACAAACCGAATGGTTTATGTGTAATAAAACCCTCACAGGTCGCCAACTTCATTCAGGACCTTCCACTTAAAAAAATTCCTGGAGTCGGCAAAGTCACTCAAGAAAAATTACAACAACTCCAACTTCATACACTGGGTGACTTACAGAAAATTGAAGAATCTATTCTAGTTCACCATTTCGGTAAATATGGTCAACAGCTCTACCTCTATGCACAAGGAATTGATCATAGACCTGTTCAAGCTGAAAGAGCACGCCAACAAATTTCGAAAGAGACAACTTTCGATAGTGATTTTACTTTGGTTCAATGTCAGCCCTATTGGCAGGGATTAGCCGAAAAAGTCTGGCAAAGTCTAGAGAAAAAACAGCTCAATGCGCGTGGTGTGAATATCAAGCTTAAACTCAAAAATTTTCAAACATTACAACATAGTAAAAGCTTTAAAAGACCTATTCAGTCGCTACAAGATTTAATCCAAGTTTTATTTTTATTATTAAATGAAATGCAGATTCCTGAACATTTTCAGTTTCGCTTAATTGGTATAGGAGTTTATCAATTACAAACCCAAGCAGATGACTTTCAACTTAACCTTTGGTGATTGGCTAATTTTCACTCAACAAGAGTGGATTTTGAACAAAAACTATTCCCTTTTGTTCCAAGTTTAGAGTAACCTAATCAGCGCATATTCATTACCCATGTATTTGCAACATGCCAAAAGCAACCTTTACTTTCGGCATATCGTCCTGTGATTGGCGTGACGACCAAATCCGAATATTACAGGGCACAAATGTGCCCTTTTATTATAATTTATTCTTTAATAAAAACATTTATATATTACAGTCCTGTTTGGTCATTTTAATTTTAGTTAATGGCACATTATTTTTATATAAATACTTTAAATTAAGTTGCGCTCCTTTATTTAATAATTCTTTCATTTTTATATTATCGCAAACACCTTTAACAATTTCAGGAACACCATTAACTTCCATTGCTTGTACCCATTCAGCAGGCATATCCGCAGACGTTATATGAATCAGACGATAATTCAACGTTAATTCTTTCCCTTGGGCCTCAACATGTTCTAAATTTGTTTCTCGATCTACTTGCATAGGCAAGTTTTTATTGATCATCTTGGCCCCAAAAGTTAACTGTAGCGGCAAATCATCCTTAATACTTTCTTTACACAAATTCTGAGGGACACTTGTAGAATATTCCTCTGTAATATATAACTGTTTATCGACCCCACGAGAAACCACCATATAGTAATCACGATCTGTAAAACAGTTCTTAGTGCTATATCTCGTCGCTGAAATCTTTGCAGAGTTTTGACTTCTCGTCACTTTCACATCACTATAGTTAGATGTATATCCCAGCTTTTGAAGCATTTCTTGATTTTCTAAAAATAGTTCTTTTAGTTTTTTCCCAGACATACTCATGCTTTGTTCAATACCATCCGGTGTAATTTGTTTTTGATGAAGTTTGGCATTGTCTGCATAGAGTTCCATTCCTTTTGGATCACTCTCATTTGACAACTGTTTATATTTTTCAAAGAACAATATATATTCTTGATCAGGATTTATAGCATGCGTTATTGTTGTCATTCCCAATAATCCTCCCAATATAATAATCTCTATTTTTTTTCGCATGATCATGTCCAATATATTATTTTATTCAATGCAGATATTAGCAATTTATAATAAATCTTGTCATTAATTAATTAATTAATTACAGCCACCAATATCAACTAAAAAAATTCCACTGCTTAATTCAATCAAGTACAATTCTAAGCATCTTTTTTTATTGGTCCATCATCATGACGATTCAACGCCTGCACGTTACTTCACGCTACTGCGAAGTCGCGATTTCAGGTAATTTGGTCCACTTAGCTGGACAACTCGCAGACGATACAAGCGCAGATGTTACAGGACAGACTCAACAAACTTTAGACAATATTGACCGTCTATTGGCAGAAGCTGGAACTGATAAAACTCATATTCTTTCTGTCATGATTTTTCTAAAAGATATCGACAAAGATTATGCAGCGATGAATGCTGTTTGGGATGCATGGATTAGTAAAGGACATCCACCAGCACGTACCTGTGTAGAGTCCAAACTTTATGCACCGGATGTACTTGTAGAAATGACAGTAGTTGCTGTACTTCCATAATTTTTATAAATATAAAACCACATAAATTGAGCAATATCTCTAGTTATATTGCTCAATTTTTTAGTGTTTTTAAAATTTTTAATGTCAGCATGTTATTTAGATCTGCTTTAATAAGTTCTCCATCAACTGCTATAGCCTTTAATTTTTAAGACTTCACAAAAGCATTTGACATTCGTTCTAGCTGAGGCGTTGCATGTAAAGTTGCCATCTCTGCTTCTGAAGTCAATAAATCTCTTCTCAGATCGTCATAATCAGGCACCTCACTGTAATGCAGCACGCGATAACCAGCCAATTGTAATAGACGACGTTCATATTGTTGATGTGCTCGGCGCAAACCACTTTCTCCAAGAACAACAACTACAACAACCTGATAATTTTGATCAAGTACAACAAAATCAGCCGCCATATTTTGATATTTTCGACGCGTGTGTGCATATTTTGTGGTTAATAGCGCATCAAAGGATACATGTGCCAGCACGGTAAATTTAGGTAAAACTGTTTGTAGTCTATTTAATGTCATTTGCTCATGACTGGTTAATACTGCACGGCGCTTCAAGGCACTATCGTGTTGATGCCTTCGCGAAAGACTTTTCACTGCCATCACAACAGCTAAAAATAATAATAAAATCGTAATTAGATAATACATGGGCCTAATCCTTTAAGTTTTTTATAATGATTTTGCTAGATCACACTTTGTTTTAATTGATAACGACACAGCCGTTTTTTAAAAGCTTCACTTAGTAATTTCACTTGTAGTTATCAAGCTTGGCTTAAATTTAGCCACCCTCACATTATTTATAATCATAGAGTCAACAACAATCAAGTGCAGCTCGTCAGATTTATGGAAATTATCATTTTTCGTTACTCTTTTTGTACTTTAAAACCTTAAAAATCTCACTATACGATTTAAATATATATTCTGAAAACAAAACAGGCTCTGTTTAAGAGCCTGTTTTATCATTAACCGCGTGCTTTAGATCTTGGTTTACTTTTCCCACCAAACGGTCTTTTCTCACCTGTTTCACGAGGAGGCAAACCTGTATGCTGGGTTAGAACCTGTCCTTTTTGTGGACGTTTTTGCCCTGCTGCCGAGTGAGATTGCCCCTGACCACGTTTTGCTGAATCTCCCGCCACAGACGAGTTCTTCTTACGTGCAGACTTATATTCACCTTCGGCAGTACCTTGTGGCTGATAAGTTGGAATCAAATGCTGCTTCGAATTACCAATCAAATCTACACGGCCCATTTCTTTTAAGGCTTCACGAAGTAATGGCCAGTTGTTTGGATCATGATAGCGTAAGAATGCTTTGTGCAAACGACGACGCTTCTCACCTTTTACAATATCAACCTTTTCAGTATAGCGAGCTACTTTAGCAAGTGGGTTTTTACCTGAATAGTACATGGTCGTTGCAGTTGCCATCGGTGATGGATAGAACGTCTGTACCTGATCGGCACGGAAACCATTCTTCTTAAGCCAGATTGCAAGATGCATCATGTCATAGTCTGAAGTACCCGGATGCGCTGCAATAAAGTAAGGAATTAAGTATTGCTCTTTTCCTGCTTCTTTACTAAAGCGGTCAAACATTTGCTTGAAACGATCATAAGTCCCAATACCCGGCTTCATCATCTTAGACAACGGGCCATTTTCGGTATGCTCTGGTGCAATTTTTAAATAACCACCAACGTGATGTTGTACCAGTTCTTTCACATATTCAGGGTTCAATACCGCAAGGTCATAACGCAAACCTGAACCAATCAAAATCTTCTTCACACCTTTAATTGCACGAGCTTTACGATAAAGCTGTACTAAAGGCGCATGATCGGTATGCAAGTTTTGACAAACACCTGGATATACACACGAAGGTTTACGGCAGTTTTTCTCAATTTCAGGATCTTTACAGTGCAAACGGTACATGTTTGCCGTTGGACCACCCAAGTCTGAAATAATGCCTGTAAAGTTTGGTGCTGTGTCACGGATTTTCTCAATTTCACGTAAAATCGAGTCTTCCGAACGGTTTTGAATAATACGTCCTTCATGTTCAGTAATCGAACAGAAAGTACAACCACCGAAACAGCCACGCATAATATTGACCGAGAATTTGATCATATCAAACGCAGGGAAACGTGCATTGCCATATGTCGGGTGAGGCAAACGTGCATAAGGTAAATCAAATACATAGTCCATTTCCTCAGTGGTTAGAGGAATTGGAGGTGGATTAATCCATACATCACGCTCACCATGGCGTTGAACCAATGCACGAGCATTACCCGGATTGGTTTCAAGATGCAAAATACGGTTTGCATGTGCATAAAGCACGTGATCATTTGACACTTCTTCAAAAGAAGGTAAGCGAATGACCGCCAACTCGCGTGGAGGCAATTTATGTTTAATAGCTTTTGACGGTGCTGGCTTTAATTGAACGATTTGAGTATCGTCGTCTAGTTTGTCACCTTCACGAATAATCGGATTTGCAACAAACTCTTTTTGAAAATCTTGATACTGAGCTAAAGAGTTACCTTTTTCTTTTTCAACCTCACAGCCATCAATATCTTCTGTCATAACATAAGGGTTAATAATTGGATCAACACGTCCAATCGTATCTACATCATTACTTGCAACTTCAACAAACTTTGCTTTTGATGCTTTGTTATGTTTATTAATAATAAAAGCTGTACCACGAACATCAGTAATTTCGTGGATTTTTTCACCTTTAGCCAAACGGTGCATCACATCAATAATGGCACGCTCACCATTACCATACATAAGCAAATCAGCTTTAGAATCCATCAAAATTGAACGACGAACTTTATCTGACCAATAATCGTAGTGCGCAATACGACGTAAACTGCCTTCAATCCCACCTAATAACACAGGTACGTCTGGGAATGCTTCACGACAACGTTGGCAATATACCGTTGCTGCGCGGTCAGGACGCTTGTTAGGTTCATTATTCGGTGAATAAGCATCATCCGAACGGATTTTACGATCTGCCGTATAACGGTTGATCATCGAATCCATATTACCTGCTGTCACACCCCAAGCAATGGTTGGCTTACCTAAAACTCGGAAGCTTTCAGCATTGGTCCAGTCTGGCTGTGCAATAATTCCGACACGGAAACCTTGAGCTTCAAGAACACGGCCAATAACGCCTGACACAAACGAAGGATGGTCAATATAAGCATCGCCACATACTAAAATAAAGTCACATGCATCCCAGCCGAGTTGGTCCATTTCTTCTCGTGACATCGGCAAAAATGGTGCTGGTTCAAAACACGAGGCCCAATATTTGTCGTAATCAAACAGCGCTTTTGGCGCAGTTTGCATAGTATAAGCGGTAGACATGGCTTGCGAATCTCGGCTAGCAAATGGAGGAGAGACATCTAAAGATGAAAGCCGATCATTTTAACATGAATTTCATTCATTTTCCCTGTTTATAAAATGTGCAAAAACAACCATATAGAAATTAATTTGATTAAAGTTTATTCAATATTTTATTCTTATAATAAATGCGGCAGAATAAAATCCACCGCAGTTTTAACCCATTTATTTATATAACTTAGAATAAAGCTTTTGGTAAGCGGATTTGAATAATTTCGTTATCGTCGGCCAACTTAGCATTACGCCCTGTAGATCCAGGGAAGTTATTATCATTTAGAACAGTCAGCGTTGTACCATTTTCAATAATGACATCTTCAATGGTTTCAAATGGGAAGGCGAAAACTTGTTGTGTGCCAATATCCCCTGCTCTTGCTGTGCCATAAAGTAAATTTGGATTAGCAATTTTAATTAAATCAACTAAATCTTCACGGCTTACTGGTTGACCTGACTCATTCAATTTAATGCGGATTAATTTTTTATATCCGCCTAAATTATTCTGAGTTGCATCACGCTCAATAATAATGCCTTCATTATTATTAGAGAGTTGGAAGTCACCAATATTGGTTGCCTTACTGTCTAACTGGAACCAATAATATTTTCCTGTATAAGCTTTTTTCTTCACATCAAATTGAGAAATCAGCAATTGTCTTTCCGTTTCTCGAATTGATTTAAGCGGCTTCTCTACAAGAGGATAGAGATACTGGCCATCCGGTGAAATTGCCATGCCTTCAAAACCGCCACTTTGCTGAACTAAAGGCTCTACAAAATTAATTTGCGCTTTATTAAACTGATTTTGTGGTGAACGTAATTCTTGAGTGGGATTTAATGGATTTGGTAGAGCAATCGGAGCATCTAGCAACACACCATCTGCTGAAAAATGAAGTAAATACGGACCAAACTCATCCCCAATCCAGTAAGTACCATCATTAGTGCGTTGCATCGACTCTGGGTCAAAATCAGCACCCGTTAATAAACGCTCAGCTGTATTAGCATTGACGATATTAAATGGAATTAACTTGTTTGGATCACGCAGTTGGATAAAGCTTTGCACAGTAACTTGCCCCGTGCCTTTAGCTTTAGTTTTGAAATCAGGCTTTAGTTTATAGATACGAAGTAAAAAGTCTGATGAATTATCTTGAGTCCCAAAACCGTTATCGGCCATTGCCATATAACTGCCGTCTTCATTTTTTAATGCTGCTGAAAAACCCTGTACAGGCTGGCCTTTGAATGGAGGGTAAATTCCATTTGCACCTTTCACATATGCTCCAGAATCTGGTCCAGCAGCATAGGTTTCTACGGGTAACTTTGCAAAAGAAATTAAGGTCGGTTCAGTAACATTTTCAGTAGATGGGGTTTGTTCTTGATCGTTATCATCGTTACATGCAGTCAATCCTAAACTGGCACAGCAGAGTAATGCGACTAAAGTTTTTTTGCTCATGGTTTTATACAGTCGGTAAAAAATTAAGCAAATTTAATCAAGCTTACATGAAGTTTTGGTTTCAAAAAGATGAAACCTTTATGGCGAAAATATGACAAACCCAACTTTTCAATACAAACACAAACTAAATAGCTTCATCAAAAAGAATTAAAGTTTCGTTGGCTGATATTCTCCAGCAATTGCTGCTTTTAAAAAGTTCTGGAAGGTTGGACATTCCATATGATTTTCAGCAGGACACATAGCAGCATGTTGTAATCCCTGACTAATAAAATGTAATCGCTTTGCCATGTGCTCTAACTGTTCAGCTTTATCTTTTAATTTTTGCCGATCAAGATCTGGTTTACCATCTTGTCCAAACATTGTGGCGATTTCATTTAAGGAAAAACCCGCAGCACGACCTAAAGAAATTAATGCAAGTTGATCAAGCACTTGTTTACCATATTGTCGACGCAAACCTTGCCGCCCTATCGACTTAATTAATCCCTTCTCTTCATAAAAACGTAGCGTTGCAGTTGTGACTTTTGCCTTTTTCGCGACTTCACCAATATCCATAATACCCTCTTGACTTCAAGTTGACTTGAACTTGCACAATAAATTTATCACGTTTCATACACATAAAAGCAAGGTGCAAAAATGAATACACTTACTTTACTCTTTCAAACTTTATGCCTTGGTATCGGCGCAACAATATTTATGGATATCTGGCTGTTAATACTAAAGATATTTAAGATTCCCACCTTAAACTTTGCCCTTCTCGGACGCTGGGTTGGTTGGATATTTCAAGGCAAATTCATACATCAATCCATTGCCCAAAGCTCTCAAATTAAGAGGGAATATTTATTAGGCTGGATTGCTCACTACAGCGTTGGGCTCATCTTTGCATTCAGCTTTCTTTTCATTGTAGGCTCCGATTGGCTCCTTCATCCTCAATTTTATTCAGCGCTACTTTTTGGTTTAGCCACTGTTCTCATTCCTTTTTTTATTATGCAACCAGCAATGGGTAGTGGAATTGCCTCTTCAAAAACCCCTCATCCATTTTTGAATTGTCTAAAAAGTTTGCTTAACCATAGTGTTTTTGGCTGTGGTTTGTATCTCACTGCAAAAATCTTTCAAATTTAAGATAAAGGAAAATCTCATGAAAACCATTGCTATTATTTACCATAGCCGCCAAGGTCATACACAATTTATTGCTCAGCAGATTCAAACGGGCGTATTAAGCCAAAAAAATATTAAAGCGGATCTACTGAGTGCTGAACATCTCATTGAAAACCCTGAAACACTTATCCAATATGATGGCTTAATTTGGGGATCTCCTACTTACTTAGGCGGAGTGTCCTCAAAACTAAAACAACTCATGGATGCAACAGGTCCATTGTGGAAAAAACAAAGCCTTAAAGGAAAACTAGCTGCTGGGTTTACCGTGTCTTCTCTCCCCGCAGGCGATAAGCAATCGGCCTTAATTTCACTTTTTACCTTTTGTATGCAACACGGCATGTTATGGGTCGGCAATCCAATTCTGCCCGAGCAACATCAAGGTGTACCTTATGCTCAAGCAGCTAACCGACTCGGTTCATGGTCAGGGTTAATGGCACAAGCAGAACATTCAAGTAATGCCGATGGATTTGATGAAGGTGACATTAAAACTGCTCGATTGTTTGGAAATAATTTTGCAATGACCTTGAATGCTTATCTGGGAGTGTAAGATTATGACAGCACAAAGGCTTTTATTTCCGCTCATTTTATCTGCAATGATGTCATTTATAATTTCAGGAATTACGACTTTCAAAGCACTAGGCCTAGTTCAAAATTTCTTTTCATTATGGATATCTGCCTGGGGTATTGCGTGGATATTTGCTTTCCCAAGCGTATTAATTTGTGCCCCCTTAGCCCAAAAATTGGTGAATCTTGTTCTTCCCAAAAACTAAAGAATTTATAAAATATATGTAGGCTAAAACGTACATAATTTGCGGTCATTAGCGGATATACGACTTTAAAGTTTTCTCATAACATATGAATCATAGAGAGACAGGAAGTCTCATTAAAGAAGAATAAGATCGCAGGAAGCGGTGGTTGACAGGAGTTAGCTACATAAGCTGAATACGAAGGAGCCTCGACAGGAAGTCGGGGCTTTTTCATTTTGTTGGCTATACAAAATTCTTACTGTCCAATTGGGCTTAGCAACAGAAATGATATTGATCCATGAGTGACTGCTGACTACCATCATCTCATTTGAAACTTGATTATTGGTTTTATATTTTGTTTACCTCATCTTTAGCTCACAACTGTTATAAGCCAGCACAACTACGTTTTTTAAGCCTTAAATTTTTTGTAATTGCTTTGACCGCAATCATGACAGGATGTACAAGTTTAGGTCCTAATAGTGGTTCATTTTCATGGCGCTCTAATAAGCTTTCAACAGGACTACAAAAAGCTTATTCTGTTCCACAAAGCACAGCGAATCGGTTATCTCCAATTATTATTCAAAGTGCTGATCAATATAATGTACCCCCTCTTTTACTTGCCGCGGTTATAAGACAAGAGTCTAGTTACAATACTAACGCCCTTTCACCTACTGGTGCAGTAGGTTTAACTCAAATTATTCCGAGTTATTGGCAACAAACTTGCGCGGGTAATTTGTATGATGAATCTACAAATATTCAATGCGGGGCGTATATTTTAAATCATTACTATCAGACAGCTGATAGTTGGTTTAAGGCTACGGCTTATTATAATGTGGGGCCAACTGGATATGAGAGAAGTTTCTGGACACGTCACAAAGCTAAAAAATATGCTCGGTCTGTTAAACATCATCAAAAAGCTTTAAAAAGCGCTCTATAAATAAGATCAAATAAAAAAGCCCATCTGTTAATGGGCTTTTTATAGAAGTAATTTTATTCGTCAAATAAACCTTCAAATAGAACAGAAGATAAATAACGCTCTCCGCTGTCTGGAAGAATAACAACAATAGTTTTTCCAGCATTTTCAATACGTTCTGCAATTTTAGCCGCTGCCGCTAATGCAGCGCCACTTGAAATACCCACTAAAATGCCTTCCTGCGTTGCACAATTTCTGGCCCATTGAATTGCTTCTTCACTAGTTATGGGTAAGACTTCATCAACAAGATCTAAATCAAGATTTTTTGGAATAAAGTTCGCACCAATTCCCTGAATTTTATGTGGTGCAGGTGTAATATTCTCACCATTTCTGGTTTGAGTAATAATTGGTGACTCGGCAGGTTCAACCGCTACAGAGTACAAAGGTTTATTTTGAACTTGTTCGAAATAACGAGAAATACCTGTAATCGTACCGCCAGTCCCTACACCAGCAACCAAAATATCAACTTGCCCATCTGTTGCTTGCCAAATTTCAGGACCAGTTGTATCTACATGAATTTGTGGATTTGCTGGATTTTCAAATTGTTGAGGTAAGAAATAAAGATCTGGCTGTTCTGTCGCTAATTTCACAGCTTCATCAACTGCCCCTTTCATTCCCTTCGCCGGTTCAGTTAAAACCAAATTGGCACCGAGCGCTTTTAATACTTTTCTACGCTCAATACTCATACTTGCTGGCATAGTTAAAGTAATTGGGTAGCCTTTGGCCGCTGCAACAAAAGCCAGTGCAATTCCTGTATTACCACTAGTTGGTTCAACAATATGCATGCCTTCTTTTAACACGCCACGCTTTTCTGCATCTGCAATAAGTGCCGCTCCAATACGACATTTCACAGAAAATGCAGGATTACGGCTTTCTACCTTTGCTAATACGGTTGCATCAGTTTTAATGAGGCGATTAATACGTACTAATGGTGTATTTCCAATCGCTTCTGCATTATTAGAATAAACTGCGATCCCTAAATTATTGGGTGTTGGGAATTGCTGGTCGGTAGACATGTTATATCCTTATTAGATTTGGAATGATTCTGAATCATTATATGCTTCTATAATAAACAGGAAAGTAGAAAAGCCAAGTAATGCCTAAATTATCAAATTAACAACGTGTCTTGTCATAGACTTATTTTTAACAAATAAAAATTTAAAAATACCTTAAGAATCAAATTATTAAATTAGATAAATTTATTTTCCTATCCACATACCACATTAGAAATAATAGAAACTCTGGCTATGTATTTCACATTATTAAGACTAGGCGAATCTTCTGATCAGACATGAAAGCTAATGTTTTTCAAGATTTTATGTAATTAAAACTACCAAAGTTCACCTTCTCTCCAATCGGCACAAATAGTATTCTCTTCTGAATGTTGTGATAGTCTCTCTTTCAGATTAGCACTCAACGGAAATAGCATGATTTGATTGTCATCTGTTAGATAAGTAGAAGCACCTTGTTTGATGTATAAATCTCCCCACCACGGAATCCAATCTAATTTTTTATAGAATGCCCCATCTTCGGGTTGTAATGCCGCGAGTTCATAATCTAAAGTAGTTAAAATATCGGTTAAATATCTTAATAATTGTGAGGCAAGCCCTTTACCCCGCATATGATAATCAGTAGTTACATACTCTACATAAGCAGTTTTTACAGTGAAGTTGCCATTTATAGTGAAAACTCTATCTGTCCATAAAGCATGTGACACAATATTATCATCTAATATGCCTACTATATGAACAGCGTTTTGCATGAAGGTATATTGGCTCCAAGGATCTTCATCAAAAGCTGCAAAACATAGCTCAGCAATCTGCTGTCGCTGTTGAGTATTTAGGTCTTGTGCCGCGATAATTTTGAACTGCATAGGCAGAAGCTCAATTTTAATTGCTCTTATCATAAGCAAAGATCGAAATAATATGCAGTATTTTTAATGAAAACCACTCTAATGGTTATTTCCAAGCATAAAAAAACACCCCCAACATCAGTTGAGGGTGTTTTAGAATAATGAGC
>Ga0308156_1002009_pt1 | contig 20004 bp, 16 predicted proteins | sample PhyAR2_FD_201041 | JGI IMG/M metagenome (GOLD analysis project Ga0308156, IMG submission 201041) | Phyllosphere microbial communities from UC Gill Tract Community Farm, Albany, California, United States - DLSL A.R2 | ecosystem: Host-associated > Plants > Phyllosphere > Unclassified | place: USA... | reverse complement strand
CCTGGTGACCCACGACCGCTACTTCCTGGACCTCGTCACCAAGTGGACGCTGGAGCTGGATCGCGGCAAGGGCCACCCGCACGAGGGCAACTATTCCTCGTGGCTGGAAGCCAAGACCAAGCGCGTCGTGCAGGAACAGTCGGAATCCGAAGCCCGCCAGCGCGCCCTCACCCGCGAACTGGAATGGGTGCGTTCGGGCGCCAAGGCCCGTCAGGCCAAGTCCAAGGCCCGTCTGGCCGCCTACGAGCGGATGGTTGAGGAACAGGAATCGATGCGCGGCGCCCAGACGCACGCTCACATCCAGATCCCGCCCGGGCCGCGCCTCGGCAACGTCGTTCTGGAAGTCGAAGGTCTGCAAAAGACCTACGGCGACAAGACGCTGTTCGACAACCTGACCTTCAAACTGCCGCCCAACGGCATCGTCGGCGTCATCGGCCCGAACGGCGCCGGCAAGTCGACCATGTTCAAGCTGATCACCGGCCAGGAACAGCCCGACGGCGGCACGATCAAGGTCGGTGAAACCGTCAAACTGGCCTATGTCGATCAGTCGCGCGACGACCTGAAGCCCGACGAGACCATCTGGCAGGCCATCTCGGGCGGCACAGACGTGATGATGGTCGGCAAGCGCGAGATCAACACCCGCGCCTATGTCGGCAGCTTCAACTTCAAGGGCGGCGACCAGCAGAAGAAGGTCGGCCAGCTTTCCGGCGGTGAGCGCAACCGCGTCCACCTGGCCAAGACCCTGGCCTCGGGCGGCAATCTGATCCTGCTCGACGAACCGACCAACGACCTGGACATTGAGACCCTTCAGAACCTCGAAGAGGCTCTGGAAGAGTTCGCGGGCTGCGCCGTGGTCATCTCCCACGACCGCTGGTTCCTTGACCGCTTGGCCACCCACATCCTCGCCTTCGAGGGCGACGGCCATGTGGAATGGTTCGAGGGCAACTTCGAAGCCTACGAACAGGACAAGATGCGTCGCCTGGGCGCCGACAGCATCATCCCCAAGCGCATCCAGCACCAGAAGTTCGGCCGCTGATCGCCTGATCTGACAAGAGGAGCCGCTGCATGACCCAACGCCCCGCCGTTCTCATCATGCAGCGGCATCTCGCTCCGCTCTCGGGATTTCTGGAGAGCGCCTACGACGTCTATCGCTTCTGGGAAGGTCCGCCGATCGAGGCCGCCCACGACATCCGCGTCATGGTCGTCGCCGGCGAGGCGCCGCTGGACAAGGCGCTGATCGAACGCCTGCCCAATCTCGACCTGATCGCCTGTTTTACCTCCGGCTATGACGGGATCGACATCGACTGGTGCCGCCAGCGCGGTCTGCCCGTCACCCATGCCCCCGGCGTCAATCACGAGGATGTCGCTGATCACGCCTTGGGCTTGATCCTGGCAGCACGCCGCCAGATCACCTCGGGCGACCGTCAGGTCCGCGCCGGCGGCTGGACCTTCGAGACACGCACCATCACAACGTCGCTCGCGGGCCAGAAGCTGGGCATCGTCGGCTTGGGCCACATCGGCAAGGCCGTCGCCGACCGCGCCGAGGCCTTCCGAATGGCGGTCAGTTGGTGGGGGCCGCGGCCGCACGACGCCGAATGGCCACGCGCCGACAGCCTGCTGGCGCTCGCCAAGGCCAGCGACATCCTCGTCGTCGCCTGCAAGGCGGACGAGACCAATCGCGGCCTGATCTCGCAGGACATCCTCGAGGCGCTCGGCCCCGACGGCCTGTTGGTCAACGTCTCGCGCGGTCAGGTCGTGGACGAGGACGCCCTGATCGCCGCCTTGAAGTCAGGGACATTGAGTCAGGCGGCTCTGGATGTCTTCATCGAAGAGCCGACAGACCCAGCGCGCTGGGCCGACGTGCCTAATGTCATTCTGACGCCCCACACCGCAGGGGCCACGACCGCCGGGGTGCAGGGCATGCTGATGCTGCTGATCGAAAATCTGCAGGCGCATTTCGCCGGCGAGCCGCTGAAGACGCCCGTTGTCTGACTTCAGCGGGGACGCTGCGGCCGCTCGTCCGCCGTCACCACGCCGTCGCCGTTCTTGTCCATCGCCTTGAAGGCGGCGGCGAGGCCCACGTCGAACTCTTCGCGAGTAATGCGCCCGTCCGCATCGGCGTCGAAGCGCGCCAGCATACGACCGCCGCGTGCATTGGCCAGTTCGCTGGCGTCGACCACGCCGTCTTCATTGGCGTCTAGGCGGTTGAACATCTGGGTCATGCGCGCCTGCATCTGGGCCAGGTTTTCGCGCTCCGGCGGCCGCATCTGTCCGCCCATAGGCCGCCCTGACATTTCAGGTCCAGACATTTGAGGCGCTGGCATCTCGGGAAAGTGGCTCTGGGCCAACGTCGGACTGGCGGCGGCGACAGCAAGAGCGGCGATGAACAGGCTACGCATAAGATCACTCCAGGATGGGTCTGTGGGCTTTAACGCGCGCACGAACCATTCCCGTCGAAACCGTTCCAAGAAACCGATTTCACTTGCCAAATCATATAAGGATATCTTTATATGAGCATATGAGTTTGTCCGCCGATCAGACTGTCGAAGCCCTCCGCGCCGCCGGCGAACCCACCCGTCTGCGCGTTCTGTCGCTGCTGGCGGGCGAAGAGCTGTCGGTCATGGAGATGTCGCGCATTCTGGACCAAAGCCAGCCGCGCGTATCACGCCATCTGAAGCTGATGACCGACGCCGGTCTGATCGAACGCTTTCCCGACGGCGCCCGCGTCTATTACCGCCTGTCGCATGACGCCCAGGCGCGCCGGTTGATCGACACGGTGCTGGACATCCTGGCCGAAGACGCCGGCGAGGCCGATCATCGCCGTCTGGACGAGGTCCGCAAGGACCGAGAGGAAGCCGCCGCCAGCTATTTTGAACAGGTCGCGCCCCAGTGGGACCGCCTGCGTTCGCTCTACGTCAGCGAAAGCGCTGTCGAGGCGGCGCTGGAAAAGGCGGTCGGTCCCGGCCCCTTCGAACGTGTCGTCGATCTGGGCACAGGTTCTGGCCGGATGCTGACCCTGTTCGGCAAGAAGGCCAAGATGTCAGTCGGGCTGGACCTCAGCCAGAACATGCTGAACATCGCCCGCACCAACGTCACCAAGGCGGGCGTGGAGCAGGTCGAACTGCGCCACGGCGACATCTTCGCCACCCGTCTGCCCGCCGCCAGCGCCGATCTGGTGATCGTGCATCAGGTGCTGCACTACCTGTCCGATCCGTCCGCCGCCGTCGCCGAGGCCGCCCGCCTGGTCAGTCCGAGCGGCCGCCTGGTTATCATCGACTTCGCCCCGCACGACTTCGAACATATGCGCGAGGCGCATCAGCATCGCCGCCTGGGCTTCGCCGACAGCGAGATCAACGGCTGGCTGGTCGACGGCGGCCTGACGCCATCGGCCCCCATCGCCCTTCCCCACGACGCCGAGGGCCTGACCGTGACCATCTGGACGGCGGAACGCCGCGTCCAGGACAGAAAGACCGCCTGATGGCCTCCTCCGCCTCCCTCAATTTGGCCGATGCTCGCGCCCTGCTGCTGTCGCCGCTTGGCCCTGTGGCCCGCGCCGGATCGAACCGCGACGCCGTCCGCGTCTCGTTCGAATTCTTTCCGCCCAAGACCGATGAGGCCGAGGCCAATCTGTGGAAGGCGATCCGCCGTCTGGAGCCGCTGAACCCCGCCTTCGTCTCGGTCACCTACGGCGCCGGCGGCTCGACTCGCGAGCGCACCCACCGCACGGTCCAGCGCATCATCACCGAGACTTCACTACGCCCTGCCGCCCACCTGACCTGCGTCGAGGCCAGCCGCGACGAGGTCGATGAGGTCATCGAAGGGTACAAGGCGATCGGCGTCGATCACATCGTGGCCCTGCGCGGCGATCCACCGGGTGGCGCTGGCATCGGCGGCGTCTATCAGCCGCGCGCCGATGGCTATGCCAACGCCACCGAGCTGACCGCCGCCATCAACCGCATCGGCGGTTTCGACGTCACGGTCGGCGCCTATCCCGAACGTCACCCCGAAAGCCCCTCCATCGATCACGACATCGAGGTGCTGAAGGCCAAGATTGACGCCGGAGCAACCCGCGCCGTCAGCCAGTTCTTCTTCGACATCGACGCTTTCCTGCGCTTCCGCGACCGGGTGCGGGCGGCGGGCGTCGACATCCCCCTGATCCCCGGTGTCATGCCCGTGTCCAACTTCGCCGGTCTGACGCGCATGTGCGGCGCCTGCGGGACCAGCATCCCCGACTGGCTGAAGGCGCATTTCGACGGCCTGGACGACGATCCCGAAACCCGCAAACTGCTCGCCGCCTCCGTCGCCGCCGAGACCTGCGCGCGTCTACAGGAAGAGGGCTTCTCGGACTTCCACTTCTACACCCTGAACCGCGCCGACCTGGTCTATGCGATCTGTCGCGTTCTGGGCGTGCGCGAGACGGCGGCAGCCCAATGACCCGCGCAGAACGCATCGCCGCCCTGCATCAGGCGGCCAAGGAACGCATCCTGGTCCTCGACGGCAGTTGGGGCGTCATGATCCAGCGTCGCGGGCTGGACGAAGCCGACTTCCGCGCCGACCGCTTTGTCGCCGCCAACGGCTATGACGAAAAACACCAGATGAAGGGGAACAACGACATCCTCTGCATCACGCGTCCCGATGTCATCGCCGACCTGCATGACCAGTATTTCGCCGCCGGCGCCGACATCAGCGAAACCAACACCTTCTCCGGCACCACCATCGCCCAGGAGGACTACGCCTTGGACGCCCAGGCGGTGTGGGACATCAATCTGGAAGGCGCCAAACTGGGCCGCGCCGCCGCCGACCGCTGGACGGAAAAGGAGCCGCACAAGCCGCGGTTCGCCGCCGGCTCCATCGGCCCGCTGAACAAGATGCTGTCGATGTCTTCTGACGTGAACGACCCCGGCGCCCGCAGCGTGACCTTCGACCAGGTCTATGAGGCCTATCGCCATCAGGTGAAGGCGCTGAACGAGGGCGGTGTCGATCTCTATCTGATCGAAACCATCACCGACACGCTGAACTGCAAGGCCGCGATCAAGGCGATCAAGGATCTGGAAGACGAGGGCATGGACGACCTGCCCATCTGGATCAGCGGCACCATCACCGACCGCTCGGGCCGCACCCTGTCGGGCCAGACGGCCGAGGCCTTCTGGAACAGCGTGCGCCACGCCAAGCCGTTCGCCGTCGGCTTCAACTGCGCCCTGGGCGCCGACCTGATGCGGCCCTTCATCGCCGAACTGAGCCGCGTCGCCGACACCCTGGTGGCCGCCTACCCCAACGCCGGCCTGCCCAACGCTATGGGCCAGTACGACGAGGAGCCGCACGAGACCGCCCACTTCATCGAGGAATGGGCCGCCTCCGGCCTGGTCAACATCGTCGGGGGCTGCTGCGGTACGACGCCGGATCATATTCGTCACGTCGCCGAAGAGGTCGCGCCGCTGAAGCCCCGCGCCATCCCGGAACGGCCGGTGGCCTTGCGGCTATCGGGGCTTGAACCGTTCGAGATGGTGGCGTGAACAGAACCGCCGAGATCGAAGCATTCCGGCGCTTGCGCGGCGAACTGGCGAGTTTTGTCGCCGCCGTGCCCGCCTGCGAAATCGACCATGATTCCACGAAGGCGGTCCTTCTGCGAATGGGAGATGGTGACGACATGTCACTACTCGACGCGAGCATCGGCAGCTTCGAACTGCACATAAGCAGTGGCCAGGGGCTGAATTATGAGCTGCTTCGAAGTGAACGCGATGTGGAAAAAGTTCTCGCTCTTTGCGATGCCGTTGTCGCGGGCCGAGGCGTATCTCTCAGTGGGCCGAACGGGTATCCGACCCGTTCTTGGATTTTCCTCGAAAGTCGGGGATTCAAGGAAGTAGTGACGACAACAGCTGTGTCTATCCGCTCCTGCCGACGCACCCGGTCAATCAAGAAGAGCCTATGGCAGCGCAAGAGGCTGCCCATCCTGAAAGCCGAGTTCGTTTGATGCGTCCTGTGTTCATCAACGTCGGCGAACGGACCAACGTCACCGGCTCGGCCAAATTCCGCAAGCTCGTGGTCGAGGGCGACTATTCGGCGGCGCTGGACGTCGCCCGCCAGCAGGTCGAGGCCGGCGCCCAGATCATCGACGTGAATATGGATGAAGGCCTGCTGGACGGCGTCGTCGCCATGCGGACCTTCCTGAATCTGATCGCGGGGGAGCCCGACATCGCCCGCGTGCCGGTGATGATCGACAGCTCCAAGTGGGAAGTGATCGAGGCGGGTCTGAAGTGCGTCCAGGGCAAGCCCATCGTCAATTCGATCAGCATGAAGGAGGGCGAACAGGCCTTCCGCGACCATGCGATCAAATGCCTGCGCTACGGCGCCGCCGTCGTGGTCATGGCCTTTGACGAAGTGGGTCAGGCCGACACCGCCGCGCGCAAGATCGAGATCTGCACCCGCGCCTATGACATTCTGGTCAACGAGGTCGGCTTCCCGCCCGAGGACATCATCTTCGACCCCAACATCTTCGCCGTGGCGACGGGGATCGAGGAGCATGACAACTACGCCGTCGACTTCATCGAGGCGACGCGGGAGATCAAACGCACCCTGCCCTACGCTCGCGTCTCGGGCGGGGTGTCGAACGTCTCGTTCAGCTTCCGCGGCAACGAGCCGGTGCGCCGCGCGATCCACAGCGTCTTCCTGTACCACGCCATCAACGCCGGCATGGACATGGGCATTGTCAACGCCGGCGACCTGCCGGTCTATGACGACATCGACGCCGAACTGCGCGAGGCGGTCGAGGATGTGATCCTGAACCGGCCGCAGCGGACCAATGTCTCGAACACCGAGCGGCTGGTCGATATGGCGCCCCGCTACAAGGGCGAGAAGGGCCAGGCCCGCGTCGTCGATCTGAAGTGGCGCGAACAGCCGGTCGGAAAACGTATCGAACACGCCCTGGTCAACGGCATCACGGAGTTCATCGAGGCCGACACCGAAGAGGCGCGCCTGGCGTCAGAGCGCCCGCTGCACGTGATCGAAGGCCCGCTGATGGACGGGATGAACGTGGTCGGCGACCTGTTCGGCTCGGGCAAGATGTTCCTGCCGCAGGTGGTGAAGTCCGCCCGCGTGATGAAACAGGCCGTCGCCTGGCTGGAGCCCTTCATGGAGGCCGAGAAGGCAGGCAAGCCGCGCGAGCAGGCGGGCCGCATTCTGATGGCGACGGTCAAGGGCGACGTCCACGACATCGGCAAGAACATCGTCGGCGTCGTGCTGCAATGTAACAACTACGAGGTCATCGACCTCGGCGTCATGGTCCCGGCCGACCGCATCTTAGACGAGGCTAAGGCCCACAATGTCGACATCATCGGCCTGTCGGGCCTGATCACCCCGTCGCTGGACGAAATGGTCTTCGTCGGTGCCGAGATGGAGCGGCGCGGCTTCGACATACCCCTGCTGATCGGGGGCGCCACCACCAGCCGCACCCATACGGCGGTCAAGATCGAGCCCGCCTATCGCCGGGGTTCGACCACCTATGTCGTCGACGCTTCGCGCGCCGTCAGCGTCGTTTCGGGACTTCTGTCCAAGACCGAGCGCGCGAAGAACGAGGCCGCCACCCGCGACGAATACATCCGCATCCGCGAGCAATATGCCCGCGGCCAGGAGGTGAAGGCCCGCGCGACCCTGGCTCAGGCGCGCGAGAACCGCTTCCGCATCGATCCCGCCCAGCCCCTGCCCGGCAAGCCGTCCTTCCTCGGCGTGAAGGCGTTCGACGCCTGGGACCTGCAGGATCTGGCCGACCACATCGACTGGACGCCCTTCTTCGCCAGCTGGGAGCTGATCGGCCGCTATCCGCTGATCCTTGACGACGAGATCGTCGGCGAGGCCGCGCGCGACCTGTTCGCCGATGCGCAGGTCATGCTGAAGCGAATCGTCGACGAGAAGTGGTTCACGGCCAAAGGCGTCGTCGGCTTCTGGCCGGCCCGTGCCGACGGCGACGATGTCATCGTCTTCGCCGACGAAGGCCGCGACGCGGAGATCGCCCGCTTCCACACCCTGCGCCAGCAGATCAATAAGTCGAACGGCAAGCCGAACCTAGCCCTGTCCGACTTCATCGCCGATGAGAGCGACGACTACATCGGCGCCTTCGCCGTCACCGCCGGCCACGGCGAGTTGGAGATCGCCAAACGATTCAAGGACGCCGGCGACGACTATTCCGCCATCCTCGCCACGGCCTTGGCCGACCGCCTGGCCGAGGCCTTCGCCGAACGGCTGCACAAGGAAGTTCGCACCACCCTGTGGGGCTATGCGGCCGACGAAACGACCGACATCGATGCGCTGATCGCCGAACAGTACCAGGGCATCCGCCCTGCCCCCGGCTATCCGGCCCAGCCCGATCACACGGAGAAGGCCACCCTGTTCCGTCTGCTTCAGGCCGAGGATAATGCCGGCATGGCCCTGACGGAAAGCTTCGCCATGACGCCGCCGGCCTCGGTTTCGGGCCTCTATTTCGGCCATCCGGGCAGCCACTATTTCGGCGTCGGCAAGATCGATCTGGACCAGGTCGAGGACTACGCTCGGCGCAAGGGCTGGGACGTCGCCACGGCTGAGCGCTGGCTGGCCCCCATCCTCAACTACGATCCCTACGCCGCCAAACGCGAAACGGCGGCTTGAGCCGGGCTCAAGCCGCCGTCTGTCATCGGGTAACCGCCGAACCGATCAGTTGATGCCGACGCTCTCCAGCGTGGCGGGCGGCGTGGTGATATTGTCGCGCAGGCGGCGCGCGGCGTGCTCGCAGCGGCCTGGCAGACCGAAGAACAGGCCGAACGACTGGCTGCGCGCCTCCGCATCGGGGTTCGCCATCAGCGGGGCCCACTGCGCCTTGACCGCGGCGACGGCTTGCTCGGCCTCGGCCTTCGAAGCCGCCGATTGGCGCGGCGCAGCCGCCGCCAGGGCGCTACGGAAATCCTGAGCTTCGAGACGACCCAAACGCACCAGTTCGACATCCTCCGGCGCACGCGACGTCAGCGTCTCGCCGAGATCGGCGTGTCCCGTAACCAGGGCATCGCACCACGCCACCAGCGGATAGTCGGCGCTCGGCGCGCCCCGCGGCAACGGCCGGGCATAGGCGATGGCCTCGCGCGTCTTCAACGCATCGGCCGTCTCGCCCGAGCGATTACCCGTCACGATCGGCCCATCCTGAGTTTGAGCAACCGCCGCGCCGGCAGCCAGCAGCGACAGGACCGACAGTCCGGGAACGACAAATTTCAGCATGATCTTCCTTGGAGGGGCGCGCCGCAAACAGGCGACGATCCGTAACGCTCGCCCGCGCGAATGGTTTTTCTACGGCGCCGCTTAAACGAAAAAGGCGGCGAAGCGTTGCTCCGCCGCCTCAGTCTTGTGTCGTTGACCGGCCTTAGAACTTGGCCGTCAGACCCACGTAGTAGCGACGACCCAGCACGTCATAGGTCGACGGGTCGGTGTTGGCCTGAACGCCCGGAACGAAGACGTTCGGCTGTTCGTCGGTCAGGTTGTTCACACCGCCACGCAGCGACACCGTGTCGTTGATGGACCACGAACCATTCAGGTCGAAGTAGTCGATGGAAGGCAGAACCTCGGTGGTGTTGATCACCGTGATTTCGCCGACCCGGCGCCAGCGGGCGCCGACCGAGAACGGACCGCTCGCCCAGGTCACCGAGGTCAGGGCTTTCCATTCCGGGAAGGTGTTGCCGAAGGTGCTGTCGATCGTGCCCGTACGGTCAGTGAAGGCGCCGCCCTCGACGACGTTGTCTTCATAGTTCTCCAGCCAGCTGATGACCGTGTTGAACTTCAGACGACCCCAGTCGCCACCACCGATGTCGGCGATGTTGAAGGCCCAGTCGGCCTGGAAGTCGACGCCAGACGTCTTGATCATGCCAAGGTTGGCCTGATTTTCGATCGCGCCGACAATGTTGCCGGACAGCGGATCGCGGCTGAACAGTTGGCAATAGCTGTTGGCGTTGCTGAAGGTGGGGTTTTCGCCCGTGACGTTGAAGCACCCGGCCAGCGAGTCGTCGGCCGCAATCGATCCGATCGCGTCGGTGATCTCGATGTTGTAGTAGTCGATCGAAGCCGAGAAGCCCGACAGCCAAGGCGACGCGAACTGCGATTGATACACCAGACCGGCCGACCAGCTGTCCGACGTCTCTTCAAACAGGTTCGGGTTACCGCCGGTGCGGCTTTCGACCTGGTTGTTAGAGAAGGTGTAGCGATCGATCGCCTGGGCCGAAATCCCTTGCGCCAAGCACAGCGCACGGACGGCAGCGGCGTTAGAGCCCTGGCGGAAGCTGCTGCGAATGTCGCAGGGGTCACCACCGGTGCCCGTAGCCGAGGGGGCGCCGATGCTCGGGAAGTTCGTGCTCGCCGTGGCGAACAGCTCCCCGATCGAAGGTGCGCGGACCGAGCGGCTATAGCCGCCACGAGCGCGCAGGCCGCCAGCGACAGTCCAGTCTAGCTCCGCACGATAGGCCTGCGTGCCACCAGCGGTGCTGTAGTCGGCGTAACGATAGCCGAGGTTCAGATCCAGTTGCTCGACGAAAGGCAGATCCGAGAGCAGCGGGACCAGCGCTTCGATGAACAGTTCCTTGGAGTTCGTACCACCACTCAGCGAAGGCGTCGGGTTGAAGCCGGCGATTTCCGAACCACCGACGTTGCCGCCGTCCGGCTGGCCATTTGCGCCCAAGTGAGGCGTGACGGCGTTTTGTTGAGCGAGCGAGGAGTCGGCGCCGAAGGCGAAGTCGTCTTGGCGATACTGAGCGCCGAGGGCGACACGAACTTCACCGGCCGGCAGATCAAACGCCTTGCCCTGAAGCGACGCTTCGATGACCCGTTGTTCGGTCACGGTCGAGTTACGCGCCGAACGACCGATGTAGTTGATGCACTCCGCCGACAGGTCTGTCACGCCAAACGGATCGAAACCGCCCGCGCAAAGGCTGCGACCACCGTCCGCAGCGTCCAAGAGGCGCTGGACCGACGAGCGAGACACGTTGCCGGTCTGAGTAGTCGTGTTGGAGACGCGGCCGTACGAACCATAAACGTCATACGTCCAGGTGCTTTGTGGAACCTGACCACGGACCCCCGTGGTGATCTGATAAATGTTGTATTCTTCCGTCGAGTGACGCCCGCCCAAAGAAGTGAAGCGTTTGTTCAGCAGGAAGGAGCCGTTCGGATTGGCACGGGAATTCAAAAACGTTCGGAGATCAGCCGTGATGAACGGATTAGTCGCCGGGACGCGGAAGCCGGTGCCGCTGGCTGCGGGGCTAGCCGCCAGCTCGGTATCGGCGACATACTGGGTGAACAGCGCATTGGCATAGACCTCAGCGTTGTCATTGATCTTGTAACGGCCGCCACCGTAGACGTTGTAACGGTCAAGCGGCAGTTGCAGATAATTCAGCGGACCCGTGTTGAACGTGTAGTTGGCGCCGGGCGCCGTGTATTCCGCGCCGGCCCCAGCCGGATTCTTGACGTTCAGCTTGCCGGTGTACGAGAACAACGTGTTGTCATCGTTGAAACCGAACGCGCCCGTTTCGACCAGGGTCGGGCTGTTGAAATAGGATCTGACCAAAGCCAGGCTTGGCAGGTTGTTGCTGTCGAAGATCGTTGAACCCAGCGGCGAGGTGCCCGAAGGACCGGACACAGCCGAGAAGTCACGCGCGGCGTTGAAAATCACATCGCGGGTCGAACGGCCGAGCGACAGCACCATGTTGCCGCGGTCATCGTCGAAGTTGCCGCCGACAGTGACCGAGTAGCTTTCGGTCTTGCCGTCGCTGCGATCGGTTTCGCCGTACTGGGCATCGACCTGAACGCCCGAGAAGTTCTCGTCGAGGATGAAGTTTGCGACACCAGCCAGGGCGTCCGAACCATAGGCCGCCGAGGCGCCGCCCGAGATGACTTCGATGTTCTTGATCAGGGCCGTCGGGATCAGGTTGACGTCAACCGAACCGTCCGAGTTCGACGGCACGACGCGACGGCCGTTCATCAGAACCAGCGTGCGGTTCGAGCCGAGGTTACGCAGGTTGATGTTGGCCTGGCCGCCATTGGACGGGTTGTTCGAGGTCGACGAGATCGACGGGGTGAACTGCGGCAGATCGTTGATCAAGGTGTCGATCGTGACCGAACCCGTCGCCTGGAAGTCTTGGGCGGTGACGGTGACGATCGGGCTGGTCGAACGATAGTCCTGACGGGCGATGCGCGAACCCGTGACGACGATCTCGCCGACGTCGGTCGCTTGGTCGTCAGCCGACTGTGCGAACGAGGGCGTAGCGGCCATCGCCAAAGCGGCGCCGCCGATGATCGTGGTTGCCAGAAGGCCGCGACGATATCTGTTGGTGTTCAAGGCTTGTTCTCCCAGAAGAGCCAAGTTCGTTAGAAACGAACTGCTCAATACATTAGCCATTTGCCGACCATGCGATCGGTTGGGCGCGAGAGCATACCAACGCAGGCACCAAGTCCAGCGAGAAGGTGGCGCTTGAACACATTGGCGACACGCCTGTCGCAAAGACGACACACCGTAGTCGCTACAGCGACATCGGACACACCTTGATTTCTAGTGATATACTGGCCGCCAACTTAACGAGACGAAGAAGATTATGACCCGCTCAGCTGTCGTAAGCGCCAAAAGAATCACCGTTCTATCGGTTGCATCGGTTATTTTTTGGTCAGACCAGGCTCTGGCGCAGCAAGATTTGTCTTCATCGGGAACCGACCTGGTCGGAGCCGTCACGCAATGCACGACGATTGAGGCCAACGCCGCCCGGCTAGCATGTTTCGACGCCGCCGCAGCTCGATTGGCAGCTGCCGGCGAGGTCGCGATCGTCAGCCGGCAGGATGTGGAGCAGAATCAACGCCGGTTGTTCGGTTTCAACGTCACAGACTTGAACCCCTTCAGCGGGTCAGGGCGGTCGGAAGAGTTGCAGTCCATCTCGGCGACGATGACATCAGCCCGAAACCTTGGCAGGGGCGAATGGTCAATCACGCTGAATGACGGCTCCGTGTGGCGAAAGACCGACGGCGTAGACGTGCTCTTTTCGGCTGAGCGGCAGTATCCAGTGACTGTGCGGAGGGCGGCGTTGGGAAGCTACATGATGAAGGTGGCGAACGATCCGCCCTTCCGCGTCCGCCGCGAGTAGGCCTCTAGCGTTGGATCATCACCCGCGCCGCATAGGGTGCGGGCTCCGGCGTGCAGGAGGCGGCGATCAGTTGCACCGCGGCGAGACACAAGATCGCCGCCGCGACGAACGGAGCCCGATTTGATACAGCGTTGGCGATCGAACGGGCCATTGTGGGCGCTCCAGGCATGATTACCCAGACGTTAACGCAAGCTCTGCGCCAAACGCGGCCGTGACGATGATCCCGTTCGTGAGGGCGTTCGACTTCGCCTATGGGCGGCGCGATCAGGTGTCGCCATTGATCCAGCGGGTGATCGCCGACAATCCGGGGCCTTTCACCTTCACCGGGACGGGGACCTATATCGTCGGCCGACCTGACCAAGGGGCTGAGGTCGCGGTGATCGATCCGGGGCCGCTGGATCAGGCGCATCTAGCGGCGCTGATGGCGGCGGTCGATGGGCGGCGGGTCAGCCATGTTCTGGTGACGCATACGCATCGGGATCATGCGCCGCTGGCCCGGCCGTTCGCCGAGGCGACCGGAGCGCGGATTTGGGCGGCTCGGCCTCCGGTGCCGGAAACGCATGCGTCGGGTGCGCTCGATGAAGATGACGATGCCGACTTCGCGCCCGATGTGGTGCTGACGGGCGGCGAGGTCATCGAAGGCGACGGCTGGACGATCGAGGCGATATTCACGCCCGGTCACGCGTCAAATCATATGGCTTTCGCTCTGCGCGAAGAGAACGCGCTGTTCTGTGGCGACCATATCATGGGCTGGTCGACGACGGTCGTGGCGCCGCCGGATGGGAACATGCGTCAGTATATGGCCAGCCTGGAGGCGGTGATCGCGCGCGACTTCGATGTGCTGTGGCCGACGCACGGGGCGCCGGTGACGGAGGTGCGGCCGTTTCTGGAAGCCTATCGCGCGCATCGGCTGCAGCGGGAGGCGCAAGTGCTCCAGCGGCTTGCGGCGGGGGATCGCACGATCGCGCAGATGGTCCCGGTTCTGTACGCCGCCGTCGATCAGCGGCTGTGGCCGGCGGCGTCGCTGTCGGTGCTGGCGCATCTGATCAAGCTGGTCGAGGACGGCGCGGCGATCAGCGACGGCGTGCCCGGCCTGTCGGCGCAGTTCCGGCTGGCTTAGCGTCCCGCCTCCAGGTTTCGGGTAATCTTCGCGGCGAGGCGGCAGGTGGCGCCGCCGTCGGGACGGCTGCCGCGTGCGGCGACGCGGATGTCGGTGCGGCCGGGGCGGATGCGAACGACGGCGTCGGTGGCGAAGCCGAACCAGGCGCCGGCATGCACGGCTTCGACCTGGAAGGTTGTGGCGCGGGTGACGACGAAGCCGGCGTCGACCAGCGCCGAGGTCGCCTGCTGGGCCAGGACCTGGGTCGGGATGGCGTCCACACCGTCACAGGTCTGCGGCGCGCCGCTGCGCACGCCGGCGGCGCGCGGCAGGCCAGGCGGCTCGTCCAGGTTGGTGCTGACGTCACGTGGATGGGGCGTCGCATCCTGGCCCTGACGCAGCACGAAGCCGGCGACGGTCGCGCCCGAGAGAGCTAGCGCCGCCAGCGCATAAAGACCCCTGCCCTTCAGGTCACGCAGCGCCAGCACCGCCGCCGCCAGAGCCGCCGCCAGACCGACCCAGGCCAGGAGGCGCGCCACGGTCCAGGTCAGCAGGTCATAGCCGATCGCAAGATCGAGCCCGCCGAACCGCGTCGCCGTAACGGCCGCCACGACCAGCACAAAGGGCGCCGCCGCCAGCGCCGTCAGCCAGGGCAGAATGGCGGGTACGGGCTTTCTGGTCGGCATTCAGGCTCCTGTTCTAACTTAGGCAGCGGTCGGCAGACGATAGTCCTTCATCCGGTCGCGCAGAAGCTTCTTGTCAATCTTGCCGGTCGCGCCAAGCGGGATGTCGTCCACGGCGACCACATCGTCGGGCATCCACCATTTGGCGATCTTGCCGGTCAGGAAGTCCAGATGCTCCTGCTTGTCCAGCGTCTCGTCTGGCTTCAGCTTCAGGATCAGCACGGGCCGTTCGTCCCATTTGGGGTGGGCCGCGCCGATGACGGCTGCGATCTCGACCTTTGGGTGGCCGACGGCGATGTTCTCGATCTCGATGGAGCTGATCCACTCGCCGCCAGACTTGATCACGTCCTTGGCGCGGTCGGTGATCTGCATGAAGCCCAGGTCGTCGACCGTGGCCACATCGCCGGTGTCGAAGAAGCCTTCGTCGTCCAGGATCGAGCCGTCTTCCTTGAAATAGGCGCGGCTGATCGTCGGTCCCTTGACCATCAGACGGCCGAAGGTCGCGCCGTCATGCGGCAGTTCGGCGCCCGCCTCGTCCTTCAGCTTCAACTCGACGCCCAGCGGCGGCACGCCCTGCTTCAGGCGGTACTTCATCTGCTCGTCGTAGGACAGCTTCAGCATTTCGGGCGGCAGGTTGGCGATGGTGCCGATGGGCGAGGTCTCGGTCATGCCCCAGGCGTGGGTGACCTCCACGCCGAAATCCTCCTGGAAGCCGCGGATCAGGCTTTCGGGACAGGCCGAGCCGCCGATCAGCACCCGTTTCAGGGTCGAGAAGCCCAGGCCGTTCTGCTTCATATGGGCGAACAGCCCCTGCCAGACGGTGGGCACGGCGGCCGAGAAGGTGACGCCTTCCTGTTCGATCAACTCATAGATCGACGGACCGTCCATCTTGGCGCCCGGCATGACCAGCTTGGTCCCGGCGGCGGGGCCGGCGAAGGCGATGCCCCAGGCGTTGGCGTGGAACATCGGCACGACCGGCAGGATCACCTCCTTGGGCGTCGCGCCCATGACGGTGGCCTGCAGCCCCATGAAGGTGTGCAGGAAGTTAGAGCGGTGCGAATACAGCACCCCCTTCGGATTGCCCGTGGTGCCGGAGGTGTAGCAGAGGCCGCAGGCCGTCTGTTCGTCGAAGTCGCCCCAAACCACGTCGGTCGATTGACCGGCGATCGCGTCCTCATAGGCGACGGCCTTGGGCAGCTTCGTCTGCGGCATGTGGGCGGCGTCGGTCATAATGACGACGCGCTCGACCTTGGGGATATGCGGCAGGATGGCTTCCAGCAGCGGCACGAAGGTCAGGTCGACGAAGATGATCCGGTCTTCGGCGTGATTGATGATGTAGACGAGCTGTTCGGGGAACAGACGCGGGTTAAGGGTATGGCACACCCCGCCGATGCCCATGATGCCGTACCAGGCCTCGATATGATTGGCGGTGTTCCAGGCCAGGGTGGCGACGCGGTCGCCCGGCTGGATCCCCCAGTCCTTCAGTGCGCTGGACACGCGTTTGGCCCGGTCGTGGATCTGGGCGTAGGTCGTGCGAACGATGGGCCCTTCGACCGAGCGCGTCACCACTTCGCGCTCGCCATGCCAGTTTTTGGCGTGGTCGATGATCTTGTCGACCGTCAGCGGCCAGTCCTGCATCAAGCCCAGCATGTCGTATCCTTGTCCCTTGGATGCGTCTGCTTTGATGCGACGCTTGAGCGGACGCTAACATCGGTGATCGGCGATAAGCAACGTGACGCAGCGTCAGCCACGGCGCGGCGGATCGTCCCCCGTGGCGTCGGCCGGTTCAGCGGTCTAGAAGGCCGCCCATGACCATATTGATCGCGATCACGGGGGGCTCCGGCTCCGGCAAAAGCACCCTGGCGGAGGCGTTGGTCTCGGCCCTGCCGGAAGGTTCGGCCGTGCTGGTGCGCGAGGACAGCTATTATAAGGACGCAGCCTCACTGCCCGGCTTCGACGCCGCGACCTTCGACTTCGACGATGTGTCGGCGCGCGATCACGACCTGATGATCGCAGACCTGAAGGCACTGAAGGCCGGGCGCGCGGTGACGGCGCCGGTCTATTCCTTCATCCATCACGGCCGCGAGCCGGGCGGCGAGCCGATCCCGGCGGCCGAGGTGGTGATCGTCGAGGGCACGCATGTTCTGTGCACCCCCGGCCTGACTGCCCTGTTCGACATCCGGGTCTTCGTGGACACCCCTGCCGACATCCGCTTCATCCGCCGTCTGCTGCGCGACCAGGCCGAAAGGGGCCGGTCGGCGGATTCGGTCGTGGCGCAGTATCTGGCCACAGTGCGTCCGGGTCACGAGCGCCTGACCGAACCGTCGCGCACCCACGCCGACTTCATCGTCGCCGATGCGACGGCCGCCGTCCGCCTGGAAGACCCCCAGGCCGTGGTGCGTCTCGCCGCGCCTGTCCTGGCCCATCCGCTGCTGCAGGCCCTGTTGGGCGACTAGCGAAGGCGTCTCCGACCCGGAATTCGTCAGGTCGAAGCGCGACCGGCTCGACGGGCGGATGACCATTCATCGCCCTGATGCGCGCCCGTTCGGCGGCCTCGGCCTGCTTCTCAACCAAGATGGCGTCCAGCCGGATGTATTCGAGTTCCAGCAGGGCGCGAAGACGGTCATCCTCCGCCTCTTCCTCGGGCGTCTGTCTGTAGGGCGGCGGGAGGCCGCGACCGGGTTTGGGACGACGGGGTTTAGGACGGGCCATGCGGGTCTCCGGACAGGGGGTATCGGCTTCGCGCGGTCGCAGCGAAGTCTGGAGGGCTGGGCGGAGCGCCGGGCCTTCGCCCGGAGTGTGATTAGAGATTACCGTTTCGACGAAGGGTGTGACGCTCCGCGCGGGTGGTTGGCCTGCAAGCTCGGGGCGCCGAGCGGTGGCGGTCTTATCGCCTGACCCCATAAGCCTGCGACGGGTCGGCGGCCCCTGCGAGAACCGGCCCGAGTGCGATCGAGTATCCCCCTCGACCCTCCGGCGGCGCACCGTGTGTCGCCGTCAGCGCAGGCCGTTTCAGACCCGCCTCCGTTCCATCCGCTCCCGCCGCCGCAAGGTCGCAGGCCAGGCGAGCCCTCCATGCGACGAGACGGATGTATTATGGGCCCGTTTGACCCCTTGGATGGGAGACGGGGAACATAAATCGGCAAGTGGTTGAAATCGCAGCGGATGGACCAGCGTCATTGCGATGGCTGAGCATCGTCTCCTCCCCATGAAATGGGGAGGTGGCTCGAAGCGCAGCGGAGAGACGGAGGGGCTCTTCGCGCCTCGCAGGCGTATGTGGGACGTCAAGCGCCCCTCCACCACGCCGCCTGTCCTCGGGCTCGCCTTCGGCGAGACCCGGGGGCGGTCCCCCTCCCCACGCTGTGGGGAGGAAACGGTTGGGTCAGATCAGTCCCGCCAGCGGCGACGACGGGTCGGCATACATCCGCTTGGCCATCCGCCCGGCCAGATAGGCGTCGCGGCCGGCGATGACGGCGTGTTTCATGGCGCGAGCCATGCGGATGGGGTCCTTGGCGCCGGCGATGGCGGTGTTCATCAGGACCGCGTCGCAGCCCAGTTCCATCGCACGGGTCGCGTCCGAAGCCGTGCCGACGCCTGCATCGACCAGAACCGGCACCTTGGCCTGTTCGACGATGAGGCGGACGTTGACCTCATTCTGGATGCCCAGGCCCGAGCCGATCGGGGCGGCGGCAGGCATGATGGCGGCGGCGCCGGCGTCTTCCAGCCGCTTGGCCATCACCACGTCGTCGGTGCAATAGACCATGACGTCGAAGCCGTCCTTGATCAGCAGATCCAGCGCCCGCAACGTCTCGATCATGTCGGGATACAGGTGGGCGGTGTTGGACAGCACCTCCAGCTTGACCAAGCTCCAGCCGCCGGCCTCGCGCGCCAGACGCAGGGTGCGCACCGCATCCTCGCCCGTGAAACAGCCGGCGGTGTTGGGCAGGAATGTAAAGCGATCCGGCTTCACATAATCGACCAGCATCGGCTGGGTCGGATCGGACAGGTTCACACGGCGCACGGCGACAGTGACGATCTCGGCCGCAGCCGCCTCGGCGGCGGCGGCGTTCTGGGCGTAGTCGGCGTATTTGCCGGTACCCACGATCAGGCGCGAGTTGAAGGTGCGGCCGGCGACGGACCAGGTTTCGTTGGCTGTATCGGTCATGGATGCTGACCTAGGCCTCTCAGGCGCGCGGGGGAACCCGTCGTAGCCGGATTTGATCTGATCACCCGCCGCCGACGAACTGGACCAGTTCGATACGGTCGCCTGCGGCCACCGGCGTGGCGGCGTGCAGGGACTTGGGCACGATCTCGAGATTGCGTTCGACGGCGACCTTGCGCGGGTCCAGCGACAGCTCCTCGACCAGGGCCAGGATGGTGGCGGCCTGGACTTGGCGCGGCTCGCCATTGAGATGGATCTGGTGCACGCGCATTCTCCCTGACCTTCGCCTCGCCGACCGTCGCGCGTCACATAGACGGTGACAGGCCGGTTCGCCAGACTGTGCGCTCAGCCCGCCTCAAACAGGAAGGCACCGACCGCAACGGCCAAGGCCGCAAAGGTCGCCACCACGGTTCTCAGGATCAGTTTGCCGTCCTGGCGCATCCTCGGCGCTCCCACAGGCCGTCCCGACCAGGGACGATGGCAGCCGGCGCTGCGAAATCCACGCCATCGCAAGTAACGTCGGGTAAGGTTCGACGCCGCGAGCGTTTGACCCACGCCCCGCGTCCGCTAAAAGGCCCCTCTTGCGCCGCGCTGCGCCGGATCGATTCTGGAACCATGGCCGAAACGCCCGTCATTCATGTGCTGAACGGCCCCAATCTGAACCTGCTCGGGGTTCGGGAGCCGGACATCTATGGCCGCGACACCCTGGCGGACATCGAGCAGCGCTGCGTCCGGGCGGCCGGTGAAGCGCAGATCGTGTTTCGCCAGACCAACCATGAAGGCGTGCTGGTGGACTGGATCCAGGAGGCGCGCGAGGGCGCCGACGCCCTGATCCTCAATCCGGCCGCCTACGGGCATACGTCGGTGGCGCTGCACGATGCGTTGAAGACGCTGTCGATCCCGGTGATCGAGTTGCATCTGTCCAATCCG
>Ga0308156_1002007_pt1 | contig 20034 bp, 12 predicted proteins | sample PhyAR2_FD_201041 | JGI IMG/M metagenome (GOLD analysis project Ga0308156, IMG submission 201041) | Phyllosphere microbial communities from UC Gill Tract Community Farm, Albany, California, United States - DLSL A.R2 | ecosystem: Host-associated > Plants > Phyllosphere > Unclassified | place: USA... | reverse complement strand
CCATAAAAAAGGCCCTCGCATGCGAGAGCCATTTTCAGATGTATTCGTTGCAGTCCGGGCGATGTGGATTGGTGTTGCCGGTTCTCGCCTTGCCTTCAAAAAACCGTTCTGGCCGGATTTTTGAATCCTCTCCGAAATGTCTTTTTTCGGAGAGGGGGCGATTATATAGCCTGGATAAAAAAAATGATACGGTCGCGGGAAAAAATCTCGGCGCGGCGTTCCGATGCATCAAGGGGCGGAATTTCTGCTCGAAGGGATCGCTATCCTGCCTCTTCCGGCCAGATGACTAGAACCCATTTCATCAATAGGTGTGAGATGCGTTCTAGAAGTAGCGCGGGTCATAGTGCCACTTGCGCAAGGCGGTGGCGACAAGGCGCGCCGCATGGGGATGCTGTGGATTGATCAGCACATTGGACTCTTCCGGCACCACCACCGAAGGTACCACCAGGAGCGCGGACGCCTTGGACAGCAACCAAGCCTCTCCTGCTTGTACACTCACCATTCCCGCCGGTAGTGCATCCCAGCCCACAGGGGGTGTAAGCACCTGCCGCGCGGCCCATACGGAGTCTGGTACATCGATGCGCACCAGATAGCGATTCAGCGGCAGGCCTCCGCTGCGCAGATGCACGATCGTCTCGTGCAAGGCCAGTGCAATGCTGACAGAGCTGTAGGTAAGGGCCATGCCGACCGGCTCCAGCGTCCTCCCGTATTCTTCGCGCCGTACCCGACAGTCATCGGCGGTATACCTGGCGGTCGTGGCCGCAATCCGCCACAGCGCAACGGTCATGCGTAGGCTCCGCTTTGCGTCATTTCCAGCAGATTGCCAACATACTTTTGGCCTTCCACCGCACCGAGAAAGCTGGCCGGCGTAGCCCGCCGAGGTTTGGCGGCGGCGTTGCCAGCCAGCTCGCCAGCCATTTCGCCGCATCGAAACCCGGGCGTTCTCACTATCGATCATGGCCTGTACCTGACAGATCAGCGCCTGCATGCCCACTACTCGTTCGGATTCCTCGCGCGACAGTGCCTGTTCGCGCTGTACCTTGCGATGGATGGTGGCGCGTGACAGGCTCAGCGAAACGATCAATGCTTCCTTCGACATGTTCAGCGCCGAAGACAGTTCACCTACGAGCTGTGCGGGCACGCCGGCGCAGATGATGTGGATCTTGTCGGCGAAGTCCATCTTGTACCGGGCCACGAAGGGGGGTAGTGGTTCGCTTGCGTTTTGGTGCAGTCACTTTTGCGGCCGTTGATGCGGTTGTTGCGGCTGTCTGCTTGGCAGCATGCTTGATGACCTGGGGGGCTCATGGCGGCTCCTTTGATACTTTAGGATATCTCATGTGAGCAGGTACGGCAGCTTCGCAGGGGGGGAGTCAGGCCTACCCTGGCACGTCATATTGTTGATGGCACCCAGAGCGTTCCAACAAGTTCCCAATTTGCTATTTTCCGTGCGATGTACTCGCTGTGAGTCCACGCCGAATTGAGAAACGGAGATATCCATAAAGATTCGCCCCTTTATCAAACCGGGTAACCCCACCACTTGGCAAGATATTACTGTCAGATCAAGCCAGAACTTTTGCAGTTGGAATGGTTTTTACATTGCCTAACAGAGCCCGGAGATTCTGCTCGCTATTCCAAGCTAGTCCATTTTTAGTAACGGCAAAGGCAAATAGCGTCAAATCATCACTACTCGCTTGATGCTGTGAGCGTCACATCTGAAATCGCGTGGTTACGCTCGGTGACCTATCTGCCTGCCTTGATTTGAATTCATCAGTGTACCGTTTGCCGTTTATGTCCTTGGTCGCGAAAAATTAAGACTCGAAAATGTCGGCTAAGAGCTGGCCAGTCCATTTAGCCATTTGCCTCTCCTGTTTTCCACGCACGCCCGACTTTTTTCTTTTTCTGAATCCTTTTGCATCAGCCAGGCCACTTAGCTAGCAGCAGAACCCAATTTACCCCAACTAGGAGAGTCAACGATGCTTTATAAAAAAAATGTACCCGGCGTTGAGCGTGCCATCCGTATTGCCATCGGCCTGTGTCTGATTTGTGTCGGCGTGCTGTTTGCGCCCCAAGAATGGATGAAATGGAGCGCCGTGGTGGTCGGCGTGATGGCAGCCTGCACCGGCTTTATTGGCTTTTGCCCGATGTGCGCGATGGTGGGGCGCAAGATTTAAGCCAGCGCTTGTCGGCCTTTCGTATTTTTTCAAGGAGTGAGCCATGTTTTGCAGTAGATCGATAGGGCTTCATTTGGTGAGAGGAGGCGCAGCATTGGCGCTGATCTTTCTGGCAGCGTACTTTGGTCCAGGTCAACCGATGTTGATCGCACCGCTGCTGATCGGCGCCGTGCTGTTCCTGCGAGGATGCCCAATGTGCTGGTTGATCGGGCTGGTGGAAACCATCAGAAATAAACGCCGCAGCAGCTGACGCCGCGCTGGCATTCTATTGGAGTATTAGATGTCTAACGACAAGTCTCCGGACTCGCAGGTATCGGTTGGTAAGCCGCGTCGCGTGAAAATCATCCTGCTGCTGGTCCTGCTGTGCGGCGCTACATTGGTCGGCCGCATGTGGTGGCACGGGCGTTATTTCGAAGAAACCGACAATGCTTACCTGGCTGGCCACGTCAGCACGATTTCATCGCGCGTGCCCGGCGTCATCACGAAAGTGCTGGTTTCGGACAACCAGGTCGTGAAACAAGGCGACGTGCTGGCGGAGCTGGATTATACGGACCAGCAAGTGCGTGTCGCGCAAATCAAGGCACAACTAGCGCAGATTGACGCCCAGGCCAAGCAGGGGGAGGCTCAAATCGAACAATTCCGCGCCGAAGCCCAAGCGGTCAGCGCGCAACTGTTGCGTTCGGAGATCCAGCTCAAGCGCGCAATCTCTGATGCCGATCGCTATAGCTCCTTGTACAACAACCAGATGAAAGCCATCGCCGAAACGGAGCTGGAAGCCGCCATCACGGCGCGCGACAGCGCGGTGGTCGATGTGAGGGCCTTGTCGCAGCAAGTGTACGCGGCGGAATCGAAAATCGATGTCAGCAAACATGCGCACAGTGCGCTCGTGGCGCAGAAAAAGGTGCTGGCCGCACAACTCGAAGACGCTACTTTGCAGTTGAGCTACCACACCATCCTGGCACCGGTAGCCGGCCGCATTGGCCGTAAAGACCTCGAAGTAGGTATCCGCGTGCAGTCGGGCCAGCAATTGCTGAGCATTGTGCAAGAAGGCGGCTGGGTCACAGCTAACTTTAAGGAAACCCAGATCGCGCCGCTATTCCGCGGGCAGCAAGCGTTGATCCGCATCGACGCATTTCCGGGCCGCGATTTTCTCGGCCACATAGAGAGTTTTTCGCCTGCGTCGGGAGCGCTGTTTTCACTAATTCCGCCCGATAACGCGACGGGAAATTTCACCAAGATCGTCCAGCGCGTTCCCGTCAAGATCGTATTCGATCCGAAGGATTTGAAGGAACTGGAAGGGCACCTGACGCCGGGCATGTCGGCGTTCGTCGCGATCGATCTGCGCCAGGACAACCCGGGCGACAAGCCGCTAGCCGCGGCGGTTGAGTGACGGGGCCGAGCATGAGCGAAACGCTTGCGGCCAGCCACGCCACGCAACTGAAACTGGTCTCGCCGATGCCCGCTCTGGTGACGGACGTGGTGCCTAGCCGCACATGGATTGCCGCGCTGGCGGCGATTCTTGGCGTGTTCATGGCGATCCTTGACATCCAGATCACCAATGCCTCGCTGCGCGACATCCTCGGCACGTTGTCAGCCACCCAGGAAGAAGGTTCGTGGATTTCCACCGCCTACCTGGCGGCGGAAATCGCGGTGATTCCACTGACAGCCTTTTTAGCGCGCGTGTTCGGCATTCGCACTTACATGCTGGCCAACATGACGCTGTTTCTCGTATTTTCCACGTTGTGCGGCCTGGCCTGGAATTTGCCGAGCATGATCGTGTTTCGCATGATGCAGGGGTTCACGGGCGGCGCTTTGATTCCGACCGCCATGACCCTGATCCTGGTACGCCTGCCATTGAGTAAGCGCGCCGGCGGCCTGGCGCTGCTCATGCTCGCCACCACACTCGCCCCCACGGCGGGCCCCGCGCTAGGCGGTTGGTTGACGGCAGAATATGGCTGGCCTTCGATCTTCTACATCAATTGGGTGCCGGGCATCCTCATGCTGCTCGGTGTTGGCTATGGCCTCGACCATGAAAAGATGAAATTGGCGTTGCTGTGGGAAGCCGACTGGCCGGCCATGGCCTCCATGGCGGTCGGGCTGGTAGCGCTGATTGTTTTCCTGGAGGAGGGCAATAGCCACGACTGGTTCGAATCGGATTTGATCCAATCACTATTCGCCGTCGCGGTGGTTGGCATTTCCAGCTGGATCGCTCGGGCGCTGTTGCGCGACAAGCCGTTCGTCAATTTGCGGCTGTTCGGCAGACGAAACTTTCTGGTGGCGTCGATTGTGGCGGCTGCCACCGGCATGGGTCTGTATGGCTCGACTTTCCTGCTGCCACTGTTCCTGGCGCAAATGCCAGGTTATAACTCGGCGCAGATCGGCGGTGTCATCATGTGGATGGGTCTACCGCAAATCATCGTGATGCCGTTTGCGGCAAAGTTTGTGCAGCGCTTCGACAACCGCATCATTTGCACCATTGGCCTGATCCTGTTTTCCATCTCGTGCTTCCTCAATTCGACAATGAGCGCCGGTACCGCGCGAGACCAGTTGATCGTGTCGCAAATGTTCCGTGCCGTGGGTCAGCCGCTGGTGATCCTGACCCTGTCGAACTTCGCCACAAATGGAATCGACATGGCCAACCTGTCTTCAGCTTCCAGCCTGTTCAACATGATGCGCAACCTGGGCGGGGCTATCGGCACCGCTTTGCTAGCCACCTTGCTGACCGTGCGCCAGCAATTCCACTGGTCGCGCATCGGTGAATCGGTGTCCGTGTTTTCCGTCGCCACGCAGGAACGGCTGACGCAGTTGACGGCCCGCTTCGCGGGCGTACACGGCGATTCTTCCACGGCCTCCATGCAGGCAGTCAATGTCGTCAACCAGCTGGCGCGGCGCGAAGCGTATGTAATGGCCTATAACGATTGCTTCTTTCTGATGGGGATTGCCCTGCTGCTGTCGATTATCGGTGTCTGGATGGCGGATCGCGTGATTGCGTCACAACGCTAACAACAAGCTTACGGAAAGCTTCTATGCTGAAGAGAAAACTCACTGCAGCAGGCTGCGCCTGCCTACTGGCCGGATGCGCTGGTATTCCTGCGCAATTCGAGCCCGCCGCCGAACCGGTGCCACCGGTGGCTTATCAAAATGATGCACCTGCTAATGATCAAGTATCGGCCGCCATTCCAGTGGAATGGTGGCAGGCATACCAGGACCCAGACTTGTCGCAATTAATTGCCAGCACTTTGCAGCAAAATCCCAGCATCGACATTGCCGCTGCGCGTCTGGCTGCGGCGCGCGCGCAATGGCAATCACTCGACGCCGAGCGCCAGCCAAGAGTCAATGCCGGGGCTGGCGCGTCGGATGGCGAGACGTCGGAAAATACGCCCTCCGGCCTGGCCATGGGGCGCCGTAGTGTTCAAGGGGCCAAATATTCGATTGGCGTTGATGCATCGTGGGAATGGGATTTGTGGGGTCGACGCGCACGGGCTGTCGAGGCGGGCGAAGCGCGGCTAGCAGCAGCGCAAGCAGACGTGGCCGGCATGCGGTTGGCGCTCAGCGCCGAAACCGCGCTGTATTACTGGCAGTTGCGCGCCGCGGAAGCCGACCAGGCGCTGCTGGAAAATACCAGCAACGTACGCGCCGAATCCGAGCAACTACTGTCGTCGCGCCTCGATGCCGGCTTGATCGGCGAATTCGACGTGGTCCGCGCGCGGGTGGAATTGGCGAATGCGCAGGCTGACGTCGAAGATGCGCGCCGCCGCCGCGCGCTGGCCGAACACGCGCTGGCCACGCTGACGGGGCGGCCGCTGCGTGACTTTGCCGTCGCGGCGTGGAAGCACGACCGCATCCTGCCTGTGCCACCGGCCGTTGGGCCCGCCTTGCCGGCCGACCTACTGGCGCGCCGTCCGGACCTCACCGCCAGCGCCAACCTGGTGCGTGCGCAACTGGCACAACGCGGCGTCGCGGCGGCGGCGTTTTATCCGATGATTGCTTTGACCGGCGACTTCGGTTTTGCGTCGAGTAGCCTGTATGACCTGGCGCGGAGCGGCTCGCGTCAATTCAATATTGGACCCTTGACGTTGAGCTTGCCAGTCTTCGACGGTGGCCGTAACCAAGCGAACTTGGCGCTGGCCGAAGCGCGCTATGACGAAGCGGTGGCGGTGCATCGCAATACCTTACTAGTGGCACTGCGTGAAGTCGATGACGCCCTGACTGAAATGAAGGCGCGCCAATTGCAAATTCGGGCCCAGCAGCTCTCGCTGGCATCCGCGCAACGCGCCGCCGACATTGCTCGCGCGCGCTACGACAAGGGTATGACCAGCTACCTCGATGCCATCGATGCTCAACGCAGCGTGCTGGCGATAGAGCGGGGCCTGTTGCAGAGCAGAGCGCGTGCGTTGTTTGTCAGCGTGCAACTAGTACGGGCGCTCGGTGGCGGCTGGCGGACGGAAACAAATTAGACCCATGTGGAACACCCGGTGACGCGGCGGCCTTGCATGGTAGATGACGCAGCGATGTTATCGGGTAATAACGAAAGGTGTGACAAGAATGAAATTGAATTCGTTGATTGAGCTTTTGCTGGAGGCACCACCACCTTCCCATCTGAAGTTAACATACCTGCGCAACGGCGATGAACCCGGTTCAGTGACGAGCCAGGCTCAATTGCTGGAGCGTTCACGTGGCCTTGCGGGCTGGATGGCCGAACAGGGCTACGCAGGCGAGCGCGCCATGCTGGTATTTCCACCCGGACTGGAATTTGTCGAGGCTTTTATGGCGTGTTTGATGGCCGGCGTGATCGCCGTGCCGGTCGCGCCCGCCCCGCTGACGGGCGATGAACACAAAGTGCGCCGCATGTTGGCGATCCTGAACGATTGTCGTCCAGCTCTGGTGCTGGGTGTAAGCCAGACCATCGACAAAGCCGATGCGTTTGTTGCGCGTTACCCGGGATTTGCCGGCATTCACTGGGTGGCGCTAGATATCTTCAATCGCCACGCGCTCTACGGCGATTTCAAACTAATAGCACCGCGGGAAGATGCGCTGGCCTTCCTGCAATACACATCAGGCTCAACGGCGATGCCGAAAGGTGTGATGCTGAGTCACCGTAACGTCGCGCACAACCTCGCTCATTTTGACCACGGATGGGGCCATGACGAACACAGCGTTATGGTATCGTGGCTGCCGCATTTTCACGACCTCGGCTTGCTATATGGCGTGTTGTTTCCGCTTTTTAAAGGCATTGATGGCGTCCTGCTGCCGCCGGCTTCGATCATGCAGAGCCCGGTGCGCTGGCTGCGTGCGATTTCCAACTTCCGCGGAACCCACAGCATGGGGCCGAATTTCGTCTATGACCAGTGCGTGGCTCGTATCGATGACGATGAGTGCTTAGGGCTGGACTTGTCGAGCTGGCGCATGGCGCTCAATGCGGCGGAACCGATCCGTATGGACACCATCCAGCGTTTCAATGCGCGCTTCCAACGCTATGGCTTGCGCAGCACCACGGTGACGGGCGGCTTTGGACTGGCTGAGTCGACTTGCCGCGTCACGGCGCAGGATTGGGACAAGCCGGTGCGCTCGCTGCGACTGTCGACTGCCGCCATGCAGCAAAATGCCGTCCGCGTGGCGACCGGTGATGAAATGGTGACAGAACTGATCAGTTGCGGCCCGCCCACACTGGAAACCGAGATTCGCATTGTCGATCCCGCCACCAGCAAGGAATGCGTGCCCAGCATGCTGGGTGAAATTTGGACTCGCAGCGACAGCGTGGCAAGCGGTTACTGGAACCGACCGACGGAAAGCGCACGCACGTTTGGCGCTGTGTTGGCCGATGCGCCGAACGGCGCGGTCTATATGCGCACTGGTGATCTCGGCTTCCTAGACCAAGGCGAATTGTTCATTGCCGGGCGGATCAAGGATTTGATCATCATCCGCGGTGAAAACTACTATCCGCAAGATATCGAGCTGGTAGCTGAGCGCGCCCATCCCGGATTCAAGCACAGTTGCTGCGCCGCATTCTCTGTTGAGCGCGATAACGAGGAACGCATTGTCATCGTGCAGGAATTGCTGCGCCGCCATGGTCAGTGGACGTACGACGATATGCTCAATGCGCTGCGTCGCGCTGTAGCGGCCACCCATGACTTGCCGGTCGAAGCGATCGTCCTCATCCGTTCCGGCACCACAAGCAAGACGTCGAGCGGCAAGATCCAGCGTTCGGCTGCCAAGGCGGCCTACCTCGAAGGCCAACTGCAAGTGCTAGCGCAGTGGGAGCGCAGTAGTGAATTGGCACGGCTGGCGGCGGCCGATGCCGCGTCAGTAAATGTTGCGGAGGCTGGCCAGCAAAAGGATCACCAACCGCCGCAGTACGCAGAAAAAGAGCTGGCGCAGCAAGCGATGCAACCGTCCGGCATGCTGGCAGCCGCGCAGTCGCTGCCGGCAATGGTCTCCAAAATCGAGGCCTATCTGTGCGCGCAAGTGGCGCAAGCGGCGGCTTTGCCTACGCATGCTGTCGATGTCACGCGTCCGTTCTCCGAATACGGCCTGGGATCGCTTGACGCCATTCGCCTGACGCACGAATGCGGCAAGCGCTTCGACATTGTATTGGCGTCCACTGCCATATACGATTACCCGAGCATCCGCCAACTGGCGAAGCACATGCAACAAGGGATGGCGGAGCGCCAGCCGACAGCGGTCAGTAAGCCGCTGGCCGATGACACTATCGTCGTAATCGGCTTGGCGTGTCGTTTCCCCGGTGCACCCGACGCCCAGGCGTTCTGGTCGCTATTGTCTGAGGGGCGAGTCGCGACAACGATCCGCACCACCGCGCACGGTCCGGCGCGTGCCGGTGGTTTTATTGACGACGTGGGCTGCTTCGACCATGAGTTCTTTAGGATTTCCCCGCGTGAAGCGGCCTGCCTCGACCCGCAGCAGCGCATCGCTTTGGAGACGGGCTGGCATGCGTTGGAGGACGCCGGAATCATCCCTGAAACGCTGGCCGGCAGCGACACCGGTGTGTTCATCGGCGCGTCCGCGTTCGACTATGGTGCCCTGCAACTGTGCGAAGGCGAACTTGATGCCTACAGCGGCCAAGGGGCGTTGCTGGCCGTGATAGCCAATCGCATCGCTTACCAGCTCGACCTGCGCGGTCCTAGCTTCGTCGTCGACACGGCCTGTTCGTCTGCGCTGAGCGCGCTGCACCTAGCTTATCGCAGCATCCGCAGCGGTGAATGCAACTTGGCGTTGGTTGGCGGTGTCAACCTGTTACTGGCGCGCGAGTGGGATAGCGCGCTGATCCAAGCAGGCATGCTGGCGCCGGACGCCCGCATCAAGACCTTCGACGCGTCAGCTAATGGCTACGTGCGCGCCGAAGGCTGCGGCATGGTGGTATTGAAGCGTTACGTCGATGCCGTGCGCGACGGTGACCGCATTTATGGCGCGCTGCTGAGCACGGCCATGAACCAAGACGGCCGCAGCAATGGCCTGACGGCCCCGAACGGGCAGGCGCAGCGCACACTGCTGGCGGCGTCTCTGGCCAGGGCCGGCGTGACGCATAACGAACTTGGCTATATCGAGGCGCATGGCACTGGCACACCGCTGGGCGACCCAATCGAGTGCAACAGCTGGCGCAGTGTGCTGGGTGAGCGCGCCACGCCATGCTACCTGGGTTCTGTCAAGGCAAATATCGGCCACTTGGAGGCGGCCGCCGGAATGGCTGGCCTAATCAAGGTACTGCTTTCGCTGCACCACGAGCAAATCCCCGCGCAGCCAAACTTCGACACGCTGAACCCGTTCATAGACCTGGGCAGCGTGCTGTCGATTGCGCGCGATGGACAGCCGTGGAAACGCGACTCGCGGCGCTGCGCCAGCGTTAGCGCATTCGGTTTTTCCGGCACCAATGCCAATGTGATTGTAGGTGACGTACCGCACGCGGCGCCTGCATCCGGAGCTCCGGGGGAGGGGGCGTTGCCGCTGGTGATCAGCGCGCACGATCCGGCCGCGCTGCGTCGCCTAGCCGCGAGCTATGCGCGCCATCTCGACAAGCTTCCAGAGGGATCATGGCGGCAAGCCCTGTATACCAGCGCCTGCCGCCGCACGGCGCAGCCAGCGCGCTTTGCTGCCGTGGCTGAATCCCCGGCGCTTCTAGCGGCTCGCCTACGCGCCTTTGCGACCAGTCCAATGGACGAACATGGCGGCCGCACACAGGGCGCCGCGCCGAAAATCGCGTTTGTCTTCACGGGGCAGGGCATTCCATTGCAAGGTGCCGGCCGTGGTCTGTATCGCCAGGTGCCAGCGTTCCGCGCTGCGCTGGACCAGTGCGACGAGGTGTTGCTGTCATTGCTGGGCAAGCGTGTCAGCGAATGCCTTTTCGATGACCCTGATGCAAGCCAGTTGACGCAGCCGGGAATAGCACAGCCGCTGCAATTCGCGCTGCAATATGCGTTGGCCAGCGCGCTTCACCAAGCCGGCGTGCGCCCGCACGTGGTGATGGGGCACAGTCTAGGTGAATACGCGGCCTTGGCCAGCGCTGGCGTTCTGACGCTGGAGTCGGCGCTGGCGCTGGTGGCTGCACGCGGTGCGCTGGCACAGCAGTACGCGCTGCCGGGCACCATGCTGGCCGTGTTTGCCAATGAAGCGCTGATACAGGACACCATTGTCACCACCGGAGCGCAAGTGGACCTCGCCGCCATTAATGGCCTGCACCATTGCGTGGTGGCCGGCAGCGTAGAGGCCGTCGCGCAGTTCAGTGAATACCTTGCCGAACAGGGGCTGGCCGAGTTCCGCAAATTGACCATGGAACGAGCCTATCACTCGGCGCTGATCGAGCCGATGCTGCGGCCGTTTGCGGAGGCGGCGCAAGCTTGCCGTTTCGCGCCGCCGCAATTGGAGTTGATTTCTAACGTGACCGGCGCGACATGGCCAGCTAATTTGGCGCTAGACGTGGGCTATTTGCTACGCCATCTCCGCGAACCGGTTCGCTTCTCCGATTCGCTGGACGCTATGGCTGCTGCCGGCGTGACCCTGGCCATTGAAATCGGCAGCAAGCCCGTACTATGCAATATCGGCCAGGCCCACCTCGATTCCCGTGGTCCGCGCTGGACGCCGACCTTGCGCCACAATGGCGAAGACTGGCGCGCATGGCTCGACTGCCTGGCGCAGTCATTCGAAGGCGGCTGCAACGTCGACTGGGGGCCGCTGTTTAGTGCCGGCGATCGCCAACTGGTGTCGCTGCCGCTGTATGCGTTTGCGCGCAGTCACCACTGGTTCAAAGCTCGCGCGCAACCGGCCCGTGTTGCCTCCGAGGTAGGAGGGGCAGTTCAGAATGTGATTTCGCCTGTGCATCCGGCTGTAAACACGGCCGCTCCTCATGTCAAGGCTGCGCCCGAAACCGCCGGAGCGATGAGGTCCGAACTTGAGCAGCAGTCCGTGGGCTACCGCCTGGGTGCCATCATGGCGCGCCTACTGCACGTGCCGGCCGAACAGATCAGCCACACCACTTCTCTGATCGAACTTGGGTGCGATTCAATTGTATTGCTGTCGTTCGCACGCATCGTGAGCGACGAGTTCAACGTGGTGTTGCAAGCCCACACGATATTTGAACACTATCCGAGCATTTCCCAGGTGGCCGCCATGCTGGCGGGCCAGCATGGCGGCCACGCGCAGCCCAGCACGGCTGATGGACTGGCCCTCTAAATCCATGGATCAACGATCTCACGTCAGGAGTATTCGTGCGTAACACCGACAATACAAAAGCATTTGATTTGCATTGTACAGTTTCTCAACTATCGCGGCAGCCCATGCCGGACACCGTCGCAGCGGAGATGGTGCTGGGAAACGCAACATACCCCCTTACCGATATTCAGCAAGCGTACTGGATCGGTGAACAGCCTGCCTACCGGCTGCATACTCCGGCCTATCTGTACCGAGCGTTCAGCGCGCCAGAGCTGGACATGGCGCGTCTGACAGCGGCGCTGGACGACATGGTGCACAGCCATCCCGCGCTACGTACCCGCGTTCTGGAGGGCGGCATGCAGTTGGTCGGCGACCGCGGCGAGCCAGTCACGGTGGACGTGACAGATCTGAGGGGCATGTCCTCTGCCGAGCGCACCAGGTTCGAGGAGGAGCGCAAGAGTAACCTTGACCGGATACTTGCGCCGCTCCGCATGGCTGCGCCCATATGCTGTTTCGTGGACCGTCTGGAACACGGTTATCACATCCACTTTCTGTTCCGCTTGATCGCGCTCGACGGCCAGTCAATCGCACAGTTCTTCAATGAGCTGGCGTCCCTCTACTTGGGCTGCGCGGTGGAGCGCTTGCCTGGGCTCAGCCATCGCTACTTCGTGCAGCAACAACTGGCAGCGCGCCAACAGCAGGACTACCTCACCAGCTTGGCCTATTGGGAGGAACGGCTCGACAGCCTGCCCAGCGCGCCGGAACTGCCGTTGGTGGACCTCCAGGCGATTCCGCACCGTCTAAGGTTCACGCGCCAACAAATGCGGCTCGATGCACACCAGTTCGAATGCTTGCAGGCGCGGAGCCGGCGCCTAGGCGTGACGGTCAACGCCTTGCTGTGTACGCTGTATGCCGATGTGTTGCGAATCTGGTCGCGCAACCGTACTTTTACGCTGAACATGCTGGTGTCTCAACGGCCCGTGTCGACGCCGGAATTACGTGATGAGCTGGGTAACTTCTGCAGCACGCTGTTGCTAGAACTGGCCGAACATCCAGGGACGTTGCGTGAGCGGGCCATCGCGCTGCAGCGGCAACTTTATCGCGACCTTGAACATGCGCAGGTATCGGGGGTGCAAGTGATCCGCCGCCTGCAGCGTGGCGGCAATGGCTTGCCGGCTATGCCTGTGGTGTTTGCTAGCACGCTGGGGCAGGGCCCGGTCACGCCGACAGTGACGCACCGCGACCTTGGCTGGACCGTTTACGACGGTGCGGTGCAGACGCCGCAAGTCTGGCTGGATCACCAAGTCCACCTCGACGAGGGCAGCCTGGTACTGAATTGGGACAGTGCTCAGGGTGTGTTCCTGCCGGGTGTGATCGAGCACATGTTTGCGGTGTACCAGGCGCACGTACGCGGCTTACTAACTTGCCAGGAAGAGGTCTTGGCCTCCGTGCGCTTGCTGCCGGTCGTCCCGCAGTGGCAACTGACGGCCCGCCAAGCTGCCAACGAGACCGCGGCTGTACTGCCGCGCGGCACCTTGCACAGCTTCTTTGAAACAGCAAAGAATGCCGCGCCTAACCGCGCCGCCCTCATTTCCGCCGCTCGCACACTCAGCTACGGCGAGTTGTGGACGCTGACCACGTGCCTGGCGCAGCGCCTGCGCGCCATTGGTGTCGGCCGTAACGACTTGGTGGCGATCCTAGCCCGCCGAGGCTGGCGCCAGATAGTCGCCGCCATTGGCGTCACGCAGTCGGGCGGCGCATATCTTCCCATCGCCAGCGATTTGCCGCAGGCGCGTCAGCAGTACCTTGCTGGACAGCCTGGTGTCAAGGTGTTACTTGCCGACCGCAATCTGCTGGTGGGCCTGGACGTTCCACCCAGCGTGGCCGTGGTTACGCTTGAGGATGGTTTGCTCGACGGCTCGGCCGGCGACGCCACCGTGCTGGAACCGTTGTCCACCGAAGATGATTTGGCGTATGTGATTTTTACGTCCGGCTCGACAGGCAACCCGAAAGGCGTGGCCATCACGCACCGTGCCGCTGTCAACACTGTGCAGGATGTGGTGGCGCGTTTCGGCATGCGCTCGGACGACCGCGTGATCGCCATTTCCGCGTTCAATTTCGACTTGTCCGTGTACGACATCTTCGGAACCTTGGCGGGCGGCGCCGCACTGGTGGTACCCGAGCATAGTGACACGCCGGACCCTGCGCACTGGGCGCAGTTGGTGCACGAGCATGGCGTCACGGTGTGGAATACCGTGCCGGCGCTGCTTGAAATGCAGCTCGAATATTGCGGGGCGGAAGCGGCGTGCCTGCTGGCATCGCTGCGCCTCGTCATGCTCAGCGGCGACTGGATTCCAGTCTCGCTTCCAGGGCGACTGGCGGCGCAGGTGCCGGCCGCCACGCTGGTCAGCCTCGGTGGCGCTACCGAGGCGGCAATTTGGTCGAATTATTTTATTGTCGGCGAACTGGATCCGGGCTGGAAGAGCATTCCTTATGGCTGGCCGCTAAGCAATCAGGAGTTCCACGTGCTGGACGCAGCGCTGCTGCCGGTACCCACGTGGTGCTGCGGTGAACTGTACATCGGAGGCACCGGGCTCGCGCAGGGTTACTACAATGACCCGGAGCGGACCATGGCCAGTTTCGTGTTTTGCCCGCACACCGGCCAGCGCCTGTATCGCACCGGCGATATGGGCCGCTATCACGCAAGCGGATGCTTGGAATTCCTGGGGCGCAGCGATACCCAGGTCAAGATCCGTGGCTATCGCATTGAACTGGGCGAAATCGAGGCCGCACTGGAACGCTGTCCGGGCGTGCGCGGTGGCGCTGTCGTGGTACGCGCCTTGGCGCAAGATCGGCAACTGGTCGCCTTCTTTACCTCCCATAGTGCCGAGTGTGACGCAACGTCGGTGCGGGCCGCGCTGCAGGCCGCCTTACCATCGTATATGGTACCGGTGTTAATCGAACCGCTGGCGCAGCTTCCCGTGACCGCCAACGGCAAAGTCGACCGCAAGCAATTGCAGGCGTTGGCACTGGCCGCGGGGCAAACGGAAACCGTTAAGACGGTGCCACGCAATGCGGTCGAGGCTCAACTGGAGGCGATCTGGAAAGACTTGTTGCAGTGCACTGACGTTGGCGTCGACGAAGAATTTTTTGAGATTGGAGGCACGTCGCTGCTGGCCGTGCGGTTGCTGAACGCTGTTGCGAAGGCCTTCGGGCGGCAGTTGCCGCTGTCGTCTCTGTTACAACATGGCACCATCGCGGCGCAGGCGCGCCTGCTAGTGGAAAGCGGCGACGCGGCCATGTCGCGCGCGCCGCTCGTCCCGATTCGCGCCAGTGAGGACGAGCGCGGGGCTCTTCTGGTGCTGGTGCATCCGGTCGGCGGCAATGTGTTGTGCTACCGCGCGCTGGCGGAACTGGCGCCGATCGGAATGGAAGTAGTTGGCCTGCAGTCGCCGGGCGATGGCGCAGCGCGCAGCGTACCGGTGCTGTGCGATGCCTACGTGGCGGCATTGAGGCAGCACTTGATGCATCGGTCGAAGCAGTACGGCTGCCCCCCGCTGACGCTGCGCCTGATGGGTTGGTCGATGGGAGGTGTGCTGGCGCATGAAATCGCGCGTCGCCTCGAAGCGATTGGAATCGTTGTTGCGTCGGTGACGATGATCGACAGCTGGTGCGGCCAGCCCGATGCCGGTGTGGCAGACCGGCTCGAAGACTTCGCGCTGCTGAAACACTTTTTTGGCGATTTCCTCAACGGCGCGCCGTTGCCGGAAGTGTTTGAGACGCTCGCGGACCATCCGCCGGCACAGCGCTTCGCGCTGGCCCTGGACATGCTGCGCTCATCTGGCTTGATGTCTGGCCACCTCACGCCGGCGCTCTTTGGCGTTTTGCTCGATGAATACGCAGCCAACTTCAATGCGTTGATTCATCACCGGCCGGGCGCCGTGAAGGCGCCCGTGTACCAGTACCGCGCTACTCGCTGCAAGACGTTCCCATTCCTGGTGCCGTTCGACGCGTCGGCTCATGCCGCTGGCGTCGCCACTCATGGCGTGCCGGTGCTGCTGGACGAAGACCATTTCACAATCATGGGCGGGGCGGTGTTGCGCCGTATCACTGATGAGCGACTCAAATAGCACAGGGGAAGAGATGCATACAACAATCGATACCATCGTGATTGGCGCGGGTCAGGCCGGCCTGGCTACTAGCCATTACCTGACACAGCGCGGATGCGAGCACGTGGTACTGGAACAGGCGGGGCAGGCGGGCAGTAGCTGGCGCCATGGTCGCTGGGACTCGTTTACGTTGGTGACGCCGAACTGGGCATTCCGTCTACCGGGTGCCGAATACGCGGGCACTCAGCCAGAAGAGTTCATGGGCCGTGACGACGTGGTGGCGCGCCTCGAGCGCTATGCGGTCAATATGCCGGTGCGCTATGGCATTCGCGTGACCAGCGTGCGGTGCGATGTACACACTCAGTTGTACATGGTCGACACGCCGGATGGCGCGTTCGAGGCTCGCAATGTGGTGGTGGCGACAGGCCTGTTTCAGCGTCCCGCCTGCCACGAGGTGGCGCAGCGGCTGCCGATCGGTGTGCAGCAACTGCATTCGAGCCAATACCTCAACCCCTCCGCGCTGCCGCCCGGCGCCGTGCTGGTAGTGGGCAGTTCGCAGTCAGGCGCCCAGATTGCCGAAGAATTGCGCGCCAGCGGTCGCAGCGTTTACTTGTGCGTGGGCAGCGCCGGGCGCGCGCCGCGCCGCTACCGAGGAAAGGACAGTTCCGAGTGGCTCGACGTGCTGGGACTGTCGGAACGGACAGTGGACAAGCTGCCGTCGCCTGCCGCCAAGTTTGCCGCCAATCCCCACGTGGCGGGCAAGTCTGGTTGTGGCAACTTGAACTTGCATCAGTTCGCGCGCGACGGCATCGTTTTGCTGGGCCGCCTGACTGATGCCGTCGGTGGCCACATCCGGCTGGCTCCTGACCTGCACGATAATCTGGCCAAGGCCGACGCGTTTGAAGCGCAATTTACAGGCATGGTCGATGCGTATATCGCGACCAACAAGCTCGATATCGTGCCACAGTCGTTGCCGCAACTGGACGATGGATACGCGCAGCCGCTGCGCAAAGACCTCGACATGGAGGAAGCGGGGATCACAACTGTGATTTGGGCCGCCGGCTATGCATTTGACTTCAGCATTGTGAAGTTGCCAGTGCTCGACGCCGATGGATATCCGGTGCAGCAGCGCGGCGTGACTATGTACCCGGGGCTATATTTCGTCGGCCTGCCCTGGTTGTACAAGCAAAAGTCAGGTTTGCTCAGTGGCGTTGGCGACGATGCGGCGTACATCGTCAATCATATTGCCGCCCGCCAAGCGGCCTCGCTGGAGTCGGGAATTGGACATGCCGAGGTAGCGCAACCGGTGCCGGATGTGGACTAGATAAAAGATAGATGTAATTGCAATAGAGCATCGTGCAAAGGTCGAATGAATTTTCATTTAGCTGATTGTTATCGCGGATTTCTACCATTCGTCCCCCCTCACATGTTACAAATTTATATACATCGCCACGACTCTTTTTTACATCATGCCCATCTATGAAGGACAACTTGTTGAGGCCGCCTGTAAGGGCGACCCTCTGGCCATTGAGAAGCTGTTGGTCTTGTCGCAGCAGGACTTGCGCCGCTTCGCACGGCGTTCGTGTGCTACCAGCGAAGATGCCGACGATGCGGTGCAGGTGGCGCTGTGGAGTTTGCAGCGCAATATCGGATCGCTGCGCGTGATTTCCGCACTTGCAAGCTGGATGTTCAGGATTATCGAACGCGAGTGCTACCGCTTGCTACGCATCCAGCGCCAGACCGAGGAGTTGACCGACGATATGCTCAACAACCTGCAGCAATCACCGGCCCCACATGACTTGCGTCACGACTTGGCGGCCGCGCTGTCGACGCTTCCGGCCGATTATCGCGAGGTGTTGATTTTGCGCGACGTCGATGAATTGACGGCGCAGGAGGTGGCAGAACTGTTGAAGATTTCCGTGCCGGCCGTGAAAAGCCGGCTGCATCGCGCCCGTTCCATGATGCGCGACCGCTTGATCGTGGCCGGTTATCTATGAATGCAAGGTGAGTTGTTTCAATGATGCGGGGCTTGCGTGGGACGGACGGCACGGTGCTGTCCGTTCCTGTTTTCTGCGATGCCATCAATCGAGACGCCAGCAACAACTGGTGAAGAGGCTCTTCTCATCGAGCTGCGAGAAATGCACCGTGACTTCCGTTCCCACGGGGATGGCCGTAGACGGAGATTGCCGCACTACCAAGGTCAGGCATTGCTTCGCCGGATCGACATGCTTGACGGCGACGGCATCGAAATCGAAATATCTTCCCACCAGGGGAAATGCAGCCTTGAAAAAACTCTCCTTCGCGGAAAAAGTCAGCGTCACCAGCTTGTTCAGGGTAAGCTGTCCATGCCACCGTTGAAGGCAGGCCAATTCGGCTTTCGAGACTACCATACCCATCATCATCGGCAGTTTGCTCTCACACAGGATTGTTTCGATATCAATTCCGAATGCCGCACCACGCCCCGGCGGCTGCTGGAAAGCCACCGCGCCAGCTAGGTACTGGTGGTGCGCGATGCTGCCGTGGAGGCCGAGCGGCCAGAGCGGTTCCCTGTGTGGGCCGGTACGAATTTCCATATGCGATAGGCCAAACAGCGCCAGTGCGCGCTGGGCTGCCAGCCTGCCCGCAAAAAACTCGGCCTGGCGCTTGGTCACACTGCGCGCAATATTGAGCGGACAGGCGATGTCATGCCGCGCGAACAGGTGAGGATCAAAGCCTCCGGCTTCAAACTTGATCAAGTGTAAGGGCGCGTGTTCGCCTTCCCACAGCGGAATGGCAGCCAAGTTAGGTATTGTGAAATGTGAGGCCGTGCTTTCGATGTCCATGCAAGGGCGCTATCAGCGAAGATAGTTCATCTACTGAACCGTGAGAGCGCAAAGTACGTCCAGACCAAGAGAGAAGCATGTGCGGGCGTCTGGCTGTGTTAGCAGTCAGATACATATATCTACTGTGTCGCACGCGAAAAATCAGCTTTGCGTTTCCGGCTCTATGTCACAGATGTTCAGCTTGCCGAGCCGGTCGACTAGTTGCTTGATCGAGCGTTCCAGTCGGTCAAGCTGCCAAACATAAAGCTTTGCCAAGACTGTCCCTGGCGACGGCTTTCTATTTTCTTATATATTGAGATCAAGATGAAAGTGCTTTAACGCTTATTATTATTTCTGCGAAATCTCTTCGAGTGGTATGGACTCGTAGCTCTTTCCACATTTTTTCGCGGCACGTCCAAGGGCCGTTTGGCTGCAAACCATCAGAACCCTTCGCTTCGCGCTTATTATCCTGATCGGCACCGCCTTGACATGGGGCGATCCTGTCAACGCATACAAAGTTAGTCCATTGCGCGAGCTGTTAGATGCTCCGGAGAAGACAGCGCCTGTAGTCGTTCCTGTAGGTGGGATGATTGAGGGGCTTTTCGTTGAAGGGTGATGCCGAGCCCTTAGTTGGTCGGGGCGTTGTTGCGCGCGACTACGCGAGGCGTTGCGGCATCGCTAATATCCGACTACAAAAGCGGCGTGTCGGGCCACGAGCATGGCGGAGAACCGGCGCGTTTCCTAATCAGGGTTGTGCTTGGTGCTGCTCACGGTCAGCTTGTATTTCTCGACTGCATCAAGGAAGGTACGACCTCCACCGGCAGCCAGGGCATCAAGTTCAGCCTCTTTCTGCAATGCCCAAGCCTGGGCCTCTCGTTTGGTGTCGGTGACTTTGGTATAACGTGGTGACCGTGGCGCTGGACTTCTGCGCGCCACTTGTCCCGGAATTTGCGGATAGATGCCATGCGTGTGCGGGGATTGTGCGGGAAGCTATGCATAATCACCGGTTGTTTTGGGCCGCCACACTATATAACAACTGACCCAAACCTACATGAAACGATATCGTGGTGCCGGGAGCCGGAATCGAACCGGCACGCCTTGCGGCGCGGGATTTTGAGTCCCGTGCGTCTACCTATTCCGCCATCCCGGCGACGCAAGCCGGCAATTATGTATGATTTCGCTCCAAGGAGCAAGCCCCCAACACGGTCAGCCACGCTGGGTTCGGAAATTATTTACCGCACACCGCCTCGATGGCCCGCTCACCGGTGGAACCAGGGATGGGATCCTGCAATT